>JAEEGG010024246.1_pt1 | contig 11788 bp, 12 predicted proteins | sample 9134161 | NCBI WGS metagenome assembly JAEEGG01 (sample SAMN16246543, study PRJNA631951) | gut metagenome | biome: gut microbiome; feature: rumen; material: CR-attached | host: Bos | place: Iran: Karaj | collected 2018-10 | reverse complement strand
GCGATACTCGCATACAAGAAACGCAGTATCGATATCAGGATATGGATCGCCGCCGTAGCAGCAGGCGGTATCTTCGGGATCATGGGCACATATTTCGGAACGGCATTATCCAACCTTGGGATACCTGCCGTGATCATGAATCATCTGACACTGATCGGAATGGGACTGTCTCTGGCACTGTCGCTGGCATCAGTCAGATGGAAAGAATCTGTTTAAGATAAAACTAGATCTTTTCTACGACCAGGTCCTTGCAGCCGTCAAAAGCCTTATGACCTACTGAAGCATTCGCAGGAACTGAGATCTTCTTCAGGGAAGTACATCCCTGAAAAGCATAATCACCGATGGAAGCAACGGAAGCAGGAATGCTCACGGATGTAAGAGCGATACATCCTGCAAAAGCATAATCCTCGATCATCTCCGCACCGTCGGGGATGACGACCGATTCGATATCCGTGTGGTCTTTGAACGAGTTGTCGCCGATGAGTTTTACTCCCGACGGCACGGTTATCATCTTGCTCTTTCCGCAATAGCCGTAAAGGATGCCTTTGATGACGATGAAGCCATTGTCATCGATCAGTTCTTCACAGTCTTCAAAAACGTCATTGCCGACCGTAGGGATGACCCCGGAGATCTCGACTTCTTCAAGATCTTCACAGCCTTCAAAAGCCCTGTCCCCCAGGCTGGTGACGCTCTTAGGGATGACTACAGAGCACAGCGAGGAGCAGCCGGCGAAAGCACGGTAGCCGATGGTGGTGACGCCTTCGGGGATCTCGACTTCTTCCATATCGGAACAACCCGCATAAGCACGTCCGGCGATATTGGTAACGGAATCAGGGATGATCGCTGATTCAAGAGAAGAACAGCCTTCAAAGACAGACTCCTCGATAGATGTAAGACCGGAGGAAAGAGCTATCTCTTCAAGAGAGGAGCATTCATAAAATGCCTTGGCACCGATGGTCTTGACGCTGTCAGGGATGTCGACTGTCTCAAGGGACGAACATCCGATGAAAGCTTTTTCACCGATGGAGACCACGGTGTCAGGGATAGTGACCGATTCCAGATCGGAACAGCCACTGAATGCCTCCTCGCCGATACTGACGACGCCGCCGGGTATGACGACGGATTCGACATCGGAACAGCGGTAGAAAGCATAATCGCCGATCGCAGTGATACCGGCCGGGATGACAACTTCTTTCTCATCGCCATTGTACTTTTCAAGGATCCGGTTATTGATAACGAACGCATCAGCTTTCATAAGGGCTGCCCTCTTTCATGAGTTATTGTCTTTTAATGATATAACATCCGATGCTGATTGAGGAAAAACAGGTCAGCACTCGGCAACGACTTCGATCTCGACGAGGGCATTTTTAGGGATCGCAGAAACTTCCACACAGATCCTGGCCGGAGAGCTCACAAAATACTTGGCATACACTTCGTTGAAAGCACCGAAATCCTTGATGTCCGAAAGGAAACAGGTGGTCTTCACGACCTTCGAGAGGCCGCTTCCGCCGGCTTTGAGGATCGCTTCGACGTTCTTTATGACCTGCACGGTCTGATCTTCAACAGAAGATGCTTCGATCCTGCCGGTCGCAGGGTCGATGGGAAGCTGCCCCGAAGTATAAATGAATCCGTTAGAAATGATGCCCTGGGAATAAGGTCCGATGGCGGCCGGTGCCTGGGGAGTTTCGATCTTTTTCATATCACTTGCTCCTGTATCGCAATATCAAACTACTTCAGTGGCGTTTGAATAAAGCGTCCTGATTGGTAAAATCATAACCTATCAGCTGTTTTTAAGATATAGCGATTAATGAACACAGAATGGAAATGAGATAATGAATTTAGATGAAGTTTTGATCGTAGCCGATTCCTCCTCAGACACACTTAAGGTCGAGGGTATCAATTTCAAATCAGTCCCATTGAAGATAATCACCAAAGAGCGTGAATTCGTAGACGACGGATCGCTGGATACCGAAGAGATGATGAAGTTCCTCATCAGCTACTCAGGAAGGAGCTCGACATCATGTCCCGGTATCGGTGAATATGTCGAAGCTTTTGCCGGATACAAGTATGTATTCTGCATCACTATCACAAGCGCATTGTCCGGAAGCTACAGTTCAGCGCTTGCCGCAAAAAGGATCTTTGAGAAGGAACATCCCTATTCGCAGGTCTGTCTCATCGATTCGCTGTCCACAGGAGCAGAAATGGTCCTGCTCATCGAAAAGCTCAGAGAACTGATACTTTCCGGCAAAGATTTCGACACCGTTGAAAGCGAGATCCGGCAGTATCAGAAGAAGACCGGACTCGTCTTCATGCTCAAATCCATCAAGAATCTGGCCAACAACGGCCGGGTGAACCATGTAGTCGCCAGAGTTGCCGAGGTACTCAAGATAAGTATCGTAGGCAAAGCCAGCGATGAAGGTGAGTTCCAGCAGCTGGATAAGTGCCGCGGCGAGAGCCGTGCTTTCGCTGCGCTCATAAAGCGTCTCCGCGAGGAAGGCTTTGCAAAAGGCAAGATCGCCATCGGACACTGCTGCAATCCGGATGCCGCCAGATCATTCGCCGAGATGGTCAGGAAGGAATTCTCAAACGAGAACATCCACATCTTCCAGACCAGAGGATTATGCTGTTTCTATGCCGAGCTCGGCGGTCTGATGATCGGATTTGAAAAGGATTGACGCACTAGCGTTTATCGAAATGATAGATCTGACGCTCGTCATGATCTAAGATGCTCATCCTGACATTGAACACTTCATCGATCTTGCGGGATGCAATGATATCTTCAGACGTGCCCTCAAGCACGAGGTTCCCGTCTTTCATCACTAAGATATGGTCGGAATAATCGAGAGCCAGATCGATATCGTGGAGCACCATGACGATGGTCTTACCAGACTGCTGGAGAGACCTGACCAGCTCCATGATCTCGAAACGTACACTGATATCCATATAGGTCGTAGGCTCGTCCAGGAGGATGATGCCGGTATCCTGAGCGATGGCCATAGCGATATAGACACGCTGGCGCTGGCCGCCGGAGAGCTGTGAGAGCATCCTATTGCGGAATTCAGCGACATGAGTGGTCTCCATAGCAGATTCTATCCTCTCTTTATCCAGAGGGCTCAGACCGGCGCCGTAGCGCTGATGGGGATAGCGGCCGTAACTGACCAGTTCATAGACGGTCTCGTCGAGAGCCAGTTCCTTCTGAGACAGGATCGCGATCTTCCTGGCAAGTTCTTTAGGTTTGAAAGTACGGATATCGACATCATCGAGAGTGACCGAACCTGAGGAAGGAGTGAGGATATCGGCACAGATCTTGAGAAGCGTCGATTTGCCGCAGCCGTTGGGACCGATGATGGTCGTGACTTTATTCTCCGGGAAAGACGTCGTGACTCCGTGGAGCACTTCCCTGCCCGGCATGTAGGAATATGAGATGTCGCTGACTCTAATCACGGTTGGCCTTCCTGTATCGAACGACTAAGTAGATGAAGAACGGACCTCCGATGAACGCCAGTAAGATACCAACGGGAAGTTCGTAAGGCGAAAAAGCGGTCCTGGATACGAGATCGCACAGGACGACGAAGGCCGAGCCCGCGAGAGCACTGGCCGGGACCAGATAGATATTGTCATGTCCGATGATGAAACGCATGGCATGCGGGATGATGAGACCGACGAAGCCGATCATACCGGCAAAGCTGATAGCAGCGCCGGCAAGGAGAGCGGCAAAGACGAGCAGAAGGAAGCGGATCACAGGGACATTGAGGCCTAAGGATTTTGCGGTATCCTGACCCAGGCGGATAAGGTTGAGTTCACGTCTGAGCATGAAAGCACCGATGAGACCGACGAGGATGTAGATCCATACGAAACGCAGCGACTTCATGGTAAGTCCCGAAAGACCGCCGATAAGGAAGTCGGAAGCCCCGACATACGCATCGGGATTTACAGTCAGGATAAAGTTCATACCGGCGCCCGTGATACTGCTGATGGCGATACCGGTAAGGATGAGCGTGACTTTAGATGACCTGCTCCCCATGGATATCAGATAAACGAGGATCGCCGTAAGGAGCGCACCCAGGAATGCCGCCATAGGATACATGGAGACGGCAGCCGGGAAAAAGGATGCACAGATAAGGACACAGATCCCTGCACCGCCGTTGACGCCGATGACGTTGGGGCTGGCGAGAGGGTTCTGTAAGAGAGACTGAAGGATACAGCCGGAGACTGCCAGAGCGCCGCCGGCGAGAAGACCTCCCAGCACCCTGGGAAGCCTGACATGCATCACGATGCGGTAAGCCATACGTCCGGTCTCGCCGTTTATGAGCGCATCGATGAAATCGAGAGGAGATACATTGACAGCACCCAAACAAACACCCAGCAGGGCTGCGAGTATCACGAGCCCTGCCAGGATAATGATCACTAATCTTCTGTTTAGGTGGAGTTCTTTTTTAAGCATTAAGTATGTCAGCTAAGTACTGATAAGCCTGATCCCATTTTTCGTTAGGTTTGAACTGGAACATCTCGCGGGGAAGGAGATAGTACTTACCGGCCTTCACTGCAGAGAGCTGGTTCCATGCCGGATCGCTCTCAACCAGTTTCTTGATGGCTTCTTCAGCGGAAGCTTCGGTGTAACCCATTGAGATAGCGAAGATATAATCCGGATCGAGTTCGATGACCTTTTCCATGCTGAACTCTTTAAGGAGGCTGGGCATGTCATCGATGATATTGTGAGCACCGAGATCGCTGATCATCTTACCGGTCTGAGTGGTGGAGGCCTGAGGGCGGATACCTCCGGAATAAGTGATCATGAGAAGATAAGAAGGAGCACCGTCGACCTTATTGTCCTTGATGATCTTCTCAATGTTGGCTTTCACATCAGTGCCGTACTTCTTGAAGTTGTCTTTCTTGCCGGTGATATCGGTACAGATATCCAGCATATGGAGATAGTCTTCAAAATGAGTGACGGTGAAGTAGCAGTAATTGATCTGATTCTCCTTGAAGGTGTCTTCGAGGGTCTTCTGATCGGTAGTGAGGCTGGAACCGCCGGTGAGGATCACGAGATCGGGATCGCATCCGATGATCTTTTCGATGTTGGGAGCGGTGTAGGAACCGATCTTGGTGACTTCGTGATCGATACCGAGTTCGCGGGTATCGATGGTGTCATCGGTGGTACCGACGAGCACATCGCCGCCGCCGGCCAGACACCAGATCTGGGCAAAGCTGCCCATGACGGTGACGACACGCTGGGGATTGTTGACGGTAACAGTGTTGCCGAGGGAATCGGTAAACGTGTAGTCCTTGCCGGACTGGGTCTTGGTATTGGAACCGTTGCAGGCTGAAAGCACCATCATGAGGGCAAGCACAGCCAGCAGAGAAAACTTAAGAACTTTCTTCATAGTCTAATCTCTCTTAATAAAACTATTTGGAATTCTTCTATCTGGTCTTCTGGACCAAAGCGCAGTATGAATCCTCTGCCAGGATATCGCCGTCATGATAATAGCTGGCTCTGGCACGGCATCCGCCGCAGATGCTCTTGTAGGCGCATTTGCCGCAGAGACCTTTATAATCCTGGGTCCTGAGGGTCTTGAACAATTCGCTGTTCTTCCAGATCTCGTCGAACGGCATCTCACGGACATCACCGGCTTCTTCGACCATGTAGGCGCAAGGTTTGACTTTACCGTTGGGAGTGATGATGCAGTAAGTCAGACCGGCAAGACAGCCGCGTGAGAATCTGGGATCGAGCTCAACGCCGACCTGCTTGGCGATCCTGGTGAACTGAGGACCGCAGGTAGGCTTGATGGGGATGGGACAAGTCTTCTGCTTGGTCATGATATCAGTGAGGAGCTTTTCGTATTCCATGGATTCGACGGCCGTGCTTTCGATCTCGATACCTCGTCCGACAGGAACGAGGAAGAAGATATATGCGGCCATAGCACCCATCTCGACGGCAAAGTCGATGATGTCGAGGATCTCAGACTTGTTCCAATCCAGCACAGTGGTATGGATCTGGAAAGCAAGACCTGCTTCCTTGCAGTTCCTCATGCTCTGGACGGTCTTCTGGAAAGCATCCTCCATGACACGGAACTCGTTATGCTTCTTTTCATCAAGGCTGTCGAGACTGATGCCCATAGCCATGGCACCGGAAGCCTTGAGTTTCTTGGCAACATCAAGAGTGAGGAGAGTGCCGTTGGTACCGAATACCGGACGGAGACCGCGGGAAGAGGCATGTGCCACGAGCTCATAGATATCGGGGCGCATCAGTGCTTCACCGCCGGAGAAGATCATCATCTTGAATCCGGCGCGTGCAATCTCATCGATGAGTTTCTTACCCTCTTCAGTCGAGAGCTCATCTTCAAAATTAATGCCGGCATCCTGATAACAGTGCTTGCACTTGAGATTACAGCGATTAGTCGTCAGCCAAGAAACTAGCATAGCGTGCTTACCATCCTTAAATTCTTTACAGTCCGTTAATTATATTGCATAGATAAGCTTTTTAGAAATTTCGACCAATTTTTAGAACATTAAGCCTGTTTTTATAAAAACAGCATAGAATTTACATTAATGCATGCCCTGTGTCAATAGATTTTTGTAGGTTTATACATTTTTTTACAGTAAATTCAGATATTAACACGCAAGATTATTTCGACTACAATAAAGAAAATAAAACCAAAGGAGTCTACTATGCGTTATGAGATAAAAGGCGACAACCTCCCGGTAGTCGTCTGCACCATCGATGCGGGCGAATCCATGATCACCCAGGGCGGAGCCATGGCCTGGATGGATCCCGGTATCGAAATGAAGACCGAAGGCGGCGGCTCGATCGGCAAAGCACTCGGCCGAATGTTCTCCGGAGAAAAGATCTTCAGGAACATCTACACTGCCACCAGGAACGATTCCATGATCGCATTCTCCTCCAGTTTCCCCGGCTATATCGTAGCCTACGAGATCACCCCCGATAAGCCCGTCATCATCCAGAAGAGTTCCTTCCTGGCCACCACTGCAGGCTTACAGACTGAGGTCTTCTTCAATAAAAAGATCGGCGCAGGTCTTTTCGGCGGCGAAGGATTCATCATGCAGAAGGTTTCCGGCACCGGCACACTCTTTGCCGAGATCGACGGTTCCGCCATCGAATATGATCTGACTTCAGGACAGAAGATCATCGTCAATACCGGTTCACTTGCCACCATGGATGCATCCTGCTCGATGGACATCGAGACCGTCAAAGGCGTCAAGAACATCATCTTCGGCGGTGAAGGTCTCTTCCATACCGTGATCACCGGCCCCGGCCACGTCACTCTCCAGACCATGCCGGTCCAGAAGTTCGTATCTGCCATCACCCCGTTCCTCCCCACTTCCAGCTCCGGCAGTTAATTCCCCAGAAGAATGAAACACTCAAAGGCTGACGCAGTCCGTCAGCCTTTTTTTTGTGACGTACAGTCCCTTTGCAATGACCGCAGATAAAAGCTAGATTGAGCTAAATAAATGTGATTCAGAAAGAATGACGGCATGAGCAGCAATGATTTCGACCTTCAAAAATATCTGGCAAACGGTGTGGAGAACATCGTCAAAGAAGCCCTGAGAGTATCGTTCAAAGATCCTAAGGAAAGCCTCTTCATGGCCAAGTTCGCCGCATCAAGCAGGAAAGCGACCAAGAGGAGAAATGAACTGAACGCAGCGGGCGAACATGTGCCGCCCTTCCTCATCGCCAGCATCACATCCAGCTGCAATATGCACTGTGCCGGATGCTATTCGAGACATACCCATGCTACTGTGGATTCCGAACCGATGAAACAGCTTACAGGCGAAGAATGGGACAGCATCTTCAAGCAGGCCGATGAACTGGGAGTCAGCTTCATCCTGCTGGCCGGCGGAGAGCCGATGCTGAGACGCGACGTCATCGAAAAGGCAGCTAGTAACGACCATATCATCTTCCCCATCTTCACCAACGGCACATATATGGATGAAGAGTATTTCAAGATGTTCGACAAACACCGCAATCTCATACCCGTCATGAGCATCGAAGGAAAGAAAGACATCACCGATGCCAGACGCGGCGAAGGCGTCTACGACAAGCTGATCATAAACATGGACAGACTGTGCGCTGACGGGATACTGTACGGCGCCTCAGTCACCGCAACCAAGAAGAACGTGGAGGAGATCGCTTCCGACGGCTTCATCGATGAACTGTCGAAACGCAACTGCAGGCTCGTGATATTCGTGGAATACGTTCCCATGACTCAGGGGACCGACGATATCGCATTCGAAGATGATGACCGTGACTATCTAAAAGATCAGATAGCGAAACTGCGGAGCGATCATCCCGAGATGATGTTCGTATCTTTCCCGGGAGACGAAAAGACCTCCGGCGGATGCATCGCGGCCGGCCGCGGGTTCTTCCATATCAATTCACACGGCGAAGCCGAGCCCTGCCCGTTCTCCCCTTATTCTGACATCAATGTCAAAGAAACATCCCTAAGAGAAGCATTGAGATCGAAACTCTTCACTGCACTCCGGGAGAGCGACGTGCTCACGGACGACCACGTCGGCGGATGCGTGCTCCACGAAAAGGAGGACCGCGTCCGGGAATTCCTGGGACTGCATTCCTGATCGTTTTTCCGCACTATTCCTTATCATATCTTTAGACCCGTTATTTCTGAGATGACGGGTCTATTTTTTTTGATCAGCCTCAAAAAATATGTTGACAGACGACATATGTCGATGTACGATATATATCGACACTCGATATATCGCGAGGTGATATACATGAAAAAGAACGAACCGTTATCAGAGAGCTACTACTACATCCTGCTGTGTCTGTCGAAGGGCGCCAATCACGGATACGGCATCATGCAGATGACCGAAAAGCTCTCCAAAGGCGATGTGACCATCGGATCCGGGACCATGTACGGTGCCACCGGCAACATGATGAAGAAAGGCTGGATCCGCGAGATCATGTCCGACGAGCCGGGCGTGGAACGCCGCAGGCTCTATCAGCTGACCGAGTCGGGACGCGAAGTGCTTCACGAAGAGATCGCAAGGCTCCGCAGACTGCTCGAGAACGCAGAGGAGGTATAAAAAAAATGTCTGAATACAAGACCAGATATAAAGCATATTCCGCCTGGAACTACGAGAACGAGATAGAAGAACTCAATAAGCTTTCCGAAGAAGGCTGGCAGCTCGTCAAAGCCGGCAACTACCACAGTAAGTTCGTAAAGAACCCGGATATCCGCTACCGCTATCAGCTGGACTACGGCAATATCGAAGACATGGGACGCTATATCGAGACCTTCCGCGAACAGGGCTGGGAATACATCAATTCGACCTACAATCACTGGCACTACTTCCGAAAGGTATACGATCCTTCCCTTCCCGCCTCATCCTATGAGATCTTCACCGACCGCGAATCCCTCAAAGAGATGACCGGACGCTGGGCAAAGACAGCCTTCGTAATGAGCGCTGTCATCGGCTTGATGGCTCTGATCTATCTGATCATGCTGATCAGGATGCCCCAGATCCTCTACCTGCTTCTTTTCCTGACGCTTGGCATCGAAAGCGCCGTATTGTTCCGCGGAGCGCTCATCATGAACGATCCCGATGCTGACCGCAACAGAAAGGGAGATACGAAGTTCCTGTACGTGTTCCTGATCGTCCTCGTACTGGGATGCGCCGGCACCATTACGACGTCAGCCCTTCATACCCACGTCTACTCCACACAGCAGGCCGGCTCGATGGATAGCCCCAAGACCGATGAAGTCTGGAATACTTTTACGGTCAGGCTCCCTGATTACTACTATCTCGATCTGGACATCGGTTCCGTTTCCCCCGTTACTGTCACCATAGTCGACGAGGACGAAGAAACAGTCTTCACCAAGACATCAACTGATTTCCATGTAGAGAATATGCGTCTCCCGCTCTCAAGAGGCGAGTATAAACTGCTCCTGTCAGCTTCCAGCGGGTTCAAAGTGACCTTCGCACTCGACTGAACGGGATTATATGAAAGACTCCCTTAAATCTGTATAATGCTAACGGCCAAAATAATAATCGATCCGAGAAGGAGTAAAAATATATATGCTCAAGATAGAACACCTTACCAAGAAATACGGAGAGAAAGTCGCTGTCGACGATCTTTCCTTGGAGATCGCAAACGGAGAGATCTACGGTTTCATCGGCCATAACGGTGCCGGCAAGACCACCACCATGAAAGCCATCGTCGGTATCCAAGGTTTCGACGCAGGCGAGATCTACATCAACGGACATTCCATCAAGACCGAGCCTCTGACCTGCAAGAAAGATTTCGCTTATATTCCCGACAACCCCGATCTCTATGAATATATGACCGGTATCAAATACCTGAATTTCATCGCCAACATCTTCGCCGTCCCTGCCGATGTCAGACAGGAACGCATCAAGAAGTATGCCGACATCTTCAACCTCTACGGCGACCTTTCACAGCCGATCTCATCCTACTCCCACGGTATGAAACAGAAGCTGGCCATCATCTCGGCCTGGATCCACGACCCCAAGCTCATCATCATGGATGAACCCTTCGTCGGTCTCGATCCCAAAGCCGCTCATGACCTGAAAGGCATGATGAGGGAACTCTGCGATGCCGGCGGCGCCATCTTCTTCTCGACCCATGTCCTGGAAGTCGCCGAGAAGCTCTGCGACAAGATCGCCATCATCAAAGCCGGCAAACTCATCAAATCCGGCACCATGGAAGAAGTCAAAGGCGATGCTTCCCTCGAATCCGTATTCCTTGAACTGGAGGAGGACAAACAGTAATGCTGAAGACCCTCGTTCTCAAACAACTGATGGAAGTCTTCCGCATGTACTTCTACGATGCGAAGAAGAACAAGGCGCTGTCGAAAGGCAGCACCGTCGCCAGATTCATCCTGTTCTTCTTCCTGATGTTCGGTCTCATCGGAGGCACTTTCACATTCCTCTCGATCATGATCTGCCCGATCTTCTTTGAGGCAGACATGGGATGGCTCTACTTTGCCCTGTTCACCGTGATATCGATCTTCATGGGCGTTTTCGGCAGCGTATTCACTACCTATGCCAGTCTCTATCTGGCTAAGGACAACGACCTCATGCTGTCCCTGCCGATCCCCATCAGCTACATCATCCTCTCCCGCGTACTCAACGTATACATCCTCGGTCTCATGTATTCGGCTATCATCATCCTGCCGCCCGTGATCGTATTCTTCTTCATGGGTCCTGTGACGTTTGCAAGCGTCATCGGATGCATCATGCTGATACTCCAGATCTCCATCCTGGTCCTGACTCTCTCCTGCCTCCTCGGCTGGGTGGTCGCCAAGATCAGCACCAAGCTCAAGAACAGGAGTTTCATCACTGTCTTCATCTCACTGGTATTCTTCGCCGTCTATTATGTCGCGATCTTCAAGGCCCAGGATATCATCACAGGCCTCATCGAGAACATTGCCCAGTACGGTGAGAACCTGAAAGATGCCTTCTACCCCGTCTACTTCGTAGGAAGCGTCGGCGAAGGCAACTGGCTGGCGATACTGGTGGTCACCGCCATCGTCGCAGCACTCTTTGCCGCCGTCTGGTTCCTGATGAGGAAGAGTTTCCTCTCCATCACCACATCGAACGCATCGGCCGGTTCCGTCAAGAAGAAAGACATCACCAAAGACATCACCGCCGCCTCCCAGTCTCCGTTCAAATCCCTCTTCAGCCGTGAGATGTCCAGATTCACATCGAGCGCCAACTATATGCTGAACTGCGGTCTCGATGCTGTATTCATCGTGATCCTCGGAGGCGCGCTCCTCATCAAAGGCCC
>JAEEGG010024245.1_pt1 | contig 11788 bp, 8 predicted proteins | sample 9134161 | NCBI WGS metagenome assembly JAEEGG01 (sample SAMN16246543, study PRJNA631951) | gut metagenome | biome: gut microbiome; feature: rumen; material: CR-attached | host: Bos | place: Iran: Karaj | collected 2018-10 | reverse complement strand
GGTGGAAACATTGAAAACGATGTTCTTGAAACTGTATGTGCGTTTTTGAATCGTTGGGGTGGGGATATTTTTCTTGGTGTAAGCGATGATGGCAAGATTCTTGGTGTGCCTAAAAATGCTGTAAAAGATTTAATCCGCAATTTTAACAACTGCCTTAATAATGAGAACCTTTTTAATCCGACTGCGCTGTGTGCGGTTGAAGAAATACAGATTGAAGATAAGGTTATTCTCCACACCTATATTGGAGCTTCTTCGCAAGTACATACTTTCAAAGGAAAAATCTACGACCGAGTTGATGAAAGTGATTTTGTTGTAAAAGGAACAGATCCCATAGCACAGCTTTACATAAGAAAGCAGAATATTTTTACTGAGCGGAAGATATTTCATATCTTTAAGATTGAAGATTTCAGGGAAGATGTTTTTAATAAAGTGCGGGTGCGACTTCAGAATCGGAATAAAAATCATCCGTGGCTTGAGATGTCAAATCTTGAACTGCTTAAAAATCTTGGAATGTATACGACAGATGCTGAGAACGGAAAAGAAGGTTTTGCCCTAGCTTCGATTCTGCTTTTTGGTACTGACGAAATGATAAAGTATTGTCTACCAGCTTATAGAACAGATGCAATTTGTCGCAAAATAGATGTAGATCGTTATGATGACAGGGATATCATCGAGACGAACATAATCGACAGTGTTGGTCGCCTTATGGATTTTGCGCAGAAACATACTAACGACAAGTTTTATCTTGCGCCAGATATGCAGAGAATCAGCCTTTCAAGCAATATCTGCCGAGAAATCATTGTGAATATGCTTATGCACAGGGAGTTTTCTAGTAGTCTTATTCCACGCTTCATAATCGAAAAAGATAGGATTATTACCGAGAATGCAAACAAGGCGCAAATGCCTGATGAGATAACGCTCGAAAACCTTAGACCCCTTTCAAAAAATCCTATGATTGCAAAAGTTTTCAGAGAAATCGGTTTTGCTGAGGAACTTGGTTCTGGAACCCGGAATCTTTATAAATATGTGCCGTTTTATTCAGGAAGCAAAGCTAAGCCCACAATGATGGATGGTGATGTTTTCAGGGTAATAATTCCTTTGAACGATGAGGTACCGGCCGCTGGGGAAATAGTCCCTACAACCGAACAAGTAACCGAACAAGTAACCGAACAAGTAACCGAACAAGTAAAACGTCTTTTAATATGTTTGTACGATAAGACTCTTTCTGTAAAAGAAATACTGGAAAGAATGGAACTTAAACACAGACCGACTTTAATAAGTTATTATATAAAACCTGCCATAGAATTCGGTTTTATTGAAATGACACAGCCTAATTCGCCAAAAAGCCCAACTCAAAAATACAGACTTACTGAAAAAGGTATTGCATACAAACTCTCTCTGTTGCCGTAAATCACGGTTTTTGCTAAAATAACGCCATGCTTTTGAAGAAACTTGAAGAAATGGCTGCCCGCTACGAAGAAGTGAACCAGATGGTTCAGGACGCGGACCTTATTAAAGATCAGAAAAGATACAAAGAAGTCATGCGCGAGCATTCTCACCTTACGTCCGTTATGGAAGCGTACAAAGAGTACAAAGAAGTGCTTCAGGGAATAGAGGATGCTAAGGTTATCATCACAGAGGAAGAAGACCACGACATGAAGGAGATGGCGCGTGAGGAGCTTAAGGAACTGGAGGAAAAACAGCCGGTTCTTGAGGAAAAGATTAAGTTCCTGCTGATTCCGCCGGATCCTCTTGAAGAAAAGAATATTATCGTTGAAATTCGGGCTGGAACCGGCGGCGATGAGTCATCGCTTTTTGCGGCCGACCTTTTCCGCATGTATACGCGCTATGCCGACATGAAAGGCTGGAAGTACGAGGTTATGGATGCTTCCGAAAGCGAAGTCGGCGGTTACAAGGAAATAAGTTTCAGCATCAGCGGAAAGTTCGTTTACGGCAGTTTGCGTTACGAAAGCGGTGTTCACCGTGTACAGCGTGTGCCAGAGACAGAGACGCAGGGACGCGTTCATACGAGCGCCGTTACTGTCGCCGTTCTGCCAGAGGCTGAGGAAACTGAAATCGATATAAAGCCGGAAGATGTCCGCGTTGATGTTATGCGCGCGGGCGGTCCTGGCGGTCAGTGCGTTAACACGACGGACTCTGCTGTTCGTCTTACACATATTCCTACAGGCCTTGTTGTTATTCAGCAGGACGAAAAAAGCCAGATTAAGAACAAGGCAAAAGCGTGGCGTGTTCTTCGTGCGCGTCTTTTTGACTTGGAAGAGTCCAAGAAGAATGCGGAACGTGCCGCTGCGCGAAAGAGCATGGTTGGCTCCGGCGACCGCTCAGAGCGAATCCGCACGTACAACTTTCCGCAGAACCGTGTGACCGATCACCGCATCAACCTTACGCTCTACAAACTTGACCAGTTTATGCAGGGCTACATGGACGAGATGATTGACGCGCTTGGCGTGTACGCAAAAGAGGAGCAGCTTAAGGCTTCCGGAAACTAAATCGCAATGAATGCGACGGAACTTCATAACTCGATAATTAATAATTCTCGGCTTACATTCGCGCGTAGCGGCGGAAAGGGCGGTCAGAACGTGAACAAGGTGAATACGAAAGTTCATCTTGTGCTGGCTGTGGGCGACGTTGGCGGCGTTTCCGAAGAAGAACGCGGGCGTTTGCGCGAAAAGCTTGCGGCAATTATCAACAGCGAAGACTGCCTGTATCTTGATGTTGACGACGAGCGCGTTCAGGAGCTGAACAGGAAAATAGCGTACGCACGACTAGAAAGCCGGATAGTGAACGCGCTTAAAATCCCAAAAAAAAGGAAAAAAACAAAACCGACGAAGGCGAGCCGGGAACAGACGCTTAAACTAAAGAAAATACGGTCGGAAATCAAGAAAAACCGCGCAAAAATCTGGTAAAGAAAATAGAATTGGGCGTATTTTGTTCGTCAGCGGCTTCGCGCTTCCGGACAAAATCGGGCGTTCCGCCCTTCGCTCGCGCTCATTACCGCGGGTTCGCGTTGCTTACCCGCGGTAACTAAAGGGGCTCCATGCCCTTACGCTAGTCGTCAATGCACAGGGCTGGAACAATACCGTGATAACCGTATGTTGCGTTATAGCACGAAAAGCCACCTACAGCGGTTATGACGTATGGATTGCTTGTAGAACCACTGTGAGGAGTACGTAACCACCAATCACCACAAGCCCCTGTCGCCTTTGCAAAGTCTGTCATTGCCCGAACGCTTGTAGTGTTGTTTAATCCATAGCTATTACGCTCAAAAACACTCAAAAAGAAAACATTATCGTATGTGTTTTCGCAGAGGTAAGCCTCTGGAGTATTTTCAGGCGCAGTTGCTGCGCTGTTGTCAAGCAAAGACGTTACAATCTTGCTTTGCAGCGAACTTGTGAAAGCCGTCTGTAAAAATCCTTTTCCTACATACGCATTGTTCTGTGTGCCAGAAAGATTATAGTCTGTTCCGTTCAAGTATGCGCGGATACGGCTATACTGCCAGTTATGATGGTAAACTGTCACCCCGCCAATCGTGCGGGTTTCGCTGGGGTGATAAGTACCGTTTGTAAGGATATTTTCAGCGAGCAAAAGTTTCTTGCCTGTTCCGTTGTAGTTTGTCGTAAGAACACGCCACTTTATCGGCTCTACTTTGAAGTATTTATATCTTGTACCGCCCTGTGCGACAGCTGTTCCGTCGCTGTACGTGGTGTCGGCTGCATCTGCACGTCCGTTCTCTGCCTGTTCTACGTACCATGCGCCGTCGCTTCCAAAGTAGTAGGTGAACATTCCCATTTGTTTGGAAATGCTTTCATCGACTGTTACGCCGTCAGCTATTATTGTTTGCGGCCATTCGCCAAAGTACATATATGTTGCATCTGTACCGGCTGTTCCGCTAGTTTCAGAGGCGAGCGGCGTTCCCGGTGCCGTGCGGACGACGCGGAAACCGTCATCATTTTTATGCAGTTCCGGCACATCATAAAAATTCTTGCCTTCAACAACACACTCCCCAACAGATGCAGAACCACCCCGCACAGCACGCCCCTCCTGACCTTCAGAATTAATTCCCAGATCCCAGCACCTTTCCCATACGTTGCCGCTCATGTCGTGTATACCAAGACTGTTTGCAGCTTTGGTCTTTACCTCGTGAGAACTGCTAGCGTCATGCCATGCGACATCATTTATCGAATCGCTTCCGCTGTACGTAGTCTGAGTCGCTGGAATACCGTCGTTTCCACCGCGGGCAGCGTACTCCCATTCGGCTTCAGTCGGCAGGCGGTAACCGTCCGCGTTAAAATCGCATATAACAGCATTCCATGCGGCGTAATTCGTATGAGTCGCTGAATCTGGAACTTCACCCCAGCTATCAGGATTCGTTGAATTTTTTATCATGTAGCATGGAGTTAGCCCTTCTGCAATACTCCGTTTGTTGCAGTACACAAGCATATCGAACCAGCTCATGTTATATGCAGGGTAATTATTGCCAAGACCATAATCCGCACTCAGTATGGACTGTTGCGTTAAGCCCATGATAGCAAGATATTCCGCTTGCGTTACTTCATGGTCGCATACGTACATGTTAGGAATAAACTTGGTTTCTCCCGCTACGAATACGTATGAGTTAATTTCTGCTCCTGTGACCGTCGCGCCTGTTACTGCTCCTGTGACCGTTGCGCCTGTTACCGCGACGAAGCCGTAAGGTACAGAAGAGGAGTATCCGGTGAGCTTGAAGTCCTTGTCGTAAGTAACGCCGTCGTATACCGCCGAGGCATGAAGTACGTAATTCACTCCGCCAAAAATGTGCAGGTTTGTAGGAACCTGGAATGAACCGTAGCCTACTCCTGCCGCTGCTGTCATAGATGCAACCTCGTCACCGTAGCAGTAAAGCGTGAAATTCCACGATAAGTCTTCGGGGGCGGTAACAGCGACCGCTTCCGCGCCTTTTGTAACTGCCGCGGCGACAGTTATAATTGAACCAGGCGCGATGATTGTGTCCTCGCACGAGAGCGTAACGGCGTAGTCAAAAACGTTGTTGATGTTTCCGCCGCTTGCTTGAAGGGTTGCCTCTCCTGAGGAACTGGCAACAACTGCATAGCCTTCGTCACTGCGGAATATCGAGCTGATTGCTGTATCAGAAAGTCCGCTGTTTGCGTGGAATCCGGTCGTGAATGCAACTGGCGAACCGTAACCAGGCTTAGTCGCAGTCGATACCCCGATACGGCTGTCCTCGTCGAGTGTGCCGGATACTGTTATGTTTTTGTCGTCCGGCAGGAAAAGGTTGTCTGTTTTTACGTCAGCGTCGGAACCACTTGTGTTACCAGTGATGTTTGTTTTTCCTTTTATTTTAAGTGTTCCACTGTTAAAAATGCCACCGCCAACCGAACCGCTGCCCGTAACTGAATTGCCTGTAACCGTACAGTTTGCTAGCGTCACTTCCGCACCGTTGTCTATGTATATTCCACCGCCGGTAAAGGTCGCTGTGCCGCCAGTTATTGTAAGGTTTTCGAATGTAATTGGAACCGATGTTTCTACTTCGAAAACTGTACGTGTCCTTCCAGTGACTGTCACTGGATTCTGCATTGGCCGTATCGTAATTGAGGATGCTTTGCTAGTGGTAATAGTGTCAGTCGTGAGTTCTACACTTTCTGTAATGTTGGACATGAGCCAGATTGTGTATGCCTCGCCATTGCCTGTAACGGAGATGTACTGCAAAGCTTTGCTTATGGACGCTAGAGGTTTGTATGGCGTGCCGCTATTGGCGTTGCTTCCTGCGGGGTTGTTTGTCGTAGAAGCAACGAATATGCTCGTCCGCTTGAAAGTGTCTATAAGCGCTTGAGTGACGGTAAACGTTCCGCTGTTTATTGGGCCGTTCGAGCCGCTGCCGTCCCACATGTTTGTCGTCATGTTGTTGTAAACAGTTATTTCCTGCATTGTGGCGTAGACGAGCACGTTGCTTTTGTAAAATCTTATCGTAACGGAGTATACGCCGCTTTTTATACCGGTCCCGCTAATACCGGTTGTGCTGATGCCGTTCCTGTTGATACCGTTTTCGTCAAAGGGGAAGGCAGCATTCCATAAGGCTTTTTGTTCCTCGCTTACGGGTTCCGCATCAACCCTGTCGCAAAGCTGATCAGTTGGCGCAGCGAATACTAGCGCGATATTTCCGGTACCGTCTGACGTAATAGAAGGCTTAATCTCTATGTTTATTCCAGAAACTAATTCCGTGAGCGCTTCGGTAAACGAATACGAGCCTTCCATCACTTTTACGTAGTCGGTGTCGCCGGTTCCGCCGGTGTTGTCGGTTTCTTTTTTCAGCAGCTGGACATTGATTGTCCAGGTTTTGCCGAGCGAAAGCGGTATGGCGAATGTGTTGTCCGTAGTGTTTCCTGTACCACTGACAGTGCCGGAACCGTCAGATGCAGTCGCAGTTACGACATACTTCTTGTCTGAGTATGCGTATGAAGGCATAGCCGAGCGGCTTTGATTCCGGGCTTGCTCGTATGGGTTACTAATCGTACCAGTAATTGTTACGGTTCTATTGCTGTCGCCAGCAGGTGACATAGTGTCGCTAGTTGGAGTATAATTTGTTGTAACGTCAGAAAATAAGTTATCGCAAGAGAGCGTTGTAAAAATTGCGCAGAGCAAAATTGTCAATAAACTTATAACTTTTATGTTTCGCAACGTTTTTGATTTCATATTATCATTTTAACACGAAAAAATTGCTATTTCAATGTTCTGTAAAAAATTTTGTTAACGAATTGCCACACGGATTGCGAATTGCTAACGCAATTCGTAGGGGTGTTGCGGGGCAACATCGTGCGCACCAGGGGGCACCTCAGAGCATAGCTCTGAGGCAGTTCGCTAAAAACAGTCCACCGGACTGTTTTTTCCTGCGTATTGAAACGCTTCGCTGACAACACGCAGGAACGCTCACTGTCCCAAAAAAATAAATTGATGGACAGTTTCGCGTTTACGGTGATACAATATGAGAAACTGCGGTTCGGCTTTTTTGACGACCGCAAAAGATGAGAGGTTTGTTTATGAAACGAAGTTCAACTATGAGGTATGTGTATGGTCTGGGACTGATTGTCGCGGCAATTGGTTTCATACTTCCAATTATTGATGCAGGTATATTCGGAACAATGAACGGTTTTGATGTGGCGAACAGTCTGAAGGTTTTGCCGCAGATTTGTCTTTACGTTCTGTTCGGATTGTTCTGTGTTGGCGGAATCATCGCTTTTATCCCAAAGTTCAAGAAATATGATTCTCTGGCTTTTCTTCTTATAATCATTGATATTGTAGCAATAGTTCTGTATTTCATCATCGGAAATTCTGGTGGAAGTTCAGCTCTTGGCGACCTTTTTGGCAGTTCAATAAGAAAACTGATTATGGATCTTCTTGGTGTAGGTGCATGGATCCTTCTTGTCGGTTTTATTGTTGCTATTGTTGGTTTCATCCTGAAGCCAAAGAGATAAGAGGAAGAATCTGACTGATAGAAGAAATATCGGTGAAATAAGGCAGTCTGCAAGGAAACGGCTTGCGGATGCCGAGAACCAGTTCGTGAGGCAGACTCCGCAGCTGGATGCCGACTTGATTTTATGCCATGTATTGGGAGTGTCCCGTACATGGCTTTTTTTACATAATGATGATGTCCTCACTACGGAGCAGGAAGCTGTCGTTGAGTCGGCGTTGGAAAAGCGGCTTGGCGGGCTTCCTGTCGCGTATATCACGGGCGAAAAGGAATTTTACGGGCGCACTTTTTTTGTTACGCAGGATGTGTTGATTCCGAAGCCCGATACGGAGCTGCTTGTTGAGAAAGCAGTGGCGTATGCGAAGGCGGCGTTGGGCGCGGTCGCGAGGGCGAGTTCTGAAGCGGAACGGTCGCGTTTGGGCGCGGACTCGGGGGCTGGGGGCGAAGTTGGGCGGCAGTTCCGGTTCGCGGATATCTGCACTGGTTCGGGCTGTATCGCGATTTCTGTGCTCGCGGAGCTTTTGGCCGCGCAGAAACGTGCGCGTTGTGAGGCGGGCGATTCCAGTTTTGGCGTGAGTTGCGGCTTGGCGGATGGTGGGTTTGTGCGCATCTATGCCGACGCGACAGACATTTCGGCGGCGGCGCTTGCTGTTGCGCGGAAGAACGCGGAGTCTTTGCTGGGCGGCGCGGGAGTGTCTGTTGGCTGTTGCGGCGATTCCAGTCTTGGCGCGGAACGGTCGCGTTTGGGCGCGGTTTCTGGCGGTTCTTGCGCAATTCAGTTTTTTCAGGGCGATTTGTGCGCGCCACTGGTGACTGCTGGTGCACGAGTGGCGGGTGAGTCTGGTGCGCGAGCCGCAAATCCGCCCGCGAAATACGACATGGTGCTGTCGAATCCTCCGTATGTGCCCGCCACCGTTACGGACGAGCTTTTGAAAGACGGCAGAGGCGAGCCGCGTCTGGCTCTTGACGGCGACACGGACTCCGCAGTCGTGGGGACGGTTTCCGGAGATACGGCAAAAACTCACATTGGTGTGCTTTCCGGTGATGCGGCGCGAGTTGGCACGGCTCGTGCGGAATCTCGCGGTTTTCAAGCTGCTTCGCGCGAAACCGGTGACGGACTTGCGATTATCCGCCGTCTTATCCCCCAAGTTAAAGAAATCCTTCTGCCCGGCGGCGTTTTTTTCATGGAAACAGGCGAATATAACGCGGAAAAAGCCGCGGAGTATTTATCAAAATGCGGTTTTACTGATATAGTGATTCATCGGGATCTTGCAGGGCAGCTTCGCCTTGTGGAGTCACACTTATAAATCGGCGCGCGCACCAAAATCGCGTGTCGTTGTATCGAGAATCGACGAATTAGTGAAACTATGCAGGTAGAAAACTCAGATTTACATACAATAGACCAATTTTTTCAGAAATTTCCGCAGTATTCGGAATCGGAACAGCAAAATATACGGAAAGCATGGGACTGGCTGTGCGAAAAATCCTCTGCTATGACTCGTCCGTGTGGTGAGGCGTACACCGAACATCCGCTTAGAACGGCGGCAATACTCGCTGGCATCAAGATGGACAGTGAATCGGTTATCGGTGCGCTTTTGCACAGCTCCACCGAAATTGAAGGCGTTACGCTCGATGACGTTGAATCGGCTTTCGGCACGGTCGTAAAGACACTTGTCGACGGCTCCTCGCGCATCACCGGGCTTAAAATCCAGAACAAGACGCTTCATCAGGCTGATTCAGTGCGCAAAATGCTTTTCGCGATGGTCGATGATATCCGCGTGATTCTTGTTAAGCTCGCTGACCGCCTTGACCGAATGCGTAACCTCAAGAATGTCGAGAGCGAAAAACAAAAGTCGATTTCTCAGGAAGTGCTCGATGTGTGGGCGCCGCTTGCGAACAGGCTCGGTATGTCGTCCGTGAAGGACGAGCTTGAGGATTTGAGCCTTAAATACACGAACCCCGATGCTTATGAGCAGATAAAGCACATGGTCATGCTCAAAAAAGGCGAACGTTCGGAATATCTTGAAAAGGCGCAAAAAGAGATTTATAAAGCGGCGGAGAAAGCTGGAATCGAAGTGACGATTTCTAGCCGCGCGAAGCATTTTTACTCGATTTATCAGAAGATGAAAAAGCGGGGCAAGGCTCCGGATGAGATATACGACCTTCTTGCGTTGCGCGTGATTTGTAACGACAACGCGGAATGCTACACTCTTATCGGTCTTGTTCACAATTTGTGGAAGCCGCTCGACGGACGCTTCAAGGATTATATCGCGATGCCAAAGCCGAACGGATATCAGAGCCTTCACACGACTGTTCTGTGCGGAGGAATGCCGCTCGAAATCCAGATTCGTACTGCAGAAATGCATTCCGTTGCGGAGCATGGAGTTGCGAGCCACTGGCTCTACAAAAAAGGCACAAATCGCGATTCTGTTTCGCTCGAAAATCTTTCGATTATCAATCAGCTTAAGGAGCTTAGGGCAGAGCAGGGCAACGATGCTGAGCTTTTTGCGGAAATCCGCGAGGAACTTTTGGGCGACTCGATTTTTGTGTTCACTCCAAAAGGCGATGTTCGCGAGCTGCCTGCGGGAGCAACGGCGATTGACTTTGCGTACAGCATCCATTCGCATATAGGCGAGACGATTGTCGGGGCAAAGGCTGACGGACATATTATCCCGCTTTCGAGCCCGCTCAAAAATACACAGATTATCGAGATTCTGACAAACCCGCAGGCGCATCCTACGGTCAACCAGCTTACAGTCGTAAAGACTTCCCGCGCTCGCAGCAAAATCAGGGCATGGCTCCTTCAGAACGAGCCAGAGCTTAAGCTCGATTCAACGGTCACAACTCCTAGTGCCGGGCAAGCTTCTGCTCAAAACGCTGTCGGACAGCTCCCGCACGCTATTGATGCGCGAAATTACGGCGATGGTCGGTATGACGAAGAAGATGGCGAGTTCGACCACCACGAAGAACACTCTGCAGAGCCGATTCATATCCGCATCGGTGACACGACGAACTTCCTCGTAAAAGCCGCCGGGTGCTGTAATCCTGTTTACGGCGATGAGATTGTCGGCTATGTTTCGCGCGGACGTGGCCTTATCATCCACAAGAAAGGTTGCCGCAGTTATTCGTTAATCCCGAACGTGGCCGAGCGCACCGTTTCTGTCGTGTGGGAAGAGCGTCCTATAGAAATCTCATCGAAAGTGAAAAAGCGGTAGAGCACGCGTTAGAAAAGACTGACGCGAGGATGATTTTGCGCAAAAGATAAGAACAGTTAGGCAACAGACGTAAATACAGTTCCAATGTCTTTGTCGGAAACGCAACCTTCCATAATCTCAAATACGGCGGGTGTATCTTCTGTTATTCCATGAGAAAGTGTAGGTTGAATCTTTATCAGGGAAGTCCCGTTTGAAATAAGACCGCTGTAATAACAGTCTTTCGTTTGACCATCAATAAGTTGGTGGTTTTTGATTGTAATGAAACCTGTCATTTTTAACTCAAACATCAGAACCTCCTTTAAGCAATTCAAGCTGCTTTTTATAAAAAAGCAAACTGTTGTTTATGACTTCAACTTCGTAATCAGTTATACCATAGGATGTTGCATATTTCAACAATTTCTCTTTGGCTTCTATTTCACACATGCAGTTTTGTAGTTTCGAAATAGTAGGCCCGTATTTTCTGATTTGTGACCAATGAATCAATTCTTCAAATAGGCCAGATGCAGAAATCTTTGAATGCAGCAACATGTCACCAGAACTTAGAATCGTTGCTTCTCGACCTGTTCTTTCTAGGTAATCATCAATATCTTTTCCCTGCGCTATCGAAAGTCCTTTCTCCTAAAAATAGATTTTGCAAATAATGCAGTCACTATTGTTATACGAACGAGGTGCTATGCTTTTTTCATTTTTTTGGGAAGGAAATAAAGATTTTTTGCGAAAATTACACTAGGAGTTTTGAATGGCGGAGTGTGAAGTAATCTAAGCCGTTTTCTTTGTAAATGTCGAACTCGCCGGCGACGGTCACGATTTCGCCTTCTGTTGGATAGTCGTCCGGGAAAAGATAATCGTCTGTCAGAATGAACTCTATGCCCTGCGCGCAACAGGCGGTCGCGTCTTGGATTATGCAGCCGAAATAGTATTGATCTGTCTGTTCGTCGTGGTAGTACGAGAATATTCCGCGCATTTTTACTGTTTTGCCGACGTAAGTTTGCGGGTACGTCATTATGTTCAGGACTTCGGAATAAACCATCGTGCTGGAGAGCGTTGTCAAATCGACATCGACGGAGACGCTTTCTGACTCGATTGG
>JAEEGG010024244.1_pt1 | contig 11788 bp, 10 predicted proteins | sample 9134161 | NCBI WGS metagenome assembly JAEEGG01 (sample SAMN16246543, study PRJNA631951) | gut metagenome | biome: gut microbiome; feature: rumen; material: CR-attached | host: Bos | place: Iran: Karaj | collected 2018-10 | reverse complement strand
GAAGATCGAGGACGGATATCAGGTAGAGGTTCCGGACAACTGGTTAAAGCACGGCAATCCTTTCGAGCTTCGCCGTCCCGAATATGCGTGCGAGGTAAGATTCGGCGGTTACACAAGAGTTGAAAGAGACCCCATGACAGGAAGAGATCATTTCTTCCAGGAGGGATATCAGTCGGTACGCGCTATACCCTACGACCTTCCGATCGTCGGATACGGCAACAACGTCATTAATTCTCTCCGTATCTGGGATGCAGAGCCCATAAACGTATTCAGCCTTGACGATTTTGACAAGGGTGATTACCGCAAGGCCGTAGAGCAGGAAAACCTTGCAAAGAACCTTGTAGAGGTGCTCTACCCCAACGACAATCATTATGCAGGTAAAGAGCTCCGCTTAAAGCAGCAGTACTTCTTCATTTCCGCTACCATCCAGACACTTGTAAAGAAGTATAAGGATGCACATAACGGCGATATAAGAAAGCTCTACGAAAAAGTCACCATCCAGATGAACGATACACATCCTTCAATGTCTGTTGCCGAGCTCATGAGGATCCTCATGGACGAAGAGCAGCTCACATGGGATGAGGCATGGGAGATCACAACAAAGACCTGTGCATACACAAACCATACAATAATGAGCGAAGCTCTTGAAAAATGGCCCATCGAGCTCTTCTCAAGACTTCTTCCTAGGATCTATCAGATCGTGGAAGAGATCAACAGAAGGTTCATCCTTGACATCCAGGCCAAGTATCCCGGAAACAACGAAAAGATCCGCAAGATGGCTATTGTCTATGACGGACAGGTAAAGATGGCTCACCTTGCCATCGTCGGCGGATACTCCGTAAACGGTGTTGCAAGGCTTCATACAGAGATCTTAAAGAAGCAGGAGCTTCGTGATTTCTACGAGATGTTCCCTGACAAGTTCAACAACAAGACAAACGGTATCACTCAGCGCCGTTTCCTTAAGCATGCAAACCCGCTTCTTGCTGATTGGGTAACAGCTCATATCGGCGACGACTGGGTAACAGACCTTTCAAAGATCAGCGGCCTCAAGATCTATGCCGATGATGAAAAAGCTCAGAAAGAGTTCATGAACATCAAGTACCAGAACAAGGTCGCTCTGGCTAAATACATCAAGGAAAACAACGGCATCGAAGTTAACCCCAGATCCATCTTTGATGTTCAGGTAAAGAGACTTCACGAGTACAAGAGACAGCTTCTTAATATCCTGCATGTAATGTATCTCTACAACATGATAAAGGATAACCCGAGCATGGAGTTCTATCCCAGAACATTCATCTTCGGCGCAAAGGCTGCCGCAGGTTACCGCCTTGCAAAGCTTACAATCAAGCTTATCAACAATGTTGCAAATGTCATCAACAATGACAAGTCCATAAACGGAAAGATCAAGGTGGTATTCATTGAAAACTACCGCGTTTCAAACGCAGAAAAGATCTTTGCAGCAGCCGATGTTTCAGAGCAGATATCAACAGCTTCCAAGGAAGCTTCCGGTACAGGTAACATGAAGTTCATGCTCAACGGTGCCATCACTCTTGGAACAATGGACGGCGCAAACGTCGAGATAGTTGAAGAAGTCGGCGCAGAAAACGCAGTGATCTTCGGACTTTCCGCAGACGAAGTCATCAAATACGAGAACGAGGGCGGCTACAACCCCATGGATATCTTCAACAACGATACCGAGATCCGCCGCGTACTCATGCAGCTCATAAACGGCTTCTATGCGCCCAACGACCCCGAAATGTTCAGGGATCTTTACAACTCGCTTCTTAATACCTACGTTACTTCAAAGGCTGATACATACTTCATCTTAAAAGACTTCAATTCTTATCACGAAGCACAGATGAAGATCGAAAAGATGTACCGCGACGAAGCAGGCTGGGCTAAGAGTGCCATCTTAAATGTCGGCAGCGCCGGCAAGTTCTCATCAGACCGTACCATTCAGGAATATGTCGATGACATCTGGCATCTTGACAAGATCACGGTCGATATGGACGAATAATTATCATTTTTCTGTTTTTCAAAAGTTCTTATTACCGGGTAAGGGGCGCTGCCCCTTACCCGGTATAACAATTCTTTTTTCTTCGCCCGCCAAAAGGCGCGGTTCCCGCCCCTTTTGGATATGCGGCACAATTCACACACTAAGACTTGTTTTTTCGCGTAGGCTTTGCCCGCTGTTTGGGGATTTTCATACCCTGTGGGTGAAAAAGCAAGTTGGGGTATGCCAATCCGGGGGAAGAAATGGTACCCTGAGGGGGAAAAAGCAAGTTAGGGTATGATTATCCGGAAGGCTGAGTCATACCCAAAGGGTGAAAAAGCAAGTTGAGGTATGCCGAGCCCAAGAAATCAACCATACCATAAGGTGAAAATAGCAAGTTAGGGTATGCCGAGCCCAAGAAATCAATCATACCGTAAGGTGAAAAAAGCAAGTTAGGATATGCCAAAACAAGGAAACAACCTGGAACAAGAAAGGAGAAAAGATGAACACAATAAAAAATGAGCTCGAAAAAAGAATCAAAGAACTGGAGAGCATAATAAAAAGGGCGGAAAAGGATATTACCATGGCTGAGGAAGGTGTTATAAGAATCTGCCACAGAGGCGGAAAAGAAATGTATTATCTTCGGCAAGGTGAAAAAGTGAGTTATATTAGAAAAGAAGATGTCGACTGCGTAAAACGCATAGCACAAAAGACCTATGCGCAGTCAGTGATAACGAAAGCTAAAAAAGAACTTGATTTGCTTAAAAAAATGCAGGCGGTGTATTCGCCCTGCAAGCTGGATGAAGTGCACACCGGCTTTACGGACATGAGAAAAGCCCTCATTGAGCCGTACGTGCTTACAGATGAAGAATACCGCGAAAAGTGGGAAAACCAAAAAGCCAGCCCCAGGGAAAATACATACGAGATAAAAGGCGATATCTATACCAACAAAGGAGAACATGTCAGATCAAAATCCGAAAAGATCATAGCGGATGAGCTTTGCAGGTTTGGGATACCGTATAAATACGAGCAATGTCTTATGATGGAGCATGGAGAAATATTATTTCCCGATTTTACGGTCCTAAACGTAAAGGAAAGAAAACAATTCTTTTGGGAGCATTTTGGAATGATGGATGACAGCTCATATGTGGTTACCGGCATTCGTAAGATCGAAAGCTATGAGAGAAACAGCATCTGGCCCGGGGAAAAGCTCATAGTCACTTATGAAACCCAGGAGGGCGGGTTTAACAACAGGATCGTGAAGAACATCATTGATAAATATTTGTTGTAATCGCTATATCTCGTAAATGTTGGCATGTTTTAATAATTTGCGATACAAAATGAAAAAAATGTGTTATGATAAAGGCACGATGTGAGAAAAGGATGAGTTGAAAGATACTCACGCTGACCATCATCGTAAAAGTTTATAAATTTTTGAATGAGACCATGGAACTTAAGTCACAGTCTCATGTCAAGCAATTCTCTTCCGGCAGAAGACGCGGGGGCGGATAAGACAGTAGGTTCGTCTCCGTGTTTTCTTTGTTTGGTGACATTATCCGTGAAAAAAGCCGGGCGGATGAAAAAAGAAAAATTTTTTTGAAAAATACTTAGTGTTTTTTACTTTTTTGTCGTCTAATAAGTGTAGAGCCATATTTTTGATAATGTGTGAGTGCACACATAAATATTGTTATTGCAAAATATATGTCGTTATTGCAAGTTGCCACACAAGGCGTAAAAAAATTGTACTGTTGTTTTTGGGTAAACATATTGTAGAATTTGTTTTTTTCTGGTTCATATGAAATATTGATTAGAAATATACGAGGGTAAGCCAATGAAATAATAAGGTGTATTTTTGTAACTTTTCATTTTGATTGTTTATGTAAAATAGTCTGATTGAATCTGAAAACCACACAACTACTTCGAAAGGAGAATGGCTATGAAAACCAAAGCCAAAGCCAAAGTTTATTTGTTCATGCTGTCACTAATCCTTGCTTCATTGTTTGTTTGCTCAGCCTTTGCAGATTATTCTAATTATTCACTTTATAACCCGTCTCTGCAAGAAAATGATAACGCTATATCTGTGCAAAAGATTCATAAAACTTTTTGGACCCAAGATGTTCCTGATGATATCGACAGCTTCGTTCAGGAAGCTTTCACAAGTTATTCCGTTTCAGAGCTGAGAGATTTGGGCTTTTCGGAAAGGGAGATCATATCTCTTGATTTGTTTCCGGCTATAATTGCGTACGAATATGAAAAGTGTGATGATGATTATTACTACTATCCCGTTGTTTCAGGTAATACAATTATTGCGATGATTACAGCCTTTAGGACTTCAAGTGGAGATATATCAGTTCAATTTGGAAAAACCAAAATGGCAGACTCCTTGAATAAATTATTTTGTCCGCAAGAATCTCCTGCAGGATTAGTAATTTCTTCAAATGGACTATATGTAACCTATGATGGTCATGAGGCAACTCTTTTCATGACATTTGATAATAGCATTAAATATGATAAGGAAACACTCTCGATAGACGCGGATTTATGGAAAAACACCGCAAAAAGGTGTATCGACATTGGTGAACCTAAATATATCATTGCTTCTTATCCCAATAAATTCGCTTTGGTTGAAAGAGGAATATATACTAAAACTTTGAGCGTTCCTGTTGTGCCCAATATTTCGATTGGTGGGGTGGGATATTGTTGGGCAGCCTCGCTTGCCTCAATAATAAAATATATCTTTTATCCATCAATGACTGGACCACAATTAAGAGATCATATAATAAGCAATATAAACAATTATACATCCAATACAATTGGAACAATGGAATGTGATAAAGATGTACTTAATGTTTTTGTGTTTGGCCATACTTTTTACTGTTATTATAATGGGTGGGATTATTATAATTTCAAAGCCAGTCTTGACAATGATATCCCTATATTAAGTGACTGGCAAAGAACAGGCGGCGCACATGCAATGGTAATATGTGGTTACTATTACAATACGTCAATTCCTGATTCTGCTCCTGCTTCAAGAAGAATAACTGTTATGGATCCAAATGAAACTAATTATATAAGCATTTACAATGGTCTTAACTATAATAATGGGACCTACACATATTATCTATACGGGACGGTGAGATAAATGAAATACAAGCATATTATTTTTATTATTATATCAATGATGATTATTTCCGCGTGTTCTGTCAAAAAAAATATACCTAGTAACGATACACATGCTCAACAACATGAATCCACCTCAGAAGCAACTATAAATAGTGCATCTGTAATCAATTTGGATGATGAACCCCAAAACCAGAGCGCTCCCACTATCGAAATGATAGATTTTGGAGATTCTAATTGGTTAAACTATGCCTCTTGTGGATATAATAACGATGTCAGAAAATGGGGACTGCTGTCGACAGACGAAGTTACCAAGAATCACTGGGGAGAGACCGTCGAAAAAAACACACTTGTCTTAAAAAATTTAGGGCAAAATGGGGCAGCTGTTCCGGAGGGTTTAAATCCGATTTCAATTAAAATTGGTAACTCGGAATGGTATTACTCCACATTTTCTTTTGATTTTTTGTTAAATGATTCAGAGCTGTTGGAATTCAATGTTTTTTGTGATAGCAGCCTATATGTTTGCGATATCGATAAAACCGGGCAAAATATGCAATATGTGCCATTCAATTTTTCTATAGATAAAGAGGGGCTTGCTTTTAATCCGATTATTGGCATTGATGGACATTATGTTAATGCCTCGGATGGCAAAAATATACTTGCCGGGATGGATTATTCTATATGGAATAACATAAAAATAGTTTTGGTTGATAATGATTTGCACCTTATACTAAATGGAGAAGAAAAAGGTGTGATATGGACATATGACAATACTCCGCACGGCGCAATAGGCTTTGGTGGTGGAGAAGGTTTGATGATAAAAAACATACAGATTGCAGAGTGATAGCATAAATAAGACGGAAGCGTTTGGATTTTGAAAATGGAGCATTGAACGCTCTATAATAAGACCCGCAGGCGGAGTCAGGGGCTCATTGTCAGACCATTTTCTTTCGTAGAAGGCAGAAGACACGGAGACGGATAAGACAGTAGGTCCGTCACCGTGTCTTCTTTGTTTGGTGGCATTATCCGTGAAAAAAACCGGGCGGATGAAAAAAAGAAAAATTTTTTTGAAAAATACTTAGTGTTTTTGACTTTTTTGTCGTCTAATAAGTAAAAGGCAAATTAATAAGGAGTATTCCGGTGAATCGATGAATATGCGGATCGCGACTGCATATTTCATGAAAGAGGGGTGATATTGAAGCAATAGTATTGGTTGTTATTATTTCGCTTGTTGTTCCACATAATGCATATGCACATGCCGGAGATTATTTTGCCGGTCATTACACCAGTAATGCGCCTAGAGATCAGCATAATATGATCCTCAGGATTGAGTCATCCGCCACGACTGCAATACTTACATCTTCTGTTTATTTGGCAGCAACAAGTTGGAACTCAATAAGTAGTAATGTGGGGGTTAGTGTAGTGTTCTCAGCTCCCGGCATGTCGATAAATGGGTGCACCTATGTGTATGGGCAAACATATACGGATGGAACACTTGGCGTAACAAGTGTATATGATTATAATGGGAATCCAACGTCAGCCAATTCTGATTGGAAATATGTTACAATAACCATGAACACATTGTCTACAGCTTTTGGTACCGGATCGGAAGTTCAAGACAGAGCAAAAAAAACATTTGTACATGAGGTTGGACATGCTTTAAAATTGAGCCATCCGGAACATAACTCGTCATTAATAATGCATGATAATAACGGATATCCGGTTGCAATAATGAATCAAGGTTATCCAAACGGAATATACATTCAAAGCAGTATCTGTTATCATGACAAGCTAAATCTTCAAACGAAATGGGGGAATTAAAAATGAAAAGAAAATCTTTAAGTATACTTTTGCTAACACTTGCTGTTACAGGTTGCAGCACTACAAATACGAATAAGAATTCTGCCGACGGTATAAATGATACAAGCAGCACAACGTATATCACAGATCAGGACCTTAGCAAAATGAATTATATAAAATGGGAGGCAGATAGAATAGTTTACAACGATGTACAGACTTTGGCCGAGGCCTCGGATCTGATCGTCATTGGAACATTCATTGACGATGCCAAGCAGGATATTTCACGCAGGTATCACGAAGATGCAAAAAAGGAACTGATCTCTGATTATGTATCATACAATACTATAAAGGTGGATAAAGTATTCAAAGGAAATGCAGCTGATGAAGTTACTGTAAGCCAACGGTATGCATTTCTTGAGGATACAAACAGCATTTTGACGTATTCCGAATTGAAACCCATGCTAAAGGGGGATAGCTATATTTTTTTCCTTGGATTTGATGAGTCCAATAATACATATTATGTTGTTGGAGACAGCGATGGACGCTATCCTGTACCGAAAAGTGGAACAACCGATTCAAGCGATGAATCATACGGTGTGATCAGTGAAAACGCATTATCAAAAAACAAAGCTCTTTATCAAGAGGTGCTTAAGTATTTAAATGTATAGCACTTACATTAATGAGACCCTGGGACTTAAGTTACAGTCTCATTGTCAGACAATTCTCTTCCGGCAGAAGACACGGAGACGGATAAGACAGTAGGTCTGTCACCGTGTCTTCTTTGTTTGGTGGCATTATCCGTGAAAAAGCCGGGCGGATGAAAAAAGAAAATTTTTTTTGAAAAATACTTAGTGTTTTTGACTTTTTTGTCGTCTAATAAGTGAAGAACATTTTTGTAAGGAGTGCTCCCATGGATGAATATATGGATCGCTACCGTAGATTCCTTGAAGGCGAAGATGATCAACTGGAATTATTGGTTGAAAAATATCGATACGGCTTGTCTCTGTTTGCAAATGGAATCGTTAAAAATATCTGTATAGCCGAAGATGTTATGCAGGACACTTTTGTCATGCTTGCAATAAAAAGGCCTAAGTTTAAAGGTGAAAGCAGTTTTAGGACTTGGCTCTATACCATTGCGCGAAACAAAGCCTTGGATTATCTGAAGAAAATCGCAAGGAAGAGCACAATACCTATCGATGAATGTTTTGAAATGTCGGACGAGCAGGACGTTGAAAAACAGTATATCAAAGAAGAAGAAAGGCGGGAGCTTCACAGAGCAATGATAAAGTTAAAGACGGAGTATGCCCAGGTTATCTATCTTACATTTTTCGAAGAGTTCAGTGGCAAAGAGACAGCTGCCATAATGCACAAAACACCAAAGCAGGTCGAAAATCTGCTTTTTAATGCAAAAAAAGCATTGAAAGAAGAACTCGAAAGGAGTGGATTTGTATATGAAGACATCTAAACAGATAGCTGAATCTGCACTAAATGCATACAGAGAAAACGAGAAAAGGAAGGCAAAGAGACGAAATGCTGTGATGGTGGTAATTTCGCTTATCATTGCCTTTGGCGCCGGATTAATAGCCGGGAAGACGTACATGGGAAATAACGGGCAGGTGATCGTTCCTTCAGAAAGCAAAGAGGTGACTTCTTCAGAGGATGTTATTCCCTTTCAGAGCGGAGATATGAATACAGGTAAAAAAAATAATGAAATAGTTTCTAAAGAATACAGTATTAAGCTTTATCAACGTTTGATGGAATATTATAATAGCGAAGCCGAAGATACAAGCGAGGTGTCAAAGTTTGTTGAATATTTTGGCGGAGCATATATCGATGAAACAGGAAGGCTGATCATAAAAGTTGTCAATGGCAACGAAGAAGAAATAAATGTCATCAGATCACTCTTAGGAGAAAAAGGATATGGGATCTCTTATTGTGAATACTCATATTCGGAATTGATAAAAGTTGTAAAATTGATAGGCGATAATGTCCCCAAACTTATTGACAGCGGGGTTCAGCTGTATCATGTAGTGGAGGACATTGCCGACAATAAAGTGGTTGTTGGGATTGCAGGTTATACAGACGAAGACATAAAAAGGGTAAAAGAAGTAGCGGATGTACCTTTTTTGAAATTTCAAGACTGGTATGAGCGGTGAAAAAATACAGTGATATATAAAGGCGGAAATAATAAATGAAGAGGAAGATAGCAGGCATATTAATTGTAATGCTGATAATAGTAACTGCAACTTTTAAAGATCCCGTTGATGAGACCGAAGCAATGTCGGTTGAAGAACTTATAAATTCCTTGAACAGTAACCATCACATGAATGAAGAGGTAAGCATAGAGCTATACCACCGGCTTATGAGTTATTATAACAGTGGTGATTTTGATGAAATCGACAGACAAAAATACAGCGATCATTTTGGCGGAGCATATATTGATGAAACAGGAATGCTGCACATACTTATAGTTGAAGGCGATGAAAGTGAGATGGAAACCATTAAGTCGGTTATCGGAGAAAAAGGATATGCAATATCTTCCTGCGATTACAGCTATGCCGATTTGATAAACACCATTTATGATATAGGTGAATGCATTCCGCAGATCATTGACGAGGGAATATGTCTTTCATCTGTGAGGGAGGATGTCATTAACAACCGGGTCGTGATTGGGATTGATGGCTGTACAGATGAAGATATCATAAAAACAAGAATGATAGTAGATGCTCCGTTTTTGAGCTTTGAAGATATCGCCAGGGAAGTTGAAACGGGAACTCCGATCAAAGGCGGATATAAGGTTGATGATCTTACAAATAACGATAGTTCAATAGTTGGTTTTTGCGCCAGAAACAGCAGCAATGTTGAGGGCTTTATAATAAGTGGCCATGTTGGCAATACAATAAATGAGATGTTTAAATATGGGAGCATTACAGCCGGTCATGTGACAGCAACGGCATATTATAATTCATCAAATGCTGATGCAGCGTTTTTGGCAAAGGGAACAAATGCTAATGTTACGGATAAGATAGGCCCGTTTACAGTCCATTCTGTTTCCACATATGCCACTGAGTATCCGGTAGGTACTTCCGTATATATGTACAATTCCTCAAAAAATGTTGTTTCAGGAACCATACAGAGCCTTTACAAAATATCTGGTGGGGGTAATGTATATTTGTATAACCAAACGTTGACATCATATAATTCTGAAGAGGGAGACAGTGGTTCCCCGGTGATCATTATTCAAGGCGTAATCAATGGTGTTATTTGCTGCAAAATACTGGGGATACAATCAAGAAGAGGAATTGTAAATGGTGAAGTTTATTCGATATTTTCAAAATATAATTATATAAACAGCGAATTAGGAGCCATAGCAATAACATCTTAGGCAGATGGGTGAGGGTGATATTGAGGATAAAAAGTATATTCTTTAATCTGTGCATGCTTTCGCTTTTTATATCAGGATGCTCTGTGTCAGATCCTTCTAATGTGAATGAACAGTCATCTTCAGCGAGCATGAATGATATAGTAAATGATACAGAGAAATCTGACGCACCTACAAAAAGAGCATCGGATTTTGAAAATGTTTCATTTGCAGAAGATGTGATAATCAGCAATGTATCGCTGGCTGATGATTGTCTTTCTTTTGTGTTTGTAAATAATTCTGATGATTATATATGTTACGGGCCGGATGAATTTTTCCTTGAATTATACGAAGATGGATGGAGAGATCTTATGGCTCATTGCTTTGAGCATGAGACGACATTATGTCGCCTTGATACAAATGCATCTGTTACAAGACAACATATAATCAGGAAATCGTTCTTTCCGGAATTATATGAGGGAGGTAACAAGAGATATCGGCTGATTGAAAAATTTTGCTATGGAAGAGAACCAAGCAAAATAAAAGAGTATGCATGCGTGGAGTTTGTGATTTGATCTTTACCATGCGTGCGGAATAGTTAAAAAGCTCTTAGATATGGATCCATCTATGAGAATAACAATTAAAAGTATAGGAGGAGGGCAAACCAATGGAGAGGTAAAACAAATGTTTTGGTATAATACTAAAAAAATAATTTTTTTAATTGAGGAGGAATATAAATCATGAGAACAAAAAGAAGAATATCATTGATTGTTACTTTATGTATGATCACTATGTTGGCAACTGTTGCTTTTGCAACGGTCAGGAACGAGTTTCATTCAACAGATGGTATGACAGATGCCTACCTTGATGCAGATGTAAGCTGGCACTGGCTGTCTTCCGATGATGCAGAAGGTTATATGAAGATAACGGCAAATCGTTCTGCTGAGAGCAGGTATTCTATGGTATCTGTATTCGGTTATGACAGTGACAATACAGTTGTAGGATCTCAAACCGGATACGGATATGGTGATGCTACAGCCGACCTTTCGGTAGGCGCAAGCTATTTTAAATTCAGAGCTTTTATCAAGAAAGGAAGCCAGTACGGATTGGGCGTTGGATCAAGTAATTGGATAACGATTTCGTAAAAAAACATAAAAAACATCTGATCCTATGGGGGATACTTGCAGTCATTTTAATATTGCTTATATGGCTCATGGTCTACGGTTTCACCTTACACGATAACTTTGAAACAATGTCAAACAGCCTAAACGGAGAGTTCGAATCTTCCACCAATAGTAGTGGATTTAGGGTGGATACTGAACATAAAGAAGCAAGGCTTGAATTTGCGGCAACGGTGACAAAGGGTTGGTGCAAGATCTATATCTATAAAACAGGCGATGATCCGCATATGGGAACATATGACAGTGAAAAAGCAGAAAACGGAGATTATCCTCTTGTTTGGAGCATAGAACTAAAAGAAGGCGATTCGGTCGATATAAAGGAAGAGCTTGGCG
>JAEEGG010024240.1_pt1 | contig 11791 bp, 8 predicted proteins | sample 9134161 | NCBI WGS metagenome assembly JAEEGG01 (sample SAMN16246543, study PRJNA631951) | gut metagenome | biome: gut microbiome; feature: rumen; material: CR-attached | host: Bos | place: Iran: Karaj | collected 2018-10 | reverse complement strand
CGAAGGTCTTCGTCTTCTCCCACTCGTCCCAGTGACGCATCAGGATGAAAGGCACGGAGATCGAGATGCCGTAGTAGGCCACACGCTTCAGCAACAACTCGTCGCTCTTGTCCTGATTGATCTCGGCGATGGCCATGTGGTCGCGAGTCCACTCCCAACAGGTCTCTACCAGCGGCCATACGGGCAGCTCACCACTCACGCCATCCAATCGGTATGCCCACGTCCTCAGTGTCTCATCCTCCTGATAGGTGGCGCGCGGCTGCATCAGTGCCATCATCTTGAAGTCGCTCGCTGGCAGGGGAATCACCGCCAGACGGGTGGAGAGACCTGATCCGAAGTTCCGTTCGGTCACCTTCCGGTGCAAAGACAAGGGCGTGCCCGTATAGACATAGTTCCAGTAGACATTAAACGGTCCCGTCACAGAGTCCACATTGCGGTACTGTTGGTTGTCCTCCTCATTATGGAAGGCCTTCAGTTCCATCGTCGACTTGTCGATCCACTGACCGCCCTTCGAGGCTGCCGTCGAGGAATCCAGCTCTGAGTCGAACGTGAGCATGTGCAGGTGCATCTCCTTGTTGCCTATCACGTCGATGGCCTTACACATATCCTCGATAAACACACCGTTGGCCGTTCTCGCACCATGGATGCGGATGATCACCTCGGGCTGTTTCAGGGCCTCCTTCTTCTGCTCTTTCGACGACGTACCACGCTCCTTCAACTCCTTCTTATAGCGGTTGATGGCATCGTTACCCACCTTGTCGGCTGCGATGATCGGCGCCAGGAGCAGCTTGTACAGCCTCGTGGCAAAGCTCTTTCCCGAAGCCGGGTCGCCGATGATATAGATGCAATAATTAAGCCTCCGTTCCTCCTCGGGTCTGTGATAGAAGTAATACCACGTCCTCGTCAGCAGCGTACCCATGAAGGCTGCCGCCGTGAACATCGCCGCAGGATAGGCCTCCCTGTGCAGTCCCTCGCAGATCTCCTTCAGACAAGGATACACCCCGAACAGTTTCTCTATCTCCCCGCCCCACTCCTTCAAAGGCACCTCTGCGGCGCACTGGGGGACTGCTGTGATGACCTCTCCCTGGCCCTCTCCTGTAGGCGAGGGAATGGTCCCCCTCCTACAGGAGGGGTTAGGGGAGGTCACAGAACCGAGTGCTCCCAGCTCATCCAGCGCCATCTGAAGTTCTTCCGGTTTCTTCCTGCCATACTTCAGCTTACAAGCCCCTTCCACCGTCGCCTCTACGGGATCGCCCTCAGCTATCAGATCCATCACCCACTCCTGCGTCTTCAGAGCCTCCAACACCTTCTTCGGCGAATTGTCGCACACGTACCTCAGCTGATGAGCCAAGTCCCGCATCTTATCATGACGGTCGCCCTGCCCTGGCACCACACCGCCCAGCAGTTTCTCAATAATCGCCGTCAGCTTTACACCATGGTATCTCAACTCTAAGGAGTCATTTCTATTTTCTAAGGAATCTTGGAATTTTGGAATTTCTTTATCGGAGCTTAGCTCCGAATCTCCTATATTCCTATATTCCTTAGACTTAATATTCTCCTTAGACATAGGTGTTGGCTGAGTACGACCGTCCCGATACATTGCATTATACTTCTCACCAAACGCCTTGTTCTCATACTCGAAAATCTCGTCGTCGATATACAGCAGATCCTCTTCCGTGGTCAAAAAGTGTCCCCTGCTACCGTCCTTGCATTTCTCGTCGATAAACGCCGAGACGCCCAAGAACTTCGCCATTTCCTGTTGGTTATCAATCAGGTTGCCCCATTCCATCCGAGCCTTGAAGACGATCTTCAGCCCGTCACCCGATGGAGAGATGAACGCCATCAGGATGCCGATCTCCTTCAGGTCAAGATGAGCAATGATCTGCAGCCAGTACTCACGTGCCGCCTTCCCGTCGTGACTCTTCACCACATGGTCGAGATCTATCACGCAGAGGCCGTTCAGACAGACGCCAGCCTTCTGCCTCCAACGGCCTACCACCTCCTTCTTGTTCGGCAGTTCCAGATAGTTGGCGATGAAGATCACCAGCGGCAGCGAACGCTTCAGACTGTCGCAGTAGGCCTCCACCTGCTTCTGGTCTGTCAGTTTGTTCAGCGTCGCCCGTTTCTCAGGCTTCAGCCACTTATACCAATCCTGATAGCCCGCCGTCACCAGCCAGTTCCGGGTAAATCCGCTGCTCTTGATCTGCCTGATGAGTCTGACACTCTCAACGACCCTCGGGTCTCTCATCAGTGTGTACAGCAAAGGCTGGCCCACGTTTTCCGTGGGCTCAGCAAAATTCCTTTGATAACAAAACGCCATCTATTTAAATCATCTTCGGCAATTTTTTGTTTACTGTAAACCGTAAACTACTTTCTCTTATGGAAGTCCGACCAATCCCTTACCTTCATCGGCTCCATCTCGTCCGCCTCGAAGAACCTCTTGGCCTCCCACGCCCTTCTTCTCTCGAGCCCTTTGAGCTTCTGTCCACCGGCCCACACCCACTTCATGAACTCCTGTTTGATGGCCCTCATGTTGCCACCCTCCCGGATCGTCTTCATGAGCGTGCTCGTCTTCAACTTCCAGAACCCGATGTTATACGCGAAGCTCACCAGTGCGTCAAACTGCGGCTGGTTGAAGTGTCCCAACGAGTCCACCTGTTTCTCCAGATCATACAAGTCCGCTTTCAGCAGATGTTCCGCCCAATAATCCGTTATCACATCCCCCTGTCTCACGTCCGGTCCCGTATGTCCGTAGCCGATCGTCAACCTGCCTCCCGGGCAGTAGTACGCCTTTGTCCTCAGCCCTTCGAACTCCTTGAGTTTCTCCAAGCAAATATCACTTACTCTCATCATAATTATATTCTGTCCTCTGTCTTTCTAAAAGTTCGGATACCCCAATTTCGCATTCAGGTAGTGCAGCCCTGCCATCGTCCACGTCATGTACGTACGTACTTTCTTCTCGCCCTTCAGCGAGTACGACACGTGTGTGCGGAGGCTCACCAGTCCGCGGTCGGCCAGGTCGTCGCTGATGTTCCACCGTCCGAACCGTCTGTACTGGATGCCCATGTCGCACAGCACGGCATTGAAGTCGCCGACCGTCATGTTGAACGTCTTGGCCACCTGTGTCGCCGTCAGCGTGTCCTCCGCCTCGGCGTTCACCATCCTCAGTCCCTCGCCGATGATGTGGTCGGCCATCGCCAGGATTTTTTTCGTGGAGGGTTGAATGAGATTTTTCGAGGAAAGAGGAAAGAGGAAAGAGGAAGGAGAAATGTCTGCGGCGGAGATGTCTGAAGGGATAATGTCTGTGGTAGGAGTAATCTCTTTCCACTTTCCACTTTCCACTTTCCTCGAAAACCCTCCACTTTCCACTTTCCTCGAAAGACGCTCCAGCTCCTCCCATCGTATCACCAGTCTCGCCCGAGCCTCGTCGTTGAACTTCGTGGCGATGTAGAGCGTCTCGGTCTTGGTCAGCGAGTAACAGGGAACTTCTCGTGTGCCGCCCTTAGGCTGGGCGATGGTTCGGGATGTCAGCCGAAATTTCGACCCACATGTTTTCTCCCAACCAATCTCCATCTTTCGGATGGCCTCCATCACATGTTTGTGCTGCTTGCCGGTAAGTTCGGCAATCTCCAGCGAGGTCATGCGCTGCTCACCGTTGTTTTCACTGTTGTTGAAGTGGTTGAAACAGTTGTTCATGCTCACTTCGATAGTTGTTGTTTGTTGCATAAGCATTGTTTTATTTTACGTCGCCCCCTTTCAGGCGACCTGTCGGTAGTCAAAAATAAATATGTAAAGAACTGCCGTATCATCGCGACAGGGCAGGTTGTGGCAGTCCGCCGACCGCCTCCGGAAAATTACAATTAGAGAAAAAAGCAAAAATCCAATAATCACAAAACCAGAAACACATAAAAATCAATTATCAATTATATTGTAACCAACATGTCAATGACCGCATCAGCGAGCGAAGAGTCAAATTCCGAGCGCTGACGATGCAAAATTACGCACGATTTCTGAAGGACGGATGGCTTTTAAACAACCCGTCTCCAACAATCTCCAAAAATCTCTGATTATCCCTGTTTATCTCCGTTTTTCTCTGATTTGCTCTCCGTAAGGCACAAAAAAGCACCAGAACCAACGATTCTGATGCTTACACTGACGGAACGAAGCCGTCGCTTATTTCTTGTAGTATTTCTGGAAGGTCTTCAGACTATAACCCTCCCCGTCGGGCATGCCCATCCTCACCAGTTCATTGTACGCCCGCTCGGCATTCTGCGGCAGCAGGATCTTCCGGTCGTCAGCCAGTTGCTTGAGATACTGGCAGATTTCCTGAATGCCCTGCCGGGTCACCAGCCGCTTCACCTCCTCGTGAATCTGCCATTCCTCACGACTGTCCACCGACGGATGGATGAAATGAAACAGCTCCTCCGCCCCATGGGGACAGGTCCCACCACAGGCCGTCTCCCCACTCTTCCCACCGTCAGCGCCAACGGGATCATTCTTCGTGGCCTTGGGTTCAGCCGCGAGTGTCTGAAACGTGGGGCTCTCCATCGAGCAGCCGATGTTGGCGACACCCCACACGTTAATCGGCGTCTGCTTCTGTATATCCTTCTCTTCCATCATCACTTTGATCTCTGTTGATGTCAAGGGCCGCAGGCAAGTCCGGGTTCACCGGCAGCACCATGAATTCCGTATCTTTCAGGTCGCAGCCCACGTTCGCCGTACTCCCCGCCTGAGGATAGACGATGTTTTGTGTCGTTGGCTTCTCGACCATCTTCTCCATCGCTTTTGCAAGCCTTCCCGTCTGATCACCCTCCAGCTGGGTTATCTCGTCCACTTGTTCATAGATCTGCTGCGGCAAGTTGTCGGCCAACGTATGGTGCAGCATGTGAGCGACCAGCATCTTCTGGCTGTTGTTCAGACCCAACACGTAGCTGATCATCTTAAGAATGTCGATCAGGATGTAATGCTCTACGATCATCAGCGTCCGTTTGTCTCTGGCCTCATCCTGACCATCCTCGGTCGTTTCGATAGTCATCACCAGCGATTCCAGCTCCTTGATCCGAGCATCCTTATCTGCGATCAGCTTGTCCTTCTCGGCCAGTTGCTTGTCTTTCTTGGCTATCACTTTATCCTTCTCCTTGAGCATTTCCTTCAGAGCGGCGATTTCATCGTCCTTCTTTTGCAGTTGCTCTACCATCATCGAATTCCGCGCCTCCATCATACCGCCGGTCTTCGCCAGGTCCACAATCATCTTCAGTTCATCCAGGTCTTTTGCCATTCTTCCCCTTTCCTTTAAATTGTCAGTTTAATATTCGTTTTTTAAGTTCACGTATCTCTCCTACCCTAGAATCAGGCCGAAAAGACCACAAAGGTATATAAAGAAAATGGATTGACCAACTGCTATCTGTTAAATGTTGTATAACTTGCACAAACAGCCGAAACTGTGCATTTTTTGCCCCCTGTTATCCAGACAAGTAACGGAGGGACGGTTCTTTTGTTATAGTAACGGAGGGACGGTTCTGTTATAACTTCAGAACCGCCCCCCGTTACACGTTTGTTTCATTTTCTAATTACTTTTTGCCGGTTCTGGATGACGATGCCGCGGGTGCTGGCCGTGGCGGGTGTGCCTTGCAGGGTGTAGGCAGGACCGTCGGTCAAGTGGGTCAGGGGACGGTTCTCTGACCCACTCGTCTTACGCTTCGACGTGTTCAGGTAGATACGGATGGCCTTCGATACATCGTCGGCCGATGATTTCTTCGCCACGCCAGCCGACAGTCAGCCATGGGGATTTCAGCCATGGGGACAGATTCTGCTTGGGTATGACCCAGTATCTGTTCCCGCAGCTATTTGGACATGTATATTTTTACCATCTCCACGATATCTGCGACATTGAACACTCCGTCATTATTGACATCGGCAGCCTTCTTGTCAAATTCTGCATCCGGATTGCCCATGATGAAATTAACCGGCTCGGCGATATCAGCGGTATTCACCACACCATCTCCGTTGGAATCGCCACTGATCGGCAATTTTACAATCTTCTTGAAATTCTTCCAAGGCGCCTTTCCTTTGTACAAGTCAACAGAAGCTTCAGGAACATGCAGCGTCCAGTTTTCAATGGGGGTATTCATAAATGCATATTCATCAGTGTTTGGCACCTGCTCAGCATAGCAATATACATCCGCCAATTCACCGCAATCACTGAAAGCACAGTTTCCAACGCTCGTCACGCTCTTGGGGATGGTTATAGAGATCAGGCCGTCGCAATACTGGAAAACACCTTCGCTGATGGATGTCACGCCGTTGGGAATGTTTATCGAGGTCAGGCCGATACAACCATCGAAAGCATGTTCTTCTATGCTCGTCATGCTGCTGGAGATGGTAACCGAGGGCATGCGGCAGTTTTTGAAAGCCCATGCCCCTATGCTCGTCACGCTGCTGGGAATGATAATCGAGGGCATATCCTCGTATAAAAAAGCAAAAGCATAGGCTCCTATTCTTGCGACGTTGTTGGGGATGGTTGTATTTCTACAACCTGCTATAAGGGTATTGGTTCCCTTCTCGATAATCGCATTACAGTTGTCGCGAGAATCGTATTTCGAATTACCAGTCTCAACATTTATTGATATAAGAGCCCTACAGCCACCGAAAGCACCTTCAGTGATGGTTGTCACGCTGCTGGGGATGGTAAGTGAGGTAAGGCCGATGCAATTCTGAAAAGCATACTCTCCAATGCTCGTCACGCTGCTAGGGATAGTAAGCGAAGTCAGAGACCAGCAACCAGCGAAAGTATTGTATTCAATGCTTGTCACGCTGTTGGAGATGGTAAGAGAGGTCATGCTGCTGCAAGCCAAAAAAGCTTGACTTTCTATGCTCGTCACGCTGTTGGGTATGATAACCGATGACAGGCTGCTGCAACTCTCGAAAGCACTCCACTCTATGCTCTTCACGCTGCTGGGGATGGTTACTGAGGTCATGCTGCTGCAATCACAGAAAGCATAACTGCTGATAGACGTCACTCCTGACTCAATAATGGCATTTAGGATGGAATTTCTGTAGCTATACCAGGGTGCTTTAGAAGTATAGTCAGCATAATATTTCTTCATAGACCCCGTACCAGAGATTGTTAGGGTCTTTGTCGCTTCCACATACGACCAAGTGACGTTGTCGCCACAAGTTCCATGTTCATCAGCACTTGCGATTACTGGCAACAATGCCAAAATGAATGATAAAATAGTTTGTTTCATATTCTATGTCGGATTCAATGCTGTAATATCAATATCATATTTGTTTTCGACTGTGGGCGCAAAAGGGACTGACCCTTCTGCGCCATTCTGCGCCCTATTCTTTTGGGGTCGCCATGATCAGCTGCTGGATCAGCTCGATGTCCTTTTCGTCGGCTTTGCCGTCGTTGTTCACGTCGGCAGCTGGCAGGCTGAAGCCCGTCATGTAACAGAGGGACGGTTCTTCTGTTATAACGAAAGAACCGTCCCCCCGTTACAGAGGTGCCAGACCCTTCTGCACCCTTGTGGAAATCACCAATTACCACCGCCACCGCCTCCGGCGCCTCCACCACTATAAAAACCTTCCGGCTCATTATACAGGGCCCAAATATTAGTAGAGTCTAAGGCTTTGTTATAAACTCTGATGTCGTCGATTTTCCCGTAGAAGGGGTACCATGCTCCACTGCCGTAACGTCCTAATGTCATGTTGCTGCTTGCCATGATTCCCACATACAAGTCCTGTTTGTTCATCGATGAGAAATTAGCTTCTCTATTCAGTCCGTCGCGAGCGACTTCCACACCATCGATATAGAGTATTTTCTCAGTGTCAGCAACCACAATGGCCACGTGAAGCCAATCACCTAACTGATAGTCGCTTTTGCTGTATGACACGCTCATGTTCCAATTGCTTTTGCTGTGAGCATTGCCGTTACTGTTATTTAAACTGACACTCAGTCCATTTCCATTACTGCCCTTGCCTGTCATGATGTAGAGTCCGGGATAGGTGGCATTTCCGTCGCCTGCCTTACATATAGCGGCGAATCCTGGGCCTGAGGTGGAATACTTTCCCCAGCCGTCCATTCCCGCGAGTTCGCTTTGCTCCAGCCAGAACGAGATGGTCATTTCTTTATTGAACTTCAGAGATTCACTATTCGGTATCCTTATGTAATTGAAGTTCTTGAATCCGCCAAACTCGTAAGCACTGTTGCTGTGTCCGAATCTGTCAGTTGTCATAGTTGGGTGGTTTGTGCCACAGAGGATGCCATGATTCTCGTTTCCGCTCAGGTCATTGGGGCTTCCATTGAACGGATAATATGCAACAAGTCCATCGGTGGGGATCGGCTTTTCTGAATCGTCGAAGTCTAATGACAAGTCATAATAGAAACTCTTTTCTGTCAGGCCAAGAATACCTAATGACACATCACCGACTTTTTCAACGATCTTAAGCCATTTGTTCCAGTTCTTGCCAATTTGCTCAAAAGCTTTCTGATATTCACCGGCAGCCATGAATCCATAATGATCCCATACATATTGTAGCGTTTTGGTCTCTACCTGTTCTTTCAAGAACTTATCCAAGTATTTTCTCATCTTCGGCCAGGTGAGAACAAGAATGTCCTTTGCTTTTGCGCCATAGGTCTTATTGCTATCGAAGATATTATAGAAATCGGCTCTATAGTCTTCGTCGGCTAACAGGTCTATGCAGAAAAGAAGCATGAAGTCTTCATCCTTGGCATCAACGATTTTCTTTGCCACGGCTTTGAGGAGAGGGTCCATAACGCTTTTTAGAACATTGTAATACATCATGAGGTCGTTGTCTGCCGGAGCAGCCACGATCACGACTCCTCTGTTGGTCAGGAACGACATGTCGAACGTAGTCTTGGTGTTATCCCATGTCATATCAGCGAAGCCAAAATCTTCCTCAAAGAATAATTTATAGGTATCGCTAAAGTAATCGGCCAAGCCATCCCATGAGTCTCCCTTTAATGGTTTTGTTAGCGGGTCTGTGAATGTTTCCATAAAAGTAGACACACGTTGGGGCTTAAGAATACTCTTCCTCAATAGTTCATAACCATCCTGATACGGGTAAGCATATCCGTCGCCGTCTTTGTATCCCCTTATCCACGCTGTATAGGCAAATCTGTTGGAGTTGTAGGCCGTGAAATTACATTTCCACCATTTGTCTGTACCGTTGTTGTGCCACTCGCTACTGTTCATCACAAGTTTTAATCCCCATGCGCTTTTACCGTCAATTACATAAGGTTTATGGGGGGTGGTGCCCCTTGCGGCGCTTTTTGATCCAGTGCTGAGGTAGTTGTTGCGTAATCCCAGTTTGTCTATGACACAATCAACTGCTGCCTGATATTCGGTTTCAAGGTCTTCTTCTTCAACATAACCGTTCTTAATGATACTCTCTTCAATTGCTTGTGCTAATGCCTGAGTCTCTGGCAATTCAGCGAGAAGCGACTTTATTAGGTTCAGGACCTCATCGGATGTGGTCTCATAGACTCCGGGGAATAGAGGCAGAAGATATGTGTATGCAGTCTCCAGAGCATTCAACTCGACCACATGATCTGCATTCAAAGTGTCAGTAGATGCAACGCAGTCATAAATGATCTTTCCGTCTTTATTTACCAACGAAACGATATTTGCTCCTGTTGTATAGTGATTATCTTCTGATGGTGCAATCTTCTGTCCGTAGGCCTGCAGATATGTGTTATCGGCATTCACGGGTGCACCTTCCGGGAGACTAACAATGTATGTGTTATGGCTTTCCAAATAATGGATGATGCACCTGATGTTTTTGATGTCATAGGATTCGCCCATTTGGCTAATGTCATCCTTTTGATTTTCAACCGGCTGCCAGTAATACCTGTTGCTATCTTTATCATAAGTGAAAAGGATACTTTTCGTCTGGGCGTATGAAACCGTCCCTTCAGAAAGAAATGACGCCAAGAATCGTCCGTTTCCACTGTTTCCCGGATCTATATCGTATCTATTAAGTCCATCACTTCCTTGCATAATATAATTGACAGCACCGTTTATATCAGCAGAATTCACAACATCGTCAAAATTGATGTCGGAAGAAAATGCATTGTATGTAGCAGAAGGTCTGTTAGCTAATCCGTTAACCATCGCAACAACGTCACCAACATTTACTCTTCCATCCTTATCGGTATCTCCAAATATAGAATTACTGAATTTTACTTTGTTTACGCCTGTGGCTAAAACGTTACCGTCATAATCGATGATTTTAAAGCCAAGTTGATCGTCAGATGCTTCAAGCATCTTAACATTATTCATTTCGATAGAGAGCCCGGTATTTGTAATAATATACCATTGTGAATTGGCTCCAAATGCTGTCTTAACAAAAAGAAGCATAAATAAAAGGGGTAATAGTTTTTTCTTCATACCTGTATCTGTTTTTAATTATCGACTGCAAATATAGAAAGAATTTTCGAAAGTTCCAAATAAATAGGTAAAAATATCACAATTTAGGGCGCAAAAGGGACTGACCCTTCTGCGCCCCTGACACTTCTGCGCCCAGCCGACAGCAAAGAATTACAAATTACAAATTACAAATTGAAATTTGGAATTACTTTGCTATAATTATAATCTATATATTATATATATTATAATATATATAATATATAGGTATTTACCTGCCAGGCTTTGTGTATGGTCATGCAAAAAAATGGTTTTGTAATTTGTAATTTGTAATTTTGGGTAAATTTATCTTACAATATACATCATACTAAAATTATGATTCGAGAAGGGGTCTTCAGAGTGAATGTTTCAAGCAAGGAAACCGCTGGTTTCAAATAGGGAAAGTTTGAGTTTCCTTAGCCTTTCGGAAATCAGCGATAAAAGCATGAAAAAGGACGGTTTACGACCGTCCTAATCAGTGGTATTTTTTATTGACATATTATCGTTTATTTTTTATTCGTGGAGGGTTCTTCGCAGAGCGAAGCGGCAAAGCCGAGCGAAAGGTGGAGGGTGGAGGGAGAATAGTTTAAGGGCAGAAGGGGTTAGGGGTGGGTACTATGGGTGGCCAAGGCGGGCGTAGATCTTGGCGACTTCGGCGGGGAGGAAGGTGCGGCGGTTAAGGCGAGTAAGAGGCTCAAGATCGGGATCTTCGGCGAGCAGGGAGCGGAGCTTCTGCCAGGCTGACTGCGGCTGGATGAAGGGGAAATAGCGCTGGGCGAGTTCGGTTCTGCCCACTGAAATACAAGAATTTGTTTGCATATAATTAGATGTTCTTCGGCGATACAAAGGTACAAAAAATTCATGAGACAAACAAATTTTGGCACACAGAAATCACAGAAATCACAGAAATTGTCGCTTCGCTCCTGTGTGTAGCAATAATTCGTAAAACTCCATGTGCCGTAGGCACTTTCTGTGATTTCCGTGATTTCTGTGTGACATAACAATCAACAATCTGTGATAACGTGGAAGAACGTGGATGCGATTGCTGAAAAGCTTGCAAGTGTCAGGAAATTTAGCTACCTTTGCAGTGCAGAAGATAAGAAAGGATTTTTAAATTATGGCAAGATCAAACATTCCTATGGTGATTAACCTGCGTCAGAACAAGAACGACGACAGCACCGCATTCGGAAAGTATTTCGCAGAAGTAGACTCGAAGGAGCCCCTGAACCTGAAGGGCTTCGCCAAGCACATGACGAGTCACGGCAAGATTGCCGACTATCAGATGTGTGTGCTGGTGCTCGGTCAGGTGGTGGAGTGCATGAGCGAGCTGCTCGCACAGGGTCAGCCCGTGAAGCTCGACGGTC
>JAEEGG010024236.1_pt1 | contig 11793 bp, 7 predicted proteins | sample 9134161 | NCBI WGS metagenome assembly JAEEGG01 (sample SAMN16246543, study PRJNA631951) | gut metagenome | biome: gut microbiome; feature: rumen; material: CR-attached | host: Bos | place: Iran: Karaj | collected 2018-10 | reverse complement strand
GTTCTTCGCAGGCACGAACTTGATCGCGTTCGAGGCGGCCTTCTTCTTTTTCTTGTTCGCCGCCGTGTGCGTCACGTTGATGGTTCCGGCGGCAACCGCCAGCGCCCCGCCGGCCTTGAGCGCGCCGATGCCCAGGTCATCCTCGAGATCGGGGTCGAGCGCCTCGCCGCCCACGGAGAAGAACGATAGCTTGTCCGTCTTGAGCGCGCTGTTGCAGCAGTTCACGAAATCCTCCGTGCTGACGTAATACGTGCCGAACGCATCGAGCCTCGCCTCGCAGGAAACGTTCGTAGCCGCCTCCTCATGGCTCCAGCGAAGCCCCGTACCGGCTAGCGGATGCACCGACCGGCGGATTGTCTGGTAGTGGCACCGCCCCTGGCAGAGAGTGCCATCCGCGGAGGTGTCGCTCGCCGTCGAGTCCGCCGCGCCGGGCGTAATCCTAAGCGCGCCAACAAGGGAGTCGGAGCCGGAGGCCACTATCGGCAGCACGCCGCGCCTCCAGTAGCTGTTCGTGGGCGCGGTGCCGGTCCAGTCGAGGGCGGTGAGGACTGCGCTGCCGGAGAACGGCCTGCCGCTCGGGTAGATGCCCGCATACGAGAACTTCCCCGCATTGATCGCCGTCGTCGTGTTCATCTTGAGCGTCACGTATCCCGCCCCGAGCGCCAGGGAGACGCCGGAATCCACCGCCTTGATCGGCAGGCTCACCGTGTAGTATCCCTTGAAGTCCGTGGCCGCGTTCTTCTTGCTCCACACGTTCCCGTCCGTGAGGCATTCAACGTCGCCATGCAGCGGATCGGTAAGCCCAGCCCTCACGCCGCCGTCGGCCAGCGCATCCACGGCAAGGCCGAACTCCTTGCCATTGAACTTGCCCATGAGCGCAGCAAGAAGCGTGCCGTCCGTCTCGTTCATCCCGCACCAGCTCTCGCAGGAGAGCGTCACAGTGCCTTCGGCCATGCGGTACTTGGCGCTGGCGCGCCCGGAACGCGGCAGGGTGAGGGTAAGGAGACCCACGAGATTGCTCGTGGAGGTTTCTATGACCGGCACGTCGGCGAACGTGCGGGCCTTCGCCACCGCCGGGTTAAGCGGCTTCGACCCATCATCTCCTCCGCCGGAGGTCACGGGGTCGGTCACGTGCACAGTCACTTCCGTGGCGAGGCCACCCGTCTTGCCGTTGTACACGCGGAACTTGGCCGTGGAGCTGCCGGCCTTCGTCGGGATGCCGTAGATCACGAGCTTTTTGTTCTCGAACCTCCACTTGAGCCCGGCGATGAGCTTGCCGGCGGTGAGCTTGACTTTCGCGTCGGCGTCCGCCTTCTCGTCAAGCCGAATCCTGCGCTCCGGCAGGATCGGCACGTAGCGCACGGCGTCGATCTCCACCGCACTCTCATCAAAGCCAGGGACGTTCGCGTCAAGCAGCTTCACCGTGAGCTTGCGGCGGTTCGAGTCCACCGCGGTCCCCTTCGCCGGAGCCACCTCCACGTTCACCTTCGCCCCCTTCGTGTCGGGAAGCGTTAGCGACACCGTCTGGTTCGTCGATACGCGCCTCGGCCAGGAGAGCGCCGTCAGGTTGAGCGTGCCCGCCGATGCCGAGATGGTCGCCTTGGCGTCGCCGTCGGAACCATCCACGCGACCTACGTCAATCTTTATCGTCTCGCCTGCACGGGCGTAGGCGGTGCGCTCCTGCGCAATCGCCGGGTCGGTGGAGACGATCGCCACCTTGCCGGGTCGCTTCGGATCGGTGTCGCGAAGCGTCAGCCTGAGCCGGTTGATGCCGTTCGTCGCGTCGCCGCCGGACTCGAGGTCGAAGTAAACCGTCTGGTCGCCGTCGGCATACGGGTTGTTCAGGATATGGATGTCAAGGTACTTGTCGTCGGACTCGCCCTCGTTCCAGGTCAGCGTATTGGAGAAGCCTTCCGGCAGCTCGATCAACTCGTCGAGAGCAGAGGACTTGATTCCGTCCATTGTCACCGTCGCCGTCGCTGTGCCGGAGACGCCCTCCTTGCGCACGAGATGAATCGTGTACTTGGCGAACGGCTTCTTCGCAGGATCGCCATCCGGCTCCGACGCCACCGCACTCGCGGTCGCAAAGCCAACCTTGCCGGGATGCCACAGCTGATAACTCACGGTACGGGAATTGAGGTAGATCCTCACGGAATCGGTCACGCGCGACCTGAAAACCCCGTCATCAATCGTGTCAAGCACATCCGAAGCAATCATGATTCCCGTAAAGCGGTATGTCTCATTCGAAACGAGCGACACGGTAAGGTGGTCGGTAATGCTATCAAACGTCACACTCTCAGCCACTTCCTTCGGAATCGCCACGAAGTCGGTGGAAAGCGTGTAGGCGGCCACCGTGGAACTCTTGCTCGTATGGGCGAAGTAGGCGTCGGCGGGATAGTTGTAGCCATTGGAGTCCAGGGTCTTGTAGCTTCCGATCTGCACGTACCAGTTAGTCGTGGGGATGTCGCAGTCCAGCGCGACGCCCGCATTGAGCGTCCCGTTGGTGGATGCCTTCACGGTTCCCGACTCATCCAGGACCTTGATCTCCATCTGCACCGCATTCTCCCCGGCGAGCGAGAACTTGAGCCGCTTGCCGTTAGTCGTGGCCGGATCAAGCTTGAACACGTCCTGCGAGTCGGTGAACGAGACCGTGTGGTCCTCCACCTTCTGCCTCATCCCCACCGTCTCCTTGGTCGTCTTCCAGCTGTCGTTGGTCTCCTCCTGGTCCTTCGCGCGGTCCTCGGCGCTCTTGTCGGCCTCGTCGAACAGCTCCTCGAGGCGCTTCAGCAGGCCTGGCTCAAACTCCCTCGGCCCGACATCGGAGTAGCGGCTGAAGCGCCCGGCTATCGTCCCGTCTTCGCGCAGAACGATCAGGCTCGGCACGCCGATGCGATTCTGGTTCGGACGTTCCGGAAGGTTCCAGCCTCCGTCCACCGTGTTCTTGCCGAGGATATCGATGTTGCGCGCCAGCACTTCCGACGCCTGCTCGTCGCTGATCATGTGGCGCGAGAGGTAGCCGATTCCGCTCTGCACCCTCAGCGCCTCGTTGGAATAGTTGGGGGTGAAGTTCGCCGTCACGTACCGGTCGCTCGTGTTGTACACCACCTTCGAGAGCAGGCACGGCGAGGTGTTCGTGTTCGGCAGGTTCGGGATGTCAAGCACCACCAGCGCCACCTTATTATCCCTAGCCCAGTCCTTGAATCTTTGGTCATCGAAGAAGTTGCGGTCAGCCGCCGAGCAGTCCGGGCACCACAGGCAACCGCCCGCCAGCACCAGGGTGTGCGCCTTCGTTACGGAAAGCGGCTTCATCCCGCCCCTGCTCAAGCCTGACGAGCCGGAGGACGCCGAGTTCGCCTGCGCAACCTTGTTCGTGGCAACATCGATATCCATCGTCCACTCGCCAAATCCAAGCTCGTCAACCGTCTTCTCGCCCACGAAGAACGGGTTCTTCGTGGAGTTCTCCGTCTTCACCGCCGTAACATGGCTCGTGCCCTTCTCCGCGCCCTTGTCGTCAAGCAGCGTAAGCGCTATCTTCTCGCCCGCGTTGGCGAGGGACGACGTGTCGAGCGTTACGCTCGCTTCCGTGTCTCCGGCACCCCATACGACCGTGTTCGTCACCACGGTCCCGTTCGGGTAGGTCGCCACCACCAGGTTGGTGGCCGCATCGGCGGCGAGCTTGCTGTCGCGCGAAAGCGGGAGCGTCACGCTCGTGGTAACGCCAACCTCGGCCTCGATGCGCGCCTGCTCGGAATCGGGGAAGTCGAATCCGCCGCCCGTGTACGCCGGCGTCGGCGCAACCGGCTTGAACTTCTTCAGCTTGCTCTTGAAGTAGTTGATGGCTTTCGTTGTGCCCTTCGAAGTGGAGTCCACGCCGTCCACCGTGTCGCCCACGGTCGCGATGTCCACCCCGCCCGCCGGCCAGTAGATGCGCACGAACGGATACGCCGTATTCTTGTTCTTCCGGCACCAGTGGAACACGCTGCTGCCCACCGCGCCGTCGCCCTTGTCGCCCGAATAGATGAAGTAGAACACGCAACCGCTCTCCGCCATCCATTTCTTGAACGCAGACCTGTTCACATCGGTCTCGAAGATGACGCAGTGGCCGCAGGCGTCGCCGTTCGACCACACCGCTATGAGCGGCACCTTGTTCTTCTCGGCGTAGGACTTGCACTTGCTGAAGCCCGCATGCCACTTGCCGGGCACCACGGCCGCGCTGGCCTTGAGGCGGTTCTTGATGAGCGCCGCCGTGGGGCTTCCCGCGAACGCGCCGGACGCCACGGCCACTGCCAGCGCCACGATTGCCATCTTAACTGTCTTCATTTGGTTTTTTCCTTCTTCGCTTGCTTTTTCTTCGGCTTGGGCTTGCCGCCCTTCTTCGCCTTGGCCTTGGCCTTTGCGGGCTTCTGCTCCGCATAGAAAAGGTTGCGTCCGCTCGGGAACTCGATTTCCACCGATTCCGTCAGCTTCTGCCTAAGCTCCTCCATCGCCCTCTCGCGGCGCAGCTCGAGCATGTCCTCCACGAGCTCCTGGCGGTCCTCGATCACCTCCTGCTTCTCGTAGGCGTAGAAGCAGCAGCGGACCAGCTCGTACTCCATCACCGCGGCCTTGCCGTCCTCCGCCGGCTCGGCCTCGAACATCATCTTCAGCCCCACGATGGAGATGCCGTCGTCAAGGTCGATCGGATCCGAGATGTCGCCCACCTTCGCCCCCACCAGCCACTTGAGCAGGGGGTCGTCGCCCTCGAACTCGTCGAGCCGAACGCTCTCCCACGTACTCCCGTACTCCGGGCAGTACTCCGAATACTTCGCCGCCACCTCCGCGAACTTCGCGCCCGCAAGTATCTCCGCCTTCGCCTTCGCCGCCTTCTCGCGCGCGATCGCGTTCTTCCTGTCCGCCTCGTCGTTCAACCGCTTCACGAACTCGACGCGGTTCGTGATCTCCTCCTCCGTGACGTTCCTCAAGTCGTTCGTGGAGGTCTTCTCGATCACCACGCCGGCAAGCGCATCCGCCGCCACGGCCGCCTTCAGCTGCGCGAAGCCGTCCTCCCCGAATTTCGCCGCCAGGCTATCGAACTTCGCCTTCGGCCTTTTGACGCTCTTCAGGAACTTCCTCTCCTCCGCCCGCATGCGGTCGTCGGACACCGAAATCCCGTTCTTCTTCGCGTAATCGCTGATGAGCACCCGCTTTATCAGCTCGCCGATCACCCTCGTGCGGTTACCGCTCCTGAACCGCTTCACGTCCTCCGTCTTGCCGTCGAGCGGCTTGCCGTGCGCGTAGGCCCATATCTTCACGCGCAGGCTCTCCCAATCCGCAAATTCCTTCTTCGTTATGTCCGTGCCGTTAACCCGCACCACGACTCCCGTGGCCGGCAGGCGGTCGATGAGCGGCAGCGGCCTGGCTCTCTTCCTCGCCGCCGGCACCGCATTCGTCGTGGCCGCCGATTGCACATCCCCCTTCGCGCCAGGGCGGCCGGGACGGCCCTGCGCAGGATCCTTGTCGCGGTCGCATCCGACAAGGGCCGCGACCGTCGCAAGCAAGGCTATGTACAAGCGTATCTTCATTCTACCGTCTTCCATCATCAACCAAACAACCAACCATCAACTTTATCAACCATCACCAGAACTACCAACTATCACCCAAACTACCAACTATCAACTATCAACTACCAACTGAATAAGCGAAAGAAGGGGTGTAGAAGCCTTCCAGCCTCCACCCCCCTTTCTTTAGCTTTGCAACCTCTGTTGGTTACTCAGCGTTGAGCGCCTTAGCCCAGCTCGGGACGTTGGGCAGCTTGCCAGTCTTGAGATACTTCTTCGAAGCATTCTTCTTGAACGTGGCAGACCACTTGCCGAACGCAACCGACGTGCCGGTGCACACGAGCGACAGATCCTCGCACTTCCAGAAGCCCGCGGTCACGCAGTCCTTCTTGGAGATGTACCAGGGCTGGCTCAGGAAGCCCGCGAACTTGCCCTTCACGTTCTTCACGCGGCTGTTCTTCTTGGAGTAGGCCCCAAGACCAGCGTACGTGAGCGTGTAGGTGCTGCTCTCGACCTCTTCCGTGAAGGAAGCCGTGCCGGCAGCCTCGAACTTCGTGGCCTTCTTGCCGATGATGTTCGAGACGTCCGTGGAGACGCCGCCGGACATCGAAGCCTTGAACGGCTTCTTCTGCCAGAAGATCTCGTTGACCTCGGCGAAGTCCTCGAACGTGTCGGAACCGCAGATCGGCTTGCAGTACCAGGTGTAGCCCTCGATCTTCAGCGACGCAGGCGCACGGACCGTGCAGCTCGAGGAGGACGTCTCCTTGTAGCCGCAGAGGCCAGTGGTGGTCGTGACCTTGCCCGGCTTCTTGCCGAACGTGGTCTTGCCCGTGAATTTCCACTTGTACACCCAAGCGGTGTCAGGGGCAACGTACTCGCACGCAGCGAAGGCTCCGCCCATGGAGGCGAGAACCGCAATTGCGATGAGCTTCTTCATCTTCTTCTTTTCCTTTTTTTCGTTTACTCCCTCGGCGGTCCGGCAAACGGTCCGTATCCGCTTTGGAAGTGGTTAACCTTTTTGTCTTCTCACACCTAGGGCCTTTACTTCATCTGCCGTGCCGGGTACACATCGTTCGGGGTTTTGACGCCCTCGCGAAGGTCCTAGGCCCCGGACATGGCGTCCGAAAACCTTTGGTGCTCAAAAACGGCTGTATTGTCTCATATTTCGCGTTTCTTTGCAAGGGGGTGTGGATAAAATATATGAAAATATTTCAAGACCAGCCAAATGCCCGTTTTACGCGGCTTTTCGGGACGAAAGTTAGCCCCTCTGAATAAATGACGAAGCCGGGCCGCTAGGATCGGCCCGACTTTCGCACTCTGGTTAACTCTTTCGAGAAGCTCTTGGACTGGAGCCAAAACACATCTCCGTCCACTCCACTATATGCACGCCAAGGCGTCCGATGACAGCCAATGACAAAAAAATTTCAAAAAAGTTTTGGGCGGCATTCCGCCGCTACCAATCCACCACGACGAACTTGCCGCCCACGAGGAACCGCGCCTCCGCCCGAAGCTCCCCGCCGCCGAGATCGTCCACCGTAACGGACGCAATCGCACGATCCTTCGCGGAATCGGACAACTCATACCGCACATCATCCCCCGACGCACTTCCACCGCCTCCACCTGATAAAGCACCATCCTGAACGGGACGAACAGAAAATCCATGGTACCGATAGAGACTGATGTAACTGCCCATGTAGTGAGACACCGACCCAATACCGCAGCTCCAATTAAGAAACCACGAAAAATAACCATCTGGAGAGTAACCACCCGGATCCGGGACGGACGACCAACAGAGTCCGCCCTCACCAAAACCATTGAGTGAAACCCCGTCGCTGTAACCAACGCAGGGGAGGAAGATGCTATTGGCGGCATAATCACCTCTGCCACGGACGACGCAACCAGTTACGCCGTTCATCATTGTCAACGTCCAATCGCACTTGCTATTAAGGTCACTCAACTCCTGCTTTGTCGGCATGCGCCAACCACCACCCCACTGCACATGAGCCGCATCATTCGTCGGGGCGAGAATGCCATCCGCCGTAATCCACCCTTCGCTCTGAAGCGTGGCCATATCCTTATTGTAAGTCGGCGTGTTCCCTTCATTAAACGAGAAGTTGGACATTGATCCATCGCTCGCCACCCAAGTGCTACCTTCGCGCTTGTAGCCAATGGTGTCGCCCCACCAAAAGTAGTAACCAGAATCCCACGGATCTGATGCGCCAATGTTAGTTTCAGACCAGTACGGCCCACCTTCCCAGAGCTGAACCTTGCCACGCGTGTCCGTCGCCCATGCACCAAGCATCACGCCCGCCACCAGCGCCATCGCGACAAGCTTCGCTCTCATTCTGCCGTTCCTTCCATTGTCCGTTCGCGGTTGAAAACCGATTATGCCTGCGGAGGGTCGCCATCCTTATGATCGGGCGAAGGCAAATATTGCCTAATGGCAAGCAATTATTCTTCAAGCTTCGGGAAATCGATCGTCACGACGTTCCAGACTTCATTGTAATCCACCTGCATATACTCATGGGCGACAACATTCCGCATATCGCTTGCGTCAAGCCAAGGGATTTGCGGGAATCGTTCTCTCGTTTCGCGTGACACCATGTGCGCCGCTTCACCGACAATCATGATGTAACGCTCCGCCACGGCCTTCTTGTCGTCGTTGCAGAGGAATTCCGCCTTCGACATCCCTTCGAGCGAAATCCTCATTTTGGCAATTGCCTCAAGCATATGCGTGACCCTGTCGGCATCGGATATCATATGGCAAGCATGTCCTTTCTGACGTTGATGGGGAACCAGTATTGCGGCTTCCCCTCTATACAACCATAGGAAACCACATCCGTGTTTCGTCCCAGCAAGGACTCCAACTCCCGCCGTATGCGCACCGAGGCGAATCCACTTGCGTCTTCCGAGAGTTTTACAAGAAAATCCACATCGCTGTCTGGGCGCTCCTCCCTGCGGGCGCACGAACCGAAGACCCAAAGCTTTTCGGCCTTGTGCCGCCTCGCGATAGCGTATATCTCATCCCGCTTCGCACGTATCTCGTCCAACATGCACATATCGATCCCACTGTGCGGTAATCTGATTGCTCCACCCTGTTCAGGTGAAACGGCGCGTATTATCCCATATCCCGCCGCCAATTGCAAGCGAAAAGTTTAGTTGTTAGTTATTAGTCGTCCCACCTGTCCCACCCATCCCACTCGTCCCACAATTGCCGCCAGCCACGCCGAAAGCCCTTGACCGCCGACAAGCAGCCATCTGGCAGACGCAAAGTAATTGCTCGTCAGTGTCAAAGTAATTGCCCGTCAGTGACAAAGTAATTGACTGTCAGTGCCAAAGTAATTGACTGTCAGTCACAGAGTAATCAACTTTATGCATAAGTTTATGCAAAGTCATATATGACTTTGTTCAAACTTATATATGACTTTATCCGAACTCATATATAAAAACATTACTCCCCCTGCCGCGATGGATTACCTCCCCCAATGAGAAAGATTGTTTCCCCTGCCGTGAATGATCATTCCGCCACCCGACAAAGCCGCCTTGACTCCTACCGGCAGCCACTTTGGCCCTATGTTTAACAGAATCTGCCCCCACGCGGTTCCGTCAGTCATCAGCCACGGCGGGGAATGTGGCGCGGCAGTAGATGCCGGATGGGCACGGGACGGAGCGCCCTTCAAGCAGCATCTCGCCCGACTCGATCGCCGCCCCGGGAAACGCCTGCCCGAGGATGTTCGCCGCCACCGCGCACGACAGCCCGGGCGTATGTGACGAAAACAGCACGAAAAGCGGCCTTCCGGAAAGCAGCGACTTGACGAGCGAGACCGTCTTCTTCAAGTCGCGCTCGATCTTGTACATCTCGCCGTTGGCGCCGCGCCCAAACGTGGGAGGGTCGAATATCACGGCGTCATAGCGCCGCCCGCGCCGCAGCTCACGCTCCATGAACTTGTGCGCATCGTCGGTGATCCAGCGTATCGGGTGCTCCTTCAACCCGTTCAGGCCGGCGTTCTCGCGCGCCCACTGCACCATGCCCTTCGAAGCGTCAAGATGGCACACCTCCGCCCCGCCTTGCGCCGCCGCGATCGTGCTCCCCCCGGAATACGCGAACAGGTTCAGCACAGTTGGAAGTTTAGAGTTTAGAGTTTCAAGTTTAGAGTTTTGCGGCGGGAGAACGGCTTCCACTCCCTCACTCCTCCACTCCTCCAATCCTTCTCTTCTCCTCTTGACGATCTCCCGAATCCAGTTCCACTGTGCACGTTGCTCGGGGAAGATGCCGAGATGGCCGAAATCGGTGCCGCTCAGGCGGAACCTGATGCCCGCCGTCTCGATGGTCCATTCCTTCGGGAGCGCGCCCCTGTTGTGCCAGCGGTTGCCGTCCTCGCGGTCGAACGTTGCCGTCGCGCGGCTCCACGCCGCCTCGTCCGCGGGGCGCCAGAGCGCCTGCGAGCAGGGCCGCACGAGCGAGACGTTCCCGAATCGCTCGTACTTCCTACCGTCGCCGGAATCGATCAGCTCGTAGTCTTCGGCCATGCCCTCAACCCCGATGCTCCCCTTCGCCTGCTACTTGAGGACGTTGGAAAGCCAGGCGTTCACGAGGGGCTGGTATTCTGGCGGCCCGCCCCCGTGGCCGTAGTTGACCTTGTCGAACATGAGCTTGGGGCCGCGCAGCGCGTTGTACACCGGATAGATGGAGTCCGCCTCGACCGCGGTATCCAGATAGCCTACGCTCATGAATACGGGCACGGTGATGCGCGGCGCGCAGTAGGCGGCGTCGAAGTAGCGGAGCTTCTGCCAGATGCCGCGCAGGGGGCCGTCGCTGATGCCGATCGGGCGTCCCTCGGCCGTGCCGGAGAGGTTGCCGAAGTTGGGCACGCCGCAGAACGCCGCCTTGATGTGCGGGCTGAACGCGGTAATGTACACGCCGAAGCCCCCGCCATGGCTCGCGCCGCTGTAGATCACGCGGGCGCGGTCGATCGACGGCTCCTTCATGACGAGGTCCAGGAGGCGGCACGCGCCGAGGATGCACGGGTAGAAGTACAGGTCGCGCGGCTCCTTGTCGATGTTCTCGAAGATGAAGCGCCTCAGCCCGTGCTCCTTGAGCCACTTCGCGTGGTGCTCCTTGCCGTCGCGCGCCGCCGGCCTGTACGGCGGCAGGTGGATTGCGAGCGACGCCTGGCCCTTCGGTTCGCCGCCGAGCACGTTCTGCTCGGTGATGTACGCCTCGCCGCCGCTCACCCACACCTTGAGCGGATACGGGCCAGGCCCTTCCGGAAGCCGCAGGAACCCGTACTGCCGCTTGCCGTTCACGGTGCGGCACGATAGCGCGTACACGCCCTTCGCGATGGGCCGCTTCTCGTAGTCGGCGGGGATGGACTCCAGCTCCTTGAACGCGTTCTCCCAGAACTGGTCGTAGTCCGCCGGCGGCGGAAGTGAAGGACGCAGCTGCTCCGGGTCAAACGACGCGCCCGCCACGGCGAACTCGCCAGACACGCCCTTGCGCCGTGCAAGGCAGCGCACGAACCCCGGCTTGCCGAGGGCGTAGCTCACGCGCGCCGGCGTGGTGGTGACGAACTCGGTGAGCGGCTCGCGGCCGATGCGCACGAAGCGCACCACCACCTCGGTGCCGGGCGCCTGGGCGTCCACGAGGAACTCCGCGCTCTCCTCGGCGGTGTAGCGGTGCGAGGCACGCGTGCAGGTGACCGTGACTTTTGGCGCGTCCGGGGTCTTGCCGTCCGTGGCGGGTGCGGCGGGTGGCGCTGCGAACAGCGCGGCGGGGAGGATGATGGCTAGAATTGTCTTTTTCATGGCACAGGTATCACGTTAAGTATCTTGTCTATCACGGCGTCGCTCGTAACCTCCTCGGCCTCGGCCTCGTAGGTAAGGAGGATGCGGTGGCGCAGCACGTCGTGCACGATCTCCTTCACGTCCTGCGGAGTGGCGTATGCGCGACCGTGGACGAGCGCATTCGCGCGCGCCGCCTTGTTGAGCGCCAGCGTGGCGCGCGGGGACGCGCCCACCTGTATCTGCTCCTTGAGCGGCTCGAGGCCCTTCACCCTCTCCGGCTCGCGCGTGGCGAACACGATGTCAAGGATGTAGTCGCCCACCTTCTCGTCGCAGTACACCTCCTTGAGAGTGTCGCGCAGCGCGGCGATCGCGTCGGGCGTCGCGACGGTGTTCGCCTCGGGCACCCTCGCGCCCTGGGCTAACCGCTCCATGATGCGGCGCTCGTCGGACTTCGACGGCGTCTCCACGAGGC
>JAEEGG010024228.1_pt1 | contig 11795 bp, 6 predicted proteins | sample 9134161 | NCBI WGS metagenome assembly JAEEGG01 (sample SAMN16246543, study PRJNA631951) | gut metagenome | biome: gut microbiome; feature: rumen; material: CR-attached | host: Bos | place: Iran: Karaj | collected 2018-10 | reverse complement strand
TTTTTTCGTATTTCGCCTGCAAATCCGGACCGTCAAGAGAAAGCAAATCTTTCCAGCGGTTGCCCTTGGGAATAGCACTACCCAATCCGTAGGATTCCTTTTCTGCATCCATCTTCAGGAACAGCAAGTAAGTCAGCTGGATAATGTAGTCGGTAAAGCCCACGCCAGCCGCCGCCAGCACATCGGCCATATTCCAGACCTTTTTCGTCAATGTTGTTTCGGATTTTACTTCAATCTGTTTTTTCATTTTTCTTTACTGGAACATGAACTTTGTCAGGTTCTGGATTTCGGTATTAACATTTTGCGGGCCGAAGAGTTTTGCCGCTTGCAAAAATAGAGGTTTTTCATACTGCATCAGGATTGGCGCCGAGACACAACCGTTCTGCACAACATATTGAGCAATCCTCTTAAGCACCTGCTTTTGATCTTCGTTTAACACGCGTTGATTTTGACCGCAATATAATTCAAAAAGGCTGGCAGAAGTGCTTTGCAGAGAATAGAGTTGTTCTTTTTTGCCCAAGGCATAACGCACAAGCTGGATCAAGTTCGTCAAAAGTCCCACTTCGTCTTTTTCGAGATCCTTGACTTTTCCCGCTTTACCGGCCTTATTCACATACAAAGTCTTGTAGCTAGTCCAAAGATTTTTCTCGGTCAGCATCGGGTTGAACTTTTCGAGTTTTCGTTTCAAATCCGAGAGCATTTCGTAGGTAATGGCAACATCTTCGCTGTTGTAGATAATGCGCAGGGCTTCCACTTCGTCACGATTCTGCTCAATAAAATCCTTAAAGATTTCCGCATACTTTTTAGATTCATCAATGCTGAAACCGGAGTAAACTAGACTATCAGTGCCTTCATGCTGAATCTTGATAAAGCCACGATTGATTTCAAGGAGAACCTTACGAACCTTGACATTGTTGATGACGGCAGAAATCAATTCCCTGCGCTCAATATTAGCGTCGTTGATGTCCTTGTATTCCGGTAAAGGATGCGTCGAGAATTCGTTCTTACCTGTGAGGGCATCATAAATTCGACTTACAAAGAAATACAGGGATGTCGGAGCCAGCAACTTGTTAACTTCGCTCAAATCTTCCTGCTCCGCCTTGTTGTTTATTTTCGAGAGATAACCCGCAAACAAATTCAAGTGCTCATCAGGAACTTCGCCATGGGCCAGGCGTTCCATCAACCTTTCGAGTCCCAAGGTTTTGTGAAATTCCGCATCGCTAGCCGCACCCGGAAGTTTCATTTCGTGTTCGGTAACGCCAACCGCATCGACTAAGTAAAAACAGTCCTTGCTCGTTCCGTTCGGAGTTGCAAGCTGGAACTTGTCATCGTCCATCGTTCGGCAACCGCGACCCTTCATCTGCGTGTAAAGTACGGCGGAATTGATATCGCGCATGAACACTAGGACTTCCAAAGGTTTTACATCCGTACCGGTCGCCACAAGCGTCACCGTCACCGCAATGCGAAATTCCTTCTCGTTCCTGAAATCGGAAATCAGCTGATTGGAATTTCCTGCTTTACAAGTAATCTTCTGCACGAACTTTTCGGGGAGTTTGAGCCCTACCTTTTCAAATTCAACAGCAAAGGACTGCTTGATGGCATCAACGATGTTGTCGGCGTGGCTGTCGGTCTTTGCAAAGAAAAGCGTCTTGGGAATATATTTCCAATTGCGGACAGGGTCATCGCTCAAACGTTCCGGGTAAAGCGACGAATAAATGGCTTGCTTAAAGGAGTCAACTACGAGCCTAATCTGTGCCGGGTTCACGACACTGCGGTCTAGTTCGGTACTTTCGTACTTTTGGTCCTCTTTCTGAATTTTCTTTTGCTTGGAACCATCCAAGAGCGTAATGCGCTCTACGTGTTCGCCCTGACCGATTGTCCCGCCCTGCGAACTGACTAAAGTCTTGATGCGGAATACACGCGGGGGTACGTTCACGCCATCGCGGATAGAATCTTCGAGGGTGTATTCTACCACCGTATTCTTGTTGAAGAACGCGTAAGCTTCTTCGGTCGGAGTAGCAGTCAATCCAACAACACGAGCCGTATTGAAATAATCGAGCACCTGTTTCCATTTGCCATAAATGGAGCGATGACATTCATCCACAATAATCAAATCGAAGGTATCTCTTGCAACCTTCAAATCTTGCGGAAGTTCAATGCTTACGGAGGACTGATCGTTTATTGTGTCACCATCAAGTTCTGATTCGTCATCGTCGGTATCAACAAAGGTTTGCCCGGTCAAAACAGCATAAAGACGCTGAATGGTAGATATCACCACATGGGACTTTTCGATATCCTTCACGTTGTGGAGACGCTGAACGACATACTCATCACTAAACGGAATTCCTGTTTCCGTAAGCTTGTATGTCCCAAACTCGCCTTCGGCTTGTTTGCCAAGGTTGTTGCGGTCCACTAGGAACAAGACTTTTTTAGCCGGGGTATAATTGAGCAGACGATACGCCGCTGTGCATGCGGTAAATGTTTTACCAGCACCCGTTGCAAGAACAATCAAAGCCTTTTTCTTGCCATGCTTAAAGCTCAGTTCCAAGTTGCAAATTGCATCGTACTGGCACTGGCGCAAACCAGCTTTGACCTTCGTCTGCACTGCAGGGACCGCAGGCATTTTTGCAAATTCAGAACTAAGTTCTGCACGAATTGCGACTTCTTTCGGCGTGAACATCTTTTTAAGTTCAAGGAACTCTAGAGGCTCTCCAGCAGCGAAATCCCTTCGGTCGCAGAACAGCAACTTGTCGCCATTACACATGAAAAGGAATGGCAAAGGTTTTGTCCATGTTTGATACCAGGGAAGCGCCCCTGCGGAGTACTTTGCAGTTTGTTCAGCAACGTGCATCCCCAAAGAGTTCTCTGCACGCTTAGCTTCTAAAACGCCAATAGCCTTTCCATCTAGAAACAATAGATAGTCAGCCTCGTTGTTCCCTTTGGTCAGCGCCTCAGTAACCGCCTGGGCATGCGGAACGTCCAAATACTCAGAACGCGGAACAACTGCCCAGCCGGCTGTGGCGAGCATTTCATCTATCAAAACACGAGCTTGTTCTTCGGGCTTTAATTCATCCATGAATTTCTAAACCCTAAAATAACTTATTTTCTAAAAAAAAGAGATGCCCGCCTGCGCGGGCATGACAAAAAAGTGGGGATGAAAGTAAAAAGGCTCCCCCCGCACTAATGCGAGGAGCGCCTTTTATAAGAGGATGTTTCCGCCGGAGGCGGGGATGACATGTAAGGCGCGGGGGCGCGACCTCATTAGTACCTGTAGTGATCCGCCTTGTATGGGCCTTCCACGGGCACGCCGATGTAGTCGGCCTGGGCCTTGGTGAGGGTCGTCAGGTGGACACCGAGCTTTTCGAGGTGCAGGCGTGCGACCTTTTCGTCGAGGATCTTCGGGAGCGTATAGACGACACCGCTTTCGTACTTGATGCCGGCGACGGTCTGCTTGCCCTGTGCATTGAGCCAGAGGTCGATTTGCGCGATGGTCTGGTTCGTGAAGCTAGCGCTCATCACGAAGCTCGGGTGGCCGGTGGCGCAGCCGAGGTTCAGCAGGCGGCCTTCGGCGAGCACGAGGATGCTGTGGCCGTCGGGGAAAATCCATTCGTCGTACTGCGGCTTGATTTCGTTACGCTTGATGCCCGGAACCTTCTTGAGGCCGGCCATGTCGATTTCGTTGTCGAAGTGGCCGATGTTGCCGACGATGGCGCGGTGCTTCATCTTGCCCATCTGCGCGGCGCTGATGATGCCGGTGTTGCCAGTGGTGGTCACGAAGATGTCGGCCATGCTCACGACTTCGTCGAGGGTCTTGACTTCGTAGCCTTCCATGGCGGCCTGGAGCGCGCAAATCGGGTCGATTTCGGTGATGATCACACGGGCGCCCTGACCGCGGAGGGACTGGGCGCAGCCCTTACCCACGTCGCCGTAGCCGCAAACCACGGCAATCTTACCTGCCATCATCACGTCGGTGGCGCGGTTGATGCCGTCGATGAGGGAGTGGCGGCAGCCGTAGAGGTTGTCGAACTTGGACTTGGTCACGGAATCGTTCACGTTGATTGCCGGGAACTTGAGGCGGCCAGCCTGGGCCATCTGGTAAAGGCGATGCACGCCGGTGGTGGTTTCTTCGGAAACGCCGCGGAGGGTTTCGCGGGCGCGGGTCCACTGCTTCGGGTCCTTCTCGAAAATCTTTTTGCAGGTGGCGAGGAACACGCCCCATTCTTCGCTGTCGGTAGCGGGGTTGAATTCGGGCACCTTGCCGGCGTCTTCGAATTCTGCGCCGCAGGTCACGAGCATGGTGGCGTCGCCGCCGTCATCCACGATGAGGTCTGCGGTCTTGCCGTCGGGCCACACGAGGGCGCGAGCGGTGTTTTCCCAGTATTCTTCGAGGGTTTCGCCCTTCCAGGCGAACACGGGCACGCCCTGCGGGTTCTCGATGGTTCCCTTCTTGCCGACCACCACGGCGGCGGCAGCGTTGTCCTGCGTGCTGAAGATGTTGCAGCTCACCCAGCGCACGTCGGCGCCGAGGTCCACGAGCGTTTCAATCAAGATGGCGGTCTGCACGGTCATGTGGAGGCTACCCATAATACGGGCGCCTGCGAGCGGCTTCTTGCCGGCGTATTCCTTGCGCAGCGCCATCAGGCCCGGCATTTCGGTTTCGGCGAGGTCGAGTTCCTTGCGGCCTTCCACAGCAAGGTTGATATCCTTAATTTTGTATTCCATAATTTTATTCCTTTTGGCGCGGGTTTTGCGTCCATTCAAGGCCATGGTCGCGCCGGCTTTAATTATGCATAAATATAGTTTTATGCATAATTTGCGTCAACGAGAACCGTGCGGAAAGTACATGCGTGCAGGCTTTTCTGGGAAAATGGCGGTGAAATTGGAAATTTTTTGATAATTTCACCGCCGCTTTGTTATGTTGTGTGTAAATAAACGTGGCGTTGGAGGTTACTTTGTAACTTTTTGGCGGTGAAAATCGTTATTTTTATTGCGTTTCACCGCCGGGCGGCGAGAAAATACTTCTCGAATAGCGACTTTTACTACATATAAAGTAATTTTTGGCGGTGAAATTGGAAACTTTTTGTCGTTTTCACCGCCATTTTTCAATTTTCCGCATCAACCTGCGTCAACCTAGGTCGCGCGCTTATTCCACAAACAATATTCCCCTAATTCGTAGGGACTTGCTATCCTTCGACTCTTCTTCCGCGTGCAGGTATTTTATCCCGAACGTAGCCCCGTCGGTCTTGATTTGCTTTATGGAATCCTGCTTGAGCGCTTGCCTGTCGACGGTAAAGCTGTAGACGGTCCTGGTTGCGCTTTCGCCTGCCGGGCCTGCGGTGCTGTCGGCGCATGCGTCACTCTCGTCGCTGTTGCAACTGCAGCCGCTGTCTTCTTTCAGCGAGATGCGGAATGTGAGCGTGTCGCCCAGGAATTCGAACTCGTCGTTGTCAAAATAATGGTCTATGGCGACGGCGCCCTTCGTGCCGCGGGGTATCTGGAGCACCGCCTTCTCGGGGTACTCTATGCTGACCTCGAACTGGTCGAACTGTTCTTCGCCGGTGCTGTCCGAACCTTCATTGCAACATACGTCTTCGGTGAGGTCGTTGGTGAATGCGTAGTCGTATCCTGTGATGGGGAGGTATTCGGTGAATTCCGGGTTGTGTGCTTCGGCAAGCTCGAGCATTCGCGAAACAAGTAGCTTCGAGTTTTCGTCGTCTTTTTTCCGCAGGTCAATAACGAATTTCCGGGCGTCATCCTTGCTGAGCGGGAACTCCGTGTAGCCCGCTTCGGCAAGGGCTTCCCTGATGCTCCCCATCCATACGCGCTGCGAAATGTTGTATGCACTCAGCGGAGTGTCGGTGACGACGAAGAATATCGCGCAGAATATGACGGCGATGTAGCGCGACTTGCATTTGACTTTGTCGATGAGGAAGACCGCGATGATGACGTAGAAGTAGATGTTGATGGTGACGGCGTAGATGCGTTCTGCCGAGATGCCGTAGTCGCTGATTCTGCGGATAAGGCCGACGGACATCATGGCCACGAGCGGAATGCACGCTGCGGGGAAAACCTTGAGGAGTTTTTTCTCGAACGTGTTGCCGGGAGCAAGGCGCGTGGGGTACAGGACGGTGACGAGCGCGAGCATGTACAGCATGAATCCCGAGACGAAATACGAAACCATTCCCTGCGGCATATCCCACAGCACGATGAACTTGACGATGTAGGCGTAAAAGAGGAGTATGGCGAGTGAAAGTACCGGCACGAAGAGGAACCGGATGGTGCTCGTAGCGAACTTGTTCAGCACGGGTGTTTCGCTGTGGCATTCCTCGATGGCGGGGATGCCGCTGAAGTAGAGTATGGGGAAGACGGCACTTGCGCAGAAGTAGAAAATGTAGAAATACACCTTCTCATCGAATTCATGTTCGAAAAGTGCACCAAAACAGAAGACGAGCGCTTCTACGGATGCGAGCAGGAGTGCTGTGACGAGCGCGGCGACAACTAGCGCCTTGAGGTTTTTGAACAGGAAAATCCAGAATGCGTTTTCGTCTTTGTTTTTCCAGAACGGGGCGATAAATATGCTGAGCGTGGCGGTCACGTACACAAGCGCGGTGCTTGCAATAAAGTAATATGTCAGCGTAGAGTAATGTGCCAGCAATGAAAACTGCATCGCAACGCTGGAGGTGATACCGAAGGCAAGTATAATTGAAAGCGCGAGCCATGCTGCGCCCGAGATTGCCTGCGGCAACTTGCTTTCGTTTTTCAGGGATTCCTGCACGAGCGATGTCGTGAGGGAAATGAGCATCGCTGCGATAGGGTAGATGCCGAGCCACGCGAGGAATCTCATTCCGGCGAGTCTTTCAAAGATTTCTGTATGTTCCGTGCTGTAAACAAGCGCGAAGAAGGTGAAGAGGGCGAGCGCCGATGCGACGGGGAACCGCCTGAACGCGCTCGAAACCTGGCTCGGGTATTTTTTGAAAGCGTCAAGTACCATATGTTAAATATAATACTGTCGTAATGCTGTCATCCCCGCGGAGGCGGGGATCTTCCCTTCATATCAGGAATCTTTGCGCTACTTCTTTACGCAGCGCACTGCGAGGAAGGTCTGGTCGGTGAATGCCGTCGGGTCCGTATCGGGGTAGGTATTCCGGTAGGTTTGCGGATTGGTGTAGTATCCCCAGAATTCAATTTCGTAATAACTGATATCAGCGATAAGCCGTTCTCCTTTTTCGTTTGTCTCGTTCATCCATAAGAGGGCGGTGTACCCTTGCCAGGGCGAATAGGGTTGGTCGGTGTCAATGATTCTTCCGCTCAGTATAAAACTCAGTCCGTAGGTGTCGGGCGCTGAATAACTGCTCCCTGTGCCGCCGAGTTGCGAAATGTTGTGCGGGGTTTCCGGTTGCCTTGTCCCGAGCGTGAGTATGTCGCTGGAATCGGGGAGGTTCCACCCTTCGGGGCATACCTTGCCCGCGACGTTCACGCTGTAGTACCTTCCGATATTCTTGCAGCTGTCATCGAGGCATCGGGTTTCCTTCGCGAGTTCGCTTTCGGTAAATCCGGCGTACTTCATGTTCTCTGCAATCCATGTGCGGCCCTTGTATTCTATCGTGTGATAGACGTAGTTGTCGCGCGGGTCCTTGAAACTTCCGTAATCAATTTCGGGGTTAAAGTAGTATTCCGCCGGATAGTCGGTATGCCATTCGTACGTGGGGCGCCATGTCTTGTTGTAGCAGATGTATTCGGTGAAGTTTGTCCAGACTTTTTCGTTAATGATTTTTATGCGCTGGTTATCGGTATCGCAGGGCCTATTATAGAACTCGCTCCATCTCCCGTCCTGGCAAACGTAGTACATGTTCGGATCGTTTTCGCTCTGTTGTGTCTGCCCGTCGGTAGTGCATTCTGTCTTTGACATTTCGATGTCATTCTGGTTCGCGTAATCCCAGCCTTCGTCCATGCAGGGGGCATCAGCATTGTAGAAGTCGTAACTCCTGCAGAAGTGTTCCTTGCGGCACACATAGGTTTTGGCCGGGTTATTCGGGCTTGTGTACAGTTTACCGTGCTTGTCGCAGGGCACGTCAAAGGTTTCCGCATCGATAGTTTCTGCTTCGTACCAGCCCGAGTCGAGACTGCATACAAATGATTTGCTGATGGGCTTGCCCCCGTATAAGATGTACTTGCCTTCCCTGTTGCAGGGTTGATTGTACGTGTAGACCTCTTTGTCGGTGGGGATGTCCCAGCCGGTTTTGCGGCATATAAAGCGGATATTCCCGATGCCAACGGTATCAGTTTTGTATTCTCCGATGCGGATGGAATCCTTCAGGTCGGTAGTGCAATAGGGAATGTCAAAGCACTTACGTGCAACGTTGTTCACGATGAACTTGGGTACGGGGCGCGAAAAGCCTCCAGCACATCCCTTGGGTGTGTACGCCGTATTGTCGTAGAGGATGTAGTTGGGGAATGTACTTGCCGAATATATGGTGGAAACGTCGTTTTTCCGGAATTGAAACAGGTCGCTAAAGTTGCAATAATGTTTTTTCTCGAGGGTGCCGGTCCTCGCGAATGTTTCTTCCACTTCCTTGAAGAACTCAGACTTCGTGGTCCCTCCGAAAATGTAGTCAAGCGCATAGTCGATGAACTTTGTATTGACGCCCGGGTGCTCGCGGAGTATGCTGTCTACGCCGATGGCGCCGAGAAGTTCCCACTTGGCGGTGGTATCTGCTGCGTCTTTGGACATTCCGCCCTGGGTGAGTACTTCGATGCGGCCCGCAAGTACGCTGTCGAGCGTGATGAGGTTCAGCGTGGTGCTTGTCGTGGCGGTGTCTATGCCGCCTATGCCACTGCAGCCGATTCCGCCTATACCGCCGTATTCGCCGCCAATTAAAATGTCGCGTGTGTTGGTGTCGATGATGGCGTAGATGTGCTGTTCGATGGTTTCTGGGTTGTTCGGAGTTTTGCTCGCGGAACTCGAGGATTCCGGTTCGCCCGGCTCGGGTTCGCCGACGACTTCGCTCGAGGAACTTTCGCCTTGCGCGATGACCGTGTTATCGTCTTCGGTGGTGCCTGTCACCTTCTCCGAGCAGGAGCAGGCGAAAAACGCAATGAAGCATGCAGGTAGAATTAGCTTAATCTTGCTCATTGCTCGTCTCCTTTTTTACAACCCTATTATTTACTTTGTCCGAAAGCGGGAAAAGCTGCAGGTTCACGCGATACACCTGGTTGATGTTCTCGCATTCGCGCGCGATGTCGATAATTTTTTTGCGGCATTCGTTTATCGTTTCTACGATGCGGGCGTAGGCGGCCTCGTCGATTCCCATGGTGACGCCCGTAATGTTGCGCTCCTCGGGGCTATCCGTGTCGATGGATTGCATGGCGAGGCCCGCCATTTCGCGGTTCATGGATCGGATGGCGAGCGGGATGGCCTCTTTCGAGCCCTTCACGGATTTTTCCGTCTGCTCGTAGGTTCCTTTGCCCGTCTTTACGAGAAACCCCGCCTTCACCAGGAACTGGAGCGCATCCTGCACGTCGAGTGCCGATGTCTTGTTCCTGATGCTCGCTGCGATTTCGCCCGGTGCCGCTCCTGGCATTATCGGGGCGAGTTCGCGCACGATGGGGCAGGCGGGCGTTTCGTAGTAGTGGAAGGCTTCGGCATCGACGATGCGTATCTTGTTGAGCCTGGCCTCCTGTTCGAGTTCGCGAAGTGCCGCCTCCTTCTCCGCGGCACTTTTCGCGTTCCCGAATTTTACGAGCAGCCCGAAATAGGTGTAGTCGAACCCCTCTAACCCCATGGCTCGCGCAACCTTCGCTATTCCGGGCTTGCTCAGGCGCGTCCCCCCGTCGCAAACCAGCTTGAGGTATGTCGGCGAGACAAAACCGGCGAGGCTTGCGAATTCGCGCCATGTGAAATATGAAACCCTCTTGCGCTCCTCGTAGAAGTCGCGCATGTAGGTACGGTAGTCACTGTACTCGGTTATGGGCTTCATGTGAGTAAAAATAATACAAAATAGGTGAAAAAGCAATAAAAATCGCAATTTTTATAAAAATAATTTGTGTTTTGAAAAATATGATACAAGATACGACGTATATGATACGCGTGTGTATTATATGCGAGGCGCTGGTGCGCGTTGCGGGCTTCGCTCGGGCTGATTGCGGGTCGCGATTAAAAAAATGTATCTTTACCGCATGGCGATGGCAACAGATGTTTTCACTCCCGCAGTTTACCGGGCAATGGCCGCGAAGGGGTACACGCAAGAGGAATTGTGTTTGCGTGTCGGTTTGTCGCGCCGTTCGATTATAGACAACTTCACGATGGAACTTGCCGCGGCCATTGAGTTTCTGCTCGACACTCCCGCGAAGGAACTGTGGAATTTCCGGAAGGGCGAACTGCGCGCATTGCAGGCGGGCCGCAGGGAATTCAACCGCATGCTTTGCTCGCGCGAGGTTATCGCGTGGGCGCGTCGCTTCCCGGTGCGTGAACTGGAATCGCGCGGGCTCATTGCAAGTGCTGGCATGCTCGCCGCCGGCATGGACACCGTCGGCCACAACGCGGCCTCTGCGACTGCTGCGACCACTGCGTGCAATTCGCATGCGCGGCGTTACGAATCGGGGCTCGTTCCCCGCGAGATAATGAAGTTCATGGGCGTCGCGAGTATTGCCGGTTGGCAGAAGGCCTACGCGATGGCGCAAGAGACGCTCAACCCGCACGCCTATTCCGCATGGATGCGTGTCGGGGAACTCCAGGTAAGCCGCCCTCCCGCAGATTTCGAGATTGACCGCGGGTGCATTGCGCGTAACCTTGCCTTCTTGCGGAACAATGCGGTGCCTTACAGGGCCGGACTGCGGCGCGTATTTGTGGAAACTCTGCGCAAGTGCGATGTCGCCGTATTGCAGGTGCCCGCGTTCCTTGCGGCGCCAGCCCCGCGTGCGGCGTGCTTCTGGAAGGGTGCGCGCCCGGTACTGCAACTGCCCACGGGTACGGCAGGCGATGGCGACTTCATGGAATCCGCATACAGCGCGATGGGGCATATCCTGTATAACCGCAAGAGGCTCTCGTGTCTCGTGACTGCGGATAAAGTAATTTCGAGCGACCCTTTGCGGGGTGTTGCCGCGATGCACATCGCGGAAAACCTGCTGCTCACCGAAGCCGAGGAATGCGAGATTATTTGCTGCGGGCGATTTGAGGAACCGCGCTGCATCGAGTATTTTTCACGTGCGTTCCACGTGCGCCCGGGTATCATCGTCACGCGCCTGCAGGCCCAGCGGAAAATCCCCGCGATAAGCCCGCTGAACGCCCTCAAGGTCGCCGTTTAAATCCCGCTCTACCCGTTAACTAATTTCACGAACTCGCGGCACACCGCCTCGGGATCGCTCTTCCCGAAAATCGCGGAGCCCACCACGAACACGTTCGCGCCCGCTTCCTTGCAGGCGAGAATGTTGTCGAGCTTCACGCCGCCGTCAATCTGGATGTCGAGTTCCGGCTTCATCTGGCGCAGCTCGCGGATTTTGTCGAGGCAGTACGGGATAAGGCTCTGGCCGCCAAAGCCAGGGTTCACCGACATGATGAGCACCATGTCCACGATGTCGAGCACGTACTTGATGCTTTCGATCGGGGTCGCCGGGTTGATGGCCACTGCGGGCTTCACGCCGAGTTCCCTGATCTGGTGCACCAGGCGGTCGAGGTGGTTCGTGGTTTCGGCGTGCACGCTGATAATGCTTGCACCCGCCTTCGCGAATTCGCCCACGTACTTCTCGGGATTCTCGATCATCAGGTGGCATTCGAGCGGGAGCTTGGTGCCCTTGCC
>JAEEGG010024224.1_pt1 | contig 11797 bp, 10 predicted proteins | sample 9134161 | NCBI WGS metagenome assembly JAEEGG01 (sample SAMN16246543, study PRJNA631951) | gut metagenome | biome: gut microbiome; feature: rumen; material: CR-attached | host: Bos | place: Iran: Karaj | collected 2018-10 | reverse complement strand
TGAGACCATGATGGGTGACACAGCCATGTGTATTAAGCCTAAAGACCCGAAGAACCAGTGGCTGAGAGGTCACAAGGTGATTGTGCCGCTGGTGAACCGTGTCATCCCTGTGATTGAAGACCGCTATGTGGACATCGAGTTCGGTACGGGCTGTCTGAAGGTGACTCCTGCACATGACGTGAACGACTACGCATTGGGTAAGGCACATAATCTGGACATCATCGACATCTTCAATCCTGACGGCACCCTCTCTGAGGAGGCAGGACTCTATGTGGGTCAAGACCGCATGGAGGTGCGCAAGCAGATTGCCCTCGACTTGCAGGCAGCGGGCTTGATGGAGAAGATTGAGGACTATGACAATAAGGTGGGCTATTCGGAGCGCAATCAGGACACGGCTGTGGAGCCTCGTCTCTGCAAGCAGTGGTTCCTCTCGATGAAGCATTTTGCCGACATCGCTCTGCCACCTGTGCTGGAAGGTAAGATTAAGTTCTATCCGACCAAATATGTGAACACCTACCGCAACTGGATGGAGAACATTCAGGACTGGTGCATCAGCCGCCAGCTGTGGTGGGGACACCGCATCCCTGCCTATTTCCTGCCCACAGCGGAGGAGGAAGAGGAGAAGTATGTGGTGGCTCTGACTGCCGAGGAGGCACTGGAAGAGGCGAAGAAGATTCCCGGTTATGAGAACATCACCATCGACCAGCTGCGTCACGACGAGGATGCGCTCGACACATGGTTCTCTTCATGGTTGTGGCCTATCTCTCTCTTCGACGGCATCAACAATCCCGGCAACGAGGAAATCAACTACTATTATCCCACTTGTGACCTTGTGACGGCTCCCGACATCATCTTCTTCTGGGTGGCTCGCATGATCATGGCTGGTGAGGAATATATGAAGGACGTGCCTTTCCGCAATGTGTATTTCACGGGAGTGGTGCGCGACAAACTGGGACGCAAGATGTCGAAGTCGCTCGGCAATTCGCCCGATCCGCTGGGACTCATCGAGAAATATGGTGCCGACGGGGTGCGCATGGGCATGCTGTTGTCTGCTCCTGCAGGCAACGACATCCTCTTCGACGAGCAGCTCTGTCAGCAGGGTGCCGCCTTCTGCAACAAGATTTGGAATGCGTTCCGCTTGGTGCAGGGCTGGGAAGTGAATGACTCGCTTGCACAGCCAGAGGAGAACAAGAAGACCATTGCATGGATGGAGGCTACCATCAAGACGGCTTTGGCTGAAATCAACAGCCTCTACACTCGCTACCGCCTGAACGAGGCGCTGATGGCTGCCTTCAAGCTCTTCACCGACGAGTTCTCCGGTTGGTATCTGGAGATGATTAAGCCTGCTTATCAGGCACCAATCGATGCGAAGACTTATCAGGCAACGCTGAACTTCTTCGAGCAGCTGATGAAGATTATCCACCCATTCATGCCTTTCATCACGGAAGAGCTTTATCAGCACATCGCTGAGCGCAAGGACGGCGAGAGCATCATGGTGGAAACGCTGATTCTGGATGCTCCTAACGATGAGGATGCCCGTATCATCGCTCAGTATGAGGAGGCTAAGCAGGTCATCTCGGGTGTGCGTGCTGTGCGTCAGAGCAAGAATATTTCACCACGTGAACCCTTGACACTCGAGGTGGTTGTGAACGGTGCGGATGACAAGAATGTGACCAAGTGTCCAGCACTCGGACCTATCATCAAGAAGATGGCTTCGCTGGCTGACATTCAGTATGTGCAGACGAAGAGTGGCGGCACTTCGAACTTCATGATTGGCACCACGGAATATGCTGTGCAGTTGGGCAATCTGATTGACACGGAGGCTGAGATTGCCAAGATGGAGGCAGAACTGAAACACCTGCAGGGCTTCCTGGTGGGTGTGCAGAAGAAACTCAGCAACGAGCGTTTTGTTGCCAATGCACCTGCTCAGGTGGTGGAACTGGAACGCAAGAAGCAGAGCGATGCCGAGACGAAGATTGCTGCCCTCACGGAGAGCATTGCGAAGCTGAAGAAATAAGAAGAAATACCAATGATAAGGAAAGCCACCCGTCTCGAAGATGGATGGCTTTCTTAATTGGGAATCATATTGTTGCGAAGATTACTTCAAGTCATTGATAAGGTTGACATCGTTAGGGTTCTTGATGACCACCCTGCTTGCCTTTCCCTTCATGTGCAGCTTTTGTGTGCCCTCGTTGATGACCATCAGATTGTTGACATTGATGTTCACATCGATGTTGGCAGAACTGCATGAATAGAGGGTGGCATCTTCTGCTTGTACATCTGTGAGGGTGATGTCGCCAATATCAGTTGACTGCAGATTGAAGGTGGTGCATTCCACTTTCCCGATTTTCATGCTGCCCTTGCCGAGCACTCCCAACTGAATGTCTTCAGCACGCCATGTGGATTGACTCTCAAAGCTGCCGTTGCCGCAGACGCTCACACATTTCAGATAGGGCGCTGATACGTACAGCTTGACGTTGCTCTTGGTGCCATAGCGGTTGATGTCGGTGTTGTTGTCAGCCCCCAAACTGACAGTCAGGAGATTGCTGTCGAACTCGGCATTCAGGTAGTTCAAGATGGCACTGTCGCCTTCCGCTTCGATGCTGTAATCTCCTTGTGTGAAGATGATGTCCACGCTGCCAAGGTTGGTGATATAGCTGAAGTCGAAAGGAATGCTGATGCGTTTCTTGATGATGTTCTGCTTCCGCTGTTCGGTCTTGGCGCTGCTTTGAGCGTCAGTTTTCACTTCGTTTCCGGGAGTGGCTTGACGGCAAGCACCGAGCAGAAGCAGTGTGGAGAGGGTGGTGATGATTCCGTATTTCATAAGTTCTCTTTTCTTTTTCGTTGCAAAGGTAATAAATAAACGTGGCCAATTGTTGCTTTTCAATAAAAAAAACACGTGGAATGGCAAATAATTCCTAACTCCTGACTCCTAACTCCTAACTTTTCGTTATCTTTGCAACATCATTGTTTAATTTATCACTTTATTTTATGGCAGTTGACAACAAATACATTACAGTAGCGTATAAACTTTACACGATAGAAGACGGCGAGGAGGATGAGGAGCCTGTCGAGGTGGCTAACCAACGCCATCCCTTCCAGTTCATCAGCGGCTTTAACTTGGTGCTTCCTGCCTTTGAGGCAAACATTGCACCGCTGGAGCGTGGGGACGAGTTTGATTTTGTCATCCCGTTCAAGGATGCCTATGGGGAGTTCAATGAGGAGCTGATGTTTGATGTGCCTGAGAGTGTCTTCATGGTGGATGGAAAGATAGACTTCAACTATATCCATGAGGGTGCTGTGGTGCCGATGATGGGTGAAGATGGCAGTCGTTTTAACGCCACCATCATTGAAATCAAGAAGGATAGCGTGACCATCGACTTGAACCATCCCCGTGCAGGACAGGACTTGCACTTTGTGGGACATGTGGTTGAGGCCCGTCCTGCCACCAATGAGGAAATCACGGACATGTTGAATGCCAGCAGCGAATGCGGATGTTGTGAAGGCGGCGACTGCGGCAGTGGCGGTTGCGGTGGATGTGTCGGCTGCAATGGCGGTGGCTGTGGAGGATGCTGACGATGAGGAATACGTTTGGACATATTTTCACGCTGACCACTTTTGGCGAAAGTCATGGTGCTGGTATTGGCGGTGTGGTAGACGGCATGCCTGCCGGCATCACCATCGACATGGGTTTCATTCAGTCGGAACTTGACCGTCGGCGCCCTGGACAAAGCAGCATCACCACTGCTCGGAAAGAGGGCGATGAGGTGGAGCTGCTGTCGGGTGTGTTTGAGGGTAAGAGCACGGGCTGTCCCATCGGCTTTTTGGTGAGGAACACCAGCCAACGTTCTTCTGACTATGAGAATGTGCGTGATGTGTACCGTCCGTCTCATGCTGATTTCACCTATACGCAGAAATATGGACTGCGTGACTATCGTGGTGGTGGACGTTCGTCTGCACGTGAGACCATTGCACGATGTGTGGGAGGTGCCTTGGCAAAACTGGCACTGAGACAGCTGGGCATCGATGTGGTTGCCTACACTTCGCAGGTGGGTGACATTGCTCTTGACCGCGATTATCAGAAGTATGACTTCAAGATGATAGAGACGAATCCTGTTCGCTGTCCCGACACGGAGGTGGCGAAGCGGATGGAACAGCTGATTCTGGACGTGAAGGCTGAGGGCGACACGATTGGCGGCATCATCACCTGTGTGGTGAGAGGATGTCCGGCAGGGTTGGGCGAACCTGCTTTCTCCAAACTGCATGCAGAGCTTGGTGCAGCCATGCTGGGCATCAATGCCGTGAAGGGCTTTGAGTATGGCGAAGGTTTCAGCGGAGTGGGGCAGAAAGGTTCTGAACAGAATGACCTTTTCTACAACAATAAGGGAACCATCAGTACCCGCACCAATCATTCCGGAGGCATTCAGGGAGGTATCTCCAACGGACAGGACATCTATTTCCGTGTACTCTTCAAGCCAGTGGCAACGCAGTTGCGCCCACAGCAAACGGTGACAAAGGATGGACATGAAATCACCCTTGAGGTGAAAGGACGCCATGACCCCTGTGTGCTGCCCCGTGCAGTGCCGGTGGTGGAGGCAATGGCAGCCATGACCATTCTTGACCATTATTTATTGAACAAAACGGTGACACTATGAATAAAGTAATGCTTATTGGCAATGTGGGTGCTGACCCACAGGTGAAATATCTTGACCAAGGTGTGTGTGTGGCACAGGTGAGACTTGCCACGACAGAGCGTGGCTACACGTTGCAGAACGGCACGCAGGTGCCTGACCGCACCGAGTGGCACACCTGCATTTTCTGGCGCAAGCTGGGCGAGACGGTGGAGAAGTATGTACATAAGGGCGACAGACTCTATGTGGAGGGAAAAATACAGTCACGCGACTGGACAGACCGTCAGGGTGTGAGCCGCAAAACTGTTGAAATCATGGTGGACAACATGGAAATGCTCTCTCCGAAGCCGACAGATCAGCCTGCAAGTCAGCCTGCTGCGCAACCGGAAACACCTGCTGCTGTGGCTCCTTCGGATAACAATGGTATTTATCCTTTCTAACAATCTCAATTCTCAACTCCTAATTTCTAACTTCTAATTAACATGCAACCAACCATCATTGCAGGCCCTTGTGTGATTGAGTCGATGGAATGCCTCGAAGAGGTGGCTCAAGAGTTGGTACGGCTGAAAGAGAAGTATGACCTTGACATCATCTTCAAGTCTTCTTTCGACAAAGCTAACCGCACCAGTATCCATTCTTATCGTGGTCCAGGTTTGGAGAAGGGCATGCAGATGCTCTCCGACATCAAGGAGAAGTATGGACTCCGCATTCTCACTGACATTCATGAAAGTTATCAGGCACAGCCAGCCGGCGAAGTGGCAGACGTGTTGCAGATACCTGCCTTCCTTTGCCGACAGACAGATTTGTTGGTGGCAGCCGCTCGTACGGGACGCATCGTCAACATCAAGAAGGCGCAGTTCCTTTCGGGTCTGGACATGGAGTTCCCTGTGCAGAAGGTGCGAGAGAGCGGAAATGACAATGTGTGGTTGACGGAACGTGGTAATATCTACGGATACAATAATCTTGCGGTGGATTTCCGCAATATCGCTGACATGCACCGCTTTGCCGACACCGTCATCATGGACTGCACGCATTCTGTGCAGCGTCCTGGTGCAGCGGGTGGCAAGACGGGAGGCAATCGTGAGTTCGTGCCTGCCATGGCTTTGGCGGCAAAGGCTTTCGGAGCCAATGGCTACTTTTTCGAGGTGCACCCCGATCCTGACCATGCGCTCTCAGATGGCCCCAACATGTTGTATCTGAATGAACTTGACAGAGTCATCGCAAGTTTAATTGATTAATCATGAAACATTCGAAGATATACGCAGAACGTTGCTTGCGCGATGAAGCACAGGCTTTGCTGGATCTTATTCCTCAACTGGACAACCAGTTTGAGCAAGTGGTGGATCTCATTCATCGTTGCACGGGACATGTTGTGGTGACGGGTGTGGGTAAGTCGGGACATGTGGGTGCCAAAATTGCTGCCACACTTTCTTCTACAGGAACTCCCGCCATTTACCTCAATGCGCTTGATGCCCTGCATGGGGACTTGGGCATGATTATGAATGACGACATCCTTTTCATGATCAGCAATTCGGGCAATACCGATGAGTTGCTGCGTATCATTGCCTCGCTTGAAGACCGCCACATTCCCATCGTGTCAATGACCAGCGAGGCGGATTCCTTGCTGGCACAGCACTCCACCTATCACATTCTGTGTAATGTGGAGCGTGAAGCATGCCCCCTCAATCTTGCTCCTACCTCCAGCACCACTGCCGCCATGGCGATGGGAGATGCTTTGGCATGTGCCTTGATGGAGGTGCGCAAGTTCCGTGCGAAAGATTTTGCACAGTTCCATCCGGGTGGTTCTTTGGGACGTAAACTGTTGGTGAAGGTGAAGGATGTCATGTACACCGAGAATTTCCCCATTGTGCCACCTGCCATGTTGCTTTCTGATGCACTTATGATTATCAGTGGCGGAAAGTTAGGACTGGGTGTTGTGATGGATGGCGACAACATTTTGGGCATCATCACCGACGGCGACATTCGTCGTGCTGTGGAAGGAGCACGGGAGAACTTTATCAATATTCCTGTCAGCGAGGTGATGACCACCACACCTAAGACCATTTCTCCGGAAGCAAAGCTCACCACCATCCAACAGATGTTCCGCAACCACAAGATTCACTCTCTCCTTGTGACGGATCATGGCAAATTGGTCGGCATTGTGGACTACTTCGCCATCATGAACTAAAAAGATGAAATTGGAGTCATGGGTGTTTGACCACTTTGTCGGCATTCTTGCTGACAAAGTCTTTCCATGACTTGAATTTGTGCTCCACTTCCGGTTTACCCATCTGAATGAAGTGGCAATAGGCGGCTCCGAGGGCATCGGTGGCGTCAAGCTGCACATCCATGTCTTCTTTGGAGATGTGGAGCATGCGTTGCAGCATGCCCGCCACTTGTTCTTTGGATGCAGAACCATTGCCCGTGATGGCCATCTTGATTTTGCGCGGTTCGTATTCGGTGATGGGAATGTCGCGCATGATGGCTGCTGTGATGGCTACTCCCTGTGCACGTCCGAGTTTGAGCATGGACTGTACGTTCTTTCCGTAGAAGGGGGCTTCAATCGCCATTTCATCTGGTTTGTAGGAATCGATGATGCTGGTGATGCGCTCGAAAATCTTTCCCAAACGTAGATAATGGCTGGCATATTTCTTGAGTTCAATCACTCCCATTGCCATCAGTTCGGCTTTGTTGCCCTTCACCTTCAGCACACCATAACCCATGACATTTGTGCCAGGGTCAACACCGATGATGATTTTCTCTATGGATGGAGTGTTCAAGTTGTCTGTATGATTGAGTGGTGAATGTATATGCTCAACGAAAAAAGGTGCGCCTGTTGGCACACCTCCTTCATTGGAGCCGAATGGCGGACTCGAACCGCCGACCCACGCATTACGAATGCGTTGCTCTACCAACTGAGCCAATTCGGCAAGGCAAATAGCAAAAAGACTGTGCCTTTTGTTAAAAGCGATGCAAAGGTAATACTTTTTTTTGTTATAAAAGCAAGTTTTCCTCATTTTCTTCTTAAATTTGCAATGAAAATCACGATTAACACAGGATGTGGAGAATTATAACTTCAAGAAAGAGATGAAACCAACCAGAAAACCGTTGTCAATCTTGTTGACTTGCCTTGTGCTTACAGGGCTTGTGGCAGGCATCAATCAGTTGTGGGCGTGTAAGGGCGACAGACTTCCCTCAGAGGTGAATGGGGTGGTGGTGTCGGCAAGCAGTGCCGAACGGAACGCTGCTTTTGCCGCTCAAGAAATGGAGGCTGCCGCAGCTTCGGATGCCAATGATGGCTACCATGAGACGGAAGCGGAAAGGGAAGCAGAACTTGCCATCACTCCCTATGAGAATCTGGAACAGCCTGATGCATTGACGGGACGACAGGAGTTTCTGCTGTTCAAATCTCAGTTTATCATCTCGTATGATGTGAATAGGTTCTGCCCGCATTATGTGTGCTGGAGTTTGACACCCAACAGAGTGAATGGCAGGGTGCAGCGCTCGAACAACTTTCATGGCGACCCGGTGATGAATGAAAAGACAAAGGTGGAGACTTATGATTATAACGGCTCTGGATATGATCGTGGACACATGTGTCCTGCAGGTGACAATAAGAACACAAATAAAGCGATGGATGAGTCGTTCTGCATGACGAACATCTGTCCGCAAAACCACAACCTGAACGTGGGGCTCTGGAATGACCTCGAGATACAGTGCCGCTCTTGGGCAAAGAATTATGGAACGGTGTACATTTGTTGTGGTCCTATCTTTGACAACAATAATCCAAAGACCATTGGTCAGCGGAGAAACATGCGGATTGCTGTGCCTGACCGTTTCTTTAAGGTGGTGCTGACATTGGGACGTGTGCCAAAGGCGATTGGCTTCATCTTCCCGAACAAGGCTTGTAGCGGGGATATGCGTGACTATGCTGTGTCGGTGGACAAGGTGGAGCGAGAAGCAAATATGGACTTCTTTTTCCAGTTGGATGACAAACAGGAGAAACAGTTGGAGAAAGAATGCAACCCTGCAGCGTGGGGGATTTAGGGTTTAGAGTTTAGGGTTTAGAGTTGAGAGTAAATAATAATAGAATGAAGAAATACGTAAAAGACTTAACCATCAGGGAGGTTTCGTTCCCTCATGAGTTGTATGTGTTGCTGAAACTGACTGATACGGAGCCGTTGCCTAAGATGTTTCCCGGACAGTTTGTGGAGGTGAAGGTGGAGGGTAGTCCCAAGACGTTCCTCCGTCGTCCTATATCCATCAATTATGTGGACAGAGAGAAGAACGAGTTGTGGCTGCTCATCAAGAAAGTGGGTGAAGGCACACATCGGCTGGCAGAGCTGAAGGCTGGTGGAACACTCAATATCGTGTTCCCTTTGGGTAACGGTTTCTCTCCTGTTCAGAAGAAAGGCGAGAAAGTGCTGCTGGCAGGTGGCGGTGTGGGTGTGGCTCCATTGCTTGATTATGGGAAATACCTGAAAGCTAATGGGGCAGAGCCTGTGTTCCTGCTAGGTGCAAGAAGCAAGAGCGATTTGCTGGAACAGGAACTTTTCAAGGCAATAGCGCCTGTGTATGTAACCACTGAAGACGGTTCGGAAGGTGAGAAGGGTTTCGTGACGCAGCATACATTATTGAAGAATGAAAGATTTGACCGTATTTCAGTATGTGGTCCCAAACCGATGATGCTCAGTGTGGCAAAATATGCGAAAGCGACGGGAACACCTTGTGAGGTGAGTCTTGAAAATATGATGGCATGCGGGTTGGGTGCTTGCTTGTGTTGTGTGGAAAAGACGGTGAAGGGAAACGTGTGCGTGTGCAAGGAAGGACCTGTGTTTAATATCAATGATTTAACTTGGGAAGTATAGGATATGGCAGATTTGACGACAAAAATAGCAGGTCTCACGATGAAAAACCCAGTGATGACTGCATCTGGTACATTCGGCTATGGTGTTGAATTTGCCGATTTCGTGAATCTTGAAGACATTGGTGGCATTATTGTGAAGGGTACGACGCTTCATCCTCGGGAGGGTAACGACTACCCACGCATGGTGGAGACGGCAAGTGGCATGCTGAACTGTGTGGGCTTGCAGAACAAGGGCGTGGATTATTTCTGTGAACATATTTATCCGGAAATAAAGGACATCCGCACGAACATGATTGTGAATGTGAGCGGATCATCGCCAGAAGACTATGCAGCATGTGCTGCCCGTGTGAACGAATTGGAGAATATTCCTGCCATCGAACTGAATATTTCCTGCCCAAATGTCAAGCAGGGTGGCATGGCTTTCGGTGTGACCACAGAGGGTGCATCTGCAGTGGTGAAAGCTGTTAGACAGGTTTATGATAAGGCTTTGATTGTCAAACTTTCCCCCAATGTCACTTCGATTGCAGATATAGCATTGGCAGTGCAAGAAGCAGGTGCTGATGCCGTGTCACTTATCAACACATTGATGGGAATGGTGATTGATATTGAAAAACGCAAACCCGTTTTGAGCATTGCCACCGGTGGTATGTCTGGACCTGCAGTGAAACCTGTTGCTGTGCGTTGTGTGTGGCAGGTGGCAAAAGCGGTGAGCATCCCTGTGGTGGGATTGGGCGGTATCATGAATGCTCACGATGCTATTGAATTCTTCCTGGCAGGTGCTTCAGCCATTGAGATAGGTACGGCGAATTTCATAGACCCGACTGTGACGGTGAAAGTGGCAAATGGCATCAATGAATGGCTTGAGCAACATGGTTGCAAATCTGTTAGTGAAATCGTCGGGCAGCTGAACGCATGATGGACGGTGTTTGGCAGGACATTCAGGAGGTCTTTTTTTCTGAGCAGACGCTGAAGTGGAAATATCGGTATTTCTATGATGCACTGCATCGTGTGTGCATCGAGAAGACTGAAGGTCTGCCTGCCGAATACAATGATTTCTTTTCTCGTCTGCAGGCCGTATGCCGGTTGACAAATTACCCTTTACATGCTGTTGACACGTTCCGTTGGCGTGCCCGTCAAGTGTCGTATATGGGCATGGATGTGGATGAACACACGTTCCTTGCCGATATGCGTGTGTTTGTGGATGCATTGGCACATTTCACCCACACACCTATACCCGATGTGTTGAAGGGGAAACTTCCGGATGTGGAGGCTTTGTCCATTCCGAGGGACAGAATTGAAAGAATGGCACGTCAAAAGCGTGTCCGGTTCACGGTGGAACGTGTGGAGGAACCGTATATAGAAGCTTTCTCAAGAGAATTCCCTTCTGATGAACCTTTCCGTGTGGACGTCACAGCCAATCAGCATACGCTTGTGGCAGCCCAGCTTCTGAAACCGGGCATGCAGTTCAATGCCCTTTCCTTCACGATAGACAAAGAAGGAATTTACCATCCGCTGTACATTGTTGTTGAACCGGATTTCCTGCTTGACACCACCAGCGTGACCGGTTGTATTAAAGGGTGGGGTGAGTCTGCATTCAACCACTTCATTGCTAAATTCAAACCCTCGGAAAGCACGGTTCACACGTTGTTGGGTGATTTTGCCAACCAGTTTCTTGACGACATTCTCAATCTTCAAGATGCAAACTATCTGGATTCAATGCACAAAGTGTTTGCCGACAGGGCGATTGACATTTGTGCCTGTCCTGAAATCGATGCATCATTCTTTGATGAAACTCAAAAGCAATTTGCTCACATTCAACAGGTGGTGAGAGAACTGGAGCAGCAACCCTATATGCATAAGGGAAAAGTGAATATCCATATAGAACCTTCTTTCTTTTGTGAGGCATTGGGGTTGCAGGGACGTATGGATTGTCTCATTGACCTTGATGATGAAGGAAAGGAGTTTCTCATCGAACTCAAATCGGGTAAATGGGATGAATACCGCAATCGTGCAAAAGAGGAGCACCTGATGCAGATGTTGCTGTATAAGGAGATTCTTTATTACAATACGGGAGTGAAACAGACGGATGTGATGGGCAATCTTCTCTATTCCAAATATCCCCGTCTGCAGGAACAGCGCAGTTATCAGGAGATGGTGCTGCGTGCCTTGAACATCCGCAATACGATTGTTGCGCTGGAACGGGGTCTTCTGGAAGGAGAAGCACGTCAGTGGATTCCGAAACTCACGCCTGAAGCATTAAGGCGCAATCCTGATTGTAAAGACAAATTCTGGGCAATAT
>JAEEGG010024218.1_pt1 | contig 11798 bp, 10 predicted proteins | sample 9134161 | NCBI WGS metagenome assembly JAEEGG01 (sample SAMN16246543, study PRJNA631951) | gut metagenome | biome: gut microbiome; feature: rumen; material: CR-attached | host: Bos | place: Iran: Karaj | collected 2018-10 | reverse complement strand
GGTTCAGATTCTCGCCCAAGTGGTCTCGGCGGAGCTCACCGGCCAAGGGGCCAAGCAGCGCCTAAGCGTCCTGGTCAGGGACTCCAGCGGGGAGATGGAACTCGTTTTCTTTAAGGGTATTAAGTACACCTACGACCGTTTGAAGCCAGGTTCTACCTTCCTCTTCTTCGGCCGTCCATCAGTCTTCAACGGCAAGATGAACATGGTCCACCCGGAGATCGACAATCCTCCCGCCAATGGCGCCCAGAGTTTCTCAGGAGTCTTGACTGGTGTCTATAACTCCACCGACAAGCTTCGTAACGGCGGTGTGACAGGCAAGGTGATGAACAAGCTGATGGCTGAGGCCATCGACCTCGCTATCGGTGATGTGCGGGAGACCCTCCCGGATTATATCCTCCGTGAGAAAGGTCTTGTCCCATTGAAATACGCGATCAGGAATATTCATTTCCCGGCCGACCAGGCGGCCCTCTCGAAGGCCCAGTACAGACTCAAATGGGAAGAATTGTTCCTTCTCCAACTCTCTCTCCTGAAGCAGAAATATATCCGCTCGAGGGCAGATAACGGAATACCCATGCCAATAGTTGGACCGGCCTTCCACGCCTGTTTTAAAGCTCTCCCTTACGAGCTCACCGGCGCCCAGAAGAGAGTGATTAAGGAGATCCAGGCGGACCTTATGAGCGGTCACCAGATGAACCGCCTGCTTCAGGGAGATGTCGGTTCCGGGAAGACGATGGTGGCTGTTTTTTCAGCCCTGATAGCCATCGGCAACGGCTACCAAGCCTGCATTATGGCACCGACCGAAGTCTTGGCCCAGCAGCATTACACCAACATACAGAAATATCTGGCGCCCACAGGGGTGCGTTGCGAGCTCCTTATCGGCTCAACCACCAAGGCGGAGCGTCGTCCGATCCACGAAGGACTTAAAGATGGCTCAGTCGGGATAATCATCGGCACTCATGCCCTCATTGAGGATGATGTGGTTTTCCATAATCTAGGTCTTGCCGTCATCGACGAGCAGCACCGTTTCGGAGTTGAGCAACGCTCCAAGCTTTGGTCGAAAGGCTCTACCGACGCTCCGCCTCATGTGCTTGTGATGACCGCTACTCCTATCCCGAGGACTCTGGCGATGACCCTTTATGGCGACTTGGACGTCTCCGTGATTGACGAGATGCCTCCGGGGAGGAAGCCGATCCAGACGATGCTGATAGGGGAGGGCAAGCGTCCGCAGATGTACAATTTCATCCGCAAGGAGATTGCCGCAGGCCGACAAGTGTTTATTGTCTATCCTCTGATATTCGAGAGTGAAAAGCTTGATTATCAGAACCTTGAGGCTGGTTATGAGGAGATTGTCAGGCGCTTCCCGATGCCTGATTACAAAGTGGCTATCGTCCATGGCCAGCAGACCAGCGAGGTAAAGAAATTCAACATGGACGCCTTTGTGGCTGGGCGTGCTAACATCCTTGTCTCCACGACCGTCATCGAGGTTGGCGTGGATGTCCCGAACGCTTCTATCATGGTGATAGAGAACGCCGAGAGGTTCGGCCTTGCCCAGCTCCACCAGCTCCGTGGCCGTGTCGGCCGTGGCTCGGAGAAGTCCTATTGCGTGCTGATGCACGGCAACAAAGTCAGTAAGGAGTCCCGCAAGAGACTGGAACTGATGTGCGCCACTGAGAATGGCTTCGATCTCGCGGAAGAGGACATGAAGATGAGAGGCCCCGGCGATCTCGAGGGGACCCAGCAAAGTGGCCTTCCCATCTCTTTGAATATAGCGTCCCTAGCCCATGACGGGCAGATAATGACGGATGCAAGGAGTTATGCCGAGCATGTCCTTGCCGGTGACCCGACCCTCTCGGACCCCGTCAATGCCTCTCTGGCGGCGGAGCTTCGGAAGGATAAGTATTCAATAAAGGATTACAGCAAGATCTCTTGATCAAGCTCCGAGAGTCTCGGATGATGGCTGTCCTTCTCAGACAGAATCACTTCGCTTTCAGGAATCATCCAGTCTATTCCAAGGGCGGGATCGTCCCAAGCGATGGCACCTTCGGCCTCCTTGCAATAGAAATTATCGCATTTGTACTGGAACACGGCTTCTTCCGACAGGACACTGAATCCGTGAGCCATCCCTCTCGGCATGAAGAACTGGCGGTGATTGTCTCCGCTGAGTTCCACGGCCACATGCTTGCCGAAAGTAGGGGATCCGGGCCTGATGTCGACCGCCACATCTAGAACCGTGCCTTTTACGACCCTCACAAGTTTGGCCTGGGCGTGCTCGCCCTTCTGGAAATGGAGCCCCCGCACAACCCCGTAGCTCGACTTGCTCTCGTTGTCCTGCACGAAATCCACATGGCCTACATTCTCCTCGAAATCCCTCCTGTTAAAAGACTCGAAGAAATATCCCCTCGAATCCTCAAATATCCTTGGCTCAATGATTAGAACCCCTTCTATGTCTGTTTTGATGATATTCATTCTCCAGCCAATCTCAAAAGATACTGTCCGTATTGGTTCTTCGCCATCGGAGTGGCGACTTGGCGCAATTTGTCGGCGCTTATCCAGCCATTCCTAAACGCTATCTCCTCAAGGCAAGCGACCTTGAGGCCCTGCCTTTTCTCAATTACCTCGATATAGTTTGAAGCCTCGGTGAGAGACTCATGTGTGCCGGTGTCCAGCCATGCGAACCCCTGTCCGAGCTTCTGGACTTTGAGGATTCCTCTTGAGAGAAACTCCTGATTGACAGAGGTTATCTCCAGCTCGCCTCGGGCGGACGGCTTGATTGTCTTCGCTATCTCAACAACCTCGTTTGGATAGAAATACAAGCCGGTCACGGCATAATTGCTTTTCGGGGCGACGGGTTTCTCCTCGATGCTGAGGCAGTTGCCCTCGCCGTCGAACTCGGCCACGCCATATCTCTGCGGATCGCTCACCCAGTAGCCGAACACCGTCGCCTTGCCTTCACCCTCGGCCTTTGAGACAGCCGTCTTAAGCTGCTCCTCAAAGCCTGCTCCATGGAAGATGTTATCCCCGAGCACAAGGCAGGCGCAGTCATCACCGATGAAATCCTCACCGATTATGAAGGCTTGAGCCAGACCGTCCGGAGATGGCTGCTCGGCGTAGGAGAACCTCACCCCGAAATCGCTCCCGTCTCCAAGAAGCCTCCTGAAGGCAGGAAGATCCGTCGGAGTGGAAATAATGAGAATATCCCTGATTCCGGCGTTCATCAGCACCGAGATAGGGTAGTAAACCATCGGTTTGTCGTAGATGGGAAGCATCTGCTTGCTGACCCCCTTTGTGATGGGGTAGAGCCTGGTGCCGCTTCCTCCGGCCAACACTATACCTTTCATCTTCCTTTGATTCTTTTGACGCAATCCTCGAGCGAATCCCTCCAATAGGGGATTCTGATCCCAAAAGTCGCTTTAACCTTTGTCTTGTCCAGCACCGAGAAATGGGGTCTCTCGGCCTTAGATGGATAATCTTCCGTATGGCAAGGGCTTATGTCACAGGTGTTTCCACCGATCTGGCAGATAGCCTTAGAGAAGTCGTACCAGGAGATCGCCCCTTCATCGCTGAAGTGATAAATCCCAGTCTTGTCCAGCATGCGCTCGCCAATAACTTTCAGGATGAGCATGGCGAGATCCTTGGCATATGTCGGGGTGCCGACTTGGTCGAAAACAACCTTCAGGGAGTCCCGCTCCGAGGTCAGCCGCAACATCGTCTTGACAAAATTATTGCCGTATGGGGAGTAGAGCCATGCGGTACGGAAGATTATGCTCTTGCAGCCTGATTCCTCTATCTTCTTCTCTCCCAATAGTTTCGTGGACCCATAGACGCCAAGCGGATGGGTCGGCCAGTCTTCTTTATAGGGGATTGTGCGGTCGCCATGGAAGACATAGTCGGTTGAGATGTGGATTAGAGTGGCATTCCTGCTTGCGGCCACCTTGGCCAATATGCCCGCGGCGGTGCTGTTCAGGAGCAACGCTGTGGCGGAGTCGTCTTCCGCCTTGTCAACATTAGTGTAGGCGGCGCAGTTGACGATCACATCCACATCCTCCGAATCGCAGATTATCTTGACGGCATCGGCATTCGTGATGTCTAGATAGACGGTCTCCACACCGGGAACCGATGTGACATCCGTGAATATGAATCTGTCGCGGCTGCCTGCCGCGGTGGCTCTCAGTTCGTTGCCGAGTTGGCCGTTCGCTCCGGTTACAAGAACATTCATATTCCCAAAAATAGTCACAAAAATGAAGTCACGCAAAAATTTTAGCGTATATTTGTAATCATGTGCATAGTAAAACCAACTATTTACCTTTTCACCGATGGCGCTTCTAGCGGCAATCCCGGGCCTGGTGGTTACGGAGTTATCCTTCGTTGCGGGATGCATGAGAAGGAGATGAGCGCCGGGTTCGCCATGACCACCAACAACCGTATGGAGCTTCTGGCCGTGATAGTCGGACTGGAGGCCATCAAGTGGGAAAAAGCTGTTGTGGAGGTCTATACCGACTCGAAATATGTTGCGGACGCGATTAACGAGGGCTGGCTTGTGAATTGGGAGAAGAAAGGTTGGAAGAAGGTTAAGAATACGGACCTGTGGCAGAAGTTCCTGCTGGTGTATCGGCGCCATAAAGTCCATTTCAATTGGATCAAAGGTCACGCCGGGCATCCTGAGAACGAGCGTTGCGACGAATTGGCTGTCGCAGCCGGCGCAGGTGCTGTCGCCGCGGGTTTGACGCTTCCTCCCGACGAGGGGTATGAGGCGATTTTAGCAGAAAAAGAAAACACTTTATTATAGAAATGACAGACAGAAACTACCGTAAGCCGGTTGTCGGAATCACCCAGGGTGATGGCAATGGAATAGGCTATGAGGTGATTATCAAGTCACTCGCTGATCCGAGGATCCTGGAGTCTTTCACTCCTGTGATCTACGGCTCGTCCAAGATATTCGGCTTCTATCGCCGGCGCATCCACAATCTTGACCAACAGATGGACATCTATGTCATCCAAAGCGCCAAGGATGCGCGTCCGCGTAAGATCAACATAGTCAACTGCCTCCCGGACAACACTTATGTCGAGCCTGGGCAGTCGACTCCTGAGTCGGCGAAAGCCGCTATAACCTCGCTCGAATGGGCTGTCAGGGACATCAAGAACGGTGACATCGACGTGCTGGTCACCGCCCCGATCAACAAGAGGGCCATGGTAAGGGAAGGCTTCGGCAACACAGGCCACACGGAGTATCTCCAGAAGGTGTTTGGTGTCAGCGATGTAGCCATGTTCATGGTCTCTGACAGGCTTAGGATCGGGGTTGTGACGGGGCATATTCCCCTCAAGGATGTCCCCAACTCGATCACTGTCGAGGCGATTGTGGGTAAGTTGCGCCTGATGACGGCATCACTCAAGAGAGATTTCCGTGTTGTGGAGCCGAAGATCGCCGTTCTGGGGTTGAATCCCCATTGTGGCGACGGAGGACTCCTTGGCGATGAGGAGGAGAGGATCATCCTTCCGGCGGTCAGAAAGGCCAATGAGGAGGGCATAATGGCGTTCGGGCCATATTCCCCCGATGGCTATTTCGGGCTTGGACACTACGCCAAGTTCGACGCCACCCTTGCCATGTACCACGACCAGGGGCTTGCCCCTTTCAAGGCTCTTGCCTTTGAGGATGGTGTCAATTTCACAGCGGGTCTCCCGATCGTACGGACGTCTCCCGACCATGGCACCGCCTTCGAGATGGCCGGTAGGGATGAGGCAGACCCTCATTCAATGATGTCGTCAATCTTCACGGCGATTGACATATTCCGTAGTCGCGCGGCATACGATGCGGTCCATGAGGGAAAGATGAGCAAGAATCAAGAATAATATGGATTACAAAAGGACGATTCTCATAACCGGTGGTGCCGGTTTCATCGGGAGCCATGTGGTAAGGCTCTTTGTTAACAAGTATCCTGAATATAGGATCATCAACTTGGACAAGCTCACATACGCCGGCAATCTAGCTAATCTCAAGGACATAGAGGATAGGCCTAACTATGTTTTTGTTAAGGCTGATATATGTGATTATGAAGAGATTAAGAAGATTATCTCAACTAACGATGTAAGTGGCGTCATCCATCTTGCGGCCGAAAGCCATGTGGACCGTTCGATAGTTGATCCATTCACTTTCGCCCGCACCAATGTGATGGGCACACTGTCTTTGCTTCAGGCCGCCCGTGAATATTGGGAGCCTAGAGGCTGGGAAGGATGCCGCTTCTATCACATATCCACGGACGAGGTTTACGGTGCCCTTGAACTGACAAGGCCTGATGGCGATCCTGCAGCCAGCGAGTGCGGTGGGGGACCCTTCGGTGATGATTTCTTCACCGAGGAGACCCGTTATAATCCTCACAGCCCTTATTCAGCGGCCAAGGCCTCGAGTGACCATTTCGTCCGGGCTTATCATGACACCTACGGGATGCCCACCTTGGTTACCAACTGTTCCAACAATTATGGTCCTTATCAATTCCCGGAGAAGCTTATCCCGTTGTTTATCAATAACATCCGTAATCGTAAGCCATTGCCTGTCTATGGCAAGGGTGAGAATGTGCGGGATTGGCTTTATGTCGAGGATCACGCCAGAGCCATAGACCTCATATTCCATGAGGGCAAGGTTGGGGAGACCTACAACATCGGCGGTTTCAATGAGTGGAAGAACATCGATTTGATCCGTGTCCTGATCCGCACCGCTGACAGGGTCCTTGGCCGTCCCGAGGGAGCGGATGAGGATCTCATCACTTTCGTCACAGACCGCAAGGGTCATGACATGCGCTATGCTATTGACTCAACCAAGCTTAAGGATGAGTTGGGATGGGAACCTTCGCTCCAGTTTGAGGAGGGGATAGAGAAGACGGTTAGGTGGTATCTGGATAACCAGGAGTGGCTGGATGGGGTCACCAGCGGGGATTACATGAAGTACTATGAGCAGATGTACGAGGGCAGATAAAGTCACTCTCTAAATACCACAAATGAAGACCGCGGCCAGAAGGCCGCGGTTTTCGCAAGAATTCGTTTCGGACAGCGGTAAGGATTTCTAGCGGTGGAGAGCGGACTCGTCCGGCATTTCTGCTGCCTTACGGCCTTGATCGACACAAGGAATTCCGCTTCGGCGCCCGCCAGCCTTTTCCAGCCGGCCTTAGAGTAACGCGAAGGTAAAAACTATTTTTTAAATTCCAAATATTTTTTTGCAATTTATTGTGAACATTATTTATCTGATTGCTATTAAATAATTATAACACAATGATTTAAGTGCGAAAAATTGTATTTAAAGTAATGGATTAAATAAGCCGATTTTTAATGATTTTAGGACATTTGAGGGGAGATTGTGGCGTCAATCATCTCTATTGAATTGGCTATCACATCATAACTTGTTTTTTCGGTACCATCGCCCGCAATGTACTTTTGCATCCTTAATCTTCCGATCACGCCGACGGGGAATCCTTTGGCTATCGTGTCTAGTGGTGGAATGCCTTTGTTGCCTTCCCAAGCCGTGACATTGTGCCAGGTCGTTTCAATTACAGGCTCGCCGTTCCTGTCTTTGTAGGCGAAGTTGGTAGCTACGGAAAAATGCGCGACTCGCGTGTTTCCGACCTTGAGAATGTTGACGTTGCCGACATTCCCGCGGATTTCGATTCTGTTCAGTTGTTCCATAATCCAGTTTATTTTTGGTTACACCGCGAATATAGCGTCTTTACACCGGGCGGGTGCCCGGAATAAAGAAACATAGCATATGTTTTTCTGTTTTTTATCCAAGGCGTCCTAATCTGAAGTTTTTCTTTAGCATATAATTGTTTTATTATTGATATTCATTTATTTATTACATAGGGCAATTTGGCTAAACCAGCAATAAACCCTCGCCGTACCCTTGCTCTTTTCCATATCAAAGCTCATATTTGCGTCATGAGTACCGAAGAAGGCAAAAGGGAACGAGTGTGTCAGGAATGTGGGAGAGTCATCCCTCGCGGCCGCAAGGACAAGAGGTTCTGCTCCGCGACCTGCAAGAACAGGTGGCACTACCGTGAAGAGGGATGGTTGAAGGGGGTGAAAACAAAGATTGTGAGAACTCTGGACCGTAATCGGGCGATCTTGGACAAACTCCTTCAGGAAGGAGTGACATCAATCGAGATTCCTGACCTCGCGCAGATGGGATACAACTTTGATTGCGTCACATCCTACCACAGGGTCAGGAATCACGATGAGTACCGGTGCTATGACATCAAGTACTATATGTCAGGGAGCAGAGTCTTTCGTATTATGCGGCATCTTTTCCCTCCGCAGCCTTCAGTTTCCTCGGATCCTTAAAGAGAATCATAAATAGGATTCCCACGACGAGGGAATATGCGGCGAAGATGTACCAAGCCTTTGACCAGCCGGCCGGATTGACGAAGCATCCGCATTTCTCAACCACCCATCCCGCGGCCAATGTGCCGATCGAGGCACCCAAGCCGTTGGTCATCAGCATGAAGAGGCCCTGGGCGCTTGAGCGGATGTCTGTGCCGGTGTTCTCGTTGACATAGAGGGATCCGGAGATATTGAAGAAATCGAAAGCGACACCATAGACGATGCAGGAGAGGACGAAGAGAAGCACTCCGGGCATGTCAGGAGATCCGGCTCCGAAGAAACCGAAGCGGAACACCCAGGCAAACATGGCGATCAACATGACATTCTTGATTCCGAACTTCTTCATGAAGAAAGGTATCAGAAGGATACATAACGTCTCGGAAAGCTGGGAGATCGCGAGGAGAGCGTTGGAGTTCTTGACGGCGAAAGTGTCAGCGAGTGAAGGATCGGCAGCGAAGGAGCCCAGGAAGGTGTTGGCGTAGCCATTCGTGATCTGCAGGGCGGAGCCAAGCAGCATCGAGAAGATGAAGAAAATGGCGAACTGGCGGTCCTTGAACAAAGTGAATGCCTTCAAGCCGAGGGCTTCTGTCAGAGACTGGCCGGCCTCACCCTTCTTGATAGGCACAGGAGGCATGGTCAGCGCATAGCCGCAAAGAACCAGCGAAAGGATTCCGGAAGCGGCCAGCTGGGTGTAGGAGTCCTGCATGGCGACTCCGCCAATCTTCACCCAATTGGAGCAGAGCATGCTGATAATGAATCCCACGGTGCCGAACACACGGATAGGAGGGAAGTCCTTGACCGGATCCTTGCCCACGGATTCCAGAGCGTTATACGCGACTGAGTTGACCAGGGCTATTGTTGGCATGAAGAAGGCCACGCTGATGCTGTAAAGGGTGAACAGTGGACCGAAGGCCACCGCGTCTCCAGCGTTACGGCAATAGAGCCCGGCGGAGATCATGAATATACCGGCTAACAGATGGCACAAAGAAAGGACCTTTTGAGCCTGGATCTTTCTGTCCGCCAGGATGCCCATAAGGGTGGGCATGAAGATCGACACGATGCCTTGCATCGCGAAAAACCATTTGATCTGGTTGCCCAGTCCTATGTTGCCCAGGTAACGGCCGAGAGAGGTAAGGTATGCGCCCCAAACGGCGAATTCCAGGAAATTCATCAGGATGAGCCTGAAAGTGATGGAGTTATTCTTCATTATTGTGGGTTTTTATGATTGTCTTGTGGACCATAATCAAACAAAAATAAGAGTTTTTAGCGTAAAAAACACTATATTTGAAAGTCAAATCGCAAAGAATGAGATTCACCAGAATAGCGGCAGATCAAAACAGCGGGGCGAGGACAGGGGTTTTCACCACCGACCACGGTGAGGTCAGGACCCCCATTTTCATGCCCGTTGGCACTGTCGGCTCTGTCAAAGGTGTCTATCACAAGGACTTGCGTGATGACATCAAGGCTGAGATTATCCTCGGCAACACTTACCATCTCTACCTTCGTCCCGGTTTGGAGATCCTGCGCGCGGCAGGTGGCCTCCATAAGTTCGAGTCTTGGGACCGCCCCATCCTCACTGACAGTGGCGGATTCCAGGTTTTCTCCTTGACCCAAATAAGGAAGATCACCGAGGAGGGTTGCCGTTTCCAGTCCCACATCGACGGGTCCAGGCACACATTCACCCCCGAGAACAATGTGGACACCCAGAGGATCATCGGTTCCGACATCATGATGGCCTTGGACGAATGCTGCCCCGGCGATGCCGACGAGAGGTATGCCGCCAAGTCTCTCAAGCTGACTCAAGGATGGCTCGAGCGGTACTTCAAGCGTTTCAAGGAGACTGAGCCTCTGTACGGCTACAATCAGGTGATGTTCCCGATTATCCAGGGCTGTGTCTATCCCGAGCTTCGTAAAAGGGCGGTTGACCATGCCCTGACCCTTGTCGGCGACAGTGACGCCGTGGGAGGATTCGCGATAGGCGGGTTGGCGGTCGGGGAGCCTACTGAGAAGATGTACGAGATGCTGGAGCTGGTCTGTCCAATGCTCCCTGACAACAAGCCTCGTTACCTGATGGGAGTCGGGACCCCTGCCAACATCCTCGAAGGGATCGCGAGGGGAGTGGACATGTTCGACTGCGTCATGCCCACCCGCAACGGGCGTAACGGGATGCTGTTCACATGGAACGGGATCATGAACATGCGTAACGCCAAATGGGCCGATGACTTCTCGCCTCTCGACCCCGATGGTACATCATTTATTGACAAGGAATATTCAAAAGCCTACCTCCACCACCTGTTCGTGGCGAAAGAGATGTTTGCCGCCATGGTGGCAAGCGAGCATAATCTGGCATTCTACCTGGACCTAGTCCGTCAAGCCCGCGCCCACATCGAGGCGGGGGATTTCGCGACGTGGAAGGATAGTGCGGTAAAGAGAGTAAGCGCGAGACTTTAGGAATATGGAACCTGTTCTGAAGAAGATAGATAAGTACATCATCAAGAAGTTCATAATGACCTTCTTCATTGCCTTGTTGCTTATCATCGTGATTGTCATAATCTTCGACATAAGTGAGAAGATCGGCAATTTTGTGGAGAACAAGGCCCCTTTGAAGGCGATTGTGATGGACTACTATGTCAACTGGGTGCCGTACTTCATGAACATGTTCAGTCCACTGTTCGTCTTCATAACGGTTATCTTTTTCACATCCAGGATGGCCGCGGACAGCGAGATCATCGCCATCCTGTCCTGTGGCGTGAGCTACCGGAGGATGATGCGCCCTTACATCATCTCCGCTGCCTTGATCGCCCTCTTGTCCTTGTCCCTTAACTTATGGATAATTCCGAGGGCGAATGTCACGAGGGTCAAGTTCGAATCAACCTATGTCAAGCACAGGAACCCGTTCGGTTCCAGCAATGTGCACTATCAGATCGACACCGGGAAGTTCGTCTATGTCGAGTCTTTCGCCCCTTGGAACAACACCGCCTACGGGTTCACTTTGGAGGACATCAAGGACAACAGGCTGGTCAGCAAACTGTCTGCTGAGACGGCCGCATGGGACAGCACGAAAGGAGCTTGGAAACTGAACAAGTATTTCATCAGGGAATACAACGAAGGCCTCGAGGACAGGGTGCGTACCGGCACCCGTATCGACACGGTCATCAGTTTGACTGTGACCGACTTCTATCGCAACAAGAACACCGTCGAGACCCTTCCCATTGCCCAGCTGGATGGCCTTATCGCCCAGCAGAAACTGAGGGGCGACTCCAATGTGATGTACGCCCAGATTGAGAAACACACAAGGTACGCCCTGCCTTTCTCCGCATTCCTCCTGACCATTATGGGCGTGAGCCTTTCCTCACGCAAGAGGAGGGGAGGAATAGGGCTCAACATCGGTATCGGAATAGCCCTGAGTTTCACTTATATCCTGTTCTTGCGTTTTA
>JAEEGG010024209.1_pt1 | contig 11801 bp, 7 predicted proteins | sample 9134161 | NCBI WGS metagenome assembly JAEEGG01 (sample SAMN16246543, study PRJNA631951) | gut metagenome | biome: gut microbiome; feature: rumen; material: CR-attached | host: Bos | place: Iran: Karaj | collected 2018-10 | reverse complement strand
CTGAAAGAAGGCGCAGCCTCCAAGTGGAGCGGCTCTGTGAAGGGAGGTCTGGGCTTCTCCCCGCTTTTGGTGAATACAGACGTCAACGCCATCAACATAGGCAGCAAGCTGCAGACCACACTCCTCTTCAAGGCCGATAACACGGGCATGGACTTTACCAACTCGTTGGCAGGCTTCGGAGGTTTCGATGAGTGGGGCATGATGTGGGACAAGACCCCTGGAGGGTTCGACTACAGCATACGCCAGTTCCTCAACGTGCAGCCCTCCTTGGCTCCCCTGCAAGGCGAGCGTGTGCGCTTCAATCGCAGTGGCATCGCCAACATTGGCAGCACCTTCAAACTCAATGACGACTACCAGCTGAACGTACAGCTCACCTACCATACTGATCGCCTCACCGCAGAGAGCCTCGACGAGACCACCTACTACCTGCAGGGCGGTGAGCAGGTAGTCGATGTAACAGGCGAGCATGCCAAGAGTCACCAGCACGACGTGCAGGCAGACATCACCCTGCTGGCCAATACAGACACCAAGTACCTCAGAAACCAAGTCCACTTCGCCTCCCGTTGGAACGATGTCGACAAGAACATCACAGGCTCTTTTCCCAACGACCAGAAGACCAATACCACCCCACTCTACCTGAAGGACGACTTCCTCTACAAGCTCCATTTGGGAAAGAACATCCTCACGCTCAACCTCAACACAGGCCTCTACAGCCGTCCGCAAGACCTCAAGGTGGTGAAGCAAGACGGCCTCTTCTCGCAGGAGGTAGATGCCACCTCACTCTACGGAGAATTGGGAGCCACCCTCGACCATAAATTCACAGACCACCTCACCGTCTCCCTGAATGCAGGCGCAGCAGGTAACCATCGCGAGATAGACATGAAGCTCAAAGGCCTCCAAGGCTACACTACGCCCGATGTCGATGCCCGCATCAACATCTTCAACGTCTTTGCAGGCGCTACCCTCACCTACATCAACGACAAGATGCAGGCCGTGCTGAAGCTCCCCCTGAACTACGGACACTACGATCAAGACGACAAGATCACCTCACAGGACAAGTCTAAGTCGCGCGCCTTCTTCTCGCCCAACATCAACGTGAAGTACCAAGTCTCAGAGGCCCTCTCCCTCTCCTACAACACCTTCTACACGCAGAACGAGCCCAGTCGCATGCGTATCTATCCCAACCTGATATTCAACGACTTCCGCTCCGCCACCCAAGGCCTACCCGACTTTGTGAGCTCTCGCAACCTCTATGGCACCCTTGGCCTGCAATACAGCCATCCCAAGACCTCCGTGTTCATCAACGGAGAAATCAGCTATTGGAACGACAAGATGGACTTCAACGACATCATGTTCTTCACAGACGCCTTCATCATCAACGGCTACCAGATAGCCCCCAATAAGGCCGATGGCTGGGAGCTGCGTGGAGACATCAGCAAGGGCATAGAGTCGCTCAAGGGCAAGATAGGTGTCTCCGTCAACGGGAGCCTCTCCAACGCCTCCATGACGCGCAACGGAGCCGATATCCCCTACACCAGCACCGACCTTTCTGTGGGCCCCTACATTAACGGACGCCTCACCTCTTGGTGGAATGTGAACTACAACCTCAACTTCCGCACCAACCGCATGAAGATGGACGATGAAGACACCGCCTCCAAGTCGAAAGGCTACACCCAGACCTTGGAGATGATCTTCGACCCTTGGCAGAAACTTAACTTCAGCATTCTGGCAGAGCACTACTACACCGAGTTTATGGATGATGTGTCCAAGCACCTGGTGCTGTGGGATGTCAAGGCGGAGTATAACATCAATGACAAGTGGCAGCTTATCATCGATGCCATGAATATTCTGAATCAGAAGACTTATAATTACACGCTTGCTGATAGTGAGAAGTTTACAAAGAGTTACACAGCGTATAAAATTAGGCCGAGGAATATTCTTATAAGTTTGTTTTACAAATTCTAAGAATCTTTTCTTCTTTGCCAGAAAAGAATTAATTATACCCTGGATTCTGCAACAGGTTTTGATTCAATGCCATCACATCAGCAGGGATAGGATAGATGGTGGTGTGACCATCGGTCTCATCTATGGCATCGGGACCACTATAGAGGCTTTGGAACTGACCAAAGCGGATGAGGTCTTGGCGGCGCCATCCCTCCCAGCATAGTTCCAGCAGGCGCTCATCGAGCAGATTCTGCAAGGTGAGCTCACGCGTAGGCATGCCAGCACGTAGGCGCACGGCATCATAATCGGCTTGACCATCGCCCCCACTGCGCAGCAGGGCTTCGGCACGCATCAGCAGCACATCGGCATAACGGAAGAGCACAATGTCATTGTCCATAAGCTTACCATCTTTCAAGGCATTTTTATCTACGGCGTACTTTTTCATGCGCGCACCAGCCATCTCTACATAGGTACTGCCACTGAGGTCCATCTCTACCTCCCAAGGATAGTAAACCAGCGGATTACCTACACGATCGGGCACCACGTTACCATCAAGATCGGTCACCGTACCTGCCCAGTAGTTCAGGTCGAAACGAGTATCTTGGACAGGGGTGTCATAGCCAAAGACCTGCAGGGTACGCAAAGTGGCACAACTGCCATTTTCGGCGGTGAAGCCGTAGGCGGCTGCATGGCGATAGTGATAGCTGCGATAGAGATTCTGCTGCTGGTTGCTGTAGAGGTTCTTATCCATAGGGATGGTCCAGATGTTCTCTGTCGACATCTCGTTGTATACGGCAAAGTTGAATGCATAGTCGCTCTCCAGCTTGAAGCCCTGGTCTTCTATCAGATCGCAGTAGTACTTGGTTTCTTCCCACATAGGGGTGCCACAATAGACCTCGGCATTGAGCATCAACTTAGCCAGTACGAAATCGGCCACAGGCCGTGTGACGCGTCCGTAGTAGTCGCCAGGACGCACGCTGTTCTCAATGCAAAGCCACTCTGCCACCTCTTTCAACTCTTGCACCACGAAGGTGAAGATCTCAGCGCGCTCGGACTGCTGCACATCGTTCATTGACACATCAGTAGAGGTGATAAGGGGCACACGACCGAAGAGGTCGAGCAGTTGCCAATAGTAGATAGCTCGCAGGGCACGCACCTCAGCCTGATAGGCAAGTAAAGTCTCTGAGTCTATCAGATGGCTATGACTGAAAAGCTGCTCCAGAGAACGGTTGCACAAAGTGATGACCTTGTAGAGATAAAGCCAGGAGTTCTTGGCCAAATCGTGACCAGCCGACCATGAATGCATATACATGGCTTGCCAGATACCACCGTCGTACCAGTCGCCGCCACGGGTGGGGAGCATGGCCTCGTCGGACCCAAAGGTCTGAAGATCATACACGCCACGACAGGTGCCTTGTAGCCCTTGTCCATCAGAGGAACCACCTATATAATTATAGAGCGTAGCTACTGTATTCTGAAAAAGTTCCTCGGGGGTGGTATAGACCATCTCCTCGGGAATCTGGTCACGCGGCTCCTCATCAAGGGAGCAAGCTCCAAGCAACGCCAAACCAATAAAAACGATACCGATATGCCAATATTTCATAAAGTCAGTTTTTTTCATTGTACAACTTATTCTGTTAGAACTGTATGCTCAACCCAAAGGTGTAGCTGCGATAGACAGGCATGGTGCGCTTATCATCCACACCCAGAGAGCCATCTATCACGCTGGAGTTGATCATAGGCGTGAGACCGCTGTAGCCTGTAAAGGTAGCCAAATTGTTCACAGAGGCTGAGACACGCAGGTTCTGAATGAAACGTGAGCGCAATGGCACTGTCCAGCCTATGGTGAGGTAATCAATGTTAACATAGTCGCCACGCTCCAACCAGTAGTCGCTGATGGTCTGATCCTGAATATTCTGCTGGGGAGCACCCTGCATCACGTTATAGTTGGGCAGCGAAAGCATGTTCATGTAGGTGAGGGCCGAACCATTGTAGATTTTATGTCCGAAGGCTCCGTTTACCTGCATGGTAATATCCCACTGGCGATAACGGAATGCGATGTTAGAGCCCATCATGGCCTTAGGTGTGGCTTGTCCACAGATGTATTTCTCGTCGGTCACCAGATAGTGTCGGGAGCCATCGGCATCGGTGACAAGGCCCTGACAATGGGGCAGATAGAACACACCTAGGGGCTGACCAACGATCTGCATCACCACATCACTGGCACCGTGGAAGCCTGCGCCCCAGAGCGAGGAGATGCCCTTCATGCTGGGAGCAGTGAGGTACTGGCCATTGTAATAACCATTGAGGGAGAGCAGCTTGTTGCGCTCGAACGACCAGTTCATATTCACGCTGAGCTGCATGTCACGTGTGCGCAGCGGCGTGATGCCAAAACCTATCTCAAGTCCGCTATTCTTCATGGAACCCATGTTGGCCAAGAGCTTATCATAAGTAAACGGTGGAACAGGCACATCATACACATAGAGCATGTCGCTTGTGCGAGATTTGTAATAGTCCAGCGTCAAGGCCACCCTACCCTTCCACAGCTGTACATCCAAACCCGCATTGAAAGTGCGCTTCTGCTCCCACTTCAGGTCGGGATTGGCATTACGAATCACACCCAGTGTGGTAGCTACTGCACCAGCCATGGGCACTACCCCATTAGGTTGCATCAGCTGCATGGAGTTATAGGAGTCTATACCTCCTAAATTGCCAGAGAGGCCGTAACCCACACGCAACTTGGCACTGGAAATGAGCGTGAGCGGCTTCATCCAGGCTTCCTCACTGATGATCCATGCTCCACTGACCGAGGGGAAGAAGCCCCAGCGATGATTCTTTCCAACTTTGGAGGAACCATCGGCACGGGCATTCACGGTAAGTGTGTATCTGTCAAGCAACGAATAAGAAGCACGTAGGAGGAACGACTGCATGTGGGCATCGGTCTTGTAAGAGTCGGTACCTTCCCACAGGCGGGATGCACCTGCCGATAGCTTGTGATACCCATAGGCATCGGTGAGCAGGTTGGTGGTGGTGGTATAGAAGCCACTACCGCGCTGGCTCTCCCCTTCGGCCAGTGCCAGCAGGTTGAGTGTCCCAGCATGGAAGTTGAAGGTCTTCTCCAGAGAGATGTTTCCCAGCAGTTCCTCATTCTTGTCATCACCACGATAGGCTTCGCCATGACTCCATACAAAGGTGGGATAATAATGGGCATTGTCTACGGTGTTGTAGCTGTAGGATCCAAATATGCGGAGTTCAAACTGAGGTGCCAAGGTGGCAGTTGCATTCAGGTGCACGTTGAAATGGGCGTTATCCTCGTCTTGCTTCATGCGGAGTAGCGAGTTGGGATTATTGATCCACAGCGCCTCTGTTACCTGATAGTAGGAGCCATCGGCATTCATACCATCGGGGAAGGTGGGGTTAAAGGTATCTGCCGAATAAAAAAGTTTCTGTTTAAAAGGCAGATAGGACGCTTTCTGCAGAGAGCCAAAGAGACCTAGATCTACGGTAAGCAGGTTGTCGAAGGCCTTCTGTGAGATATCGAGCTTGGCAATGTAGTTGCGCAAGTGATAGGTCTTCACCACCCGCTGATGATCCATCATACCCAGTGAGGCACGATAGTTCGCTGTCTCTGTACCCCCTCCGAAAGCCACATGATGGTTCTGCACGAAGCCCGTGCGCTCTATGCTGCGATGAAAGTCGGTATCGGCCCCACCATCGATATAATCCAGTCCCAAGGCAGTAGCAGCATTTCTAAACTGCGGTCCGCTAAGCATCTGCATGCGTTTATACACAGACTCGAATCCCATGGATCCATCGTAGGAGATGTGGAACTGCTGACTACGTCCTTTCTTGGTGGCCACCTCGATCACACCTGCAGCCCCACGACTACCATACTGCGCCGTCTCTGAGGCATCTTTCAAGATGGTGAAACTCTCTATGTCTGCAGGATAAATGGTGGAAAGTGTGGCCAGGTCGGATGTTACGCCATCGATGATGACCAGCGGGTCGTTGCCACCAGTAAGCGAGGTGGTACCTCGTACACGAACGGCAGAGACCATAGCCTCCTGATTTCCACCTGAGGTGACTTGAACACCTGCAGCTTGTCCGCTCAGTGCATCGAGCGATGAGGTAATCAGACCCTTGTTCATGCGCTCTTCTGTGACTTTCTCTACAGCACCAGCCACAGTGTTTTGGTCGCTATAACCCACACGTACTGTAGTGACGGTAGTATCACGTTTGACAGGCTCCTGCGCCCAAAGGGTACCAGAGGCCAACAGACCTGCCAATAAACTAATGGCATACTTTCTCATAGGTATTAGTTTTGCTTAGACCACAAATATAGTATTTTTTTTCTTGAATCACTAATTTGAGGTTGATTTGTCGCTTTCAGCACTAGAAAAGGGTATTTCGTTTTCCTCTAGGTAACGAAGGCGAAAATCACAGACATTTGTCACAAGAAGTTGGATGGTGTGATGACAAAAATGTCTGGCATCAGCACCATGGAATAATGCAGCTATATGTACAACGGAATAAATGAAGTAAAAAAAGGGATGCCTAACAGCACCCCCTTTTTTAATAATATATTGATTAATTTATTAATTCTGAGCAGGTTGTTCAGTAAGACGATAGCTGACAAAAGCCAGGTAGCGACTATCAGGCGCCCATGAATTTACATTAATAGTACCCTGACCACCGAAGAGAGACACTAACTTAGTAGGCTGTCCACCTTCGGCAGGCATCAACCACAGTTCTACGTTCTTGTTGGCTACATGCTGGTTAGGCTCCAAGTCGCCCTTGTTGTATGTGATGTAGATCACCTTCTTGCCATCAGGAGATACATGTGGGAACCACGCATTGCGCGTCTCATCGAATGTCATCTGCGTCTGCTCGCTACCATCCGCATTCATACGCCAAACCTGCATCAAGCCACTGCGTACGCTGTTGAACCAGATGTGCTTGCCATCAGGAGAATACTCAGGACCATCGTCCAGATCGTCAGCGGTAGTGAGTCGCTTCTCTGGACCCTTACCTTCTACATCCATGGTATAGATGTCGCGAATCTTTCCACCATCACGGAAAGCGCAGTAGGCCAACGTCTTGCCGTCGGGGCTCCAGCCATGCAGGTAGCTTGGGCTTGAAGGGGTGACCATGCGAGGCAGTTCCTTGCCATCGAGGGAGATGATATAAACATAAGAGCCACCACCGTTGGAACTTGGGCTCGTACTCACTGCGATATACTTACCATCAGCACTCAGCACATGGTCATTGTTACAGCGAGACAGATAATGTGTGTTTACCAGCTCCACCTCCCCTGTGCCGTCAGGAGAAATGCGATAGATGTGTCCGCCACTATTATATACCAGCCACTTGCCATCCTTGCTCCAGTTAGGAGCCTCGATGGTGCCATTGAATTCACGTACTACACGACGTTCACCAGTCTGAGTATCCAATACTTCTAAAATACTGGTTACGCGTGGCTGCTGTTGCTGCTGCGCCTTCATGCCCAGAGTCATCGCAGCCAAGGCCATCACTAATATTGTCTTTTTCATGATAAAAATGCTTTATTTGTTAAAACTTAATGCTGCAAAGATACGTACATTTTTGAACTACCAAACCTTTTTACTCTTTTTTTTAGTTATTCTGATATTTCTCGTTTTCACAGGCCACTGGTAAACCCGAAGGCTATGGCAATCGCTGTGAATGTGGTGAGCGGTATAATTAGTTTAGAGTTTTGGGGTTGTTCAACGTTGACAGCGCAAAGGTACAACATGAAAATGCCTGTCGCCAAATTATTCTTTCATTTTGGGACGTTGATTTTAGTTAGTACAGTAATATCAGTCATTTTCTAAATTGTTAAAATATGTTTAAATTGGCAAAATGGGCAATAGTAGTCGCGGAAACAATAAACATTAACGATGTAGAGTCAATCTCATCTAAAAGGGATTGGCATAGTCGCATTTCATGCGCAGCCAAAATGGTCATTTTAATCTTTCTAGTTAGGAAAAAATATTTTTCTAGTTAGAAAAAAAATAGAGCATGTTTTGAGAGGGTGCAAGAGTGGGTGAATTCCTGACAGTACTGACAGTTGACAGTTTTATTTTGGCGTATGTATCCACTTTGGAAAATTTCTATATTATATATTTATATATATTAATATATATAAATAATAATATAAATATAATAGTAATAAATAGTAACCAGTTAACGAACAAAATAATACCGCAAAAAATAACTGTCAACTGTCAGTTCTGTCAGCTCAGTGTACTTCATTGTTCAATACGTTTCTCGTTTGAGATAACATTTTTCGGTTTGAGATTTTGTAAGTATGACGCTTTAATATATCTTTGCAAAAACATATAACCTTTATACTAATTATCATGAAAGAGAAAGTTTTACAAGCGATGCGTGAGGCTGGCAAACCAGTTTCTGCGGGTGACGTGACGAAGGCACTGGGTGCCGACAGAAAGGAAGTGGATAAGGCATTTGCCGAGTTGAAGAAAGAGGGGGCCATCGTGTCTCCTGTGCGCTGCAAATGGGAACCTGCTAAATGATTCGGACCTACGGATAATGGCTTTCGGATAATATGCAAAAATGCAAAGGCAGGGTGAATTCCTGCCTTTGCTGTTTGTCCTACGTAATATGCTTTTTTACAGTCAAGGCAATGAGAGGGTCACTTTTACATTGCCTTGTCCTGCTTTTACGGCTTTCTTCAGTTCCGACTGTGAAAGGCCATCTACCTTGCCAAGGCGTGTGAACGTCCACTGGTTCTTGTCGTAGTAGATGCAGAGGCTGCTGCCTTGATAGAGGATAAGGTCGCCTGGCTGTGTGGTGATGGACTGGTCGTTGCGAGGGAAAGAACGTCCCAGCTCCCCTACTTTCTCGAAGTTGCCATAGTCGTGTGCCTCATAGGTGATGGAGGCTTCTTTCAGGGCTTCGAGCAAGGCTTTGGCTGAAGAGTTATCGGCCAAGGTGGCGGTGAAAGAGGTTTCACCGTCGATGGTGAATTTGATCTGACGATTCATGGGATTATTGTCATTATCATTGTCATTGGTGGGCTGCTCCTTGGCGGGCGTCTGTTCGGGCTGCGGATCGATGGCTGCCACGGGGTCATCGTCTCCACAAGATACCCAACTGCAGCAGAGCAGCAGGGCCAGCATCAGGGGAATGTGTCTGAGTATCTTCATGCCTTTTTATTTCAGATTTTCTGTGAAGAAAGCGGTGATCTTATCGTAAGGGATGACTCCTGCCACATCGTCGTAGAGATCTACGTGTGAGGCGCCTGGGATGATCATGATTTCCTTATTGCCCACCACCTTGCTTTCATTCTCTACGTGTACACCTGTCATCTTCTCGAAAGCGTATTCGCTGAAGTAGCGGCTATGGGCGCGCTCACCATGGATGAGGAGCACAGGACGGTCTATCTCGTGTGCCCATGCCAGCAATGGCTGGTTGAGGAACGACTGCGTGCCGATCACGTTCCATCCGTCGTTGGAGTTGCCACTGCGTGCGTGGTAGCCACGTGGGGTCTTATAGTAGGCGTAGTAGTCTTTTACGAAGTATGGGGCATCTTCTGGGAGGGGATCTACCACTCCACCTGCACGCTGATAGGTACCTGACTTATAGTCGGCTGTGCGCTGTACAGCCATGGCGCGACGTTTCTCCATGCGTTGCTCTGGCGTATTCTCACTCTCGAAATAACCCTCTACGTTGACCTTGCTCATATCATACATGGTCATGGCAACGGTAGCCTTGATGCGAGGATCGAGGGCGGCAGCGTTCACACTGAAACCACCAAAACCACAGATGCCGATGATGCCAATGCGCTCTGCATCGACGTTATCTTGCACGGAGAGGAAATCGACAGCTGCGAGGAAGTCTTCTGTATTGATATCTGGTGACGCCATGCGACGAGGTTCACCCCCACTCTCGCCCGTAAATGATGGGTCGAAGGCGATGGTCAGAAAACCACGCTCGGCCATGTGCTGGGCATAGAGGCCGCTGCTCTGCTCCTTCACGGCTCCGAAAGGTCCGCTGACGGCCAGGGCTGGCAGCTTGCCAATGGCGTTCTTTGGGGTGTACATATCGGCAGCCAAAGTGATGCCATAACGGTTGTGGAAGGTCACCTTGCGATGCTCCACCTTGTCACTCAATGGGAAGGTCTTGTCCCACTCTGTCACTAAAGTTAATCCTTGGTTCATATCATTCTTATTTTCAGGTTTTACGTCTTGCTGCATGCTGCAGGCGGTCAGTGTGCCAGCCATAAGGCAGGTGGCGAAAAAAGCTTTGTTCATAAGGGTATGTTATATTTAATCATTTAATCTGGTGCAAAGGTAGGGAGAATATGGATGGTGGGATGTAGAAATTTGGGGTAAATATCTACCAATTTTGCAGAAAATGGTGTGGTTATTCCAAAAGAAATGCCTAACTTTGACGCAGCTATGAAGAAGATTCTGAAAGTTGACACCCCCAATGTGTTTGCCCGCCAGGTGCTTGCGCCCGAACTGCATCCGCTGGTGAGCATCATCCACTTTGATGAGCTGCCGCCTATACACAGCAGCCTGAACAACTATGGCGTGTATGGGCTTTTCATCCAGAAGGAGTTTCCGAAGAACCTCTCGTATGGCATGAAGACCATCCAGGCGAGCGATGCGTCTGTCATAGCGGTGGCGCCTGGACAGATAGGCGGCATGGAGGATACAGGGGAAGAGCTCCGCCTGAGCGGATGGGTGCTGCTGTGGAGCCCTGATTTGCTGCATGGCACGGAGTTGGAGGCCAAGATGGGCAGCTATCAGTACTTCTCTTACTTTGCCACGGAGTCTCTGCTTCTGGAGCCTGCGGAATGGGACAGCATAGAGCGCCTGCTGACACTGATGCGGGAGGAGCTGCAGGGGCATGCGGATTCTCCTGTGCTTCGCGACATTCTGCTGGGCTATCTGCACTTGATTCTGGAGTATTGCCAGCGTAGCTATCTGCGCCAGCTCTCGCAGGAGGACAGAGGGGGCGATGATCTGCTGAAGCGCATGCACAGACTGCTGGAACAGTATTTCCTTGAAGGGAAACAATATGAGAACGGACTGCCCTCGGTGCGCTATCTGGCTACGGAGCTGGCTTACTCGCCTCACTACTTTGGCGACTTGGTGCATCAGGCAACGGGCGGCACGGCCATCAGCTACATCCATACGTTCATCCTCAATAAGGCTAAGAGCCTGCTTATGAACGGGTATAATGTGAGTGAGACGGCTCACCTCCTAGGTTTCGACTATTCGCAGCACTTCACGCGTCTGTTCAAGCGGTTGGCGGGTGTTTCTCCTACGGATTTCCTGGGCAAATAATCCCTACCAAAAACGCAGAAGGATCTGGACCAGCCTTATCCTTGGGCAGGGCGAAAGCTCTGCCTTGATAGAGGATATTAGACACCAATAAATGATAAATGCAGCCTAATCTCTGTAGGCGCTAGGACTGGTGCCGAGATAGTTTTGCACGAAGCGGCTGAAATAGGCTTGGGATGAGAAGTTGAAGTCATCGGCCATCTGAACCAGTGAGACGGTGCGGTTTCGCAGCAATCGCTGAATCTCAATGATGGTGAAGCGATTGATCCAATAGTTGGCGCCATGCCCACTCACTTTCTTACATACTTCGGAGAGGTATTTGGGCGTGACACAAAGCTTATCGGCATAGTAGCCCACTTCCCTACTCTGCCTGTAGTCTCCCCTGAAGAGCATCTGGAAGAAATCTGACATGAGTTGAGCGCTCTGGAACGGCACATCGTCGCCTGGATAGAGGCGCTTGTGGAACTGGAAGAAGTCGAGGAACATGAGCTGACAGGCGCAGCTCACGGCATCGTGCTTGAATGGATG
>JAEEGG010024204.1_pt1 | contig 11803 bp, 9 predicted proteins | sample 9134161 | NCBI WGS metagenome assembly JAEEGG01 (sample SAMN16246543, study PRJNA631951) | gut metagenome | biome: gut microbiome; feature: rumen; material: CR-attached | host: Bos | place: Iran: Karaj | collected 2018-10 | reverse complement strand
AATATCACAGCCGAATAGTCACCAATGTGAATGCGGGTTTTGCGGAAATCGCTCGCCGAAATACCAACGACCTCAAAAAACTTATAAAAAGTAAGGTTGACTCCCAGTTTATGAACCAAATTGCGGTAGGGTGATTTCTCCAAATCGGCCGGTTCAGGCTGCGAAATGAGAATTTTTTTGATTTTCATGCTCTGTAAATTATTTTCCCAACTATCTGAATTCTACTCGATAATAATCTTTAACAACACTAAAATCGGTATAATTTCGACGGTGCAAAGATAATAAAAAAGATAGAATCGGAAGCTTTTTGATAAAGTTAAAAATAAATTTATCCCTCTAATGAAACGTACAACAAACGTGAATGCGACAAGTCCAAGAATGACATAAATTGCGGCATCCTGCCCCCAAGGGGAATAGACCTGCAGGAATAGAAGCGGTACAGTAAACGTAGTCAATACAAGGTGGTAAAGGTAGTTGCTGGTGATGTATGCCGTGATGGCATCACGGTTCTCGAACACGTTGCCTATCAGCCGCAACAAACCATTACGCAACAAATAGCCAGTAGCTATCGCAATAGATAGCAACATATACCCACCAAATCCAGTCTTCTGCATGGCCACAGTGTACAACGCCATGCCTAAAGTGGCCGACAACAACAACGCAACAGGCACGAACTGAGCCGAACGAATAAGATTGCATTCCCGCACCATACGGTCCATTACACGACGGTCGATAGTAGACTTGAGCAATTCACTGAATTTTATCTTACGGGCATGATGGTAAAGGAACACCAACACTGTAAGAACCAATAGCAGCAAGAAAAACCACGCCGGTGCGACCACATCGGTGCGTTCCTTCAACGTACCGTATTTCACAGGCATACCGTGATGAGTGAATAGCGACTTGTGCAGCAGTGGCTCCGCCTGCTCACAAACAGGAAAAATGGAATCCCATGTAATGCCGACATTCACCTCCTGTCCTGTGGCTGTCACATCTGCGGTGTCGCGGAGATAGAAGGGTATCGGCATGATTATGGTATCAGTATCGGGCATGTCTATCGGTTTTGCAGATTGAGTTTGGTGTGTGATGTTCCGTCAGCGGAATGCAGTTCTACTATGTAAAGTCCGCACGGGAAACTGCCGAAGTCAAGTGTAACGACTGCCGAAAGAGGCTCAGCAGTAAAGACGACTCGACCGTAAAGGTCTATCAACCGCAGCGTTTCAATCCTGCTGCTGGCGGTAACAGTAACTCGCCCACTACTCGGATTCGGATATACATTCGCCTTGAAAGGCTCCGATTCCACAACATTTTCAGTACCATCGTCGGCTGCACCAGCACCGCATGGACCACTCCACAACGCAAACGGCAGCCGCACGTCGTCGAGCCACACACAGTCGCTGCCTTCCGAATGGCTCTCATCCTTGCTGTAGCGCCAACTCAGCGTGTAGCGGCAGCCAGCCCGCAGCAAATAAGCGTAGCGGCGCCAGGCCGTCTCGCCCCACCTCTCGAAAGCCTTGACTCCGTTGATGCTGAACTGCAGCTTGTCGTAGTTGGGCTCCGTTGAAGTTCGCACCCAGAAGGCGATGCTGTCGTCCGTCACCGGGAATACCTCGATTGTGAGCACCGAAGTTTGGCGGTAGTCGATGGCACCCGAGCGCAGACTGTAGCGACCGCTGTGGCTCACGGTGCTGTCCACCGTCCACGGCAGCGTGCCGCTGCTCTGCCACGGGTAGGCATCCATGCCGTTGCCGAAGCCGTCAATCTTGGCGCCGACAACGGCGTAGTATTCGTAGTCGCGGCTGTAGTTGCCGCGGCCTATATGGCCTGTGAGCCGCAGTTGCGTGGCGCTGTCGCCCACGGCGACAGGCAGCCAGCCTCCGTTGTTTTCAAACACGGCGCCGTCGGGCAAAGAAGTGACGCCGATATGCAAGGTGTCGTAGTAGCCTTCCGGCGTGGCACCCACTAAGTAGTCGTTGCCGGCTTGCAGCGCGGTGGCCAGAGTGGTGTCGGCATGGCGGACGTTGAACATCAGGTGGGGCCACATATCGTACATCTGTTCGCACAGCGTGAGGCGCCAGTAGTCGCCGTCAGCGTCGGTGGCCGTCAGCATGGCCGACATATAAGGAGCCCAGCGATCGAGGTGCAGCGGCAGATAGTCTACCGTCTGCGAGGCACCTGGCGGAAGCATGGCGAATGTGATAGTGCCCGCTGTGAACGAGGCGTACATCGAGCCACTGTCAGCCTCCGCAAGTGTAACCGTCAAGCCATAGACCGTGTCGGTGCCAACATTGACAACAGTGAAACCGGCATTGTATTCTCCAATGGTGGCTTCGGTGAAGGCCACAGCTTTGCCGTGCGGCATGGCCGTCGGCGCCACAATCTCGGTGGGGAGCATACCTGCGAGGGTAGCCGTGAAGACAACCGGCATGGTGTCGGTGGCACGATGCAGCCGAAGCAGGCTGCTACGGTGATTGTCGAGCCTCACCACGCCCAGCAATTCGCCTCCCTGCACGGCGGTGACCAACGCCCCTTCAGTGCCGCTGACACGCAGTTCCATAGTGCCCACGGCGATGGTGTCGGGCACCGAGAGTGTCACCCTGTCGGACACTCCGAGGTAAGGCGCCAGCGAAGGGTCGCCGAAGAGGGTATAAATCTCCCAGTAGAAACGGTCGTAGGGCGAGCCGAAGGCGGTAACGGCCAGGTTTCCGGCCACCAGCAGCTCGCCGGCGGTATATATCTCGCCGCCGAGCAGGCGGTCGAAGGCGCCCGGCCGCAGGCTGTCGTACTGCGGATCGAGGGTTATAGGATATTTCGGGCCCACGGCCCAGTAGAAGTCTTCGTTCCAGAGGGTCGAGTTGGTGGCGCCGATGACGGCCACTCCCCCACCCTGTGGCTTGCGCAGCAGCTGCTCGCCGAAGCAGGTGCCGGTGAAGTTGTTACTCTGGCAGCAGTTGTTGACATAGAACAGCGGCATCGGCGACTCTATAGTGTCCACACTCCCGAAGGTGACCGCGGGATTGCTCCAGCCGGAAGCAGTGCAGTGGGCCGTATAGTTCAGCAGTCCCACGCCGCGGCCCATATCCGACAGTATCTCGGTGCGCTGGCCCGACGAGGCGGGATTGTAGTAACAAAGTGTGTCGAAGCCCTCCTGCGCAAAGGCCCGCTTCAGGTAGTTCACCTGACCGTTGGTGGTCGTGGGTGCCGGCTCACTGTTCTCGCGTCCTGCCACCAAAAGCACGCGCCGCAGTACGGCGGTGTCGGCGTCGAGGCCGCGCTCGTAACGCAGCGTCTTCTCGACCACGGCGCGCAGTTCGGCGGTGTCGTTGACAGGCCAGCGCCCGAGCAGGGCGTCGGGCAGGTAGTCGCCCGTAAAGTCGGCATAATACAAGTCAGTAGGATGCGTGTTGAGACCCGTGGGACGCGTAGTGCCCACATAGGCCTGTATCATGGCGGCGTCGCCCACCAGCAGTATGTAGCGCGGCCACGGCGTCCGCTCGCCGTCGCCGAAAGCATCGTCTATCACGGTCTTCACAGTGTCGCGCCGGTTGGTGTCGACATATATCTCCTCCACCTCGAAGCCTTCCTGACGCTTCCACTGCACGAAAGGCTGCAGGCCGTCGCGGAACTGCGGCCGCGAGACAATGAGGTAGCGCTGCGTAAGAGAGGTGCCAGCAGCCGACAGCTGAAGGTTTTCGGTTATCAACGTGGCTGATATGCGGCTGCTTACGGCCACCTCGCCGGCAACGGGATTGTAAGCCACAGGCCGAACGGTGACGCGGAACAGCTGCCGGTCGCCCATGACGCCGAGGCTCTCAACCTCCACAGGGTTGCCCCAGCGCACAAAACTGTCGGCAGCATAGCTTGCCTTCTCGGGCAGCACACGACGCTCCCCGGCATCCTTCACCGCAGCGCCCTGCCATGGCGACAATACCTTGCCTTCAGGCAGCGGAAGCAGCCCGGCCTCCACGGCCTGCCATCCCTCGACGCGCAGCTCAGCGCCTCGCGGTAAAGCCAGCAAGCGGCTCATCTGCGGCAACATAGGCATTCCCTCGCGGGGTGCGAGACCCACCATGCCGTCGGCTTCCAAGCCGACGCAGTCGCCTTTTGCACCCGAAAAGGCCATGTCGCCCAGCGTGAAATCCAACCGATACAGGCCGTCGCCGCCCGCATGGAGCGACAACGACGCCTGCATGACTCTCTGGGCACGCATACCCAAAGAGCATAAAAGACATAGTCCCAACAATATATACATCCGTTTAAGACCCATTCCTTTTCGGTTTTACGACTGCAAAAATACGAAAAAAAACCGATATAGCACCACTATAACTCCATATTGTCACCGTATGGCGACGAAGGGGGTACGGACATGATACGGACATGATACGGAGGGGATACGGAGGGGATACGGAGGGGATACGGAGGGGATGTAATCAAGATACTGAGTATCAGCAAAGTATAAATGCTAAAAGCACGTATCACGTTGGTCATCAATAATATACCGCGCCTTCAAGAGGCCGTTTTTGAGCTTTTTGGAGCACGATTTTAACATTTTGTAGGCATCGGGAGGCACGGTGAGAAGTTTTTTGGGGAGGAGTCGAAAAAAAAATGTATCTTTGCAGTCTAATCTATACCAAGATGGCTAACGTTAAGTGCTCAATACCAAAAGGTACGCGCGATTTCCTGCCCGTGGAGATGGCGCGCCGCAATTATATTTTTGACACAATCCGCTCTGTGTTCCGCGCTTTCGCATTCGAACCTATTGAAACTCCCTCATTGGAGAATCTTTCGACCCTGATGGGCAAATACGGCGAGGAGGGCGACAAACTGCTCTTCAAGGTGCTCAACAGCGGCGACTTCATGGATGGCGTCGATTTCAACCAAGACTATCACAAGGTGGCTCCACTTATTTGCGACCGCGGTCTGCGCTATGACCTCACCGTGCCCTTTGCACGTTTTGTCGTACAGCACCGCGACCAGATCACCTTCCCCTTCCGCCGCTACCAGCTGCAGCCCGTGTGGCGTGCCGACCGGCCGCAGAAAGGTCGCTACCGCGAGTTCTACCAGTGCGATGCCGACATGATTGGTTCCACATCGCTACTCAACGAATTGGAGCTGGTACAGATGATCGACATGGTGTTCGGCAAACTGGGCATCAACGTCTGCGTGAAAATTAACAATCGCAAGGTGCTGGCCGGCATAGCCGAGATGATAGGTGCACCCGACAAATTGGTGGACATTACCGTAGCCATCGACAAGCTTGATAAGATAGGACTTGACAATGTTCGCGCCGAACTCGCCGAACGAGGCCTTGCCACAGACCAGATACAAGCCCTCGACCCAGTCTTCTCGCTTAACGGCTCCGCCGAGGACAAAATCATGGCTTTGAACCAGATGTTCAACAATGTGGAGGTTGGGCGCAAAGGTGCCGAAGAATTGAAAGAACTCTTTGGATATATCAGCGCTGCTGGATTGAAATGCGATGCGGAACTCGACCTCACCCTGGCCCGCGGCCTCAACTACTACACCGGAGCCATCTTCGAGGTGAAAGCCAAGGATGTGCAGATAGGCAGTATCTGCGGTGGCGGCCGTTACGACAACCTCACAGGCATCTTCGGCATGCCCGATGTCAGCGGCGTAGGCATCTCGTTCGGCGCCGACCGCATCTACGATGTGCTCACCGAGCTCAACGCCTTCCCCGAAGGACTGGAGCAGGCGGCACACGTTATGTTCATCAATTTCGGCCCCGCCGAACAGGCAGCCTGCATCGGCATAGCCGCACGCCTGCGCGCTGCAGGCATCAGCACCCTCATCTACCCCGACGCGGCAAAGATGAAGAAACAGATGGATTTCGCCAACCGCAAGGCAGTACCCTATGTCGCTTTTGTGGGCGAAAGCGAGATGAAGGACGGAACCGTCACCCTCAAAAACATGTCCGACGGCAGCCAGCAAACACTCACCGTCGACAAATTGATTGATGTCTTGAAATGAAAAGACTGCTGCTCATAGCATTGCTGACGTTATGCGTCGCCACACAGGCACAGGTGATTGACACCATCGCCGAAATCGGTGTAGGCGAATGGCTGCCAGACGACAGGAGTCCCAAAGGTCCGGTCCATGACACCATTTACCTATACAATACCGATACGGTAACTCTGCTGCGCGTCGACTCCGTCTACATCCTACGCACCGACACCGTCACCGTACGTGTGGCCGATACCGCAGCCCTCAGCGCCTTGCGCGAGAAAGAGAAATTCTACCGCGAAATCCTTTCTGCCAACGGCGTGGACAAGGAAAAACTCGAAGCTGAGCGTAACTACTATATCCACTTGGTCGACTCGCTGCGAGCAATAGTACGCATAGCCGAGATTGAAGCCGTCCGCAAGGAAGAGGCGAACAAATATCTGGCCGAAAAGGCCCGCATCGCCGAGGAGAAAGTGGCCACTGCCACCAACCGCAAAAAGAAGGTGCGTCCCATCCAGGGTGTAGCCATGCGTTTCTACCGCACACCCGCATGGGAAATACGTCTCAACGCCAACAGCGACCGCTATATCGCCAACCGCAACGCGGGCAACATAGAATTCGACTATGTGACCGGCGCGTCGGTGATGCTGTGGGACATGACCAAATACTTCAACAAGAGCCATACCCTGAAAGCCGGCGAGATACCCAAGTTCGATCAGGAGTTCGCCTACGACCTGGGACTATATGTGGGCTTTGGCGGCAGCAACCTATTCAAGAACTTCTACATAGGTCTAAGCTTCCGCTTCGTAGACTTCTTCTATTTCACTGCCGGATTCAACGTAGCCGAATACCAAGTGTTGGCCAAAGGATATAAGTCGGGCGAGGTGCTTCTGGCCGGTCAGAGCATCGACGACATCACAGCCAAAGCCTGGCTGCTCAAGCCATTTATTTCGTTAAGCATCGACCTCGATTTCCTCAGTTACATCAAGAAGTAGCCTCTCTGTTCACCCACAACGGTGAAATAACAGCCGAGTGTCTATGCGGCTGCAGAACGTATAGCAATATAAAACTGGGGGAAAAATCAGTTCCAGATACTGAGCTTGCTCAGGAACGAAATATTCTCGCGGACCGTCGAATCAATCAAGTGGTCGAAGTCTTTGTCGGCTTCCTTGTGGAATGCAACCTCTATGGGCAATACGTGAATCGGCAAGCCGTCAGTCATGCCACGCAACCGGACGGCATCCTTCTCGGTAGTGACAATCGTCTTACGCGAACCCTGCATGGATTCAAACACCTCGCGGATATGTGCCATATCGCGTTTGCTGTAGGCATGATGGTCGGCATAGGCGAGATGCTGCACCTTGCAACTCTTCTTCAATTCTTCTACCATCGGTTCGTAGTGTGCAATGCCAGTGACAGCCAACACACAATCCATGTGGCGTAAGTCAATATGGGCAGCACGGCCGTCCAACGTTTGCAATGGGCCGTATTTGAAGTACGAGAAGAAGACCTTTTGGTAGTTCTGCAGCCGTAAGTCGTGGATAATATTGTGTTTCTCCACCGGATTGAGCTGCGAAGGGCATTTGGTCACCACGACCATAGTGGCACGATAACGTGCCGTGCGGAACTCACGCAAGTTACCGTAAGGCAGTATGCGGTCTTTATAATAAGGGTGGCGATACTCGGTAAGCAGGATATTGATACTGGGTTTTATGCGACGGTGCTGGAATACATCGTCAAGCACTATGACATCAGGGGCAGTGGAAATATGCACTTCTTCCTCCCCTTGCTGTTCCACACGCTCCTGCGCCATCAATTTATGCACACCCTCTATGCGTTTCTCACATACCGCGACCCGCACCTGCGGGAACTTGCCGGCTATCATGGCCGGCTCGTCACCCAACAAATCTGGGTTGTGGCTGCCGTCGTCAACAATATAACCTTTGCTTTTGCGCTTGTATCCACGGCTTAGGACGGCTGTAGGATAGTTGTCGGCAAGCAACCGCAACAGGTACTCCACATGCGGTGTCTTGCCGCTCCCGCCGGTGCAGAGATTGCCAACGCCTATGGTGGTGATATGCGGGGCTTCCTGCTTCTTCAACCCAATCGAGTAAAAGAAATTCCGCACCGCCACTCCTACGGCATACCACATGGTCAACGGCCACAGGACATAGGATATGGTGGTGCGGAATCCCATGATGAGTTTTAAGTTTTAAGATTTAAGATTAAAGTTTTAAGTGGCCAACGTGGTGCGTAGCCACTTAAACCTCACAGCTTAATACTTATTTGTTGAAATAGCGGTTCAGCAGACCTTCAAGGGCTTTGCCGTGACGGGCCTCGTCGCGAGCCATCTCGTGGACAGTGTCGTGGATGGCATCGAGGTTGAGAGCCTTGGCACGCTTGGCAAGGTCGGTCTTGCCGGCGGTGGCGCCGTACTCGGCATCAACACGCATCTTCAGGTTCTCCTTGGTGCTGTCGGTCAGCACTTCGCCCAGCAGCTCTGCAAACTTGGCGGCATGCTCGGCCTCCTCGAAAGCGGCTTTCTCCCAGTAGAGACCCACCTCGGGATAGCCCTCACGATGAGCCACACGGGCCATGGCCAGGTACATACCCACCTCTTTGCACTCGCCTTCGAAGTTGGCACGGAGATCCATCTTGATGTCTTCAGGAGCATCTTTGGCCACACCGACGATATGCTCGGCGGCCCAGGTCTTGATGTCCTCTTTTACTTCCTGCATGGGTTTGCCGCAGATGGGGCACTTCTCGGGCATCTCGTCGCCTTCATAAACATAACCGCACACGGGGCAGATAAACTTTTTGCTCATAATTGTCTTGTTTTTAGGATTAATATTCTTGTTCTATTTCAGGTGCAAAGATACACACTTTTTGTGATATGGAGAAAATATTTTTGCCAGATGCAAAAAAGTGCGTATCTTTGCAATCGATTTCACAAGGAAATCACACGAAGCGTAATGCTAGTCATTGCTGGAAGAAACGTGAGAAATTTCTAGAACTGCAAGGACAAGTGTCATGGTTCACGTATTAGCGTGGGCTGATTGCACCTTCTCAGTTCAAGGTAATTCTCACGACCTCTTCCAGATGAAGTGGCATTCGGTGCCACGCTTTCGTTTTAATAGTTGCTTTGTAAGGCACAGAAGCGGTTAAAAGTTGCACCCGACACGTATTAGGGGAAGAAACTATGAAAAAAAAATTAACGTTATTAAGTATCATCCTATTCGCAACAACATTATTTGCGTTAAGTTCATGTAGTAAAGACTACTATTATGAGACTTTGGTAACAGATGAAGAGTATTATACTGTTACGTTTCGTCCATGTACAAATGTTGCGAGTTGTAAGAGTGATCCTTTCGCGCTACCCAATTTTGGGAATGGTATAATAAATGCATACATTAATTTTGGAACGACAACATCACCGCTCCCTGCTATATGGACTGACGCAGACGCGCCAATTGCAATTGATTATGAATACAATAGTAATGGAACTATATGGTTTAATATGTATTTTACAAATGGAAGCAACATTACAATCAACAGCCCAATAACATATAGAATAAAAGTTTGTGTAACACACACACAAATTCAAATGTGTGAACAATAAATAATAAGCGCACCTTAAGGTGCGCTTATTATTTGATAAATTAGTATTAATTAGTCTAACACCAGACTCGGGGCGTTGTAGGTGCGGGCGGCAAGTTCCTGGTTGAGCATGTAGAGGCTGCGCGGGTCGCTGCCAAAGAGTTCCATCTTGGAGATCATGTCGCGTGCGTTGGTCTCCTCCTCGCCCTGCTCCTTGACGAACCAGTCGAGGAACTGCATGGTGCGGAAGTCCTTCACTTTGCTGGCTGCATCATAGATGGTGTGGATCGAGGCGGTGACATACTCCTCATGCTCCAGACCGGCTTTCAGCACATCCATGTCTTTCTTGTACTTCTTGTCGGGCATGGCAATAGCGTTGAGCTTGATGGGGCAATCGTTGTTCTGCATATATTTGTAGATGAGCATGGCATGGTCACGCTCCTCCTGGGCTTGGATCATGTACCAGTTGGCGAATCCGGCAAGACCGCGCTTGTCGAAATAATTGTTCATGTCGAGGTACAGGTAGGCGCTGTAGAGCTCCTTGTTAATCTGCTCGTTGAGCAGGTCGGATACTTTCTTGTTAAGCATAACTTTTATTTTTAATTGTGTTATTGTTTATCGTGCTATTGCGTTAGCGTTGACGCATCATTATGTTGGTTTTTGACGGTGTCAATCACTAACACATTAACTTATTCTACTACTGTTTTTCGAAGTGAGATTTGTCGACCGAGCAGAGTGGACACACCCAGTCGGCGGGCAGGTCTTCGAACTTGGTGCCAGGGGCTATGCCGTTGTCGGGGTCGCCCTTTGCGGGATCATACACATAACCGCAAACATTGCAAACATACTTTTCCATGATTTTCTATTTGTTTTAGATTTATAATTAACTAAAATGATGCACCTTACGTCATCCCACCACTCCACATCACACATTCAAAGATACAAAAAAAACTAAACCTCACAAAACAAATTCACAAATTTCCATCCACAACACCTTCGGCAGCCATAGGCAGAGGTTCCTCTTCCGTGGTATACGGAATCGCTGTGTGTTTCCTGTAGAGCGACAGCATATTTTCCTCAAGCTGTACCGCCACCTCTTGCATCGTGTGCTCCAGTTTCTTCGCCGTCAGCTGGCATTCCCAGATGACTATCACGTGCCATCCGTTCTCCTGCAGCACGCGGTAGTTCTCTTGGTCGCGCTCCTGGTTGCGGCGGATTTCAGCCACCCAGAACTCGCGGTTAGACGAAGGTATCTTGCAACACGCCGAATTTATCAAATCGCTCCTAACTCTTAACTCATAACTCTTAACTGGTGGCTCCGCCACCCCGTGCCCGTGCCAGAAACACCCGTTGACGAATATCGCCGTCCGATAGGTCCGCAACACGATATCAGGCTTCCCCGGCACACTCTTGACGTTTAATCTATACCTATACCCATGACTCCACAGCCACCGCCGCACCTTCAGTTCCGGCTTCGTCCCCGAGCCCTTGATATGCGACATACACCTATGCCGCTGCTCCGGTGTCATCGTGTCGGTCATGCTATAGGATATTCTGCAGAATCCAGCGATGGAAGAATGGGTCCTCTATCTCGTAATGTGGAGTACGGATGACAAACCCTGTCTTAATGAGGCGCTGCAAAGAACTGTACGAGGTACTGGCCGCCTGACTCCGGTTCTGCATCGGCTGCTTCATCTCGGCCAGCTGTCTAAGGGTAAAACGGTCGGTGCGGTTCAAGTTCTGCCACAGACGTTCATAATCCAAATCGTGCATCGTCACCAACGCTTCGACCGCTCGCGAAACCACACCCTCTCTACATTCCTGATATACAACCATATCCCATACCTGCGAGGCGAGTTGTTGCGTGTAGTAGGGATGACACGATGTGAACTGCAATATCTCGTCGGCCACATCAGGGCCATCCTTTGGCATACGGTCGACAATATAAGTGTGGAAATCTTCGTATGGAATCTTGGGTAGTCGAATCATCTGGCCGAAATGATAGAACGGCGATGTTTTCTTCTCGAAAATGGCCTCCATCATCGACTCCTGACTGCCCAACAAGATATAATTAAGGTTCTCTTGTTTCTGCATCAACGACCTCAGCTGCCTGTCGAGTCCTTTCTTGATTTTGACCACCTCTTGGAATTCGTCGAGCACCACAATCAAGCGTCGGTTGGCTTGCGTCACCTTCCCGACCAAGGCCATAGCATCCTCTAACAGCACACCGCTGTTAGCCAGTGGC
>JAEEGG010024201.1_pt1 | contig 11803 bp, 8 predicted proteins | sample 9134161 | NCBI WGS metagenome assembly JAEEGG01 (sample SAMN16246543, study PRJNA631951) | gut metagenome | biome: gut microbiome; feature: rumen; material: CR-attached | host: Bos | place: Iran: Karaj | collected 2018-10 | reverse complement strand
ATAGCAATCCTTTTTTTGTATAAATTATTGATTTTCACCACAAATATACAAAATAGTGCTGTGATTACCAAATCTTTTTTTGTTCAATTTTGCAGTTTTTTCTTATCCCGAACTCGCGTAAATTTTATGATTGTAATCCTATATGATTTTGCGTTGCGAAAAAGCACCCCTTTCGACAATAAATGGGGGCATCATAGGGAAATCATAGTTTCGTTCGACAAAGAATTCACAACCAAAACCACATAAAAATGTCGTGTTATGGTTGCAAATAATTTTTATAAGCGACCAAAAGTAAGATAGAATTAGGAGGTATGGTTGCAAATAAACCAGAATATATTTATATTAAAATAATAACACACAAGAAGTTACATATCCTTTTCTAATTTATGAGGTCGGTATTTTTTCCCCAATTTCTCAAAATACAATTTAAACTCGGTGCCAACGCCCACTTCGGTATCAAAGTCGATTTCAAAAACAAAATAGACGAAATTATTTTACACAATGCGGAAAATATGTGTATATTTGCAATCGAAAGTACAAACGAAAGAATAAAATGGACACATCAACATTACAATCAAAGCCGTTTACTCCGTTCCAAATAGAAATGCTGGAATTGGTGGCAAAAGTAACCTCAGAAAGCGAAATGAGAGATATTCGCCGTATGTTAGGTCAGTATTTTGCAAAACGCGCCGAAGATGCCATTGACAAGCTATGGGATGAAGGCATTATAAATGATGGCGTTATAGAAGAATGGAAAAACGAACACATGCGTACACCATATAAACAATAATGAATATTGTACTTGACACAAACTGCCTATTGATGTCGCTTTCGCGACGCAGCCGTTATTATCCAATTTGGAGAAATTTTGTTGACGGCAAGTACTCGATATGTGTCACCAATGAGATACTTGCAGAATATGAAGAAATTCTTACCCAGAAAATCGGTGCTGAGATTGCATCAAATGTCATCAAAGCATTGCTAGACCTGCCTAATACGAAAATTGTTCAAGTTTACTATCATCTTCATCTAATTACAGCCGACCCAGATGACGATAAATTTGTGGATTGTGCTTTTAAATCAAATGCAAAATACATTGTAACACAAGACCATCACTATGATGTCCTTAAAGAAACGCCATTCCCATATATCGAAGTTGTTGATATTGATGAGTTTCTTGGCATTCTAACAGATTCTGTACTTTAGAATAGACTTATTTCCCCAATTTCTCAAAATACAATTTAAATTCTGTGCCAACGCCCACTTCGGTATCAAAGTCGATTTCGACGCCATTGCCAAACAGAATATTTTTTACCATACTTAATCCGAGTCCCATTCCCGATGACTTTGTCGTGAAGTTGGGCTGGAAAATCTTTGCTTTTATTTCATCGGCAATGCCACATCCGTTGTCGCGCACCGATACAAAATAGCGGTCACCATCGTCGGAAATAGAAATCACCACTTCACCCTTACGGTCCTCGGGAATTGCCTGGATACTGTTCTTTACCAAATTAGTAAACACGCGCAGAATCTGGTCACGGTCAACCATAACAAGCGCCTTGCCATCCACATTGCATTCCCTGCGAACCTCAACGCCGTTTGTTCCATTATGCAAATCAACAATGTTCTCAATCACCTCGCACAGATTGACTTCCTTCTTCTGTGGAAGCTGCATCTTGGCAAACTCGGAGAATTGCGATGCCGTTGCATCAAGCACATCAATCTGCTCGATGAGCATCTGCGGAAGCTGCTCAAGCATCTTTTCCCATCCGGGAGCATTCTCTTGGTATGCACGCTCAAGGTACTGTATACGCAACTTCATAGGTGTGAGCGGATTACGGATTTCATGAGCTATCTGCCTTGCCATCTCACGCCATGCCGATTCTCGCTCAGATGTTGCCAGTTTCTGCGCCGATTCCGCCAACTCGTCAACCTTACGGTTGTACTCATCAATAAGCAGGCCTATTTCATCGTTGCTACCATAGTTTATCTTCATGGCACGGTTTATCTCCATATTGCGGATGGAATTCTGCAACATCGAAAGCGGAATAGTTACCCGACGAGACACCAAAAGTCCGATTACCAACGCCAAGAAAATCACAAGCAGGAAAATGGAAGCAAACACCGAAATATAGTTAGACATCTCCTCCTCCACCTCAGCTTCTGCTGCAAAATACGGCAGGTTAAGATAGCCAACAACCTTGTTGCTCTTATCTTTAAGTGGCAAATAAACCGAAAGATATTCCACCTTGTCAATTCGCTCCTTGTGCGAAAACAGCTCATCCTTGTTCATTATCAGATGCCTGTACGAACTCGGGTCCATGAACATCCCCTTCAGTCCCTTGTCGAAAAATTCGCGCCTCGACGATGACATCAGCACACCGTGAACATCATAGATATTTATGTCAACATATAGGATATTAGACAGATACACCAACATATCGTTCACATACAGCGGGTCTTCATTCTTGAGGTTTGCAAGGTCGAACGAATGTTCCAACTCAACGGCTACCGAATGTACCTTGTCGAGCACAAGTTCGTTTTGCCTGGTCTCGTAGGTATCGATTATGAAAAACACCGACACGACCATGGTAAGGAACAAGCTTACAACCAACACGCTGATGAATGCCGCCCTAATACGCTGTCCGAGGCTTGAGGTAACTACTTTTTTTCTGCGACCAATTCTATAAATTGCATAAGCAAGCATATAGACTATGAATATCCCACATAGGACAAAGAAAAACATTATGAACGCATTGGAGAATCCCGAATCGCGCTTGCTAAGAATCACGGTGTTCTCCTTGTCTGGACAATACTTGAAATGCCTGTAGCCGTTGCTACTACTTACCGAATATTCTCGGAAATCGTTTTCTGGTGCAAGCGAGAAAAGATACTTGTACGAACCACGACTTGCCACAAGTATACCTTTGCTATAACGTGCAAAATCAAACTTCTTGTCGCTATGTTTCAACGCCATACGCTTGTCGAGAAGCAAATCTGGATAACCTAGTCCCTCACTGAAAATCTTGCTGTTGAACTCGATGTAAACCTTTACGAATTCCGATTGGTTTACCATTATGCCATACACGCCAAGATACGACTGGCGCCCATTGTTATTGTCCAGATAGTAGAAATTTGTGTTAGGAATTACCACACCGTAATCGAGCAACATTGTCCTGAAATACTCGAAACACCCTGCCGATGTCTCGTCGTCTTCAAAAATAAGGCTATCGTTGTCGGTACAAATGGTAACCTGGGCATCGTAACGTTTCAGATATTTCTTTGTTGAAATTATCTTGTCAATTATGCTATCGGCACGCACAAAGTCGTATTCTTTCACGGCATCGGCAAGTTCCGTACTACTTCTCATTTCGCTGTCGAAACCAATGAAATTGAATTCAACATCGAAGTCTCGCTCTGCCGACATATTGTATGCAAGCACCTTGAATGCCTCCGCTTCCTTACGCATAGAATCTGCCGATATGGAATAAGCAACCAATACCGAAATAATTATTGCAAGCACAGTCCTAAAGAGGAACGATGTTTTCCCCTTCTTTTGGCAGAACAGCAGGTACGACCATAGCAACCAAAGCAAACCTGCCTGCACAATCACATTATTATTGTCAGAAATCCAACAAAATACAGCGTAACCGACAAATAACAGCAAAGTAATTGGCAATATCAAGCCTATTTCGAGAAGGCTTCCACAAATGCGAATAATTTTTCTAACGGTAAATATCGCTATGAAAATCACCACCGTGACAACCACCAAGGCAATATAACCATACATGTCGGGGCTGGAAAGGTTGGCGAAATTAAACGGAATTGATGAGTCGTACACTATTTCGGCAAGGAAATCAATAAGCAGCATCGAAAATGCCGACACAAAAATCGAAAAAACGATGCTTGCAATCCGCCTACGGGACTTTTTCGATGACAAATGACTTGCATCAACATTGAAATGACGGCAGAAAAATATGCAACCTATACCGATGACAATCACTTTCAAAATCATATCGCCAAATGATGCCTGCATTGTCGATGTCGACAGCAGCTCTGGCGAAAACAATTTCAAGTTGTCCAAATCGTTGAAAAATCCCGTTGTTAGAAGCAAGAATCTTATTGCCATCAGCACCGACAAGAAAACAATCGTCACAATCCAAGATCGCGACTTGTTTTTTTGCGCAATCACCTCGAATACAGATGCCAGAAGCGCAAGTGCCAACAGCAAGAAAGACAACCTCATTGCCTGCGGCAACGAAATTCTGTCCTGAAGATAGCTATCATCGGCAACGCTGAAATAAATGTCCTTGTCGCTGGCAGGAAGTCGCACCGAGAGCGAATTTTCGCTACTGTCAGCCGATACAGAAACCTTTGCTGGCAAATCGATGTCGCAACCATACGCAGAAACAAGCATATCATTTTCATAGGAATATTCCTTGCGTATCTGGTAAAGTCCGACCACGGCATTGTTGTCTGTCAACTTGATACAACAGAGATAAAGTCCATTTTCAAGTCTCACAATCCTATCGCCCAATGAAGACTTGAACTCCACTGGCACGGGAATATCGTTGGTCGACCAATGTTGCAACCGTCCGCGCTCGTAGTGGAAAAAGCCTATACCCTTCTCGGGAAAATCGCCAGCAAGAGAATCGAAGAACTCAACATTAACGCTGTCGGACTTGGTAGATGCAATCTTAAGGGCATCATCGCTCTTTTCCGACATGTAATTGTATTTGTCATCTAGAAGCGACTCAAGAGCATCGACATCAACGAGTTCGGAAATATCGGCATTACCACCGCCACGAGGCAGAAAAGCAAGCACTGCCGTCGCAATAGTAAGCAACGATAATAATGTAAAATACAATATGTAGCCAAATTTCCGCTTCATGCTATTCGTGATGGTATGGATCGTTGTTTAGTATGCTCAAGGCGCGGTAGAGTTGTTCGGCGAATATAGCCCTCACAAGCTGGTGCGAAAATGTCATTCGCGACAGTGAGAGTTTGTAGTTGGCACGGGAGTACACATCTTCGGAAAATCCGTAGGGACCGCCAATCACGAACACAAGATTCTTCAGTCCCGACAGCGACTGCTTTTCTATGAAGGCTGCAAATTCCTTTGATGACGGATTCTTGCCATTCTCGTCAAGCAGTACGACAAAATCAGATGGCGAAAGTTCATCAAGAATCTTCTCGCCTTCGAGTTTGTTCTGCACGGCCGTAGTCACACTTTTCGCATTCTTGATGTCCTTTACCACCTTGAACTCGAAATTCATGTAACGCTTTATCCGCTTGAAATACTCCTCAACCGCTGCGTTTATATAGTCCTTGTCGGTCTTTCCTACCACAAGCAAAGTAATGTTCATAACTACTGAATAAAAAGCGTGTAAAATTACTTCAAACTTTTGAAAGAACGGACATGATTACCAAAAAAATTAGGCAATGCTGACATGATTGACAACAGCCAATTGTCCATTAGGCTTCATTGCTTGGAATATTAACAACATTGGTTAATATAATTACACACAAACTACCTTCAAAACACAAAATAAATTATTTACTTTGTAGTTTTAGTTAAAACTAACAAAATAGGACTTAAGGAAATGGAAGTAACAAGACTTTTTGACATACTAGACAGATACTTACAGGAGTATCCTGAACAGAAGGTTGCCATCGCTGGCAAAGTAAATACAGAATGGAAAGAATATAGTCCGAAAGAATACTACGACCTCGTAAACTGCATTAGCTGCGGTCTTTTGGAAGACGGCATTAAGCCAGGTGACAAAATTGCTCTCATCAGCGGCAACAAACCCGAGTGGAACATGGTCGATATGGCCGTGATGCAACTCGGATGCATAATCGTGCCTGTATATCCGACAATTTCAGAATCGGACTACGAATACATATTGAATCATAGCGAGGCCAAAATAGCCATAGTAGAAGGTGCTAAAATCGCAGAAAAAATCAAGAATGTTTCTGCAAACCTGCAACATCTGCAAAAAATGTACACCTTCAACCATGTTGAGGGCTATCCCGAATTTACCGAACTTGTAGAAAACGGAAAGCAACATCTCAACCTTGATAAACTTAAGGAATTGAAGTCTGCAGTTAAACCAGAAGACTGCTCGACAATCATATACACTTCAGGAACGACAGGAACGCCCAAAGGCGTAATGCTTTCGCACAAGAACATCGTTCACCAAATTATGGGTATCATAATGACGCCATCGCCATGGTCGAAACGAGCATTCAGTTTCCTGCCGTTGTGCCACGCATACGAACGACTGCTGGTTTTCATGTACCAGTACCTTGGAATGTCGGTTTACTATGCACAAAACCTCGGCACAATAGGCGAAAACCTCAAGGAAGTCCATCCGACAATGATGACTGCCGTACCTCGCGTCTTGGAAAAGATGTTCGACAAGGTTTTCAATTCTGGCAAGAAGTTGAGCGGAATGAAGAAGAAAATCTTCTACTGGGCAATGGATCTCGCTCAGCAATACAAAATTCAAGATTTTGAACGCTCTGCATGGTACAATTTCAAGCTGAAAATTGCCGACAAGCTTGTATACAAGCAAATTCGCGCTGGTATCGGTGCAGAAAACTTCGACATCATCGTGTCTGGCGCAGCAAGCATACAACCGAGAATCGCAGCATTCTTCTCTGCTATCAAGATGCCAGTGTTCGAAGGATACGGACTTACAGAAACATCTCCTGTAATTTCGGTCAGCTGCCGCAAGAAATATGGTCGCGAAGTCGGCACTGTCGGTTTCCCGTTGCCAGGAATCGAAGTAAAGATCGACCCGAATACCAACGAGGTTATGTGCCGTGGAAACAATGTGATGATGGGCTACTACAAGAACCCCGAACTCACCAAGGAAGTCATAGACGAAGACGGATGGTTCCACACAGGCGACTGCGGTTACCTTACCGAACACAACCAACTTGTACTCACCGGACGATTGAAAAACATATTCAAGACATCGTTCGGAAAATATGTTAACCCGCAGGCAATCGAAAACAAGTTCGAGGAATCGCCATTCATCGAAAACATGGTAGTATTCGGCGAAAACCAGAAGTTCCCTGCTGCACTCATCTACCCCGATTTCTCATTCCTGAAACTCTGGTGCTCGAGACACAACGTAGAATACACCGACGAGAAACGAATAATTACCGACCCGACTATCATCGCACGTTTCAACCGCGAACTCGACAAGTACAACGCATTCTTCGGCGACACGGAAAAGGTTAAGAAGATAAAACTCATATCCGATGAATGGTCGCAGGCAACAGGCATTCTCACTCCTACCCTAAAAGTAAAGAGAAATGTCGTAAGGGAACGCTACAAAAAGGAAATTGAAGAATTGTTCGCATAATCTCCGATTCGCATGAACAAGGTAATCATTTCGCTTCTGCTTGTCACATTCTTCTCTGCCAATGCATTGGCAATCAATCCGCCAGGCACCAAAAAGGTAAAGATTGACAAGGAAGTCATATATATTGACCAAAACGAAATCATCGTTGCCGACTGGCTCGAATACATCAATTACCTTGAACATCACTATGGAAAAGATTCCGAGGAACTTTTGTCTGCATATCCCGATGGTATTACCGCCAAGGAAATGATGGCTAAGGAAAAGTTGACACATCCGCTTACTGGTATTACCCACGAACAAGCTGTGGAATATTGCAAGTGGCGCACTGCTGCCGTCAATACAGTAAACGAAGAAACAGGCCTGGGAAAAGTTGAATACACACTACCAACCGAGGAACAATACCGTATGCTGATGAAGACTTTCGGAAGCTACGAAATTCTTTCCGAGAAAAACAAAACAGAACGCATTACAGGACTGCAAAGTAGTGTATGTGAACTTACAGCCGAAGGTTCTGTATTGAAAAACAATGGCGTTTTCTCAAAAGAGGAAACAGTTCCTAGTGCAAATATAGGATTCAGATGCGTGGCTACAATTGTAAAGCAAAAGAAATGAAGTCAATAAGGATAATCCTAGTAGTCTTATCGCTTGCAGTAGCTGAATGTGCATTTGCCCAGTCGCCAAAATGTGAAGCACAACAGAATGCTTTTCTTGACAACAAGGAACTAAAAAATGCAGTAGTTGGACTATATGCCGAAAACCTTACCACTGGTGATATTGTCCTCGACTACAATTCAAATGCCTCGTTAACTCCAGCGTCCATACAAAAATTGTTTACCACGACAATGGCAATGGAAGCTCTAGGTTCGTCAACACGCTTCAAGACAAAAATTGCATATAGTGGCACCATAGAAGATAGTGTTGTAAACGGTGACCTATATATTATAGGAGGTGGAGATCCTTGCCTCGGTGCCGAACGGTATTCTAGCATCTATGGCGAAGACATCTTTGATACTTGGACAGAAAAAGTCAAGGAAGCTGGCATAAAAAAGATTAACGGCAACATTATCAGTGATGTAACCTATTTTGGAGCAGTTCCTACACCTGGCAAATGGGTTTGGGAAGACCTCGGCTCGTATTATGGTTCACGAGGATTCTCAATAAACTACATGGACAACACCTACGAACTGTATTACAATACCGGCAACGACAAGGATACGGCAGTGCTTGTCAGGGTTGTCCCCGACGACCTTGAACTTAACGTTGTAAACAAGGTAACCGCTTCGTCAAGCGTAAGCGACGACAATACCGTGATTTACCGCGGATATGGTGAAAACGACATTGTTGTTTATGGTACACTTCCTTGCAACAAGACCGAATACAAGGTAAAGGGTGGATTCCCTAATCCGCCACATTATGTTGCACGAACACTATACTATCGTCTTCGCAACAATGGCGTAGCTGTAACTGGCACCTACTTGGTAAGCGACAAAAAATACGAGGGAGAAGAAGAACGGACTGTGATACATACATTCTCGTCGCCAAATGTTGGGACAATAGTAAATTATACCAACCTTGTAAGCTACAACCTATATGCCGAGGTGCTAGCTCTACAGATTATGCGCAAGACAGGCAAATCGCTTGCTGATTACGGAAAAAAATTTCTAAGTGACCGCGGAATCGAAAGCGGAGGCTTCTACCCTGTAGATGGTAGCGGACTAAGCCATTTCGATGCAATTAACGCCAAGCAGACTGCACAACTGCTAAAACACATAGTCAAGAGCAAATACGGTGAAAGCTTCATTTCGGGAATGGCTGTCGCTGGCAAAAGCGGAACGCTCAAAAGCTACAAGTGCAGTGCCGACGGCACAATCAAGGTTCAGGCAAAAACTGGCAGCATGACTCGAGTGCGCTCGCTCGCTGGCATCATAACCAACACTCGCAAAGAAAAGATTGTCTTCTGCATCATCATCAACAACTACGACGGCAAAGGTCCGCAGATGAAGAATGTCATTGACAATTTCATCAAAGCGATAGGAAAAGCGTAAAGAGGATTTACGAAGTACGATTTACGATTTTTCTCTCAGTCATGCTGAATTGGTTTCTGAGCCATGTCGAAGAACAGCATCTGTTACAAATTACCTGAATTACAATTACACTAACTGATTGCAATAAATGTATATTACTCTTTTACGAACTTCCGTTGCCATACCACCGACCCTTCGACTACGCTCAGGGGGCGGCTCTGGGAGCGGTTGTATATTCTTACCACATACACTCCACTAGCCAGCTCGCTCACATTGCAAGCAGCAGTGTTTCCATTTACATCCATTCTCCTTACCACCTGTCCCCTATCATTTACAATTTCGATTTCTGAAATTGCTTCCGACGAAGTAATTGTCAGCATATCGTTCACAGGATTCGGGAATACAAGAATATCATCGTCCGAAACCTCATCAACATCAGTAGCGGGCAATACATTCACATACAAGGTTGTATCGTAGGTACAACCAAAATTGTCGGTTCCCGAGAATGTATATTCAACCTGACCAACGGTTGTAGGAACTGCAAAATTGTTGGCAGCATAACCTTCATTCAGTACGCTTTCGCCATCCCACCACACTTCATTGCCGTAAGTGTTCTGGAAACTTACGGTATCTACTTCAGCAGGAACGAGATAGTCAGCAAAATGGATTTCAGTCCTAAATACTACACCATCATCAGCACCTATAAAATCAACGAATATTAAACACCATTCGCCATTAATCGGACACCCTACCATACTACCAAAGCTATCAACTGGCAAGTAATTTCCAGATGGTAATGGAATAGAAGAACCTGGACAATTCACAGCCATCAAACCATTATTATTATCCATCGTCCAATAATAATCATAGCCTATCCCAACCCATTCCATACCATCATTACAAGAATTTGTTCCAATTTCTTCTAAATCAACAGGTTCTCCAAAATATCCACCACCGCACGCCTGTTCATACAAAATCATACGCTGACCATTTGGGCATTGGAGATAAACATCTATGTCCCCCATGTAAGAATGTTCCATATTAACGCCAACTGATTGTATATCATCGGCTGATGTTATGGTCAAATTAGGTGCAAAACCTGAAAAATAAAAACAACTTGTGTGTTCTCTATATATACCAGAAGTATCAATGCAAAAACTTTCATTGTTTACTGTCTGCATATTTATTTGCCATTCATTAGGAGAAACAAGAATGCCATTCAACTCAACGGTATCACCAAGATATACAGAAGGCGTAGCTGTAGTTCCTGTAAATGTCGGTGGAACAGATATGTAAAGGACTAAAGTATCCGACAGCACCTGACATCCATTTGCATCAGTCGCAGCAAGCGTTACAAAATATGCACCCTGCCCAAATGGTTCCGACAACTCATCCAAGCCAAGTCCCGAAAAAATCTGCGTGCCATTACTGCCCAACACTTTCCATGAAAAATCAGTATTGTCGATTGTCTGTTCATAATTTTCATTATTGTGCTGAAAATTAATCTGAGCATAAACCGTAGTACCATAACAACCTAGATATGCATTTTCCGATTCGTTGTACTGTGCATTTGTTGTAATGCCAACCGAATATTCTTGACACGGCATTTCATTTTCATCCCAAAGCGTTTCTTGCGAAAAAACTGCCGTCACCAACAAAACGGAAACAAGTATCATAAATATCTTCTTGCTATTCATACATTTAATTTTGGTTCAAATAACTAAACGCAAAATACGCCTAAAGGGTGTCTAAATCATTTATGCTTTCATAACACTTTCTCCATCTCCACTATCAGCATCGACAATGCAGATGCAGCAAACCTCTCGATATTTATGCTTCTGTCCTTGCCAAAAACATACTTGCGGCTGACAACTTTGGTTGGCGTAGCAACAGCAATCCACACCGTTCCGACGGGCTTTTCATCGCTGCCGCCAGTAGGTCCGGCAATGCCAGTTGTAGCGACTGCGTAATCAGTCTTAAGCAAACGGCGCACTCCCGAAGCCATCTGCTCGGCAACGGTACTGCTTACTGCTCCATACTTTTCCAAGTCGGCACGGCTTACGCCCAAGACATCGGCCTTGACCTCGTTGCAATACGACACAACCGAGCCCTTGTAGTACTCCGAACTTCCCGACACCGATGTTATCAGCGAAGCAACCTTGCCACCAGTGCAACTTTCGGCTGTTGCAACAGTACAATGCCTGTCCTTTAGCAACTTACCGACAAGTTCCTCCAACTTTATGTCCTCATATGCAATAATGTTTTCGGGAACAATCCTTTTCAGTTCCTCGACCTTGGCATTTATGTAGCTTTCGGTGGTATCGTCGGGCTGGTAAACGCTCAAACGCAGACGAATGCTCGAATATGCAGGCAGATACGCCAATCGTACATTCTCGGCAAGAG
>JAEEGG010024188.1_pt1 | contig 11808 bp, 9 predicted proteins | sample 9134161 | NCBI WGS metagenome assembly JAEEGG01 (sample SAMN16246543, study PRJNA631951) | gut metagenome | biome: gut microbiome; feature: rumen; material: CR-attached | host: Bos | place: Iran: Karaj | collected 2018-10 | reverse complement strand
CCTTATACTTTCGGAGATATATCCGAGTTGTTTACTAAGGACAGAGCAGTTGCTGACTTAGAGGCAGGAAAGGTTATATTCCTCGCAGGAGGTACAGGACATCCTTACTTCTCTACAGATACAGCTACAGCACTCCGAGCAGTAGAGCTAAACTGTGATATCATCCTTATGGCTAAGAACTTTACAGGTGAGGGTATCGAAGGAGTATATTCCGCAGATCCCGCAAAGGATCCGTCCGCAATTAAATATGATACCATATCTCTTGAAGAAGTATTTGCCAAGAAGCTTAAGGTAATAGATACCAGTGCTACAGTAGTATGTATGGAAAACAAGATGCCGCTGCTTATCTTCAAGCTTAACAGGCCTAATGGTATTTATGAGAATGCTACCGGTACTTGTACAGGTACGATTGTTACCGCATAATAAAGGATATTAAATGAGTAAAAAACTTTGCTTTGTATTTAATCTTTTGATGTCTTTATTTACAACATTTATTTTTCTGATAAAAAATCAGGATATTATTCTTTACCAGTTTGTTATTAAGGGCGGAGAGGATTATCTTGACAGATATACGGATGAATTTGTTTTGTTCCTTGATATATCTTTACTGGTTTTAGGAATTTTGAGCATGGCCTTGGCAATATATTCAGGCTTGGTTAGTAAGCAAATTGATAAAATTAAGAGTAGTATAATTGATATTTGTATTATCTGTCTGGTAGCTAATTTTATCGGTTTCCTTTTTATGAAAAGTTTTACAATATTATGCTTTTTGCATATTCTTTGTTCAATATTGCTCTTCGTTCCATTCAGGACAAAACTAAAGAAAGAGTAAAGATGAATAAATAAAAACAGCAAAATCTTGAATTAAGAGACAATCTTTGGTATTATTATATCATGAATTTATAGGAGGTAGGTATTACAATGGATGAAAGAATTAAAGTTTATGACGAAAAAATGCAGAAGACTATCGAGTTTTTAGAGGAAGATTATGCATCGATCAGAGCAGGTCGTGCTAATCCCCATTTGCTTGATAAGATCAAGGTTGATTACTACGGAACACCTTCAGGACTTAATGCCGTAGCCAATATCTCTGTACCTGAGGCACGTATCATCCAGATCCAGCCTTGGGAAGCTAAGATGGTTAAGGAGATCAGCAAGGCTATCCTTGCTTCTGATTTAGGTATCACACCTACCGATGACGGCCGTGTGATCCGTCTGGTATTCCCTGAGCTTACAGAGGATAGACGTAAGGAACTTGCTAAGGACATCAAGAAGAAGGGTGAGAATGCCAAAGTTGCCATCAGAAACGTACGTCGTGATGCAAACGAAGCTATCAAGAAGCTTGGAAAATCAAGTGAGATCTCAGAAGATGTTCAGAAGCAGATCGAAGAAGAGATCAACAAGATGACTGAGAAGTACTGCGATAACTGCGACAAGCTTTCCGAGGCTAAGACCAAGGAGATCATGACAGTATAATGTCTCTATAGGGGGGAAGACCCCTTTATCGATGTAAAGTATTAAAGGGGTCAGACCCCTTATAGACACAGAGGAGTCCGTCTCTTCTGTGTCTTGTATTGTAAGACACATATATAAGTTTTTGGACAGGTGACATAAGTTTGAAAAAAGAAGAAATAAAGAAACTGCCCACACATGTTGCCATAATAATGGACGGTAACGGACGTTGGGCAAAAAAGAGACTGCTTCCGCGTGCCATGGGACATTCTGCGGGAGCGGACAATGTTGAAAAGATATGTAAGGCCGCATGGGACTTAGGTGTAAAATATCTGACCGTATACGCATTTTCCACAGAAAACTGGACCAGGTCAGACGATGAAGTATCAACCCTTATGAAGCTTTTAAAGCAGTACATGGAGGGTTGTATAGAGAAAAGCCGGAAGAATAACATGCGTGTCCGCGTGATAGGTGATGTATCAAGGCTCTCAAAAGACCTGCAGGATTCAATCAAACGTCTTGAGGATTTTTCAAAAGACTTTGACGGTCTGCAGTTCCAGGTAGCTTTAAACTATGGCGGAAGAGATGATATCGTTAGAGCTGTAAAGAAGATTTCGGAGAAGGTCAGATCAGGTGAATTGTCTGAAGATGATATCACCGAGTCATTAGTATCCGGCAATCTTGACACATATGAGATACCCGATCCTGACCTGCTCATCCGTACCAGCGGAGAGCTCAGAATATCAAACTTCATGCTCTGGCAGCTTGCATATACCGAGATGTATTTTACCGATGTATACTGGCCTGATTTTGATAAGAAAGAGCTTGAGAAAGCATTGGAATATTACGCAAACCGTGACAGACGTTTCGGTGGCCGTAAGAGCTGATAAAGATCCTTCGCTACGCTCAGGATGACATGTTTTATCAGGAGACAGGACAATATAGGAAAAAAGGGAATGTAATAATGGGAAAAGATATTAACAATGATAATTCATTTATGATCCGTTTCAGAAGTTCCATAATACTTATGGCTGTGGCTATCACTGCCATGGTATTCGGAAAATATGTTCTGTTTACTGTGATTGCTCTGATAACGATGATAGGACTTATGGAGCTTTACAGGGTAGTCGGAGTGAATAAATCCAAAGCCGGTGCCGTCGGATACGGTATAGCTGCATTATATTTTATCTACCAGGCTTTCACTAACTTTATAATGCCTGAAATAAATATCGGTGATTTTATGCAGCACACCGTATTATTTAACATATGGACCAATGCTTTATTGATAATAATAGCTCTTTTGCTTATATTGGTACTGGCTGTTTATGTACTTACTTTCCCTAAGTATAATTCAGAGCAGATTACGATGGTTGTCTTCGGATTTTTCTATGTCGTAATGCCGCTTATGTATATATTCCAGACGAGACAATTGTCAGGCGGAGAATACGCTGTATGGTTGATATTTATAGGTTCATGGGGATCGGATACCATGGCTTATGTTGTTGGACGTAAAATAGGAAAGACCAAGATTGCACCGAAGCTTTCCCCGAAAAAGTCTCTTGAAGGTCTGATCGGCGGTATTGTAGGAGCTGCTCTTATCGGTGTGATATTTGCAATTATCTTTAAGAGCCAGCTTGAAGAAAGCTTTTCAAATCCGATCCTTTTATTCGGACTTACAGGTGCTATCGGTTCTGTAGTATCACAGATCGGTGATATGGCTGCATCGGCCATTAAGAGAAATAAAGGTATCAAGGATTACGGTACACTTATTCCAGGTCACGGCGGAATACTTGACAGATTCGACAGTGTTATATTTATAGCGCCGATCGTTTATTTTATGATAACGGTATTTGCGTAAACTCAGATTCTTCGCTACGCTCAGAATGACAAAAGATTAATAATGACATAAAACTTTAGAATGACAATAAAAATTATAGAAAGGAAATGAGAAATGTACGCATGTCCCAATTGTTCGGGTAATCTGAAATTCAACATTGAGAAACAGGCGCTGTTCTGCGATTTCTGTAATGCTGTAGTCGATCCTTATTCGGTGGTTAAGGAAAGAGATGCCGAAGAAGGTGATCTTAAGGTAAAAGATGATGCTGCCGGTGTGGCTGCACTTTATTACGACGAATGTCCCGGATGCGGTGCCAAAAGAGAAGGCGACGAGACGGTATGCACATATTGCGGTACAAGCCTTGCAAAGCCCGTACAGCAGGCTGTTGCAGATGTAGGCAGCAACGCTGAGGATTATTATGATGTAACATTCTTCAGGTGTCCCCAGTGCGGCGGTGAGATCATTACCGAGGATAATGATGCTGCGGCATTCTGCAGTTTCTGCGGTGCTTCCACAATACTTGACAGAAGGATAAGTAAAGCCAGAAGGCCTAAGTTTATCATACCTTTCAAGAAAACCAAAAAAGACTGTATGGATGCTTACGGAAAGTTTATGAAGAGTGCTTTCTTTGCTCCCGACGAGATGAAGAGCGAGAAGTGCGTAGATTCTTTCCGTGGTATTTATATGCCTTTCTGGACATACCAGACATCAAAGCGCGGTAATGTCAGCATGAACGGTACCCGTGTATACCACAGAGGAGATTATAAATACACCGAAAACCATGCATTATCCGCCGATATCGATATGGAATATGATAATGTGTCTTTCGATGCATCAAGTAACTTCGCAGACAATTTAAGTCAGGGAATTTCTCCTTTTGACCATTCGGTACAGCAGGAATTCACCCCTTCATTCTTAAGCGGATTTTATGCCGATACCAATGATGTAGCCGACAACATATATCAGGAGGATGCAAAAAAGCTTATAGCGAGAGATGCATTCAAGAAATATAAGAACATCCCGGGATTCGGCAAATACGGCCTTTCGGGTGATAATAACGTAAATAAACTCTTACCCGATGTACATAACAGATTTCTGACCATGCTCCCTGTATGGTTCATGAGCATAAGGTCCAAGGACAAAAAGGGCGAGGACAGAGTATCATATACGGTAGTAAACGGACAGACCGGTAAGATAGTAGGTGACGTGCCCATATCAGTAAAGAAGTACGGCATTGCCGCTACTGTACTTTCACTTATATTGTTCGTAATACTTAACTTCGTACTTAATTTTACTATCGTTCCTAAGACTGCTTTGTTTATTTCAGCTGTAGTGTCATTTATCATGGCCGGCATATTCTCAAGCCACGAGTCGAAAATAGTGGACCGTGAGTTAGGAGACGATGATAAAGGCTTGCAGCAGATAAAACGTTCAAAAGAAGGGCCTTCAAACAATATAGCATTAAAGAAGAAACAGGAACAACAGTTAAAGAAGAGCATGAAGGAAAAGAGCTACTTCTGGATCCCGCTTATCATAAGCGGTGTGATCCTGGGTGCCGAGTATACCGTAGGTCTGGTATCGGATACCTGGTTCTACGGTGGAGCGATGGCGATCATGGCTTATACAGTCTGGTGCGTAATAAGGATCGTCAGCCGTTATAACAGACTTACTACACGTAAGCTGCCTCAGTTTAATAAGACAGGAGGTGATGACAGTGCAAAGATTTAAAAAACTATTAGCAGTTTTAGCATTATTACTTATTGTTGTTGCTGTCATCAGGCCTGTAAGCGGTGAAGCGGCAAACCTATCCGATATTGACGAAAATACAGCAACAGGTTACTGTGCATTTGTTTATGATGATGCAGAGCTTTTTACAAAGAACGAATTAAATGCTCTTTTGGATAAAGCTTATGAATTAACTGATTTTGCGGATACCTTTGTAGTAACCGTACAAAAGGGAAATAATCCTTACGGTAAAACAGAAAGTGCCACAAAAAAGCTCGGCGATGATATATATCTTGAGTACAGCAACAGCAAGAACTGTATCATGTTCATCATCGATATGCATACCAGATACTTATATGTATACAGATACGGTGATGATGTGGAAAGCACCCTTACTTCGGGTAAGTGCGATACCATAACCGATAATGTATATGATTATGCTGCTGACGGCGATTACTATACCTGTGCTTCTATAGCACTCGACCAGATGAGTAAGGTACTTCAGGGCCAGCATATAGCTCAGCCCATGAAGGTTGCCAGCAACCTGTTTATCGCTTTTGTAGTCGGATTTGTTGTAATGTATCTTGTAGCACTCAGCAAATCTAAGGTTGGCAAGACCAGTGATGAAGAAATGCTTAAATACGCTGCCATCAGCTTTGCAGCCAACAATCCTTCGGATGTTATAACAGGTACTACCAAGACATATTGTCCGAGAAGCTCCGGAAGCGGCGGCGGTCACAGAGGTGGCGGCGGTGGAGGATTCCACGGCGGCGGTGGCGGAGGTCACAGATTCTAATTTTACGAGGTTAAGACATGAAAAATTTATGTCTGCTCGGGTCTACGGGCTCCATAGGCCGTCAGACCTTGGATATCATACACAGACATGGCGGATTTAAGATCACATCACTTGCTGCTAATAGCAATATTGACCTTTTGGAACAGCAGATAGATGAGATTGGTCCCAAAAAAGTCTGTGTATATGACAAAGAAAAAGCCGGTATACTTGCAAACCGGTTAAAAAACAACGCTACAGAGGTCCTTTCAGGAATGGAAGGACTTCTTGAAATAGCGGGAGACAGTACCAATGACCTTACAGTTACCGCTATAGTCGGTATGATCGGTATAAGACCTACGCTGGCTGCCATTGAAGCAGGCTGCGATGTGGCTCTGGCCAATAAAGAGACTTTGGTCACTGCAGGGCATATCATCATGAAGGCTGTAAAAGAGCATAAGGTAAATCTTCTCCCCATAGACAGCGAACATTCGGCCATATTCCAGTGCCTGCAGGGTAAGTACGGACCTACAGGAGATTACTCGGCATGGGACGGGAGCAAGGGCTTAGAAAAGATACTCCTTACCTGCTCCGGTGGACCATTCAGAGGCTTAAGCTATGATGAATTAAGAACAAAAACTGCTGCAGATGCCCTGAAACATCCGAACTGGGCTATGGGTAATAAGATAACCATAGACTCAGCCACACTGGTCAATAAAGCGTTGGAAGTAATGGAAGCAAAATGGCTGTTCTCGACTGATGTGGATAAGATTCAGGTAGTCATCCAGCCTAAGAGTATCATACATTCAGCTGTACAGTTCGTGGACGGTTCGATAGTGGCTCAGATAGGTGTACCCGATATGAGGCTTCCCATCCAGTATGCATTGTATTATCCCGAGAGACTGCCTCTTGACTGTGGAAGGGTTGATCTGTTCGAACTGGCCAAGATCGAGTTCTATAAGCCTGATTATGATACATTTAAAGGGCTTAAGCTCGGTATAGAGGCTGCAAAAAAAGGCGGCAGCATATGTACGGTATTTAACGCTGCCAATGAATACGCAGTAGGCAGATTTTTAAAGAACGAGATAGGTTTTACGGATATTTATGATATTATAGAGCATTGTATGTCAGTACATAAAAATATCCCGGAACCTACACTCGATGAAGTGCTCGGATCAGAAAGCGAAGCCGTTGATAACGCGATGAAATATATTGCAAAACGTTGACAAAGACCTTTGCATATTTTTTGAGAACATATTATGTGCCATATAGTTATACCGGCACAAGGAGTAAGAAATGGACACAGTAGTTAGTATTATTATCGGAATATTGTTATTCAGTACCATCATCATATTCCATGAGCTCGGACATCTGATAGTTGCCAAAAAGAACGGTATTAAAGTACCTGAGTTTATGCTCGGTATGGGCCCGAAGATTTTCAGTTTCAAAAAAGGTGAGACTGTTTATTCTTTAAGACTGTTCCTTATAGGCGGTGCCTGCCAGATGCTCGGTGAGGATACCGACAGTACGGAAGAAGGATCTTTTAATTCAAAAGGTCCCTGGGCCAGATTTGCAACCATATTTGCAGGTCCGTTCTTTAACTTTATACTGGCATTTATATTTTCTGCAGTGATAATCGGTATTATCGGATTCGATGAGCCCGCGGTCACAGATATCAAGGAGAATTCTCCTGTAACAACGACCGTATATACCAATACCAGTGATCCTTCGGATACAGTGACAGGTGTACAGGTTGGAGATATCATCACAAAATATGACGGCATGAGTGTCACATTATCGAGAGAGCTGCTGTATCATTTTGTACTTAACAACATGGGTCTTGACCCGATAGAGATAGAATTTGAAAGAGACGGAAAGATATACAGAGGAACTGTACAGCCTACGGTATTTAAGAAATACACCATCGGTTTTTCATATAATGCTGATGAAAATGAGTGTAAGATCGGGGAAGTTACAGAAGGCGGCGTACTTGATTCATTAGGCGTGCGATCGGGAGATGTAATAGTAAAGGTGAACGGTACAGATATACCGACCGGTAAAGCAATGAACGAGTACCTTAAGAACAATCCTTTGGACGGCAGCGTCATAGAGATGGTGATCACACATAAAGGGAATGCATACACTTATCAGGTACAGCCGGTATACAGCGAGAGCTGTGTATCACCCAGGTATTTTGATAACAGTATGGGATTCTATTTCGATCACAACTCGTCGCGTGTAAAGGGCAATCCTCTGCAGGTATTAAAGTACTCACTGTATGAAGTAAAGTTCCAGATATCGACCACAATCAAAGCTTTAGGTAAGCTTCTTACAGGTCAGATAAGCCTTAAGAACAATGTGGGCGGACCCGTAAGGATCGTATCCGAGCTTGACAATACCATCCAGGAGTCTAAGGAAGACGGCATACTCTACGTTATCCTTAACCTGCTCAATTTCGCCATATTACTCAGTGCCAACTTAGGTGTTATGAACCTGCTTCCTCTGCCTGCACTTGACGGCGGAAGATTGATATTCATTATCATCGAACTGATATTTAAAAAGCCCATACCTAAGGAGAAGGAAGGTATCGTACATGCGATAGGACTAGTTTTCTTCCTGGTGCTGATGGTACTGGTACTCTTCAATGATATAAGATACGTGTTCTTCTGATGTGACAGGGGGACGGTTCTTCTGTCACATAAAAATGCAATATCGGTCAGTCTCAGATATATTCCGTTACATCGCTCGTAAGGCGGATTTTGCATATTATACTTTTTTGTCTTATTTATACATACTTTATATGCAAAATCCTTCTCAGACGTTTTTGCAGCGAGCAAATACGGCTCGCTAACAGCAAAAAGTCTGCGCTGCGCGGATAGCGAGTAACGAAACATATCTGAGCCTGACCTTACACAGCAGAGCTGGAAATAAATGTGACAATAGAACCGTCCCCCTGTCACAAAAGTATTTTTGGTTAAAGGAAAAAATATGGAAAGAAAACTTACAAGAGAAGTTAAAATAGGAAATGTAAAGATAGGAAACAATAACCCCATAGCTATACAGTCTATGTGCAATACCAAGACTGAGGATGTGGATGCGACTGTAGCACAGATATTAAGGCTTGAGGCTGCGGGCTGTGATATCATCAGGTGTGCGGTGCCTCACATGGAGGCTGCTAAGGCTTTTTCAGAGATAAAGAAGAAGATACATATACCGCTAGTGGCAGATATCCATTTTGACTATAAGCTTGCCATAGCTGCCATCGAGAACGGTGCTGATAAGGTCAGGATCAATCCCGGGAATATCGGTTCCGAGGAGAAGGTACGTGAGGTAGTGGCTGCTGCAAAAGCACACGGGATACCTTTAAGAGTAGGTGTAAACGGAGGCTCACTCGAAAAGGACCTGCTTCAAAAGTACGGACATGTAACTGCCGAGGCACTTGTAGAAAGTGCATTAAAGCAGGTGGATGCTCTGGAAAAGTATAATTTTGAAAATATCGTAATAAGCATTAAGTCTTCAGATGTCATTCTTTCCATCATAGCACATGAACTGATCTCAAAGAAGGTGGATTATCCGCTTCATGTCGGTATAACTGAAACGGGACTGTTATCTGAAGGCAGCATAAAGTCGGCAGTAGGTATCGGGGTCATATTATATGAAGGTATAGGTGATACTATCAGAGTATCGTTGACTGACGATCCTATACACGAGGTTGAGACTGCAAAAGCAATACTTAAGAACTTAGGGCTTCGTAAGGGCGGCATCAATCTGGTTTCTTGTCCTACATGCGGAAGGACCAATATCGACTTGATTGGGCTGGCAGGCAAGGTACAGGAGCTGATCAAGACATATCCGGCAACAGATAAGGATATAAAGGTGGCAGTAATGGGCTGTGTGGTAAACGGCCCCGGAGAGGCAAGAGAAGCTGACTTGGGAATTGCCGGAGGCAAAGGAGAAGGGCTGATATTTAAGAAGGGTGAGATCATAAAGAAGGTACCCGAGGATGTCCTTCTTACTGAATTTAAGAAAGAATTGGATTTATTGTTATCGTAATATAGCGGAATTATTAGTTGTACTTTGTTATATGTAGCAAGGGGTTTATACTGCGACAAGGAGTTTTTTATGCAGTTTTTGGAAGTATTTGACGGATTAAAATCCGAAGGAAGATTAAAAAAAGTATTTGAGAAATCATCCGTTACGGATATTACAAGCTCCAACAAACATAACCGTATGGATGTATATATAGATTCTGACAATTTCATAAAAACGGAAGACAGGAAGCAGATGGAAAGGCTTTTGCTTGACCAGTTTTTCATGTCCGAAGGCAAGGATGTCTATCTGCACATCCGCTGCATAAGTGAAAACGCCGATATGCCCGATATCTGGAGCAGATACGGTGTGTATGTGGACGATGAGTTCTCCTGTGAGTCCGGCTTACTTGAAAGTATCTACAAGAATGCAAATATCACTGTCGGCAAGGATAAGATAAACATTGAGCTTGACGATAATTTTATCAATCGCCAGACAGAAAAGAAAATATCTGAAACCATCACTACGTTTTTGAATGATTATTTCGGTCTTAAGGCCGATCTTTCATTTTCCTACAGAGAGCATGAGGAAGAAGACTTCGAGGAAGAACATCAGGAATACTTGGAGCATATGGAAAGCTATATTTCTGAAGTGGAAAACAGCCTGAATGCCGAACCGGGAGAAAAGAAAGCCGATAAAGAAGCTGAAAAGAGTGACACTGACTCCGACAAATCTAAATCCGGAAGCGGTAAAGAAGAGTCGAAAGACAAATCAAAGGGCGGATATTCATCATTTGACAGATCTAAGTTCGTTAAGAAAAAGCTTGTCGTCGATCCGGATGTTGTATACGGTACAACCGTTGAAGGCGATGTAATAGATATTTCCGAGATAATCGACAATATGGGCGATGTCGTGATAAAGGGCATGGTCCTTAAAGTGTATGACTTGGTAACTACCAAGACAGGCAAATTCATCTTTAAGTTCAGTATGACCGATTTTACGGACAGTATCCTCTGTAAGTTTTTCATAAGGGACGAGGAAGACAAAAACAACGTGGTAAATACTATCAAGGAAGGCAGCTTTTTCCTGATAAAAGGAAGTGCCGAGACTGATATGTTCGAGCCCGGTCACGAGACCACCATCCAGAAGGTAAGGGGTATCAAGCCTATAAAGGACTTCCGCGTAAAACGCAGAGACGAAGCCGAAGTCAAACGTATAGAGCTCCACGCACATACACAGATGAGCGACATGGACGGTGTGATTCCCGCCAATGTCTTAGTAAAACGTGCTTTAGAGTGGGGACACAGGGGTATCGCCATAACCGACCATGGCGTAGTACAGTCATTCCCTATAGCTAATCATGCCATCGATTTTAAAAAGATAAAAGATCCTGAGGCTTTAGAAAAAGCTAAGAAATTCAAGATCATATACGGATGTGAGGCCTATATAGTAGACGACGAGCCCGATGTTATCACAAATGATAAAGGACATGTATTTAAAAAGGGCGAAGACGGAAAATACAGTATAGAAGATCTTCGCAAGATGCCTTCATACCATATCATATTGTTGTGTAAGAATGATACCGGACGTATCAACCTGTATAAACTGGTATCCGAAGCACACCTTAAGTATTTCGGTCGCTGGCCGAGGATTCCCAAGAGTGTGCTTAAAGAGAACAGAGAAGGTATCATAGTCGGTTCAGCGTGTGAAGCAGGTGAGCTTTACAGGGCTATAGTGCATGAAAAGCCCATGGAAGAGATCAGACGTATAGCTGACTTTTACGACTATTATGAGATCCAGCAGATCGGTAACAACAATTACCAGATAGAGGACGATAAATTTCCCGAGATACAGAATGAAAACGACCTGAGACGTGTAAACAAGCGTATCGTTGACTTGGCAGATGCTGACGGTAAGATGTGCGTAGCTACCTGTGACGTGCATTTCTTAGACCCGGAGGATGAAGTATACAGAAGGATCATTATGGCGTCAA
>JAEEGG010024187.1_pt1 | contig 11808 bp, 8 predicted proteins | sample 9134161 | NCBI WGS metagenome assembly JAEEGG01 (sample SAMN16246543, study PRJNA631951) | gut metagenome | biome: gut microbiome; feature: rumen; material: CR-attached | host: Bos | place: Iran: Karaj | collected 2018-10 | reverse complement strand
ATTATTACAGAATGAAAGGCGTTAGGGAATACCTTTCCCATTCTCTGTTCCATTATCCTGATGCCGACAGCGTTTTAAAGACCTTGGACCGCTTGACCGACAATGGGCAGTCGGCATGGAACGCCAAGCTGAAATACGATCTTCCGCTGACCGAAAAGCTGACATTGACTACAGGTGTGCAGAACTATTCGCGCTGGATTGCCTATACTTACACCACTGGCGATGGCGGGCAATACTTTGATTATCACGACAATCGTTTGGCCTTGTTTGGACAAATGGCTTACCGTTTCAGCGACCGCTTTTCTGTTTCGGCTGGTTTGCGCGGCGAGCATCTTCGTTTTGACATATACGACACCATCAGCAGAGGCCAATGGAACGTGTTGCCTTCGGTTGTACTGATGTACAAAATCAACGAAAACAACACGCTGAAACTCAACTATAAATCATTGCTGCAATATCCTTCCTACCATTTTCTCACGCCGTTCGTTTACACCCAAAACGATGCTTTGGTCTATTCCGCTGGCAATCCCTATCTGCTGCCAGAGAAGACACAGCGTGTCAGCTTGAACTATACTTACCGAAAGAAGTACACCAACCTGATAGTTGAACCGTATCTTGCTTATCGTAAAGGAATTATCGGAGAACGTTACCATATTATAGGCGCGGTGACAAACACTATTTTCGACAATGTGGCCAACTCCATGAAGTATGGAGGCCGAATTTCGGCGACTACCTTGGTGGGCGGTTTCCTCATGCCGATGGTTGAGTTTGACATGGGTTATGTGGATTATGGCCAACCCCAATACAATGGATGGGAAATGAGCCTTGTGGCGGGTTTGGAGATGGAACTGCCGTGGGATTTGACTTTGGAGGCGGAGTTCCTTTACGACGGCACAAAACGCCTTTACAATGGCTATTCTCACAGCAGTCCGCTCATTGAGACTATTGCTTTGAGCCGAGGTTTCCTGAAAGGCCAACTCTATGTTGAGCTATCGATGGAAGGCTTTTTCCTCAACGAGAAAACGGAGGATGTCGTCGATGTGCCAGGTTATTACAGCCTGAATCGGGCAGAACAACGGATGCCTTCGTTGGGGCTTAACGTGCGATATGTATTCAAGGGCGGCGACCGTAAGATGGCGGAGATTGAGGAGCGAGAGTCGCTGATGGAGAGCGAGAGCGATGCTGTGGAAAGGAAATGATTAAGACAAGAATCCTGACATTTAGAGGGGCGGTTTGATGAGTGGTTTGGGATTTGTGCTAACGTGCTTACAAAGGGGATTTATAGGACAAATATGACTAATAAAATCAATAGGACAATGAAAACAACAAGATTTTGCACCCTGCTTGCGCTCATGCTGATGGCGGGAGGGGTGACGATGCAAGCGCAAACGGAAGACGATTTTTGGATGGGAATTGACCCACCAACGACAGGTGTTTACTCACTTATAGAGGATGCCGAAGGGAACATTATTGTAGGTGCAACGGGTGTGTATAGTTCTTCCGACGATGGAGCAACTTGGAGCCTCATCGGATTAGAAAACAGCGGAATACTATGCCTATATGAGCATACGGATGGCACTTTGTTGGCAGGAACAAATTTTGGCGGGCATCCCTTGCACAAAAGAGAAGTTGGAAGTACAGAATGGAAGGCACTGCCTGTTCCAACCATCATGAACGGTGTTTCAATAGGAGTCACCCCTGACAATTCCTTGCTGTTGGGCACATGGGAAGGCATCTACAAATCAACAGATTGGGATTCGATTTGGACCAATGTCTATGTGGACCATAGCATGGTTTGTTATGTGACAGACCTTCTGAAACTTAATAACGGTACAATGTTGGCTTCAGTTTTCGATCATGTCGGGGAGGGTCAAGGAGGTCTGCTTCAATCTACAGATAATGGCGATACATGGGAAAACATTGGATTGACAAATGCTGCAATACTCTGTTTGGCTAAAAATTCCCAAGATGTTATATATGTAGGTTGTAATGTTGATTTCACTTCTGGGTTAATTAGATCAACAGATTACGGTGCGACATGGCAGGAGTTTTTGCCTTATCAATGCGTTCAAGGGATAGCCGTTGATAATAATGATGTGGTGTATGTCAATTTGTATTGCGACGGTTGGGGATTGCCATGGGGCGTTTATCGCTCTGCCGACAATGGAGAGACATGGGAAACCCTGGATTCGGGGATGCCAAACAAGATGGTAATTGGTTTGCACCTTTCCAATGATGGTTATCTGTACGCCTTTGGCCAATACGACAATCAAATCTACCGCAGTCGCAAGTCGGTGTATGAGGAGTTTGAAATCGAGGTTGTGGCGTGTCCAGAAAACGGTGGTACGGCCATTGGTTCGGGCACATACCATTTTGGTGAGTTTGCCAATCTTTCCGCCACGGCCAATGAAAACTACCAATTTGTCGGATGGATTAACCAGGACGGCGATACCATTTCCAATGAGGCCGAATATGCCCACATGATTGCAAGGGGCGGACAGATTACAGCACATTTTGCCAGTATTGAAGGAGTGAATGAAACAACGGAAATTGTAATAACAATCTGGCCTAATCCCGCAAGTGGCCTGGTTAATATAGAAGGCATTGAACCTGCCGAAGTGCAGGTTTACAATGCTGTTGGGCAGATGGTGAAAAGGGTGAAGGGGACAAATGATGTTGATTTGAGTGGATTGGTGGAAGGGGTGTATTTGGTGAGGATTACGGATGATGATGGGAGAAGCTATGCAGGGCGGGTGATGGTGAAAGAATAGTTTTTTCGTTATACGTACTTTCGTACTATCGTGCTAACGAATTGACTCCCCCTGACCCCCTCAAGAGGGGGACGACCTAACGAATGCGAAGGATGGGACTAATAAGACAGATAAGACTAATAATAAGGAACTATGAGAGCGATGAGGAATGTGGCTTGGGTTTTGATGGTGGCTGTGATGCTGCTGGCGGGATGCCGACGGGAGAAGACGGCACAGGCAGAGGGTGCGCCCGCTGAAAGCAGCAGGACGGCGGCGGTGGATAGCACGAGGAAAGGGATTGAGCTGATTAGACGGGATGGCAGGGGGATGGAGTTGGATAGGTGATTCTTTTGTTAGTTTAGAGTTGAGAGTTTAGAGTTGAGAGTCAGTGGAGAGTTTAGAGTTGAAAGTAGGGAGTTAACTCCCCCGGCCTGCGGCCACCCCCTCAAGATGGGGATGTTATGCGTGCTAACGTGCTATCGGGATTACGATGGGGTATTTTTGATGGATTTTGACTAATTTTGCGGCGTGAAACTGCTTGTTTATATAGGGATCGTTTTGATGGCGGTGCTTGCTGGGTGCGGAGCTCCGGCACCTACATCTTCGGAAAATATGTTGTACGAAGTTGAAGGTTTCTATCAGACAAATCCTGGTAAGGCGCTGAAAATCCTTGATAATTTCGACATTTCTTCTCTTTCTGAAAAAGAACAGGCACATTATTGTCTGCTGCGCGCCAAGGTTTATGACGCTCATTTTTGGCATAATAACGAGATGGATTCATTGTTGAAAGTCGCTGAAGGTTATTTTATTGGAGGAGATGACAAGTATTTCGAAGCGGTTACCTGTATGTATCTCGCCAGATATGCCAAAGTGGCAAGGCACAGTATGGATGAGGCTCTCAATTGGGAATTGAAAGCATTGCAAAGCATTGGACAATGTCAAAATGTTGATGAGCGTCTGGTGCGTTATTCTCAAACGCCTACCGACGTACAAAATGAGATTGACAGGATAAAATATGTTGTGCATCAACGGCTTGGGATGCTGTATGGTGAAATTGGTGATTGGCGAGAAAGCATTACACATCTGAAGATTTCGGAAATATACTACGCTGAAAAACAACGATATAAACTTCACATGATGTCGTCATACTGCCTTGGCAACAGTTATCTTGCAATCAAGGAATACGATAGTGCGTTCATGTGTTTTGACAACGCCATGCATGACGCTGAAATCATCGGTGAGAAAGGTGAGTTATTATATATAAATAACGGTCTTGCAAACTATTACCTTAACCGTTATGAAAACGGTGAATATGCCGATGAAGCTGAACGCGAAGAGCTTCTGCACAATGCTATGACGGAAATCAACAAATTACAGATGGCGCAACAGCCAAAACGGTTACTTATGTATCTTCTAATTGCCGTTTTGACACTAGTTTTGCTTTTGTGTTTGCTTATTGCATTCCGTTATCGCAAAAAAAAGGAAATCAAGTTAATGAAAGTCAAAGACTCACAAAAACAAACGTTGATCAACTGCGTTTCTGTAATTTACAAAAGCAACCAAGAGAATCGCACGAAACAGATTCTTGATGAATTTGAGAAGACGTATCCTGGATCTGTTGCTAGGCTGAAAATCGCTCATCCCGAATTGAACGATATGGAACTCAACATCTGTGTACTTTCCTACTTTCCTTTTCGTACCAAAGAAATCGCACAGTTGATGGGATTGCAGGAAAACACCGTCTATCGGTATCGCTCCACAATCAGGAAGAAAACAGGGACGGACGATTTGGAGGCTCTTGTGGATTGTATTTTGGAATAAAGAGGCCGTTTTAAAGGCCTTTTTTCCCTTCCAAGGAGTAAAAAAACCTTGATTCTAAACAGCATAATTTGTTGATTATCAAAATAAGTGTTCGATAAAAACCTTGATTTGGCCTTTGTCTGTGGTTAATTGGCTGTTTTTTGATATATTTTTGTGCGCAAAACTAAAATCTTTTTCCTATGAAAAAACACAACTTTCTTTTATTGGCTCTCGCCATCTTTTTTGTTGGAGGCTTGAACACTCAAGCCCAAGAACTCAACGAAATCCTCTATTCACCCGATTCGTGGGTTTATAGCATGATGTTTGAGGACGAACATACTTTCGTCGCCAACAAGACCATCGTTGATCAATACTCCAATGTTACAGAAATCCAATTCGTAAGGATGACCGACGAAGGCGAGGAACTGGCTTCGCAACAACTGTTTTCAGCAGAAGAATACGCCGAGGTCGTTTGGATTAGCCCTTTGCAACGCCTTCCCAATGGCCATTTAGCGCTTTTTTACGCAAAAAGAGTGTCCGATATCGCCACTTTCTACCGCGTGGATTTGAAAGACGACCTTTCATTCTCCGTCCTTCAATTGGATTGGGAAACCGACGATTACTATGACGACGACAGGACTTTCTATCCTTATAATACAGGCGTGGCCGTAAACAAGGACGGCTGTGCTATCATCACCTATCCACCTCATAGTCAATACCATCTTAACGGCACCGAAGCCATGCAGTTCCTAAAATTTGATGCCGAAGGAGAACTTGTTTGTCAACGGCTGATGGAGGGCTTTCGCGGACAAGACCGTCATCACACGCTTCCGGCACCCGATTCGTTGGGATGCCGTATCATCCTACGGAACAACGGTTCGCCCAAACTGGATTGCCACACCTTGGATGCCGATTTAAACACGGTGGCGGTAAAGGAAAATGTTGAAGAATTGTCGTGGCCTTATCAGTGCTGCCGTTTTGCCTATCTTAAAACCAATCCTGCCAACGGCAAGACTTATTCTAACAACACCATCAACTATCCAGCATACGGTGGCAATCCAGCTATTGTCGAGGATATTATGATGAGCGTCTTCGATGCCGAGAATTTCCGCCAAACGAACTATACTTGGGGCCTTACCACCCAAAGTAATGATGGCGCTGGAATACGTCAATCGATTGGTTTTGACAATGACAACAATGTGTATATGGTCGGCCAGATGGATAATGTTATGGCTAACGAGTTTCTGAACCGCAACCTGTACATCGCCTGTTTGGACGAGAACCTGAACAAATTGGGCGAAATCTACCATGTGGATGACTACGTTTATATGGTGAAATCGATGGCGGCTTGTCCCGAAGGTGGATGTCTTGTGAGTTGCCATAAAATCCATGAAGCCACTAATGAAGCTGGGAACTGCCTGATAAAAGTGTCAAAAGAAACTATTGTCGGCATCGAGGAAGCGCATGATGCTGGTTTTGTTGTGGCTGTTGCCTATCCTAATCCGGGGAAGGATGTGCTGAACATCAGGACGGGATTGAAGGATGCGCGGGTGGAGGTGTATGATTTGAATGGGAGGCTTATGCACAGACAAGATATTACGGAAAATGTGACTTCGATAAATACGACCTCTTGGCCTGCGGGGGGTTATGTTTGGAGGGTGATTGTCGGCACTTCGACAGGCTCAGTGACCGAAGCGGAAAGTGGGAAGTGGATTAAGGAGTAAGCTTTTTTCGTTATTCGTGCTTTCGTGCTAACGAATTGACTCCCCCGGCCTGCGGCCACCCCCTCAAGAGGGGGACGACCTCACCCCGGCCCTCTCCTGGAGGAGAGGGAGGAGGACGGACGCGAGGGATGGGACTTATAGGACAAATATGACTGATAAAACCAATAGAATAATGAAAACAACGAGAATTTATGCGCTGCTTGCGTTGATGATGATGGGAGGGGTGAGAATGCAAGCACAAGTCCGTTTCGACTGGCAATGGGGCTATGGCAGCATGGGCGATGACGAACCCTACTTCATCCTCAAGACCGACGAAGGGTACTTTGTTGGTGGCAACATCGACAATGATGGTGGTTTCAATGTTGAATGTGAACACAATGACCAACAAAACGGTTGGCTTATCAAACTGAATGAAGCAGGAGAATTGGTTGACCAATCGTGCGTGGATATGGAGGTTTTGAGCCAAATCTCACAATCCAAGACGAATCCCAACCATTATTTTTTGGGTGGCATAGATCCTGTTGGCGATGGATCGGTTGCTTGCGTCATTAAGATGGACAAACAGATGAATGTGCTATGGAAGCGCGTTTATGGAAATCCCGCGTACACCTCTTGGTATTCTCCAAGAGTTACGGCAACCAATGATGGAGGGTGCATTGTTAGCCATTCAGTGGCATGGAATGGTGGCGACATCAGCCATTATTTTGGCTCATGGGATACGTGGGTTATCAAGTTGGATAGCCTCGGCAACTTGCAATGGGAGACCACTTTGGGAACAGAAGGAATTGAATTGGCAGGTAAGATTCAGGAAATGGATGATGGCACCTATACGGTCTTTATCATGGGCAGCCCGCAGCAATTCGGCTCACTTTATAGCTGTAACCAATTGTCGGGTGTTACATTCGGAGTGGTGGCCAAGTTGGATGCCAACGGCAATATATTGGGAAACCGCTGTTACGGAGGCTATAGTGAGGATGACAGTTTTTGCGATCTCATTGTGCTTGAAGATGGTTATCTCTATTGGGGCATGGCGGAATCGAACGATGGCGACCTTGAAGGTTCCGGGTATCATTTGGGCTATGTCATGGGTATTCCACATTATGGTCGTAGTGGCGATGCATGGCTTATGAAGACCGATTTTGACGGTAATGTGGTATGGAGCAAATGCTATGGTGGCTCCCTTAATGATGCTGCGTGTAAAGTCTTTCAGAATGAAGACGGCGGTTTTACAGTCGCTGGTTTGTCGGAATCGAGGGATGGCGATGTGCAAAGTGCCATGCAATTATATCCAGCCCCAGACTATGAAGCAGGGCCACAAAAACCTTGGATATTCAGGACGGATGCCGAAGGTAACCTTTTGTGGGAACGGGTGATGGGTGCCGATGTGGCTTCAACTCAATATTATGCCGATGCCGTGCAAGTCAGTGACAAGGAGTTTGTCTTTGTCTGCCAGGATGCCTTGTATCCGCCGCCCTATCCTTACGGCGACATCAACTGCCCGAATGTAGTGGTGGGTTCGCAGGACAATTATTGGGTTTTCCATCTTACCGATATCTTTGACTATGATGGTGTTGAGGAAGCTCCATCCAGTGGGCAGGTCGTTTTCTATCCCAATCCAGGAAATGATGTGCTGAACATCAGGACGGCTGTCACGGTGTGGCAGCCCTACAGTGCCCAGGTGGAAATCTACGACCTGATGGGGCGGCTGACCTACAGCCGTGCCCTTGAAGGATGTGAGACGAGCATTGAAACCGACAACTGGCCTTCGGGGATGTACTTCTGGAGGGTGCTTGCTGATGGAAAGGAAATCGGGAAAGGGAAATGGATGAAAAAGAACAATTAATCTTAAAAACAACAATACAATGAACAAATCAACCAACACAATGGCAAAAGTCCTTTTCTTCCTGCTGTTGGCAGTGGCGGGCACGGCGAAGGCGCAAGTCAAACAGGAGGGTGAGTTGATATGGCCACAGGCTGATGCAAAGTGGTCGTATTGCTTGATTGGCCAGAATGGAGAGCCTTTTGACAAAGAGACATGGGGTGTGAAAGGTGATTCGCTAATTGATGGCAAACGATATGACATAATAGGTCTATTGGATGAAAAGAAGGCCTCAATAAAACCAGACCTATTAACACGTTGTCATAACGACACGGTTTTTCGTTATGTCAACAATAAGGAATATCCCTATTTCAAATTTGACATGGAGATTGGGGATGTCTTTACGACTTTTCGCTCTGCAGGATGGATGAATTCGTGGAATGATTCGACATGTTCATCGGTCTTGCCACTGCGAGTGATTGAAAAGGAAACACTCAACATAAATGATGTGGAACTCAACAGATATTTGTTGGCAGACACCTTGTTCTCGTATCTTTACGGGGTTGATGACACCCCCGTTTATGAACTTGTTGACCGAATAGGTGTGATCAATGCCTATCCTTTTATTAATAACGCAGAAGGGACTGACTGCTTTATTTCAACTGACTTTCTTTCCGTTGAAGTTTTTAAGTATGAAGACAAAACCCACACCTTCTTGTTTTCTGAATGCGACATAACCGTCGTTTCAGAACATCCTTTGGAAGGATCTATTGAGGTTTTCCCCAACCCAGTTTCAGAGACGGTTCACATCGAGGGGGTTGAGGCTGATGAGGTGATGGTTTATAATGCGCTTGGGCAGATGGTGAAGATGGTGCGGGGGACGAATGAGATTGATTTGAGTGGATTGGTGGAAGGGGTTTATATGTTGAGGATTAGGGATAAGGAAGGGATAATCTTTTTGGAGAAGGTGATGGTGAGGTAGTGTTTTTTTTCGTGCTATCGTTATATGTGCTAACGTGCTTACGAAGTGGGAACTCCCCCGCCGCGAAGCGGCACCCCCTCTCAGAGGGGGAAGCCTGCCGGATGCGAGAGATGGGACTTAAAGGACTGATAAGACTAATAAAAATATGAGAACGAAAAGAACATGTGCTTTGCTGGCGGTGATGGCCACCCTATTGTTGACGGGATGCCAGGACAGGAAAGCGGATGAGGCCCGGCGTGAAGTGGCTGGAAGCGAGGAAGGCTATCGGCCGTTTGATGAGGGAGAGGCGTATGAATGGGAGATGAAACGGGAGCTGAAGGAGGAGGATTCGGTGCGGCTTATGAGGATGATGAGACGGCTGATGGACGAAGGGCCGATGTATTATTGAGCTATACAGCCCTGCTTGGACTGGGTGACGGCAAGGGAAGGATTGTCTGTCGGCTTGGAGAGCGGGGCTGTTTCCGTTATGCGTGCTAACGTGCTATCGGGATTACGATGGGGTTTTGATGGGGTTTTTTAGTATTTTTGCGGCGTGAAACTGATTGGTTATATAGGGATTGTTTTGATGGCGGTGCTTGCTGGGTGCGGGGAAGGACTCCCCCGGCCTGCGGCCACCCTTAATCCCCCTAACCCCCTTTCAAAGGGGGAAGGGCCTGCGCACACGACCTCACCCCGGCCCTCTCCTGGAGGAGAGGGAGTTGCCTCACTGATGCTGGAGGGAATTGATAGTTTGATGTGGGTGGAGGCGGATAGTGCGCTGAAGGTGATGCTGGAGTTTGCGGCAAGCCCTGATGCCGACAGCCTCGGTGAGTTTGAGGGGCATTACTGCCAGGTGCTGATTGCGGAGCTGCTGTTTAAGAATGACTATGGGCAGAGCAACCGCGAAGAGGTGCTGAAGGCGGTTCATTATTTTGATTCGATTGTGGGGATGGATGGAGCGGACACACACGATAAGGCGGACGCACGCTGTGCGTCCGTACAGGGGCGGAATGCGTTTTTGGCGGCGCGGGCGCATTATATGAATGGTGTGGGGTATTATGAACAAGGGGATTTGGTGAATGCCTTCGCAGAATACCTCAACACCTTGCGGATCATGGAAAGCCATTTCTCGGAAAAGGAGTTGGTGGATAAGAAGGCGCGGTTTATGGCCTTGACATACGGCCGTCTTCTTGATATGTTCAAAGACCAACTTATGCCAGAATCCGCCATTTATTGTGCCAAGCAGTACTTGTTATACAACCAGATTGCGCCGACTTCACTCAACGCTAAAGCCAATATTTTGTATCAAATTGGATTAGAATATCATATCTTGCATAAACCAGACAGCGTTGTTTTCTATTATGATGCGGCGTTTAATGCCTTACATGACAGAAACACTATTGTTTACAGGGATTTGATGGCTTCACAAGCTTTGTTTGATTATTATGAAGTCCACGACACCATAAAAGCCTTGGCCAGTCTGAAAAGCATGGCAGCACAAGCCGAAAGCGAAACCGAAAGAATAACCCGATATTCAACCATTGGCGACATCTATCATAATGCTGGACAATTCGATTCTGCCAAGGTTTATTTGGAAACAGTATTTGATTTTGCAAAGGATGCAACTGGTCAAAAACTTGCAGCAAAGGCTTTGCATGACATTGCCATTAGCGAGGGCGATACCTTAAAAGCCAACCAATATGCCCAATTCCTCATAGAAGATGTATCTGCAGCAGCCGAAAGCCAAAAGCGGGTCTCACATCTCAACGAGCTGTTCCGGCAGCATTTGCAGTGGGAGCAAGAGCGAGCCGAGGCCGAAAGGCAGCAGGCGGCGCGGCTGCGGAAGAACAGGATGATCGTTGTGGTGAGCGTTCTGGTTGCGGTGGCGGCGCTGTTGGCTTGGCTGCTGATTAGGCGTAAGATGAAGCAGCAGCGCGACGAGGCAAGCCAACAGATGGAAGCCGTGCAAGAGGCGCACCGCTTGGAGAAAGCCTCAATGTCGGGGAGGCTGAAACGGAGCAACCAGGAACTGCGCGAGCTGAAGGACCAGATGCGGCAACAGGCGGGCAACGGCGCGCCGAAGCAGGAGGCACAAGCGGTGTCGTTCAACGAAGAGCCTATCTGTCGCCTCATCATGGAGCGGGTGAACGAAGGGCAATTCAAGGCGCAGATGGATTGCAAATTGTACCAGGACTATGCCTTGGGCAAGGAGCAGGTGATGGCCTTGCGCGAGGCTGCCGACCGACACTTCAACCAATTCACGAGCCGACTGGCCAAGGCCTATCCCGAGCTCACCCGTGGTGACCTGGACTATTGCTGCCTCTATCTGCTGGGGCTTTCGGATGCTGACGTTTCCGCCCTGATGCAGCGCGCCTACAACACCGTGAGCGAGCGCAGCCGCAAACTGAAAGGCGTTTTTGGCAGCGATGAACCGCTTTCCGTGACGCTTCGAGGCTTTGTGAGCGAATCTGCATCTAATTGATTATCGGTACGATAGCCAAAAACCCGCACAAATCCGCACATTGTTTTTCTTGACAGGTGTGTGGGTGTTGGTGTAGTTTTGCCGAAAAATTCAAAACCTAACAAATATGAAAAAGACATTATTATTCGCATTGGCACTGGCGGCAGTTTGCATTATGCCGTCGTGCGAGAAGGACCCGAAACCAGGTGACGAGCCCAGCATTGAACCAACCGCCGAAATGATTGTCTTCGGAAATCACACAAACATGGATGTGGTTACCTACGACCAGGTGG
>JAEEGG010024179.1_pt1 | contig 11811 bp, 10 predicted proteins | sample 9134161 | NCBI WGS metagenome assembly JAEEGG01 (sample SAMN16246543, study PRJNA631951) | gut metagenome | biome: gut microbiome; feature: rumen; material: CR-attached | host: Bos | place: Iran: Karaj | collected 2018-10 | reverse complement strand
CCTGAAGTTCGGGTATTATCCTTTCTATCTGAAGAACCCCATCGATTATTATCCGCTCATTGAGCAGGTGACGAACTATGTCATCGATGTCGAGTTACCGCAGCTTCGTAAGGTGAATCCGAGCAATTGCAGAAAGGTCAAGGCGCTGTTGAATGTCTTGGCGCAGCAGGTTCCTTTCGATGTGGACATCTCCAAGATGGCTTCGATGATCGAGTTGCAGCGTAACACCGTCATTGAATATCTGGGGCATTTGGCCGACGCGAAGCTTATCCATTTGCTATACAGCGACCTCGTTTCCGTGAAGAAAATGCAGAAGCCCGACAAGATTTATCTTGAAAACCCCAACCTTCTTTATGCTTTGGCAACCAAACCAGTGAAGATTGGCACGGTGCGTGAGTGCTTTGCCGTCAATCAGTTGAGTTATAGCCATAAGGTGGAGTACGGCAAGCAACAAGGCGACTTTAAAGTGGACGGGAAGTGGACATTTGAAGTCGGCGGCGAAGGCAAGACCTTTGACCAGATTGCCGATTTGCCCAATTCCTATATCTTGGCCGATGACATCGAATCGCCTCACGGCAACAAATTGCCGCTTTGGATGGTCGGGTTGATTTATTGAGGTCAAAGAGGCTGAATATCGCCCCCGACTGTAAAGTTTCTTTACACCCACTGTAAAGAAACTTTACACTTTTACAAAACGACAAAATTGTATTTCGTTGATTATTACTAAGTTGCAATTTTGGCACAATCAATGCTATGGGATACTCGTTTAATTGTAACATTGTATCATTATGAGCAGTTATTTGAAGTTTTTAAGTAGAAACAAACTTTACACCGTCATCGAGGCCATTGGCCTTATCGTTTCCATTGCCTTCGTCATCTTGATTGGCAATTATGTGTATCAACAGTATTCCGTGGCTTACGGCAATCCTTATCGAAATAGGGTTTATGCCGTTGGAAATCAAGATTATATGTCGCTCTCTTGGTGGGACAAGGCCGTTTTTGAGGACAAACTTCCCGAAGCCGAAACGGTTGCCCGCATCTCTGGCTCCGACTATGACGGCTATATCACCTTCGGCGACGAACAGCCTGTCGGTGCCGTCATCACCGAGGCTGACCCCGAAATTTTTGAACTTTTCCCAAGCCTGACCTTGCTCGAAGGCAGCGTGGACGAGTATCATCTCAAAGGGCATTGCCTTATCTCCGAGTCGCTTGCCAACCGCGGCTTCAACGGCGACGCCGTCGGCAAGCCCATCCGAATCACCTATTTCGATGATAAAATCGAAAGCATGGTCTGTGGCATTTTCAAGGATGCCCCCAACTCAATGATGCCTAACTCCGATGTGCTGCTCAACCCCAAGTTTAACACATTGCCCAACCAAAAGCCTTTCAGTTCCATTGGGCAATATATGACCTTGATTAAAGTTCATGAAGGCACTGACCGAGAGCAATTTGCAAAGAAGGTCGAGGAGGTCGGACTGCCTAATTACTCCGATGGTTTCGTGAGTGCCATGCCGATTTACACTTTGCCGGAAGTCTTTTTCAATGACAACCAATGGATGTTCAAAGGAGGTAAAAAGCCGGTGATGCAAACACTGACCGTTGTGGTGTTGCTGCTGCTCGTTTCGGCCATTTTCAACTACATCAACCTCAACATGGCCCTTTCGGGAAAACGCGCCAAGGAGATGGCCACAAGGCGGCTTCACGGTGCCACGAAAGGGAGAATTGTCATGAAGTATATTCTTGAATCCGTGTCGTTTACGGCGGTGTGCTTCGTGCTGGCGTTTTTGTTGGCCTGTGCCTTGTTCCCGATGATGAACGGTTTGCTGAAAAACGTTGGGGGCGGCGATATGAGTATCGATGCATCATTGGGGCAGTTTGTACTGATCCGATTCGACTGGACGGTGGGCGTTGTGGCGGTTTATCTTGCAGCCATAGTGTTGGTGGGCGTACTGTCGGGCATCGCGCCTGCCGCCATTGCCTCGCGTTTTGAACCGATCGACGTGGTACGCGGCACCTATCGGCTTCAAACCAAAAGAGTGTTCAGCAAGATTTTCATTGTGTTCCAAAACACAGTCACCATCGTCTTGATTGCCATGGCGATTTTGATGGAGGTGCAGATGCGGCACATGATGAACCGTCCCACCAACATGCGTTCAGAGGGCTTGTATTCGCTGCAATGCTGGGTAAAAGATTATTCTGATATTGCGCCGCTCATCGACCGTTTGGAAAAGATCCCGAATGTGAATGCAGTGGGCTACGGTCGCGGTTTTGCTGGGCAGATGAATATGGGTACCACTGTAACCACGCCCGAAGGCGAAAGGGTGAACATGCAACTTATCTTATGCGATGAAACATATTTCAATATGCTTGATTTGCAAGTTGTTGAAGATTTCGGACTGCGTACCAATTCGGTATGGATGTCAAGGACTTTGGCCGAAAAACTCGCTTTGAGCGACTCAACGGCACATTATTACACACGTAATATGCATATCAACGGCAGCAATCCCGAGACTGTGGGCGGAATCTATGAGGACATCCCGACACGCTCGGCGGCATCTTCTGAACCCAACCAGTTTTCGGCGGTCATCATTGCACGAGCGGAAGACTTGATTTGGGGCAATGGTGTAATGATTGATGTTTCAGGCGATTACAAGGAAACAGAAAAGGCCATTCTCCAAGCCTACGCCGACTATTCCGAGGAAAAGAACGGCACCTACGTGGAGCCAGCGCAAAACGGCTATGTGAAAGACCTTAACAACTTGTTGCTGCAGCCTGCAAAAATGGCCATGCGCCTGCTGGAACTGTTCATGTTGCTTTCGGTGCTGATTTCTTTGCTCGGCCTCGTGGCCATGAGCACTTATTACAGCGAGCAAAGCACCAAGAGCATTGCCGTGCGTAAGGTGTTTGGCAGCAATGTCCGGCGCGAGTTGTGGCGCACAGTCAAGGATTATATGGTTCTCGTCGGCATCGCGGCACTTATCGGCATCCCGCTCGCGGTTTGGTTCTGTGGCCGCTATTTGGATCGTTTCGCCTATCGCATTGAGCATTACGGTTGGATCATCGCTGTGGCTGCCATCCTCGGTATGTTGATGGCCTTCTTGTCCGTCCTTTGGCAGACCTTGAAGGCAGCGCGGACGAATCCAGCGGAGGCTTTGAAGAAGGAATGAAAAACTAGTATCATTATTTTAGAATGAAAGGATTATTCGTATCTTTGAAGCCTAATAAATATTGTTATGAAATTTCAACTCACTATTACTGCCATCGTCATCGGCCTCGTTTTGACTTCTTGCGGCTCTCCCCAAAAAACTGAGCAAATGAAAGAACCAGCGTTTGATACCATCGTCACTCGAACGGTACTTTATCGACCGGGCGATTATGATTCGAGGAACTACCGCATCCCCGCCATCATCACGGCGAAGGATGGTTCACTGGTGGTGGCCACTGACAAGAGGAAAAACAACGATGCCGACTTGCCAGAAGACATTGACATTCTGATCAATAGGAGCACCGACGGAGGCCATACCTGGAGTGAGCCTTACACGCTTGTCGAAGGTCAAGGGGTGGGGAAGGGCTTCGGTGATTGTGCTTTGGTGCATACCCACGACGAAGGTGGCCTGTTGGCAGCCTTTGTGGGCGGTTGCGGCTTTTGGCAAGGGCGCCCAGAGAACCCGCTCCGCACCTATATCGCCAGAAGTTATGACAATGGCCAGACCTGGACGGAACCCAAGGATATCACCGATGAACTCTATGGCGCGAAGTGCGAAAACGAGGTGAGCCGTAATTGGTGGTCGGCCTTCTTTGCCTCGGGCAACGGCTTGATGACCTCCACGGGACGCATCATGTTCGTCTTGGCCGTGCGCGATACCGAGGAATGGGCCGCCTGCAACTATGTCGTCTATTCCGATGACAACGGTGAAACCTGGAACATCTCTGGTCGTGCCTCTCAGCGTGGGGATGAAGCCAAGGTGGTGGAACTCGCCGACGGCCTTATCCTGATGAGTATCCGCCACGAAGGCGAACGATGGTACAACATCTCCGAGGACGGTGGTCTTACATGGCGTCCCGAGACTTCCGCATGGAGCGACCTTGTTGCCACTGCCTGCAACGGCGATATCATCCGTTTTTCATCAGTAAACGATGGCGGCGAAAGGAACATCCTTTTGCATTCACTGCCTGGCCCCGAGCGTCGTGAGAACGTGACAATCTATGCCAGCTTCGATGAAGGTCAGACTTGGCCTGTAAGCAAATGTATTGTGCCATACGATGCTGCCTATTCCTCGCTTTGCATACTTCCTGATCACAGCATTGGCCTCTACGTGGAGGAGTCCAATGGCGATACATTGGGCTATTCGATGGTGTTTTACAACTTCAATTTTAGGTGATTTTACATTATGTCCAAACTCAAATCCAAAATCCTAGTCGTTGACGATAACGCTGGCATCCGGTCGGCGCTGAAGATATTGCTGCCTATGCGCTTCGAGGAGGTGGAATTGATCGCCTCGCCGAAGGAGCTGGTGAGTACCATGCGGACTTTCAAGCCTGATGTGGTGCTACTCGACATGAACTTCGAGACTGACTTCAACACAGGCAACGAAGGCCTCTTCTGGCTTTCGGAACTGAAACGTGGATTCCCCAAAGTGGAAGTGGTGCTCTTTACGGCCTATGCCGACATCGCCCTAGCTGTGGAAGGCATGAAACGCGGTGCATTTGACTTTGTCGTGAAACCATGGGACAATGCCAAGCTGTTGGGCATCCTGGAAAAGGCTTGCGAAAAACACAAGCTTCACCCATCCGTCGAATCTGATGATTCGTCAAGGATGCTTTGGGGTGAAAGTGAGGCTATGAAAGAGCTGCACAATATGGTGATGCGAATCGCACCTACCGAAGCCAATGTGCTTATCACCGGGGAAAACGGAACAGGTAAGGACGTGTTGGCCAACGAGATCCATCGACTTTCGAACCGGTCGGGCAGGGCCATGGTGGGTGTCGATATCGGTGCTATCACTGAGACGCTTTTCGAGAGTGAACTCTTTGGCCATGTAAAAGGATCTTTCACCGATGCCCACGCTGATCATATCGGAAAGTTTGAACAAGCCAATGGCACTACACTCTTCCTCGATGAGATCGGCAACATTCCATTGACTCAACAAGCTAAACTATTAAGGGTTCTGCAGAATCGCTGCATCACCAAGGTTGGCGACAACAAATCGGTTCCCATCGACATCCGCTTGATCTGTGCTACCAACATGGATTTGCCGACCATGGTTAAGGAAGGGCGTTTCCGTGAGGATCTCTATTACCGCATCAACACGGTGCCTTTGCATCTGCCGCCTTTGAGGGAACGAATAGACGAAATCGAAGCACTCTCTAAGCTTTTTGTAGAGCGTTATGCCGAAAAATACCATCGTCTCACTAAAGGCATTTCTGATGAAGCCATGCAATTGCTGCTGCGCTGTCGATGGAGTGGCAACGTCCGTGAGCTGCAAGGCTGCATTGAGAAGGCGGTCATTTTGTCGGAAAGCGAGTTGATTCGGCCTGCAGACCTTCAAATCCGTGCTAGCGAACTGAAGGAAAAAGACCCGATAAACCAAAACGAATCGTTGGAGAACGCTGAGGAACAGATTATCCGCAATGCCATGAAGCGTTACAACGGAAACCTCTCACTGGTGGCTAAAGCTTTGGGAATCAGTAGGCCAACCTTGTATAATCGCCTTAAGAAATATGAGATATGAACCTCTGGATCTGGTTGCTGATTACCATTCTGGCAGTTACGGTGGCTGTTGTGTTGACGGCATTCATTGTGAGACGTCGCGATGCCAAAAAGGTATCCTATGTGATAGATGCCATCGAGGATGGCGAAATCAACTACCGTTTTCGAGAGAACTCCTTGCTTAATCGAACCCTCAACCGTATCCGGGGCGTTTTCGATCGCCGTTCGGCATCGAATGAGGCGGTCTCGTTGAATAAGCTCTTTCGTGTGATGACGCACGAAATCATGAACACGGTTGCGCCAATTGCCTCTTTGAGCGAAGCTCTTTCAAAAGAGGAGAATGTCGATGTGAAAGCAGGATTGGAAACCATCTCTGCCTCTTCAAAAGATCTGATCCGTTTTGTGGAGTCGTATCGCAACTTCACCGAGGTGGTTCCACCTGTGCGTAAGGCAGTGATGGTCGATGAGATGGTGAATCGAGTGAAGATGCTTAATCAAGCAAGAATTAGCGAGCAGGGTGTGGCGTTGGCCTACGAGGCTAGGACTTCCGATCTATTGGTCTATGCAGATGAAGGCCAGATGACGCAGGTGTTCAACAACTTGATTAAGAATGCTGTACAGGCTGGAGCTACTTTTATCCGTATCACCGCTGACCTTAATAAGGATGACCAGACCATCATCCGGGTGACCAACAACGGTAAGCCGATCCCCTTGCATCAGCAGGAGGAGATCTTTGTGCCTTTCTACACTACTAAACAAACAGGCACAGGCATAGGATTAAGCCTTTCGCGTCAGATCATGCTGCGCCACAACGGTGATCTTCGCCTTGAGCAAAGCGATAGCAACATGACCGTCTTTGCATTGGTTTTCAAGTGATTTTATTGTTTGACGAGCTTTTTGGTGGTCACTCCTTCGTCTGAGGTGATGGCGATGAAATAAATGCCTGGCTTCAAATCACTCAATATCAAGGGATACAAGTCGGCATCGACTTGGACAGTGGAGAGCGTGCGTCCCATAATGTCCATGACCTTGAGCTCCGACAATCCCTTGGCACTGATGTTTACGTAATCCGTTGCTGGGTTGGGGAAGGCCTCCACCTTGACGGTTTGTTCATCAGTGCTAGTGGCGTCAATGACATCCACCCAAATGGTGGCCATCCTGGTGATGCAGTCGCAGGTCACAGTAAACATGATGTCGAGCCAGACCCGGTTGCCAGGTTTGATGTTGGGCGATAAGGTGGCAGTGCAGGAACATTGTACCACTTGATCGGGTTCAGTGGGGAAAGAAGAGTAGTTAAAGCCGTCTTCAGTGAATTGGATATTTGAGAAGTAGTCGCTGTTGATGGCGTTCATGTAAATGTGCATGGCCTCGTATCCGGTATTGTGCACCTGATAGTTGAAAGTGATGGTGGATCCAGGATACATGACCGTGTCAATCTCGTAAGGGTCAACAATCATGTCATATCGATCAACCATGTCAACGATAATGTCGTCGATGGTGAGGTGATAGGCACCTTCAGTTGCGATGGCATGAATGCCGATATATTGGTAATCTTGTGAAAGGTTTTCAACGTATTCCTCGATGAGCTCGTATTCGTTGCTATTGACGGTGGCGTTGATAAACCTTTGCTTCATGCCTTCCGGTGTGGGAGCGTCTCCTCCCCAAAACTCCAGTTGGAAGCTTCCGTCCGAGACAGCCCAGCAGGAGTAACGGAATTTCAGTTGGTCGCTCATGAAGAGTTCCATGTACATCCAGGAATCGTCTTCGGTGGTGAAAGCATACCAGTTGCCCGTGTGCGCGGTTCTGTTGTGGTCTTTGTCCATGAAGCCGCAAAGCCATTGGTTGTCACTTTGCCAGCCGACGGGGATGCCAAGGTCGTGATTGGCATATTCAAAACCTTCGATAAGAAGGGTGTTTGCGAAGGAACAGGAAGCAAAAAAGCAGATGAGCAGTGTGAGGATAGTTTTTTTCATAGTTTTATTTTTACGGATTTTGCAAAAATAGCAAATAATCGCGAGAATTCGTAATTTTGCAAAAAAAATAGAAAACTGGATATGGAGAACGAAAGGAATGTGGACAAGCTAGCAGGATATCTCATTAAATTGGGAGGTTTGGCCATCATTGCTGCCATTTGTTGGTATTTTAAGAATATCTTGATTTATATTGTTGTGGCTTTTGTCATCTCTTTGATTGGTCGTCCCATAATGAAGTTGATGAGAAGGGTGAGCATCAAGGGAAAGCATGTGCCTGACTGGCTTTTGGCTATCTTGACAATCATTGTCATCTTTGCCTTCCTGCTTTTGATTATCACGCAGATGATCCCTATGGTCTCCAGTATCATTCGTGATGCCTTGACAATCAATACGCAAGCGTTTTTCGAGACCAATCCCGTTGAACGACTTAACGAATGGATGGTTAAGGTGTTCCCGGATCTGGGTTACGATTTCGACTTGATTACCGTCATTCTCGACAAGCTCCGCGAGTTGGTCAGCTTTAGCAATGTCAGCGGCTTTGTCGGCTCGGTGGCATCGTTCGTATCGAGTACTTTTGTGGCGTTGTTTTCCATCTTGTTTATCTCTTTCTTCTTTCTCAAGGATGCCAACCTTTTTGAGCGCATTATTTGTGCTTTGGTGCCCGATCGGGTCGAGAATACTTTAAGCACGACGCTCCATGACATCAAGCAGCTGCTTTCACGTTATTTTGTGGGTCTGCTCGTCGAGATGCTGGGCGTCGCTTTGATTGACTTTTTAGGCTTGTGGCTCATTGCCCGATTGGGCTTCAGCTATGCCATCGGCATTGCCTTCATCGCAGGTCTCTTGAACGTGATTCCGTATGTGGGTCCATTGATGGGTGAGGCTGTGGGGGTGATCCTCGGTGTCATCTTGAAGGTGGGCACGGGCGCGGGACTCGATGTCAGCATCTGGGCTTTTGCCCTGATCATCCTTGCCATTATGTTGACGGCTCAACTCATCGACAACTTTATTTACCAGCCAGTGATTTATTCTACCAGTATCAAGGCTCATCCTCTTGAGATTTTCATTGTCCTTCTCATGGCTGGTCATATTGGAGGTGTCGTGGGCATGTTGGTTGCCATCCCGGTCTATACGGTGGTCCGTGTCATCGCCATCCGGTTCTTCTACCGTTTCAAGCCGATACAGCGCCTCAACCCCGACCTGAGCGACGAGGACAAGATCATTGAGGAGATTAGTTGAAAGTTGAAAGTTGAAAATTGAAAGTTCTTTAAGGGCAATGGGTATTAGAAGAACTGAACCTTGCACCGACCTACTTCGGCGTTCTCTTTGGTGTTTGGATCGGTTTTTACCAACCTTACACAATAGGTCTGTTCGCCCGTCTGTTCCCTGTAAAAATGCAGTTTGTCGCCCTGGTGGGTCTCCGCCACGTAGGCGATGTCGAACCGTTTGATGGGATGCTCTCGGTACCACGGGATGTCCCATAAATCAATGACGTGCTCGATGTATTTGATGGAGTTGACGTGCCCGTTGATGTCGATGTCATGGTAATAAATGTCAAGGGTGCGTACCAACTCGGCGTTGTCGCTCATCTTCACGCGGTCGCCGTTTTCGATGGGACACGGCTTGTCTGTCACGATAAATTGTTTTATGGCACCGTCATCGATGGAAAAGATATCCATGGGCTGCCGCGTCTCGGTGTCGATCATGGCCCAAACGGAACGGCCATACCCATACACCTTGTCGTCGGCTCCGGTAATCGCGAAGTTACGTTTCGTGAAGTAACGCATGGAATTTTCAATCCAGGTCTCCACGTGAAATTGTTCCAATTGTTCCGGCATCTCCCGGACCTCGATGGCCAGGCGCGACAGCACCCAGGCGCGATGGATCCCCAAAAGGTGCTTCATGCCGAAACCTCGACTGGTAGCGTGGAAGTCGGCAGCGTTTAGCAAGTGATTGCCCAAGTGACCCATGCAAAGACGTCCCGAAAAATCGCAGTGGAACGGCTCAGCAGTGAATTCGTATTTGCCTATTTTTTGCATTTAAAGATTTAAAGATTCAAAGATTTAAAGATTTAAAGATTTAAAGATTTAAAGATTTAAAGATTTAAAGATTTCTTTCTGAAAGCCAACGAGTCGCCCCATTCATTATATAATACTTTATGCCCAATGGCTGCTAACCTCACGTCCAGACAGCTGTGACATTCGTCGGGTTTGTCCTTCACGCAGGCTTTGTCGGGATAGATGAGGTAGTTTTCCCTGAACTCGTTGGGTGTTAAATTGGGCATGATGACGTTGGCACCTGCGATGATGGCTTTCTCGCGACCTTGGGGATCAACGGTCTGGTTGGCAGTTGCCGCCACCATGTTGATTTCCGGCATCATCAGGCGAAGGATGGCAATCATCTTGAGGGTCAGCTCCATACGTTTTTCGGCGGATGGAATCTGGTCGCGGTATTGCCATAGCGGTGTGTCCGGGTGGGGGATGAACGGTCCCATGCCCACCATGGCCACGTCTTTCTCTTTGAAAAACAGCAGGTCGTTGGCAAGGTCGTCAAGCGTTTGGAAGGGGAGGCCTACCATAACGCCGGTACCTGTCTGATAGCCGACTTTTAAAAGGCTGTCGATGCAGTTCAAGCGTTGCTTGAAGTCGTGCTTCTCGTCGTGAGGGTGAATCTTGTAATAAAGTTCTTCGTTCGAGGCTTCGATGCGGAGCAGGTATCGGTGTGCGCCGGCCTCAAACCAACGGCGGTAGGTCTCTTCGGTCTGCTCGCCCAACGAGAGGGTGATGCCGAGGCTGCCGTTGTCGATCTTCTTGATTTCCTGTACCAAATAGGTGATCTTATCGACAAAAGTCTTGTCGCTTCGTTCGCCGCTTTGCAATGCCACTGAGCCGTAGCCCAGCTCATGCGCTAGCTTGGCGCATTCGATGACTTCCTCGTCACTGAGAGTATAGCGTTCCACCTTAAGGTTCTTGCAGCGCACACCACAATAGAGGCAGTATTTCGTGCAGATGTTGCTGTACTCAATGAGTCCGCGCAGGTGGACGTAATTGTCCAGATGCTCCAGCTTCACCTGCAAGGCACGGTCGAAGAGCTGCTTCTTGTCGTCGCCTTCGGCGGCAAGGAGGAGTTTGATTTCCTCTTGGGTGAGGTCGGTTTTATGGAGAATTTCGTGGATGGTCATTATTTGAAATTTGCTGCAAATGTAGGAATTTCTGAAGAATGCAACCATCTGAAATTGAAAAAGGAAAAGAAATAAAACTAATTAATACAATAACGAATTAATTATTTCTTTAAAAATGCTTGAAAATTATAACAAAAGTATTATCTTTGCACAATGATTCATTCTAAAAACTTGGAAAAATGCAACTATCAGTAAAAAATATGTTATCTTTGCCCTCAAAGATTATTGAAATAATGGAAAACGAAAACCAAGCCATAACGTCGAAAATGGAGGAAAACCATGTTTTAGATGAGGCCCCTTGCGTTTACTCTACGGATGAGGCGAAGGCTATGGTCTTGGAACGTGGAAGAGAGATTAAGGCTGGCCGTGTCAAGATGATTCCTCACGATGAGGTGATGCGTGAAATGGAACAACTGCTAGCTAGTTATGCGGATTGAGTGGAGTGAGGATGCTCTCGGTGATTTGCGGGAGATTATTTCGTATGTGAGTTCTTCTTTTGGTGGGAGAAAAGCTATAGAGGTCTTTTGGGAGATTCGTGATGCGGTCAATCTTTTATCAGATTATCCTTTCATGGGCAAAGTATTTGTCAAAGACACTATGATGAGCGGTACTTACTATACTGTTCCGTCAAAACTACATCAGATTGTTTATTTTGTTGATAGTGAAACCATTAATATCGTGGCGGTGTGGAATAATCGTCGTGATATTCGGAGATTAAAGAGAAGATTGATACATCGGTCAAATACTCGCAAATAATCGAATTGTTTTAATTCACACAGAAATGATAGAACTTAAGATTGTTAATTCCCAGATGATTGCTAACAATTTGAAACCTTCAGAACCAGTTCATCCTGGGCTTTTGTTGAAAGAGGAAATTGAATGTAGGGGTATCACTCAAAAGACGTTGGCGAAACAGATGGGCGTTTCATATACAGTGTTGAACGAAA
>JAEEGG010024175.1_pt1 | contig 11813 bp, 8 predicted proteins | sample 9134161 | NCBI WGS metagenome assembly JAEEGG01 (sample SAMN16246543, study PRJNA631951) | gut metagenome | biome: gut microbiome; feature: rumen; material: CR-attached | host: Bos | place: Iran: Karaj | collected 2018-10 | reverse complement strand
TGCGACTTGGTGGAGGTCTCCTCGAACAAACCCAACGACCTGTTCGTCATCATGCCCGGGCACGTCATGCGCCCGCTTGAGCACTCTGAGGATTATACGTTCGCACGCGTCGTGATCTCACCGAATATTTTCGAAGACCTGCGCTTCTCGCTCTTCAGCCACGACTATGATAAGTTCCACCACTCGCCGCTCTATACCCTTACCGACGATCAGCGGGCTATCCTTCGTTCGCTCGTAGAGCAGATTGACCGGGTGTTGTCGTATTCGCCCAACGAGATGCCGCATCGCAAGCAAATGTTGGTGTCCCTCCTCGCCGTTAGTTATGAGTACCTCAACCTCTTCCGCCGCGAACAGGACAAACGATGGAAAGCGAGTCGTCATAATAACCTCTTTAACCGATTCTGCGACCTCGTAGTCGCGCATTACCGCGAGTCCCGCGAGGTGCAGTTCTACGCCGAGAAACTGAATTTGACGCCGAAATACTTCTCGAAAATCATTCGCGACGTGACCGACGGACTCTCGCCGGCCGATTGGATTGAACAATATATCGTGGCCCAGGTGCAGCAACTGCTCAAGAATAATCCGGCTATGACGGTTCAGGAAGTAGCGTATATGGTGGGCTTCAACGAACCCGCTTCTTTCTGCCGCTATTACAAGCGTGTCACGGGTACCACCGCCAAGCAATACCGCCAGAGAGGTGCAGCATAATTATAGCATATGAAAAACGAGATTAATGCCTTAATCATGGAGGCAATGAAAAACCATGATTCCGTACGCACAGAATCCCTGCGCGCCATCAAGAGCGCGTTCCTCAACTGGCAAACCAGCAAAGAGAACGCCGGTAAAGAACTGACCGAAGCGGACGAGATCCAGATCATCAAAAAGATGGTCAAGCAGCGTCAGGAATCTGTTGAGCAATACCTCGCCGCCAAGCGTCAGGAGTTAGCGGATGCAGAACAGGCGCAGATAACCGTGCTGGAGACTTTCCTGCCCAAAGCAGCCAGCGAAGAAGACATCGTCCGTGCTTTCAACGCCGCCAAAGAAGCAAACGGCTGGGAGGCTGAGAAGAAGAACATGGGACTCTTCGTCAAAGCCATCAAAGCCGCCCTGCCTAACACCGACGGCAAGCTCGTCGCTCAAGTCGTCCAAAGCCAGTTGGCATGATCACTATGCAAACCATCAAATTGAAGGCACATCCGAAAGGTTGTGTCTTTTTTTTGCACCTTCAAGATGGACAAAATGGCAGATAGTGGACAATTTGGCACGAAAGATGGACATATTGGCAGAGATTTTGGGGTTGGCACATAATTTGCCACTATTAGGGTGAAAACGCAATTACGCATACTACGCCAACAACGTAAACTACGCAAGCTACGTTAAACAATGTTTAACTAAATTTGGAGGACAAAATTATGAAACCTGCAATCTATCGTAGAAACAGTTGGCTGCCGACAAACGGATGGTTCCCCTCCGTATTCGACGAGTTTTTGAACAATGACATGCTGAACACGGCCAACAATGTGGCACCTTCAGTAAATGTCAAAGAGACCGCTAACAACTACACCGTTGAGTTGGCTGCTCCGGGTGTTAAGAAAGAGTACTGCCGAGTACATGTCGATGAAGACCACAATCTGTGTGTTGCCATCGAGAACAAGTTCGAGCACAAGGAAGAAGACAAACATGAGCACTATCTGAGACGCGAGTTTGCTTACACGAACTTCGAACAGAAGTACACCTTGCCGGACAATGTGGACGAGGCAAAGATCGCCGCTAAGGTCGAAGATGGTATCTTAACGATTGAGTTGCCGAAGATTAAGCGCGAAGAAGGCAAGACCGGTAGGCAAATAGCCATCTCATAACAAAGCATGTATCCATGCAGAGCACTCCTAACCGAGTGCTTTTTTTATGCCTGTACGGCAACAAAAGTTAGATTTTCCTTGCATATGTCAGAATTTTGTAGTACCTTTGCGCGAGGTTTCGCGCAGAAAGAACGAGAAACACCAAAAAACCATGAAAAAGATACTTACTTTCTTATTGGCCATAATGGCCGGAGTGGCGACCGTAAAGGCCGAGATGGCACCGATCTATTACGAGGGCTTCAGCCGCTGTTTTGACGAAGAAGACGAGAACTACGGCTATACCGGCGGAAACGACAACCAATGGGGCGGAGACATCGCGAAAGCCGTCGTCATCTACCAGGATGCACCCGAGTGGACTTTCACCTATTGCAATGCCGCTTTCCAATGCCTCAAAGTCGGTACATCGACCAAGCAAGGTGCTGCCCAAACGCCCTTCATCGCCTGCGAAGGAGAAGCGGTCCTCTCTTTCCGCGTCGCCCCGTGGGAAGGCGATTCGCTCTTCTATGTCGCTATCCAGGGCGGACAGACCAACGATTCGTGTGCCTTCGAACTCAAACAACATCAATGGAGAACGGTCACTATCCGTATCGCTGATATCACAAGCGGCATTCAAATCACGTTCTCTTCGCTCTACAAACACCGTTTCTTCCTGGATGATGTCTGTGTGCGCCCGGCGGACCCGACGGTCGGCGCTATTCGTACCCTCGAAGGCAGTTCCGTCGATTTCGGATATGTAGGCAAGAACTACTCGGCGATGCAACGCGTGCTGCATGTCGAGGGAGCGAACCTGACGGGTAATATCTCCGCTACGCTCGCGAATGGAGAAACCGATCTTTTCCAACTCAGTACGGCTTCCTTACCGGCCACGGGAGGTGAACTCACCGTCACTTGTCTGCCCGGAGCTTCGGCTGGCGATATGCATGGATGCTATCTCTACCTGCGCGGCAAAGACAACAAGACCCAGAAACAAGTCGAGAAACGTATCACCCTCCAACTCGAAGTGGGAACGCTTAACCTGCAGGGAGCGGGAACCAAACCCGATCCATATACCTGTGCGGATGTCATCCTCTTGGCGGCGAACGAAGGAACGGTCTGGACGAAGACCTATTATTGGGTTACCGGCTATGTCCTCGGCGGCGTGAAACGCTATCAGGATACCTACGATGGTATCTCCTATACCGACACGCTATCCCTCGTTCTGGCTGCTACGCCTGACGAGACGGATGATACGAAGTATGTCACCGTGCAGATAAGCGGCAACGCGCGCGCTGCGCTCAATGTACTGGAAAATCCCGAACTGATCGGTCAGCAGATTAAGGTACAAGGACTGCTGCTCAACAACAACGCCAACCCCTATTACCTGGGCAAACCGGGTGTGCAGGACGTCCGTTCGGACGCGCAGTACGAGCGCCCCGCGAAGGAACTGCAAGACCTGGAACAAATTACCAATGAGCAATCACCAATCACCAATAAGGTCATCCGTGATGGCCGTCTTCTCATCCTCCGCGGCAACCACACCTACACCCTCACCGGACAATTGATGAAATAACGACAATCCAACCAACCCCTACAGACACAGCCAATAGGTTGTGTCTTTTTTTTGAACCTCTAAACACTAAACTCTAAACACTAAACAAAAAATCTCTGATTTTTCTTGCATATCTCAGAAAAATTTAGTACCTTTGCAACCCTTTCTGGATTTTTCGACTTATGACCACGAACGCACACATATTAACCATCAACGACCGGCTCTGTACTGCCCGGAATATCGATGAGATGCTCGCACGAATCGGCGTAGCACTTCACTTTTGACAGTTTGTTCACCGGCGCCAATGCCCATTCCAAAAGCGTCTTGGTCACCACCGGAGATTCTTCTTTTTTCTCACGAACTCTTTCTGCGCTTTTTTGAGTTGCTTGAGGTAGGCCTTGCTGGTATGCAAACGCGCAAAGGCGGCACCGGCCACTACACGGGCAGCTTCGACGTCACTCTGCCAGTGGAAACCGGCAATCACACGACTCTGACCATACTCGAAACCTTCTTTCAGCAGCGCATCCTGGGCAGCAGGGTCGATCTCACATAGAATCAGAGCCGTCGTCCATCCAAGCGTAGTATGTCCGGATGGATAGGAACCGTTATGACTAAGCGGTTCTTCGTCCGCCGGCACCAATGTAGGCTCGTGGAAGAATATATACGGGCGTTGGCGCATATACTTGTTTTTTGCACTGTCGCATGCGAAATGCGTGGTCTCGGTGGCATCCGTCAGCAGTTTCCATAACTGCGGGGTATTCTTCTCGGAGATCTGCACACCCAATACCGGCGAGAAGACAGCCGCCATTCGCCCGATGCTGTATTCGGCATCCAAACGGGCTTTTTCGCCTCGCAGCGTATTGCGCATCCGTTTGCCCCAATAGTACTGCGCCGTGTCATACGCAAAGCGCATCTCGGTAATCTGCGGAGGTCCGGGCAGATAATGCACCGCATTCGGCATTTCCGGAGAAGTGAAGTACGGATGAGGCTTGACCGCAAACACAGAGACGGAAAAGCAAATAAAAGGAATAAGAAGTGATTTTTTCATGTTCTTTCAATTTGGTGCTGCAAAAGTACAAAAAACATTTGATATACGCAAGAGACGCCTTTCATAAAAGAACATTTTTTATACGGAATGCGCAATTATAAACGTTATCATTTTTATTTTTTCACTAAAACAAAGATTCATTTTTTTTATAAATAATATACGATTATTAAGATCTTCAATAAGAAAAGAAAAAATGTGCACTTTTTCTTAAAATTAGCTATTTGGCATGTCATTTTAAAGCAGTACCTTTGCACCCGTTTTTGGACAAAAGGTTCGAAAAGTAGTATATTTAAGTACAAAAAAAGCAATGCGAATTGAATTAAGACAAACAATTTTCTATTTATTAGCGGTATTGGCATGCCCGTTATTTTCTCAGAAGACGTCCACTCTTACCCAGGTATCAGGTATCGTATGCGACCTTCAAACCCGCGAGCCTCTGATCGGCGTTACGGTGTATGACATTGATCATCCGAATGTAGGCACAGTGACGGACATAGACGGCCACTACACGATCTCTTTGGACACAAAGAAAGCCGTTCAGTTATGTTTCTCGTACGTGGGGTATGACCCGGAGACCTTCGTTGTGACCTCCGTAACGAACAAGTTGAACGTGAACCTCCTTCCTCATAACGAGTTGTTGGATGACGTGGTTGTTACGGCAGGCCGTTTCGAGCAACGCCAGACAGATGTGACTGTTTCGATGGAGGTTGTCAAGCCTCAGATGATCCGCAATCAGGCCCCGACAGACCTCGCAGCGACATTACAGACGCTTCCCGGAGTGGAGATTATCGACAAACAGCCGAGTATCCGAGGAGGTGGCGGTTGGACGTACAGCGTCGGTTCACGCTGTCAGGTGTTGATGGATGAGATGACTATCCTGAACCCCAAGACGGGTGAGATCAACTGGAACAACGTCCCGTTGGAGAACGTGGCGCAAGTGGAGGTCATCAAAGGAGCCTCATCCGTGCTGTACGGTTCGTCAGCGCTGAACGGTGTGATTAACGTGCGCACGCAGCGTCCGGGGCTCAAGCCGGAGACAAAAGTGAGCGGCTATGTAGGCGTATATGACGATTATAAGGATTACAAGTACACGGGCGCACGTTTACCTCTCTACTACGGAGCCGAAGTCTCCCACTCACGCCGTATAGGCCATTTTGACCTTTCAGGCGCCATCAGCGGCTTCAAGGACGAGGGTTACCGCCAGCAGAGTTTCAATGACCGCGTGCGGTTGGGAGGAAACATGACCTACCATCGCCCGATGCCGGAAGGAGAATATATGACGATGGGCGCCAACCTCAATTATGTGGCAAACCAATACGGCGACTTCTTTATATGGCGAAGTCCGAAAGACCCTATCCATCCGTCACCTCTGACGAACATGGGGCGCAAAGAGCATAACTTCAACATTGACCCCTTCTTCAACTATGACAACACGGAAAAAGGTATCTCCCATAAACTCCGTACCCGTTTCTATCTGACGACGGACAACCTGACCACGCCTTCTGCCGGTATCGGAACCGAAGATCTGCTCAAATGGGGCGTCACGAGTTTTGACCTCGACAAGATGAAAGGGTACTACGACCAAATCAAAGGGTACATGGACGCAGGCGTAAAGATCGAAGACGCACTGCTTGTGACGTTCAAGGAAGTGGCAATCCCATTCAAGAACGAACAATGGATAGATGCCATCAAAGGCGGTATAGATCTTGTACAGAACGGCTTCGGGTATACGGGCACCGTAGCAGAGTTGCAAGACGCGCTGGGTTACGCATTGGCTCAGGTCACCGACCACACGCCTACCCGTCCCGAGATGACCTATAACGCGTACGTGGACTATCAGTTCGCCAAGTCATGGCAATCCGGTGTACGCCTGACGGCCGGTATCAACTGGAACCATATCACCAACACCGCCAATATCACCGGTACCCACCATACGGACAACCTCGCAGCATACTTGCAGTACGACCACCGTATCGCCAACCGATTGTCACTGAGTGCCGGTGTGCGATTCGAGTACTATCGCATGGACAACCACTTTAAAGAGGCGAACATCCAGATAGGTAACTGGCTGTGCCCCGTGCGCCCTGTCTTACGCGCCGGACTCAACTGGGAGATATACAAAGCCGGATTCCTTCGCGCCAGTTTCGGCCAAGGTTACCGCAACCCCTCGATCACCGAGAAGTTCGCACGCAAGGATATCGGCGGCGTAGGTGTCTATCCCAATCCTGACATCCGTCCCGAGAGAGGCTTCAACGCGGAATTAGGTTACAAACAGTTGTATAAGTTCGGCCCCATTACCGGTACACTCGATGTTGCCGGCTTCTATACGGAGTACCACGATTTGATCGAGTACCAGTTCGGTCTGTTCCGCAACTCCGACTTCTCGATGATCAACTCTATGCAGGACCTGCTCGACGAAGGCCAGGCGATGATAGACAATATCATCCGGACCAAATCGCTGAGCGGAGCCGGAATCGGTATCGGTGCCCGGTTCGTGAACGTAGGGCACGCACGTATCTACGGTGCAGAAGTCAGCACGTCCGGAAAAGTGGACATCCGCAAGGATATGAACCTGCTCTACTCCATCGGCTACACCTTCACGGAGCCGGAAGACCTCGACAACCAAAGCCGTATCGAGCAGGAGAAGACCTATACCGACCCGTTGCAGATGAAGAACAAATCCAACGACTCCAAATACCTCAAATACCGCAACAAGCACTCGTTCAAAGCGACCCTGGACTATAGTTACAAATGGTTCTCCGTAGGTACGAACCTGTCTTACCGCAGTAAGATTCTTGCGGTGGACTATCTGATGGTGGACGAGCGCGCCAAGGGTGAGCCTGATCTGATGGACTATGCGCGTATGTTCATTTTCGGATACGAAGACGGCGTCTCGCTGCATGACTACTGGATGAGCCATAACAACGGAGTGTTCACAATGGACCTGCGCTTCGCTTTCCGCTTCAAAGAGCACGCAGAGGTTCAGTTCATGGTGAACAACCTGCTTAATACCGAATATTGCTTCCGGCCGATGGCACTCGCGCCGCCGCGTACCTTCGTCTGCCGATTGAATCTCAAATTCTAATAAACAATAATAATCAAAACAATTCACATTATGAAAAAAATCATTACAACCGTATTGTTAATCTGTGTATCAGTTGTCTCCGCTTTAGCGGTGACAGTGAATGAAGCCGTCGGTGTCTTCAAGGGAGACTTGAATATCGGCGGAGATCCGTATCCGAATAAAGAGGTGTATATCCTTCCGGGCATAGAGGAGAACACCATTACCTTCGTGTTGCCGGATTTTAAGTTCGGTGCCGTTTCGTTAGGAGATATCGTTCTCATGAATATCCCTATTGATGCCAATGGTCAGTTGAGCATGGACGACGCTACTTTGTATATCAAAGCCATCTCCGAGCGTGCGGAGATAGATGTGATCAATGGTCTGGAGGAGGGAGGAGACATCTATAACTCCGTGATTACCGGATCCGATGCGATGGTACTGCTTTCAATCGCCGCTCCGTCCCTCCCGGAACCGATATTCGTTCTTTTCACCGGTTCGAAAGAGACGGGTAAAAACTACGAGATTACCAATGGTGGCTTTGAAGGCAGCTGGTCTGGCGGAGAGCCCTCCAAATGGCATTCCTTCCCTTCCGCCACCGGTTTTTATGCTTCGATGGCCGGTGGAGAAGATCAGTTCAAGCAGTCCAATGAGACACGTCCGGGATCCACAGGATCGCACAGCGCCTTGATAGCCTCTAATCTCATCGCAGGTGTCAAAGCCAACGGAAACTGCACGAACGGACAGATCAATGCCGGTTCAATGACCGCTGACTCGCCTGCGGACAACTATAACTTCTCCGACCCGACCAATAACGGCTATAACACTGCCTTTGTAGGTCAGCCGGACTCGCTGGTGTTCTGGGCAAAATATATCCCTGCAGACAAAGATCCATCGAATTCGGTCAACAAAGCGCGCGCGCACGCGGTCATTACTACTAACGCGCGCTACCAGGATCCCGAGGCAAAGGATTATTCCTCTGTGAAGATCGCTGAGGCCACTATCAATTATTCCGCTACATCCTCTATGGGATGGCAACGCTTTGCTATTCCGTTCGAATATACGGCTGTAGATCCCTCACAAGCAGCTTACATGCTAATCACCTTCACCACCAACATGACGCCCGGAGGAGGTTCAACCTATTCCACCGGAGGCCTTTTCAACAAGAAATATTACTACGATAACATCTATCTGGACGATGCCGAGATGATATATAACCACTCGCTGGCTTCTCTCACCAAAGATGGTACACCTGTTACGTTCACGAACAATCAGGCTACCTCTTCCGATACGTACAGTGACAGTGACTATGATTTCGTAGCTACCACGGACGGAAAGGCTGCCAAGTCGTTCATCGGTTATGATCCGGAGAAAAGCCAAGTACATGTGTATGTGGTAGCAGACAACTACTCGCAAGCCGGTACGTATTCGTTATACACCCTGCAAATGGTCAAACCGGTTTACAATACCGAGTATGCCTATTCGGCTACAACGTGCGATAACGAGCCCTACTCGGATGAGTTGTTCTCCGGTCTCACGGAGAATGGCGTGTACAACAAAACCATCCCTAACAAGCAAGGCGGGGACTCGCTGATTACGCTTACCCTGACCGTCTATCCTACGTATTCCTATTCCGAACAGGCAACGATTGCTATGGACCAGACATATTCCTGGCAGGGGACAGAGTACAAAGATCTTGTACCGGGAACCTACAAAGATACCGTAGCACTTAAAACCATCCACGGATGTGACTCCATCTATACGCTTGAACTGACCGTCGAACCGATTGATTATTCCTTCTCCGAAGAATTGACCGTTTGCCAAAACGAGGAGATCACTTGGAGGGAGAAGACACTTCCTACCAATGAAGCGGGTGTAACGGTATTCAATGACTCTCTCTTGTCCATCTACAACACCGACTCGGTCTTCACGCTTACCCTGACCGTTCTACCGACCTATAGACAGGAAGACTCAAAAACGATAACAGAAGGCGATTCGGAGATATGGGAAGGGATAGACCTCAGTGTCATCCCTGTCGGTGACAGCACCCTCTTGGCTGAATACAAAGCGGTGAACGGTTGTGACTCTGTCATGGTACTTCACCTCACCGTCGAAACTAAAATAGGAACAGGACTGTTCGACAGCAACGACGAGAAAAGCGTAGCGAAAAAAGTGCTGCATAACGGATGTATTTACATCATCCGCAAAGACGAGAGTATCTATGACCTATTAGGTAACAAAATACAATAATCCATCATAAAAAAAATACAACAATGAAAAAGATTTTAACTGTTATAGCTGCCGGCTTAATGATGACGGCACAAGTCCTGGCCGTCACCACCAAAGATGTTTGCGGTCAGTTTCACGGATTGCTGAATATCGGTGGTCAGGAATATCCAGACAAAGAGGTGTACCTTCTTCCCGGTACAGTGGAGAACACCCTCACCTTTGTTCTGCCGGATTTCACCTTCGGCGCAAAAGGCAAATTAGGTAACATCGTTCTGCCGAATATCCCGATGAGCGCAGAAGGCCAACTCACTCTGGAGAACGCCACTCTCTATCTCGACTCTATCAGCGAACGCGCCACTATCACCATCCTCAACGGCTTAGAGGATGAGGGGATCGTTTACAACTCCATCGTCTCGAATAACGATGCAATGGTATTACTGTCCATCGCAGCTCCGTCGTTACCCGAACCGATACTCGTGCTCTTTGCCGGCAACGCCGTTCGCAGCAACAACTATGCCCTGCCCAACGGTGGTTTGGAGGGTGCATGGACAAGCAACGAGCCGCAAGGATGGCACTCCTTCGGCACGGCTACCGGACTCATGGCGGACTTTGTGACCAGCAACACCTACCAGTTCATCCCGTCCACAGAGGTGCGGCCCGGCTCCGAAGGCACTCAGAGCGCCATGCTCTCTTCCGACATGCTGTTCGGAGTCAAAGCCAACGGTAACTGCACGAACGGACAGATCAATGCCGGGTCGATGACCGCTGACTCGCCTGCGGACAACTATAACTTCTCCGACCCTGCCAATAACGGTTTCAACACCGCCTTCCAGGGACGTCCGGACTCCATCGTCTTCTGGGCAAAATACCAGCCTGCCGACCTCGACCCTACAAACGAGGTCAACAAAGCGCGCATGAGCACGATTATCACCACCAACGCGCGCTATCAGGACCCCGAGGCGGATGACTACTCTGCCGTCAAGATCGGAGAGGCGGTTGTCAACTATGCCGCTACATCCTCTATGGGATGGCAACGTATCGCCGTGCCGTTCCAATACACCGGCATCAACGGCGAGCCCGCATATATCCTCACAACCTTCACCACCAACCAGGTACCCGGAGGCGGTTCGTCATACACCACGGGAGGTTCATTCAGCAAAAAGAACGTTCTTGACACCGTCTATCTGGACGACATCGAACTGATCTACAACAAAGCCCTTACCTCCTTCGCTATGGATGCCGACGAATTGCAGTTCACCAACCATATCGCAACCCACCAAGGCAACTACTGCGACGACTGCGCCAAATTCAGCGCAGAATCACAAGGACAAACAGCACAGACCTTCATCGCCTTCGACCATGCGCACAAATGCATTCACGTATATGTCATCGCGGATGATTTCGCGCAGTCAGGAGAATACAACCTCTACCGAGTGACCTTCTTCGACAGCCAGACTGACGACCTCGAACCGATAACCGAAGGGATTGAAGAACTCTTCCTCCGCACCGATAACGCAAAGAAAGTGCTCATGGACGGACAACTCTTCATCCGTCACGGAAACAATTGGTACAACGCAGCCGGCATCCGCGTCAAGTAAGCTGCTGAAGACTGCAACACGATCCTCGTATAGGTACCAAAAACCGGTTTCTGGCAGTACACATCGGTACCCTCGGTACTGCACTGCGTTGTGGGAGAGGAGGTGGCCGCCACTTTGAGAACCTCTGAGATTCATCTTGGGGGTTCTTTCTTTGTATAGCATGTCCGGCGATGCAAGCGGTAAACCGACCCCCGGAGCGTCCTTCCATTGAATTGGAAGGAAGTCCGTGACCGCTCCGCCTAGGATAGCTCGCTCCATTTCATTCCGCGAAAATTTTTGGGGGGAAAGAAAAAATCGTAAAAAAATTAGCATATCTCGAAAAAAAGTAGTACCTTTGTGCAGTTTTTCGAAAAAAATGCAGTTCGGTTGTAAGATTTGGGCGGGAAAATCGTATTACATATAGAGAGGCTCTACAAATGGTGTCAAATGGCACATGATTTGAGGGTTGAAGTTGAAGAGTTTTAGTACAAATGACGCACGAGCAGTTTAC
>JAEEGG010024167.1_pt1 | contig 11814 bp, 7 predicted proteins | sample 9134161 | NCBI WGS metagenome assembly JAEEGG01 (sample SAMN16246543, study PRJNA631951) | gut metagenome | biome: gut microbiome; feature: rumen; material: CR-attached | host: Bos | place: Iran: Karaj | collected 2018-10 | reverse complement strand
AATTTTTCCGGATGCTTTTTTCTTATAAGACACAGGTTTTAATAATATCGGCGATGCTGTTGGGCGCATTGTCGTCGGTCTCTGTCGCCTTTTCTAAAGGGAAAAGCGCCAAGGACAATACGCTGACTGCCTTAAAAAGCGAGTCGGCTGCTAAGTCCGACGCCAATAACCGTTTTGAACGCAAGAAGATATACTTCTTCACCGAAGCGGTGCGTCAGAAGGAGGCTGGCAATTATGCCGCGGCAATCGACCTGCTGACCGAGTGCTACTACATCGACCATAAGGACGCGGCGGTGGTGTTCGAGCTGGCTGACATATACAGCAAGGTGGGCGACGACGACAACGCCATGAAGATGTCGCATCTGGCTGCATCTCTCGACAGAAACAACATCTGGTACAAGATGACTCTCGCGGAGCTCTATCTGAAGAACAAGCGAGTGGCGGATGCTGTGGAACTTTATGAGGAAATAGAAAAACTGCGTCCCGACCTCGAGGACATAGACTACCGTCTGGCAGGGCTGTATCTGCAGACACGCCAGTTCGACAAAGGTCTTCAGGCATTGAACAGGCTGGAGAAGAAAGTCGGCGTGGACGAGAATATCTCCATTGAAAAATACCACATGCTGCAGATGCAGGGCAAGAAGAAAAAGGCTTTGGCGGAGATAGAGAAACTGTCGCGGACTTATCCGCTGAACGTCGATTACAAGATTTTCCTTGCCATGGCGCATCTTAACGACAGCAACTTCGTCGAGGCTGAGAAGGTTATCGACGAGGCGGACAAGATAGAGCCGAACAACGAGAAGGTGCTGAACCAGAAGCTTGCGCTTTGCAGCGCCAGAGGTCAGACCGATGAGGCTGATGCTGTGGTCATGTCCTATGTCAATGACCCGAAAGTGGAGGCAGGCGAGAAGCTGAAACTCATAACCGACTATTTCTCGAACGTCACAAGAGTTGACTTCGCCGACAAATGCTTCCGCTCACTTGTGGGGCAGTATCCCGACGACGCCATGGTGCGCGCCTATTACTCTACGTTCTGTCTTATGCAGCGCAACGACACTGCAGCCGAGGTGCAGCTCAAGGAACTTGTGCGCATAGACCCGATGCTTGAGCAGGGCTGGCAGGATCTTGTGGGCATATACATGCAGAGAAACGACACAGCCTCGTTGAGCAGGACTTGCGATTCGGCGCTTGTTTATCTGCCGGAAAGTCCGTCGATGCTTGCGATAAAGGGATTGTCGCTGTCGTTGTACGGCGGTTTTGAGTCTGCTGTGGCTATGTATCAGAAGTCCTTGGAGTCATACAAGAAGAATCAGCCTGAAAACAAGGCGGCGCAGGCCGATATCAATATGTACATAGGCGATATTTACGCTCAGAAAGATATACCAGACAGCGCATTCGCTTATTACGAGAAATCATACGAGCTTAATCCGAATAACGACTTGCTGCTGAATAACTTCGCGTACTATCTTTCGGTCTATAACCGCGATTTGGACCGCGCGGAGCAGATGAGCGCCTTGGCTCTGAAGGCAAATCCGAACAACGTGTCGTACCTTGACACATACGCGTGGATATTCTTCCGCAAGAAGGACTATATGATGGCTAAGCTTTTCATGCAGCAGGCCATCGACAAAGGCGGCGACAAGAACGGAGTCTGCGTGGAGCATTTCGGCGACGTTCTTTATATGTCGGGCGACAAGGATGAGGCTATGATCTGGTGGAAACGCGCTGCGGAAATAGGCGGCGGCTCGGATTTGTTGAATAAGAAAATAGAAACTGGAACTTATGTTGAATAGAAGCAGAATAATAAGATTCATGGCTTATGCCGTGGCTTTCCCTATTGTTTTTGGCATGGGAATGCAGTCGTGCAAATCGACAAAGAAACAGCCTGTGCCGGCAGTTACAAAACAGTCGCAGGACGTGACGCCGTCCGATGTGGCGACGCAGGGCTCGTCGAAAACGACAGTCAAGAAAGTGGCGTTCGTGGTGAACGAGCCAAAAATCTCGACAGTCAACATCAATAACGCCTCAGTCACGATAATCACTGGCGGTCAGGAACTGTCGTCGAGAGCGTCCATCAGAATAATCAAGGACAGCATCGTGCAAATATCGCTTCAGCCGGCGCTCGGCATAGAGATGGCGAGACTTGATGTCACGCCAAAGAACGTGGTGGCGGTCAATAAGCTGCAGGGCCGTTACTTCGAGAGCAACATGGACTATCTAGCGAAAATGCTTGGCATGAAACTGGATTATTACGACTTCCAGGCATTGTTGCTGAACCGCATATTCATAGCCGGCGAAAGCCTGAAGAACTCGAAGGAAGTGCTCGGACACTTGGACAGCAAGACTGTGACGCCGACAGGCATACAGATGCTCGGGTCGAAGAACGCGGCGGGATTCTCGCACGAGTTCGACTTAGACAAGAACGGCAAGCTCGTGAACACTCAGGTCAAGTATCAGACCAGCATGAGCATGAGGTGCACTTACTCGCAGTTCCGCACACAGAACTCTGTGACGTTCCCTTTCATGATATTCATATCGGCGCTGCAGGGCAAGTCGTCGAGCAAATTGTCGATAGAAATAAAGAAAGCCGAGTTCAACCAGGCTGTCACCATAAATCCGACTGACAAGTCGAAATACAAGAAAGTTACGAATCCAGAGGAATTGTTCTCTAAATGATAAGGAATAAAGGAAATATAACCATGCGTTGTCTTTTTAGCATATTGATTTTGTTGGGAATATCGGTCTCCGTCTGCTCGCAGGAGACAGTCAAGTCGCTCAAGCGCAAGCAGCGTCAGGCTAAGCAGAATATCGAGATGACCAACAGGTTGTTGAACGAGAATAAGAAGAACCAGAAAACGACAGCCAACAGCATAACCGTCATAAGCCGGCAGATAGAGGAGCGTGAGAACCTCATAAAGGCTCTTAACGACGAGGTGGGAATACTCGACCATGACCTTTCCAACATCAATGCCGAGAAATCTCAACTCGAGGAAAAACTGCAGGAACTGCGAAAGGAATACGCAAAGCTGCTTTACCATTATTATTTCCACAAGACCAAAAGCAACGCTGTGTTTTATATACTCTCTTCGGAGTCGCTTACACAGGGATTCCGCAGACTGAGGTATGTTCAGCAGTACTCCAACTACAGAAAGGAGCAAGCGCAGAAGATACAGCAAGTGACTGACGAACTGGGACAGAAGGAGACTCTCCTGTCGCGCGTGAAGGAGGAGAAGCACAATACACTCAAGGGAAAGCAGGTGGAGAGCAACAAACTGCTGAAAAGCAAGGAAAGCAAGCAGAAGATGCTGACCGAGCTGTCGCAGAAAGAGTCCGACTTGAAAGTGAAACTCGAGAAACAGCAGCGCCAGGTTGAAGTCCTGAACAAGAAAATCGACGATATGATTGCAGCCGAGATAGCTAAGCAGGAAGCGCAGCGCAAAGCCAAGGCGAAAGCCGAGGCTGAACGCAAGGCAAAAGCGGCAGCAAGCAAGAAACCGGCTGCTCAAGGTACTGCAGCAAAGCCATCAGCACCGTCAGCACCGTCAGCGCCATCGACGCCTTCTGCTCCTGTGACTAAGCCTTCAGCTCCAGCGTCCGAGGGCAAATCGCTCGTGTCAGGCGGATTCGAGAGCAACCGAGGCCGTCTGCCTTGGCCAGTCAGGGGCATTGTGACAGGACATTTCGGACTGCATCCTCATCCGGTGCTCGACCATGTTCAAGTGAATAACAAGGGCATATACATACAGACAACAGCCAACTCCGACGCCAGCGCTGTTTACGACGGCGAGGTGACACAGGTCTTCGCCATACCGGGCAACAACAACGCCATAATCGTGAAGCATGGCATATATAGAACTGTGTATGCCAACCTGACAACCACTTATGTGAAAGTGGGCGACAAGGTGAAGGCCCGTCAGAAACTCGGACGTGTCTTCGTGGACCAGGAGGCAGACAAGACAGAGTTGTATTTCATGTTGTATAAGGAGTCTGTTTTGCAGAATCCTGAGTTATGGCTCGCAAGATAAAAAAGACAAGATGCTTAGAAAACTCGTATTCGCTACAAATAACAAGAACAAGATAAAGGAGGTGTCTGAGATAGTCGGACACAAGTTCGACATCGTGTGTCTCGATGAACTCGGATGCCATGACGACATAGCCGAGACAGGCACGACGCTCGAAGAGAACGCCCTCATAAAGGCGCGTTACATAAACCAGAAATACGGCGTGGACTGCTTCTCGGATGATACCGGGCTCGAGGTGGACGCGCTGAATGGCGAGCCTGGTGTTCACTCCGCACGTTACGCGGGCGAGGACAAGAATTCCGAGGCGAACATCGACAAACTGCTGGCTAACCTCGACGGCAAGAGCAACCGCAATGCGCGATTCAGAACGGTGGTTGCCTTGATAATCAACGGCGAGGAGCACGTGTTCGAGGGCAAGGTGGAAGGTCGCATCACGGAGTCGCGCCACGGCAACGGCGGTTTCGGCTACGATCCTGTTTTCGTGCCGGAGGACAAGGACAAGACATTTGCGGAGCTTTCCGCAGAAGACAAAAACTCGATAAGCCATCGTGGGCGAGCTATTAAAAAATTGTCTGATTATTTAAATAGTTTGTGATAAATGAACGGTCTCAGGAAGATATTGCTGCTTTGCGTTTCATCTCTCGTGTCTGTCTGCTCTTTGGCGCAGGTGGAAGTCGGCGGATGGCGTGTGCATGCGTCTTTCAATAACGTGCAGAAAGTTGCGCAGTCGGCAGATAGAGTGTTCGGCGTGAGCGATGGCTCGCTTTTCCTTTTCGACAAGAAGGACTATGAAGTGGAGACACTTTCCAAGGTCGAAGGACTCAATGGCGCGAATGTCGCCTTGGTAACGTACGCGGAAAAGGCCAAGGCGCTTGTGATAGCATATACCGACGGAAATATAGACCTGCTCTATGACGACGGCAGCATAAAGAATGTGCCGGACATTAAGAACTCTAGCGTGAGCGCTGACAAGAACCCTTCGGAACTCGTTTACGACCCCTTGACAGGCAATGTCTATATAGCAGGCGAGATAGGAATAATCGTCTTTAATCCGACAAAGAAGGAAATCTCGGACACTTATATAATAGGCGACGGCGGCACATATCTCTCGGTGTATTCGGTGGCATTGACTCCCGATTCGATATACGCGTTGACTCCCGACGGACTCAAAAGCGCTTCGAAGAGCGAGAAGATGCTGGTTAACAGCGCAATGTGGAAAACTACTGTGCTGGAAATCGACGACGCCAAGCAAGTGGAATATGCCAGCGGCAAATTATTTATCCTTTCGTCATCCAATAAGCTTTATAGCAAGGAAATAGACAAGGCGGCATTGACTCAGCTGGATGACGGCGCTCTTGGATTTTCGGTTTCGCCTGATGGCAATCTTATTGTAGGCAAGTCGAATTCGGTTGCTAAGATTTCTGCTGACGGCTCTGTGATTTCAATGTGTGACAACATATACTCTCCGTTTGCTATTCAGGACTCAAAATCTTCCGAGCGCATCTGGGTGGCTGCAGGATGGAGTGGCGTGGTGGAACTCAATAATTGGCAGCCTATCCAGGCAATCAAGCCTTCGGGACCGGCCAGCAAGGATGTGTTCTCGCTCAGATATTCAGACGGAAGACTCTTTGCCATGACTGGAAATCCGAGGTGTTATTCGGCGTCTGATGTCAGCAAGCCAGGCGCGGTCATGTTCTTCGAGAATGAGGTGTGGAATAGCATAACAAGAAATGAGGTTTACGGAGCGACAGGCAAGAACTTCCTCTCTCTCTGCTACATGTCGATAGACCCGAAAGACAAAACGCATTACTATGTGACATCGCTCCGTGACGGACTTTACGAGTTCAGGAATGACATTTTTTATAAGCGCTATGGCCCAAGCAACAGCACGCTGCAAGTGGCAAGCGGGGTTAGCGAGGCCGATGATTATATAACGGTCTGCGGTGTGGCGCTGGATAATAACGACAGGCTCTGGATGATAAACGAGTTGTCGGCGGCGTCGGTCAAGGTGATGCTCGAGGACGGCACTTGGAAGCAGTTCTCATATCCGAACATTACCAACCCTCCGTTTATGGATAAAGTCGTAGTTCTATCCAACAACCAGAAATGGTTTGGGAAACCGCACCGCACATACAGCACCGGCGGACTCTTCATACTCGACGAGAACGGCAACACATCCAGCGTGTCCGGACACAAGACAAAATTCATAAGCTCGGTGACAGACCAGGACGGCAACTTGAAGTCGTTAGGCTCGGTCTATGACATAACCGAGGACAGGAACGGCGATGTGTGGGTGGCTTGCGACAATGGCGTGTTTGTGTTCAGCGGTGTCAAGGACATATTCACCAACGGCTACAAGGTGACACGTCCGAAGATTTCGCGCAACGACGGCACCAATTACGCCGACTATCTCTTAGACGGACAAATGGTGAGGGCGATAGCCGTGGACGGCGGTAACCGCAAATGGATAGGCACCAACGCTTCAGGCGTTTACCTGATGTCGGCTGACGGACTGACTCAGATTCAGCACTTCACCGAGGACAACAGCCCTCTGTTGAGCAACCAGATACTTTCCATCGCCGTTAATGACGAGACAGGCGAGGTGTTCATCGCTACAGGCGGAGGTCTTGTGTCATATCGTTCCGACGCGACCGAGAGCAACTCCGATCTTGACGAAATAAGGGCGTTCCCTAATCCTGTGCGTCCGAACTTCAATGGCGTGGTGACTATTACCGGACTTATGGACGGGGCAGTGGTGAAGATAACCGACGCGGCAGGCAACATCGTCTGCCAAACAGTGGCAAACGGCGGAGAAGCGACATGGAACCTGCGCAATGTGGACGGCCGCAGTGTGGCGAGCGGTGTTTATGCTGTCATGGCTTCTGAGGCTAACGGCGGCAAGGCTCGCGGAGCGGGTAAGATATTGGTTATAAGATAAATAATGGACTAATTATATAAAGGAGAGAAAGACATGGCAAATGACGAAGAATTGTTGAACGGAGGAGCGCAGGAGAACACTGCGGCAGAGTACACCGATGATAACATTGTCACACTCGAGGGACTGGAGCATGTGCGCTTGCGTCCAGGTATGTACATAGGTAAGCTGGGCGACGGCAACAGCGCCGACGATGGTATTTATGTGCTGCTCAAGGAGGTGATTGACAACTCAATAGATGAGTTCAGAATGCATTTCGGCACAACGATAGATATTAAGTTTGACGAGCGCACATTGACGGTGCGCGACTATGGCCGAGGCATTCCGCAAGGCAAGATGGTGGCTGCAGTGTCGATAATGAACACCGGTGCGAAGTACGATACCAAGTCGTTCCAGAAGTCGGTCGGACTGAACGGTGTCGGTACGAAGGCGGTGAATGCCCTGTCGTCGAATTTCAGCGTGTGGTCGTTCCGCGACGGCAAGGTGAAGCAAGCCGATTTCGAGGCTGGCAAGCTTGTCAAGGAATACGACCTGCAACCGACGACCGAGCGCGACGGAACCATGGTGCGCTTCACTCCCGATGAGGCTGTGTTCGGACCATACAAATTCCACACCGACTACATCGAGACGATGCTGCGCAACTACACATACCTGAACACCGGGCTGACACTCGTCTTCAACGGACAGAAGTTCGTGTCGCGAAACGGATTGCTCGACCTGCTGCAGGAACGCAACACAGCCGAGCCGCTTTACCCGATAGTTCACCTGAAGGGCGAAGACATAGAGATAGCCTTCACGCACACCGACCAGTATGGCGAGGACTACTATTCGTTCGTCAACGGACAGTACACGACTCAGGGAGGTACGCACCAGAGCGCGCTGCGTGAGCATCTTTCGCGCGCCATAAAGGACTTCTACCAGAAGAACTTCGAGTTGTCTGACATCCGCAGCGGCATCGTGGCGACCATCGCCATCAACGTCATTGAACCTACATTCGAGAGCCAGACCAAGGTGAAACTCGGTTCGGCTAACATGGCGCCGGACAAGGACAGTGAGGGCAAACCTTACGATCTGAGCGGCGTGAGCGTGAACAAGTTCGTGGGAGATTTCATAAAGAAGGAGGTTGACGATTTCCTGCATAAGAACCAGGAAATAGCCGACACGATGCTCCACAAGATACAGGAGAGCGAGAAGGAGCGAAAGGCGATTGCCGGAGTGACTAAGCTCGCGCGCGAGAAAGCCAAGAAGGCGAACCTGCACAACCGCAAGCTGCGCGACTGCCGCTACCACTTCAACGACACGCGTGTGAAAGACGAGGCGAAGAACGAACTGATGGAGAACAGCTCGATATTCATCACCGAGGGTGACTCTGCGAGCGGCAGCTTGACCAAGTGCCGCAACGTGGACGTGCAGGCGGTGTTCAGTCTTCGCGGTAAGCCGCTCAACAGCTGGGGACTTTCCAAGAAGGTGGTTTACGAAAATGATGAGTTCAACCTGCTGCAGGCGGCGCTTAACATTGAGGACGGACTCGACGGGCTGCGCTATAACAAGGTGATAATCGCCACCGATGCCGATGTCGATGGCATGCACATACGTCTGCTTATGCTCACGTTCTTCCTGCAGTTCTATCCGGAGCTTGTGAAGAGGGGACACGTCTATATACTCGAGACGCCGCTGTTCCGTGTGCGTAAGACAGGCAAGAACGGTGCTGACGACCGCTACTGCTACTCCGAAGACGAAAGGCTCGAAGCTATCGAGGCGCTGAAGCCGAATCCCGAGATAACACGATTCAAAGGTCTCGGAGAAATATCGCCCGATGAGTTCAAGGGCTTCATCGGCGACAAGATACGACTCGACCAAGTGAAGATGGCAAAGGGCGACCTCATTGGCGATGTCCTTGAGTTTTACATGGGCAAGAACACACCGAGCCGTCAGGACTTCATAATAGACAATCTGGTTGTCCAGGAGGACATGCTTTGATAAAAAAATCCCGAACGCAAGTTCGGGATTCTTTTATCACTCTCTCATCAAGATATATTGCCCCTTCAGGAGTTGCATAGCCATAGACTTGACCTTGCAGGGTTATGAATTGTTGGGTTCTGACCTTAATAACCCTTGGAAAATTACACCATCGAATCCAGTCTTTACGAAATCTGTTCCGAGATTAACTTTGCTATTCTGATTATCCTGTCCTCCGATGGATTCTCCTTCTGATGCTTCCAAATCCAATCTATCATTGTTCTCATTTGTTGCTCCGTACTCAGCATCAAGGCTATCGCTGTTATCACTTCCTTGTTGTTTAAGATTAAACTTAGCCCATTTATTAAAACTAACTTGGTCTCTGATAGTGCCATCTTCTATTTTACTTTTAATTTCTTGTATTGCATCTTCGCTTAATCCATCAATAGCAACCTTGAATACACATTGAAATCCATATTGAAATCCATATGGTATTCCTCCCTTGCCTCTTTTTACCTCATTACCAGCGTGGTCAACGAGGTGTATGTTTTTATTACTATTCCTCTGCCAGCGTACTCGTCATCAAGATAGCTAAAGACATCTTCCTTTTCATCATCTGTCAAAGGTACATAATCTACTGCAAAGATTGCATCATCATCCTCTCTCCTCCTGAGGTCTTCCTCCATATCCTTGCTGCCATGAGTCTCAATCCCGAGGTCATTCAGATGGCCTACAAGCTGACCTGTAATCTCAGTGCTGAAGTTTACGCCTTCGCTTTCTGTCAGCCCATGCTCAATGTCAAACTGCTTTACAGTGTCGGCATACAACTATTCTTACTCATATTTATAATATGAGTGTGCTTTAAATTCTTATCTTTGTGAGATTTTAGGGAATCGCTTGTCTTTGAGGCAAGCCCGATGTGCCAATAACAGAAAAACAAAATAGCTACTACAAAAGCATGAGACAATTCAAACTATGGAACCGGATATTCGGATGGCTGGCGTTCGCTATCGCCGCATTCACATATCTCGGCACAATGGAGCCAACTGCAAGTTTCTGGGACTGCCCAGAGTTCATTTCCACAGCCTACAAGTTTGACGTAGGCCATCCTCCAGGGGCTCCGTTCTTTATGCTCATGGGCCACTTCTTCACTCTTTTCGCAAGCGATGTGGAGCATGTGGCGCTTATGGTGAACGCGATGTCGGCTCTTGCCAGCGCATTCACGATTCTTTTCCTGTTCTGGACCATTACGCTGCTCGCCAAGAAGGTTATAACTCCTGACGCTGAGGGCAACTACAGCCTCGGCAAGCTCGTGGCAATCATGGGCGCAGGAATGGTTGGAGCTTTGGCTTACACTTGGAGCGACACGTTCTGGTTCTCGGCTGTCGAGGGCGAGGTTTACGCATCTTCTTCGCTGTTCACGGCAGTCGTGTTCTGGGCTATCCTCAAGTGGGAGGAGGTGGCTGACGAGCCATACGCCAACCGCTGGCTTATACTCATCGCCTACCTGATGGGATTGTCCATCGGTGTCCATCTGCTCAACCTTTTGGCCATACCAGCCATAGCTTTAGTTTATTATTTCAAGAAATTCAAGCCTACAGTCAAGGGCACAATCGCGGCTCTGCTCGTGTCGTTCGCTGTTCTTGGCGTCATGATGTACGGCATTATCCCGGGCATCGTGATGGTGGGCTCATGGTTTGAGCTGTTCTTTGTCAACTCGCTCGGATTGAGCTTCAATACCGGTTTCGCATTCTTCCTCGTGTTGCTGTTCCTGGTGCTCGGACTGGGCATTTACATGACTTACACAGGCAAGCATGACAAACTGGCGAGAGTGCTCTTCGTGCTCGGTGTTTCTCTCATGGGTATGCCGTTCATCGCGGGCAGCATATTGCTCGGCGTAATCATAATCATCGCGCTCACAGTGATGGTGTTCGCCATGAGCAAACGCTTCAAGATGAGCCTTATGAACACGATTCTTGTGGCAGCCACGGTCATTGCAGTGGGATATTCTTCGTTCGCTGTTATCGTGATACGTTCTGCGGCGAATCCTCCTATGGACCAGAACTCTCCGGACAACGTGTTCAGCCTAAAGAGCTACCTCAACCGTGAGCAGTACGGCGATCGTCCTCTGTTCTACGGACCATACTACAACGCTGAAATCAAGTGGATTCCAGCCGGCGACAACTCCATCCGACCATCCATCAAGGAGGGCGACAACGTATGGAGCCAGAAGGAGAAAGTCGATGCCGCCGAGAAGGACCAGTACATCATAACAGACAAGCAGAGAAAGTACGAGTACGTCAAGCAGTTCTGCACGCTCTTCCCTCGTATGTACAGCTCGCAGGGCAGCCATGTTTCGGCTTACAAGTCTTGGAGCGGCGACGACATGAAGAATTTCGAGTACGAGAACGCAGGACGAAGCTTCCAAGGCTCTGCCCCTACGTTCGGCTCTAACCTGAAGTTCTTCTTCGATTATCAGATAATGTACATGTACATGAGATACTTCATGTGGAACTTTTCCGGCCGCCAGAACGACATCCAGGGCTACGGCGAGATAGACAAGGGCATGTTCCTGACTGGCATTCCGTTCATCGACAGCATCTGGGAGGGCGACTACGACAAACTCCCAACCCAGATGAAGGAGAACAAGGGCAGAAATGTTTACTACATGCTTCCGCTTCTGCTCGGCATCATCGGATTGATTTGGCAGCTCAGAAACGGCAAGAAGGGCAAGGAATCATTCCTTCTGACCTTCATTCTGTTCTTCATGACGGGTCTTGCCATCGTGCTTTACCTTAACCAGACTCCATATCAGCCTCGTGAGCGTGACTATGCTTATGCCGGCTCGTTCTATGCGTTCGCTATATGGATAGGTTTTGGCATGCTGGGCATTATGTC
>JAEEGG010024166.1_pt1 | contig 11814 bp, 3 predicted proteins | sample 9134161 | NCBI WGS metagenome assembly JAEEGG01 (sample SAMN16246543, study PRJNA631951) | gut metagenome | biome: gut microbiome; feature: rumen; material: CR-attached | host: Bos | place: Iran: Karaj | collected 2018-10 | reverse complement strand
AACACTTCGATAAACTCAGTGCATCGCAAGCGCGGTATGATAGTGTAATTTTTTTTTACAAAATGTAAAAAAAGCGCCGTTAAATGTATTATCTGTCACAAAAACGCTATGATGTGTAAAAAAAATATTACAAACTCTTTTTGTTGGTTGTTGATTTAATTATACTTATTAAAAAAATAAGAGGCTAAATATGGAGAAAAAATTCCCGTTTTTTAAAACACTTACACTTCTTGTATGGCTAGTGCTGGGGATGGGCACGGCGTTTGCTATGGATTCTTGGTTGCAGCATAGGAGTAAAACTGCTCCTAATACAGAAGGCACAGGTGCCAATCAGTGCTACCTTATTTCTACGCCAGAGGAATTAGCTTGGTTTGCTCAGCATGTTAATGATCAAGGCGAAAATGCAAAGTCATGTGCCAAGTTAGTGGCTGATCTGGACTTGGCTGGTAATTTTTGGGTCCCGATTTCTTTTAAGGGAAGAAAGCATGCTGTTCATCTTGATGGGAATGGCTTTATTATAAGGAACCTGTACATAAGTGCAGAAGAACTTTTGAATAAATATCCTAATGATACCCAGGCTGCACAGAATCTGGGACTTATTGGCGCATTTACGGGGCATGTACAAAACATAATCTTGGAAAATGTTGAAGTCTATGGTTATGGTAGAAATTACGCCACTGGTGGTAAGGATCCGGTTCAAAATCCGCTTTCCATTGGAACAGTGGTTGGCTGGCAGAGTAATTCGAATAGCATTGTTGAGAATTGCTATGTGACGGGAAAAATGATCACGAGCGGTGATGGCCAGGCTGTGGGTGGAATTGTTGGCAATAATGGTGGTGGCACTATAAGGAATTGTTATAGCGCCGTAAATATTGATGCTAGTGGAACTTCCTACGTGGGGGGAATTGCTGGCTATACGAAAAATTTTGATGGAAATGTGACCATCTCTTCTTGCGTTTATAATGGTGAATCCCTTTCCATCTCCGGTGCTGGTGAAGCAGGTGCTGTTGTTGGAAATCACTTAAATGGCTCCACCACCTTTGACGATGTTTATTACGATAATACAAAATTTGAAAACGGTGTTGGTGCATCAATGGGGGGGGAGATTACGGGAACAACATCGGGAACAGCCGATTTGAATTCCGAGCTTATTGCTTCTACGCTTAATGAGGGAAACGAAAATGCTCCTTGGTCTTCGGGTGAAACTGATATTTGTCTGAATGGTTATGGTGCCGATGGACATAAAATAACCTTTAGCGCAAATGGAGGTTCCTTTGCAGAAGGGACGACTTTTGTGAAGTTTGTTCAGCACGGGAACATTATCAACAATGATGGCGTTGCTGACCCTGTTTGGAAAAATGATGACCATGTATTTGCCGGTTGGTCTGGTGATGCTTACATGGCTCCTGCTTCCAAGGCTGTGACGATTTCTGCAGTTTGGAATCCGGTGTATACAATTACATTCGATGCGGCTCCGGGAACATTCCCCAATGAAGCGTCTGGTGTTGTAAAGACTGTAAAGGTTGAAGAAGGCAAGAAGATTGCGGTAAAGGATTTTGTTGTTCCGTCGTATTATACGAATCAAGGTGTGAAGTACAGTTTTATGGGCTGGTCCACAACGGAGAATCCTGCAGAAGAAGATGCCCTTGTTGATGAAAATGGGCTTGATAATCTTCCCAATGCAACGGGTAATATAACTTTGCATGCCGTGTGGACGGAAGCAACGATTTATACGGTCACTTTTGACGCAAATGGACATGGCCCAAGTATTGCAAACTATGTTAAGGTGAAAAATGTTTATGATCAAGAGAAAGCGACCGCTTTGACAGATGATGATTTTGAACATGCTGATGGATATTCTTTAGATACTGAAAATGGTTCTGGATGGTGTATTGATTCTGAATGCAGTGCGGAATTTAATTTTAACACGCCAATTGCAGAAAATAAAACTCTTTATGCCAAGTGGAAAGCGAAAGAATATACCATTAATTATGAAAACTTGAATGGAGCATCCAATTCTAATCCATCCAAATATACGGTAGATGGGATTGATTTGGCTGATCCCTCATGGGATGCTGCTCACCGTTTCTTGGGCTGGTACAAGGATCCTGAATTTAAGAATAAGGTAACTAGCATTCCTGCAGGTTCGACAGGTAATTTGACTTTGTATGCTGAATGGGAGGATGTAACCTATACGATTACATATCGAGGCGGGACCTATGGAATAGGTCTTGTTCCTTCTGAAACCAAGGTTCATGGACAACCCTATACTTTGAGGGATGTATCCTATACTCGAAAAGGATATGTCCAGACCGGTTGGAGTAAAACTGATGGAGGGACTGATGTTATTGCTCTTGGATCTTCTTATTTGGAAAATGCCAATTTGATTCTTTATCCGACATGGGAGATTGCGACATATACAATTAATTATGTGTGTGAAGTGTGTACTGAAAGCAATCCTTCTAAACCTCGTACATATACGGTAAATGATACTAAAGATGATAATTTGTCCATATATAGTCCAACTTTTTCATCAAGCGAATATGAGTTCAAGGGGTGGTATTGGGATAAAAACTATACAAATCGCACTACGAACATTCCAAAGGGGGCTCTCGGTGATACAACCTTGTATGGAAAGATGCTAAAAAAATACACAATAAGCTATGAACTGAATGGTGGAACAAAGCATAACAGCAGAACGTCTTACACGAGCGAAACAGCAACATTTGCTTTGGGACAAGCAACTGGTCGTGAAGGCTACACCTTTGCTGGTTGGTACGATAATCCTACCTTCGCTGGCAATCCCGTGACGGAAATCCCGCTGGGCTCTACGGGCGACAAGATTTTCTATGCCAAGTGGATTCAGGAATATGGTGCCATTACTATAGTGAGTAATATTGATGGGACTAATTCTGCCGTCATCAACGGAGATTACAGCCATAAAAATAAACCAAATGAGCAACGCGATGCTGTCGCTATTCCTAATGACATCGTTGTTAACAATGTTGTAATGTCTCGCAAATTTCCGGTGAACGTGTATTCGACAATAGTGCTGCCGTTCAGCGTGAATACGGAGAATGTCGAAGGTCTTAGTGCGGTGCTCTACTATAACGGCATCAAAAAGGAAAATGGTAAGAGTACCATCCGCATGAAGGTCTTGTGGGCCGAAGACAACCTTATAATGGGCAAAAATGGACAATATGTGCATTATAATCATACAAACATGCTCGCAAACACTCCGTACTTGTTGATGATGAAGGATGAGACCTTCGCGATTAAATCTGAAGCCTATCCAATAACACTCGAAAGGACCTCACCTGCCGAAGAAGATGCAAATGGCAGTGGTTGGACATTCCGTGGCACCTGGAAATACAAGGAGTGGGGCCCGAAACAGGAGGATAGCCCGGGAAACTATGACTCGGAAACGGGTTATGCTTACGGCTTTTCTGCAGCAGCCAGTGGCGATAAAATTAATGTTGGCGATTTCGTCAGGGTCGGCGAAGGCGCCTGGATTCGTCCGATGCGAGCATACCTTGTCAGGGATGATAAAAAGGCACAGCTGGCTCGTGCAAACGGCGCATACGTCAAGCGTCCTTCTGTCGTCCAAGAGGAACTGCCCGAAATCATGAGCATCGTCATTGACAACGGTCGCGATGATGAAGGACAGACGACGGTCATCGGCCACTTCAACACGCGTACGGGCGAAATCAAGATGATTCCGCAGAACCGCACGTTCGACATCAAGGGCCGTAACGTGGGCAACAAGGCCAACAAAGCCCGCGGCGCATACTACGGCAAGAAGGTTCTGAAGAAGTAAACGCTCTCTGTCACTCCGGCCTGAGCCTGTCCCGGATTTATTCCGGGATGCCGGAGTCAGTTGTTGTATTTTCCTGTTATTTATCTGTCAGCTTTAACATTCTAAGATTATGAACATGAATATTAGAAAGAAAAAAGAATACGCTGTTCCTCAGATGGAAACGCTCGAGCTTGCTTACGAAAAGCAGGTTCTCCTAGAAGATAGTGAACGTCTTTTTTATAAGGATGGTGAAGGCGTTGGGGATACCAATGGTGAAATTGGCTAATAACGAGGCCATGAAGGACTACCAGAAACCGAAGATGGAGGTCTTGGAACTCCGTACCCAAGGCAGTGTTCTCGAATGCACTTCTGAACAGTATAGCAATGGAAAATGCATGCCCTGGGGGATTGAACCATAGCATCCGCAATTAAAACGGTCACTTTTATTATGCCACTCCGGCTTTAACACTGTCACCCCGTGCTCCGTCACGGGGCCAGTTTTTTTACACAGAACAACCGATGCCGGCACTGAGGCCGGCATGACAGCGTAATTAATTGTAACCCCGCACTTGTTTGCGGGGTTTGTTGTATAGACAAATACCTGCTAACAAATATGTGAATACAAACGTTTACTATGTTATTCTGTTTGATGGATTTGTTAGGAATTTATAACTTTTGCGTATGTTTTTTATTTGGTAAAGAGAAAACGGTATGACCAAAGATCGAATTATTCATTGTCTGCATTCAATGCGCGTGGTGTTAACACTAGTAGTTGCCTTCTTTATGGTTTCGACTGCGTGGGCGGATTCCTGGCCGGAATACATCACCGAATTAAAGCTTGTTGGCGGAACTGAAAGTGAGGTGACTAAGCTCACCAATACTCTTGAGAGTGAAGGTTGGATTCGCATTGATCAAGACTTGAACGAAGGGGCTGGTGGCGACTACATCTACCTGTTCTACAAGAAGGACGACCGAAAAGATCCCAATGGCGGATATATTACTGACTTGGACATCAGTACTACAAATACTACTTCATATACGTCCAACAATGCTACGTATTACCGTGTTGATTACGACGGTGGCTCTTATTTTAAGCAAAATAATGGCAACCTGAACAGCAAAGCGAAAGATGGTTGCACCAATATGTGGCTCTATTACACCAAAAAGAATTTTAGTGATAAGCGTGCGGTTAATAAAATTTATTTCTATAGCGGTAAAAGTAATCCCGGTAGCAAAGGCGCAGTTGGTGGTATTGATTTGAACCAATATGCCGGGGGTACTTACATTTACATGTACCTTGATACATTGACCAAGCATAATCGTCCGAAATCTGACCCAGTAATGGCTTCTGGTTTGGCCTACAATGGTTCTCCACGACGACTGGTGGAGACAAATGCGACTCTTTGGAATGGTACAATGTACTACCGTTTCGGCTCATCGACGGGATCAAATATCACCGACATAAAAAGTATAAAAGCGACGGCGCCTGGAACTTATACCGTCTATTATTTTGCGGGCCCGACTGATTATGCGGTGTCGTCTACATTGCACTCCCAGACGGTTACCATTGCCAAGTCGTCTAATAAAAACGTTAATGTGGGTATCGGTTCGGCTTATACTGTAGGAGAAAGTTTTTATCCGTATATTACTGGAACGAATTTGAGCACTGGAAGTGTGACTTATCAATATTCTACATCGAAAAATGGTTCTTATTCTACAACCAAGCCGGCATCTTCGGGAACTTACTGGGTGAGGGCTGTTATTAATGGCGATAACAATTGCTATGCATATACGACTCCTGCCGTGTCTTTTCAGATAAATCCGCCAATAAAAGATTTGGTGATTGCTGCGATTCCTGAACAAACTTATAGCGGTTCGCCAATTTGCCCTGATGTTAGCGTACAAAATGGCAATAGAACACTTAGAAAAGGCTCGGATTACACGACCTCGTGTGCCAACAACATCAACGTCGGTGACGCTAATATAACGATTTCCGGCATAGGTGATTACTCAGGCTCCATAACAAAATCGTTTAAAATTGTCCAGAAATCGGTGACGGGTGTCGCCGTTGATTACAATAAATCGCTCGAATATACAGGTTCTGCCATTTGCCCCGAAGTCGTTTTGATGGACGGCGAAAGAATGCTTGTGCAAAACAAGGATTATTCCGTTGCATGTATGAACAACATTGAAATCGGTACAGATGCCGTGATTACTGTCAATGGTATGGGAAACTATACGGGCTCTATCAGCAATATTTTTGAAATTACTCGGAAGTCGATAGAGAGCGCAGAACTTGTTTATAACGAACATCCTATTTATACAGGTTATGCGCTTTGTCCTGAAGTTGTCGTGAAGGATGGTGAAAAAACGCTTGTGGAAAATACAGATTATACGTATAAGTGTACGGCCGCGTTTAATGTCGGTAGTCAGGGTTCTATCAAGATTACTGGCATGGGTAAATACAAAGGTCAGGTGGATGGTCCGGTGACACCTTTACCTAAGTTGATTTCCTCCGAAGACATTACGTTTACTGGATACTGGCGCTATGATGATGTCAATGATAGGCACAAAATTACTTCTGTCGCTGTTTGCCAAGGAAAAGCCCATTATTTGTCAAGTGAGACTGATTATACAACCAGTATTACTTACGACGAAAGGGGATTTGAGTTTGCTATCATAGAGGGTAAAGGCAATTACACAGGATCAACAGAAATAAAACCTATGATTGTTTCTGGATCGCATGGCCTGGTTACAATTCCTAAAGAAACGTTGGTCTTGTTTGAAAACGCTACTATTAATGGTCCTGTTACTTGTGAAGGTTATGCTACGATACTTCTTGTTGGTGAAAATCACGTGATATCAAATGATTACGGTATTAATGCCTATGGTAGTCTTAAATTTTATGGTTCTGGTTCTCTTGCTATTTCAGCCAAGACTGCTATTTCTTGTAACGGCGATATTGAACTTTTGGGTGGTAAAATTGAGGCTGATGGTTCTGAACGAGGAATCTATGCGAAGTATTGTATTGACTTCGATTGGAATAATGTTTCCGATTATATCAAGGCGAGTAACTATGACTGTGATGATTTTATGTTTATCAGTAACGGCAAAAAGATCAAGGATGAAAAAGGCCGTTGGTACTCTTCTAGTATTTCCAATAAAAAATTTGATGACATTGCAGGTCTAAAGCTCAGCCCGTATATTACTTTCTCTCTCACTTTTGTAACGGGTGACAAAAATGTCACTATCAGCTCTCGAAATATCGAACGCGGTGATACTCCTGTTAAACCTGCTGACCCAGTGCGTTCGGGCTTTAAGTTCCTCGGTTGGTATGCAGACGAAAATTTGACTGAAAGTTTCGATTGGAATAAGCCATTTATGGCAAATGCTACTGCGTACGCAGCTTGGGAGGCCAATCAGCCTGTTAATTATATTGACGAAAACGGCGATAATCAAACTTTTACCGATTATATCGATGTGACTGAAATGACTACCTTCAATAAAGAAGGCTGGTATGTGGTTAGGGGAACGGTCGCGATAAAAGAAGGTACTATATACACCGATAAAGATATCAAACTCATTCTTGCGGATGATTCTGAATTAAAGATTTCTGGAGAGGAGTTGGAAGGTTTTTATGCAAAAAGTCTTGCCGTTTACGGGCAATCTAGGCAAACAGGTACACTCTCTGTAACTAGCTATCGCAATGGTCTAAGGGGTGGAAATATAACCATTGCTGGTGGAGTAGTTCAAGTGAAAAGTCGAAATGCCGTGTATTGTTCCTCTGGTGAAGTTCGGATTATTCGAGGAAACGTAAATGCTATAGCAACAGAGACTGGAATCAGTGCAAATGAATTGAAGATTGAGGGCGGTTCTGTTAACGTTGAAGGGAAGGTTGGCTTTAGTGCAGGAGTCTCGATTAGTGGAGGCAATGTCAAGGTTGTTGGTTCTAGCGAGGGAATTTACTCGAGAAAAACAATTGCCATTTCTGGAGGCCTTGTGGATGTTGAAGGCTCTATTGAAACCACGAAAGGACTTTTTTTGGATTGGAGTGATGCATCCAGCTATATCAAGGCGAGTGGTTATGATTGCGGCTCGGTGACAATTGCTCAAGGTAAGAAGTTCAAGGACGAAAATGGCAACAGATACTCTGGTGAACTCAGTCCTACTGATATCAAGGCTATTGCCGGCCAAAAACTTGTTCCGTTTGAGGGGCGCTATATCTCCTTTGTGACTGGCGTCGAAAATGTTTCCGTTGAATCTCAAGAAGTTGAGTTGGGTCAAGTTCCTACCTCCAAACCCATTCCTACTCGTAAGGATTATGTGCTTGCGGGATGGTTTATCGACGAAAAGCTTCTTACCGAGTTCGATTGGACTAGGCCCGTCACCGAAGATGTTGTTGTCTATGCTAAATGGAAAGAAAATGATCCCGTCAGTTACATTGACGCTGATGGAAATTCGCAGCAGGTTAAAGAATATACTTTGTTGACAAACAGTGCGAACATGGAAAATCTCCCTGGCGGATGGTATGTTGTCCAGGGTGATTTAAGCTATTCTTCTAGAATCAACTCTGAAGAAAACCTTTACATTGTTCTTGCAGATGGCGCAAACATTGATGTTGATGGCGGAAATAAAGAGGCAATCAAGGCAAAGAACGTTTACATTTATGGACAGGAACAGCAAACTGGTAAACTAGCAGTTTCTGGTTCTAAAGGTATCGAGGCTGATAGTATTTCGATTTATGGTGGAACTGTAACGGCAACGGGAAGAGACGCTGGTTTGTATGCTACCTTTTATATCACGATTATTGGCGGAAATGTTGAGGCGAATGCAGGGGATGCAGGTATTCGTGCTTATTTCGATATTACATTAGGCTGGAGGAGTATGACCAATAGTATAAAATCTAGTGGATACATTTTTCCTCGTGGTGAATTGTACATTGTTGAAGATCAGTTCTTCATTACTGAAGACGGTATTGTTGTAAGGGGCTTTTATGAAAATTCCAGTCAAGTGAGCGATTGGGCAAACAAGACTCTTGTCCCGATGGCAAGCAAAATTCTCACCTATGAGACTGGTGTAGATGGAATAGACATGCAACCGCAGAAAGTCCCTGTCGGAGAAGCGCCTATCAAGCCTGCACATCCTGCTCGCCTCGGCTATGGCTTTAGGGGTTGGTTTGCAGATGAAAATTTCAAAAACGAGTTCGACTGGACAAAACCTTTTAAGGAAGATGCGACGATATATGCCAAGTGGGAAAAACTCGCTCCTGTTGCTTACGTTGATGGTGACGGAAAAACGCAGTTGCTTGAAGAGTACCACGAGTTAACGAGCGAAATAGATGTAAAAACACTCCCTGAAGGTTGGTATGTGGTTCAGGGCAATGTTAGTGTGCCGAGGATACAATTGAATAGAACATATAATGTAGTACTTGCAGATGGAGCAAACCTTACTGTATCTAAGGGTTTTTTGGGGAAGAAAATAAATATTTATGGACAATCGGAACAGACAGGCTCGCTTACTACAGGTCATTTGGCAACGTCGGATTTATCTTCTATTAATGGCGCTAATGTTATATGTAATGACAAAAATGGAACGAGTGTGTTTTCCCAAGGAACAGTAATTATTCGTAATGGTTATGTTAAAGTGACGAATGGTGGTTTCTTTTCTGGCACAGTTAATCTTGAAATTTTGGGTGGTCGTGTAGATGTTGATGGCGTTGTTGGCCAGGCTAATGCTAAAACTATTGTTCTCGGTTGGATAAATGAAAACGATTATATCAGGGTAAAGGCATACGAAAAAAATAATGGTGTTTTCAAGGTTGCCGATGGGCAAACGCTCATGAGCGAAGACGGTAAGTTCTACAGTGGTGAACTGACTGGTGAACAGATTGAGGAACTTGCTGGTAAGACGCTCCGTCCTGCGGTTCAGCCCATTGTTATTATGGCTGATGCTGAGGGTAAGAATCATGCCTATATTAATGGTGCGTATAATGGCTTGGAACCCGCCAATATTGAAAAAGATACTGAGGTTGAAACGGTCGCTTTTGAACGTGATTTTCCGATAGGGAAATACTCGACGACGGTGCTGCCGTTCGGTGTAAATACGGAAAACGTCGAGGGGCTCGATGCGGTGCTTCGCTATAATGGCATTAAGACCGTTAGTGGCGTGTCGTCTATTCGCATGAAGGTCGTGTGGGCTACAGATGAGTGGGTTAAGAGGAATGATCTAAGGGATAAAAACAATAATTTGATACAGTATGATCATGCGGACTTGACAGCGAACACTCCGTACTTGGTACAGATGAACGATGCTACGCTCAAACTCAAGAGTGAAGCCTTCCCTCTGATGCTTGAGAAGACCGCTCCTGCAGATGTCTCTATTGACGGTTGGACGTTCCGCGGCACTTGGGAATACAAGAAGTGGGGCCCCTCCTGCTCAACTGAAGGACAAAATTGTGATCGGGAAACAGGCAATGCCTACGGCTTTGCGGCAAGTTCGTCTGATGACGATAAAATCAATGTTGGCGATTTCGTGAGGGTCGGCGAAGGGGCCTGGATTCGTCCGATGCGCGCTTATCTCGTCAGTACGAAGATTCTGGAAAGTACGTCACCAGTGCAGGGCGTGCGTGCGAACGGCGCTTACGTGAAACGTCCGTCCTTTGCTCAAGAGGACTTGCCTGAATTCATGAGCATCGTTATCGATGTTGACGATGAAGGCAAGGAAACGACTGTCATCGGCCAGTTCAACACGCGTACGGGCGAAATTCGCATGAACCGCGTTGCGACAGACCGTGTGTTCGACCTCAAGGGTCGCCGTGTGAATGGCAGGAACAACGCCCGCGGCGCCTACTACGGAAAGAAAGTTCTGAAAAAGTAGACTGGAGCCTGCCCCGCACTTGTTGCGGGGTCATCCTGAGGGCGCGAGCCTGAAGGATCCAGTGCTGCTGACAAAAACTATTGTAACCCCGCACTTGTTGCGGGGTTTGTTGTATTAAATTGTCGCGATGATGGCGTTCAGGCTGATGCCGCCGTGGCTTGTTTCGATGATTTTGGCGGAGGGGTTGCGTTCTGGCGAAATTGCCGGGCATTCGCGTAACAGGTTCGTTGTGCAGGTGTATTTGCTGCCTTCTCGGGTGTCGTCTTTTGGCGCGAGGACGGCGACTGTAAGGAGCTTGTCGAATGTGGCGAGGTTGTTCGCGAGTTCTGTCAGTTTCTTCCCGATTTTTGTATAAAGCTTTGGGGCGTCGAAGTCGAGGCGCTTGCCGTAGGGCGGGTTCAGAACGAGAATGGGCGAGGAGTCATCGCAGGCTTCTGCGATTTCTTTGGCGGTGTAGCTGAAAAAGTCGCGGAGTTGCGGGATGATGGGCGTGGGCGTGATGCTCGCGAGCGGCGAACATTCGATGTTGTGCTTGATGATGTTTACCGCTCGTTCTGAAATGTCGCTTGTGAGAATTTTATGGATTGTCGCAAATGCATTGCAAGACTTTACTGGACCCTTCGTTTCACTCAGGGTGACGCTGTATTTCCTCTCTCGTCTCTCGTCGCTCGTCTCTCCTCTAATCATGTAATTCCAGGTGGCTTCTTTGAATGCGGGTTGGTGCTTTAGCGCAAAGTCGCGACAAACTCCGGGAATGAGCTTGTTTGCAATGTAGGCGGCTTCGAGGCTGAATGTACCGCTGCCGGACATTAGGTCGAGTAATGTGTAAGGTGGCCCCGGAACGGGGTCCGGGGTGACATTGTTTGTGGCTTGGGCGGTTGCATCGAATGCTTCAAAGAGCATGGCGGCGGCGATGGTTTCTTTGAGCGGGGCTTCATTGACGAAGCGTTCGTGGCCGCGTTTGTAGAGTTCTTCGCCGGCGAGGTCGAGCCAGATGGTGCAGCGGTCGTCGAGGAAGTTGACGTATAGGTTTTGCGGCGGGGTTTTAGGGGCGGAGCCCTTAGGCGAGGGGGTAGCGTAATCTAGACGAGAGGCTGCTTCTGTTGATTTTCTCTCGTCTTTCGTCTGTAGGACCGAAGGTC
>JAEEGG010024165.1_pt1 | contig 11815 bp, 7 predicted proteins | sample 9134161 | NCBI WGS metagenome assembly JAEEGG01 (sample SAMN16246543, study PRJNA631951) | gut metagenome | biome: gut microbiome; feature: rumen; material: CR-attached | host: Bos | place: Iran: Karaj | collected 2018-10 | reverse complement strand
ACCGTCTGTCCCGGCTTGAGGGAACGGGTGCGCGCCGCCTCATATCCCACAACGGGTGTGCTTTCCGCGTTTGGGAAATAGACCACCGAAGGGGTGATGCGCTGCCCTTGTTCATCCGCGATGACCAGCGGGATGCCGCTGTCCACGGTCGCGGCCAGTGAATTGGTCGTTCCAAGATCTATGCCGATAATCCTACTCATCGCCAATAGAAGTATGTGCCGAAAAAGGATTTTTTTCAAATGGATAATATATAAGCGAGAAAACGTGTGAATCATAAGCGGAGCTACTGATCGAACGTGTTGACCGTCCGCGGGATAGTTAGTTGATTTTTCGTCTTGTATGGCTGATTCCAAAAAGGTAAAGTAAGGCGTTCCCGCGCTCAAGTGGGAGAAGATAGATAAAGAAAACTTATGCCGAGCGCAAACGATATTCGTAAAGGGCAAGCCCTTATTTATAATAATGATGTCTGTGTCGTTCTGGAATGCACACACCGTACACCGGGTAACCTCCGTGCATTCGTGCAGGTCATTCTCAGAAGCCTGAAGACCGGCAAATCGACAGATGTCCGTTTCAGTTCCACAGAAAAGGTGGAAGTCGTTCCGATGACGACCCAGAAGATGGAGTTCAGCTACAAAGACGGGGACGATTATGTATTTTCCGATCCTGAGACTTATGAGACCGTGACACTGACCCCGGAACTGCTGGGCGACGCTGTCAATTATCTGGTGGAGAACGCGATGGTGACCGTTACCTTTGTGGAAGGCAAGGTCGTGGGCATTGAAATGCCTTCTTCCGTTGTTCTGACCGTGACCGATGCCCCTGAAGGTATCCGCGGCGACTCTGCCAACAACGTGATGAAGACCGTCACGCTGGAGACCGGCATCAACGTCCAGGCTCCGCTCTTCATCAAGACCGGTGAAAAGATCAAGATCGATACCCGCACCGGTAAATATATGGAAAGAGCCAACAACTAAAGTTGGTTTTTCCCTCAATAACATGATCGAAAAGGCGGGATGACCGCCTTTTTTGTCCGTTCCTGCTGTGAAACAATATCACGATTTATTAAAACTGGTTCTGTCCGAAGGGACTTGGACCACGAACCGCACCGGGGTCAGGACTCTGGCCGTGTTCGGTGCCCAGGCCCGGTTCCCGCTGGGCGAATCCTTTCCGCTGCTGACCACCAAAAAGGTCCACCTGCGTTCCATCATCCATGAGCTGCTCTGGTTCCTGCGCGGCGATACGAATATCCAGTATCTCCATGACAACAAGGTGACTATCTGGGACGAATGGGCCGATGAGAACGGCGATCTGGGCCGCATCTACGGTGCGCAGTGGAGTGACTGGAGAACGCCCGACGGCCGCTCTATCAATCAGATAGACAACGTCATCGAGCAGATACGGAAATCCCCGGACAGCCGCCGCCTGATCGTTACGGCCTGGAATCCGGGCGAGCTGGATCAGATGGCTCTGCCGCCGTGCCACGCCTTTTTCCAGTTCAATGTTTGCGGCGACCGTCTCAGCTGCCAGCTTTATCAGCGCAGCGCGGATCTTTTTCTGGGGGTGCCGTTCAACATTGCCTCCTACGCGCTCCTGACCATGATGGTGGCGCAGGTCACCGGATTGAAACCGGGCGATTTTGTGCACACCTTTGGCAATCTGCACATCTATGAGAACCATCAGGATCAGGTCCGGGAACAGCTTTCGCGTGACTTCCGGCCTCTGCCCAAAATGCACCTGAACCCGGAGATCAAAAACATCCACGATTTCCGCTACGAGGATTTCACACTGGAGGGCTACGATCCTCATCCGGCCATCAAAGCGCCTGTAGCGGTGTAGCATTCAGGAGATCATTTTCAGGATCCCGCTGTTCAGGAAACGGCGGGATTTTTTGCTTTTTAATTGATTCATTTCAAAACAAATAGCTTCTTCCGACACGCGATTTTTCTGTTGACACGCGATTTTTCTGTTGATAAAAAAAGAGGGTTTGGGAGATAAAATGAATTAGGAGTGGCAAGAAGAAAATGAAAACAGTTACAAAGATTTTTTCGGTTTTGCTGGATTTGGCACTGGTTGTCGTGCTGGCGGTATGCGCGTTTTATCAATTTGAAAACTATACCGGCCGCAAAGCCTGGGAAAAGTACGTCAAGGAATGCGGCGGCTGGGTCGAGGGGATCGAAGCCGAGAAATTCGCGGACCCCACTTCCTCGCCCCGCACAAAGAATTACATCTGGCTCAAAGACATCCTTCCGCCGCCGGTGGATGAGGACAAGAATTTCGCGGCTTTGCCTTTTTGGGACGTTGTTCTTGCGGACACAAAAACGCTTACGGATGAGCAGAAGCAGCTGAAAGAAAAATGGGAACAGTTCATTCCGGGCAAAGATTTTGATTACTATGTTTTCGCGCACTGGGACAAACCGCGCAGAGCGGGTGCCAATTTGGAAAACGGCTATAAAACCAAAGAAGAAGCCGTCCAGGCTCTTGGCGAGCAGCTGAAAGCAGGGGAAGCCTTCTACAAGGAACTCCGGGACGAGCTGCGCCGGCGGCCTCAATGCCGTTACCCGGTCAAGACAGCGGGAGAAGATGAACTGGAGATCCGTCATTTGGCGGCGCTGAAATCCATATCCCTCTACGCGGCGGCTCATGCCTATTTCCAGATGGAACAAAAACAGAATAAGGCCGCCGTGGAAGACGTACTGTTCCTGCTGGATCTGTCCGATACACTGGCCAGAGAACCCTTCATGATAAGTCAGCTGGTACACATCGTTTTGATCTATCAGCCGCTGGCCGTGATCTGGGAAGGCATCGAAGCGGATTTCTGGACAGATGAGGATTTGCAAACCCTTCAGGAACGGCTGGCCAAAGTTGACCTCTGGAACGATCTGCGTCTGTCGTTGATGGGCGAAAGAGCCTTCGCGAACGAGCAACTGATCAGCGGCAAAAGCGGAATTTCTAAATGTTATCCTCCTTATCCCAAAGGATGGTATTACCGGAGTGTTTTGGAAATGAATCTCATGACAGATGCCTTCCTGGATACGATGGACAGAGAGGAACACCACTTCAAACCGGTGTTTGCGGACATTATGAAAACGTATGACTATTATATGACCAACGGCCGGGCCAGGAAGACGCTGGTGATCCTCGCTTTTCCTCCTTTGAAGAGTTATTTTGTGAGGATCTCATACACCCAGTTTATCGTCAACGCGGCACAGATCGCCTGCGCGCTGGAGCGGTACCGTCATCAGAACGACCGCTATCCGGCCTCGCTCAAGGCTCTGCGTGATTTGATGCCCGAAGACCAGATCCCGCGCGATTGGGTCACCGACAAGATCCCGCAGATCCGCCAGACCGATACCGGCTACATCCTGTGGAGCAATGGCTGGGACCGTGCCGATGATCAGGGCAAAAAAGCCTATACCAAAAACGAAAAAGGACAAGAGATCCCGGATAGAAGTCAAGGCGACTGGGTCTGGGAAATCTCCCGGTAGCTTGAGCCGATAAAATTTAGAGAACATAAAACGAACAATGATATGACTGAAAAAAAGAATAGAATGAAGACATGGAAAAAGCTCTGTCTTTTTCTGGTAAGTATTGTATGTTTGCTGGGGATCAGCATAACTGTTTTTTACAAGGTGACCAACTACACCGGCCGCAAAGCCTGGGAGCGGTACGTTCAGGAAAGTGAAGAACTGAATCGGACAGCTGTCTCTGACACGGAGCACCGCTATCTCTGGCTGAAAGATCTCATACCGCCGCCTGTGGATGAAAGCAAAAACTTCGGCAATCATCCTTTGTATAAAACAGCCTGCCGTTTGGCAGGTGAATATCTGGCTGCCGAAAAAAAGGATTGGCTGTTGGATGAAGAAATGAAACCGTGGAGTGGACTTTTATTGCTAGGTGATTTGTATACGCTATCAATGGCAAATCCCGGAAAAACCAACCGTGCTAATCTCAAAAAAATGGCTGATATGAAAGGTATTTCCGATTTTTTCCCGCAGGAAATACTTACCAATAAAATTTGGATTGAAGATCAAAAGAAACCGAAAAGAGAAGAAATAAGGAATTACCTTGATACTCTTTCCAATGAAGAAATAGGTCACCTCATTTTAAAAAGACTGGAACCCGATCTGGCTGTTTACAGGGATATACAAGATGCATTGGCAAAGAGTTCCCTGTGCCGTTATCCTCTTCAATATGAAGAAAGCCATGGTATCATTTATACGGATGCAAGGATAAACAGATTAATAACATATTATGCCTGTTGGAGAGCTTACGCGAATTTGGCGATAGGTGATTCAGAGGAAGCCGCGCGAGATATTTTATTTTGTATGGATCTGGGCGATACGCTTTCGGGGACACGACAAGCGTTGCGTTTTTTTGAACAGAACCATATTTATGAAATGCTGGTGGGCGTGATTTGGGAAGGGATCCATACAAATTCCTGGACAGCGGATGAGTTGAAGCGATTTCAGGATCATCTGGCCACGAAGAACTATTATGATGATTTGAGATTGGAGTGGTCAAATAATAGAGCAGAATTGAATTTCCGATTTTCAAAAGACCCACGTTACCTTTTAGAAGAATATCCTGTATCCTTCAAAGAACATTTATTAGTTTGTATTTTTGGCATGTCGTCATTTTCTATAGGCGATATTTTTAATACACCTTACTTTGATGAACTTATCAAAAAATGTATTCCGACAGGTTGGTGTTATCGAATACAGTTAGAATGGAACAGAATAATGGATTTAGAATCATTACTTTTTGACACTGAAAGCAAGCGTTTTGATATAGACGCTCTCTCAAGGATAGAATCTAAATTCGGGGGAACGAGTCCATGGAAAATAGATGGGATCCCTCAAATTTTTTCAAGAAATGAACATTTTTGGTATTTTACATACTTATATCAAAGTAGTTGTGTGTGGTTTATACAAAGAGGCTGTAAAGAACAGTTTTATATCAATACAGCACGGATTGCCTGCGCGTTGGAACGTTTTCGTTTAGAAAACGGAAAATATCCGGATTCACTGGATGACCTGGGCGAGCTGCTTCCTAAAGAGGATATCCCGTGTGACTGGATAGATGGAAAAGCTCCACAGTATTGTTTGACGGATAAAGGATACAAGCTTTGGAACTCCAAGTGGACGATCGGCGGAGAAGAAAGGAATTATTATGTCCATCGCTGGACAGAAAAACCCGAATATGACTGGGTCTGGGAAATCGCGCGGTAGCTTGAGCCGATAAAATTTAGAGAACATAAAACGAACAAAGATATGACTGAAAAAAAGAATAGAATGAAGACATGGAAAAAGCTCTGTCTTTTTCTGGTAAGTATCATTTGTCTGTTGGGAGTCAGCATCGTACTTTTTTACAAGGTGACCAACTACACCGGCCGCAAAGCCTGGGAGCGGTACGTTCAGGAATGTGAAGAACAAAACCGGACAGCCGTCTCTGACACGGAGCGCCGCTATCTCTGGCTGAAGGAGATTCATCTTTCACCGGTGGATGAAAGTCAGAATTTCGCCAATTATCCTCTATTCCGAACGGTTTCCCGCTTAGAGAATGAAAACGACAATAACATAGGTAACGAAGAATTAAAACCTTGGAAAGAAGTTTTAGAACCAAATGGAGTAGTAGGATATGCTGGAAAAGCAGATTTCCATAGGTCACGGCGTGCTGATTATAAGAAATTTATTACGACAGAAAGAAATCCTGAACCTTCTTTAGAAGAAAATGTTTCTCCTTATAAACAGCGCAAAAAAAGCCTGGCTATTATGGAAGAACAATCAAAAGAATTAAAGGAATATCTCGATACTCACACACAAGAAGAGATAGCTCAGCTTATGCTGGAAAGACTGGAACCCGGTCTGTCCGCTTATCAAGATATTCAGAATGCTTTGGAGAAATATCCCCAGTGCCACTATCCTCTTCAATACGAAAAAGGTTTTATGATCGGGACTTTGCATTTGCACGTCCTCCAAAAAATAGCGGCTTTTGGTTATACAAAAGCTTACGCGAATTTGGCATTGGATCGTTCCGATGAAGCTGTGAAAGATATTTTGTTTGTCATGAAGTTGGCGGATAGATTATCGGCCAATCCGCACATGATATATGTGGCAGTGAAAAGAGGTATTTATGAAGAAGTTTTATGCGTGATTTGGGAGGGGATCGAATCGAATGCCTGGACTAAAAATGACTTGAAACAAATTCAGGAACATTTGGCCGAAACAGATCTCTATATGGATATACTGTCAGCCACTATAGGAGAAAGAGCGATTTTAAATGAGCATTTTTTTAAAGATCCTCGTTTTTTACTCAATGAAGATCCTGATTTGTCATTCAAAGAAGATTTATTAAATAAAATTTGGGTAAATCATTGGAGCATCAAGGATATCCTGGATTCTTATTATGTGAGGAACTGGATTAAAAACTGTATCCCGTTAGGTTGGAATTATCGGGCACTCCTGGAATATAACAAGGCAATGGACTGTTTGCTCTCTTGTTTTGATGTTGAAAATAATTGTCTGGACATGAATATATTCCCAAGATTGAATAGCAAACTTTGTGATGCACCTTATTACTGGAAAATAAACAAAGTCCCGCAAGTGGCAACAGAGTATTTTGAGGGATTGGTTATCTGCGGAAGTTGTCAAGTTTCAATGCAAGGAGACTGTAAGATTCAGTCTTGTGTCAATATGGCTCAGATTTCCTGCGCATTGGAGCGTTTTTATTTGGAGAACGAAAAATATCCCGATTCATTGGATGAATTAGGTGAATTGCTGCCCAAAGAGAAATTGCCGCGAGATTGGCTTGATGGGAAAGCCCCGCGAATGCGCCTGACAGATACGGGTTACATTCTTTGGTGCAATGGCTGGAATTTTAAAGACGATGGCGGAACACGCGATACCAGGATCGTACAACTTCTTTCTGAGCCGCAGGGCGATTGGGTCTGGGAAATCGCCCGGTAGTTTTATTCTTCGTGATCTCTATTTCTTGTCTTTCACAAATTTGAAGTACAGAGCCGGGATCAGGTACACCGTCAGGATAGAGGAAAAGACCAGACCGCCTACCAGTGCCACACCGCAGCTGGAACGCAGTTCCGCGCCGATGCCGGTTCCGAACGCCATCGGCATCATACCGATCACAGCGGCGATAGAGGTCATCACGATCGGACGGAATTTATTCTTGGAAGCCTCCAGCATTGCCTGATGTGTGGACTTGCCGGCTCGGTTCAGAGTGGCGCATTCATCCATCAGCAGAATAGCGTTATTGACCACGATACCGATCATCATCACACCGCCCAGCATGCCGAGCATGGAAAGTGAAAGCCCGGCCAGCCAGATGGCGGTAAACATCCCCAGAAAGCCCAGCGGGATCGTAAAGAGGACCAGAAACGGACGGGTCCAGGATTCCATGATGGCGGCGATCACCAGATAAGTCATGATGATGGCCAGCAGGAATACTTCGCCAAAATCGGCCGCGCCTTCCTTCATCATTTCTGAGAGACCCGCGAATTTGAGTTCATAACCCGCCGGCAGAATCTTGTTTACACTGTCCTCCAGTACCTTGGACAGATCGCCCACCACATAGCCGCTGTTGGCGTTGGCATAGAACCAGGAAGCACGTTCCTTGTCGCGGCGGATCAGGCTGACGGAGACATTGTCCCGTTTCTGTTCGGTGAGCACGTCCATATTGATCGGTTTGCCGTTCAGCATACCGGCGTTGAGTTTCTTCACCGTCTCCAGTCCGTTGGTGTTGTCCAGCTTCACCCGGATGTCGAAAGAACGGCTGTCCACTTTATAGGTTCCGGCCTCGATTCCTTCAAAACTGCCCACGATGGTGGAGCCCAGCGGAACAGCATCAATGCCCAGATTGCGCAGGATAGGCCGCTGTGGTGTGAAAGTGATCTGCGGCTTGCCAACGCGGATGCTGGAATCGATATCGGTCGCGATGCCGCTCTTCTGAAGCGCCTCGATGCCGTGGCGGTTGTACCGTTCCAGCGCGGCCATATCGGAGCCGCTGATGTAGGCCACCATATCCACAGAGCTGTCGCCGGTGGCTTCCGGAACGGTCATGCTGTAGATCATATCGTGGAACGTATTCAGTACGTCACGAGTGCTGTTCATGATCTTTTCCAGCGAAGGGCGTGTTCCTTTGGGGTGCGCCACTACGGAGATCTGAGCCAGATGGACACCCTGTGAGACTTGTCCCGGCAGCGCCTTGACATAGCCCAGAGTCGTGCCTGTTTCCTTGATGAAGGAGAGCTTGTGGAGCGCATCCAGGATCTCCATTGTGCGGACGCGTGTCTGATCCAGATTGCTGTTGGAGGGGAATTCCAGATTGATGGAAAACTCGCTTCGGTCCGTATCCGGGAAGAAGGACATGGAGACCCGCGGAACGATCAGCACAGCGATCAGACCGCAGACGATCCCGATGAGGACCAGAACGCGGCCCGGTGTCTGCGCGGTGTACAGAATAGAGCGGTTGAACAAGTTATAAACTTTGTCATAAGCCTTGTCCCACCAGCGGAACATTTGGATATTTCTCGGACTGCGGTTCAGTGTTTTTTCGGTCAGCAGCAGACTGGCCAGGATAGGTGTCAGAGTAAAGCTGATAAAAAGCGACATCAAAGTGGTGATGACCATCACGCCTGCGAACGGAGCCAGGATCATGCCGACTACAGAGGTCATCAGCATCATGGGAACGAATACCACCACATTGGTCAGCGCGCTGGCCGCCACAGCGTTGACGACACCGCCTGCGCCTTTTGCGGCAGAGGTCTTGCGGTCTTGTCCTTCGGAAAGCTGTTTGTAAATGTTTTCAATGACGACGATGGAATTGGCCACCAGCACACCCACGGAGGAACCGATGGACATCAGTGTCACAAGGTCGATCGTATAGTTCATTGCCCGCATCAGCGTAAAGGAGACAATGACCGAGACCGGCATGGTGATGGAAACGATGAATGTCGCGCGGATCTCATGCAGGAACAGGAACAGCAGTGCCGCCGTCAGCAGGATACCCAGTCCGACACTGGTCCAGGCATCCGACACAGCCGATGTGATGAATTCGCCTGTGTCCTTGTGCCAGTGCAGTTCCATGCCGCCCGGCAGCTGGTGATTGTCGTTGATCTCGTCAAAGCGCTGACGAATGCGTTTGATGGTTTCTACGGCGTTGGCCTCACCCTTCTTGACGACTTCCATGCAGATGCCCGGCTTGTCATTCAGATACGCTTCCTGGCGGATCTCTTTGCTGCGAAGCTCGATCGTCGCTACATCGCCCAGGTAGATGCGAGTCCCGGCATGATTGCCGATCTCCAGTTCCTTCAGGGCGTTGATGTCCCGGAATTCCGCGTCATAAGTGATGCTGTATTCCTGCTTACCTTCCTTGACATGGCCCGCCGGCATTTTGCGGTTGTTGGCAGAAATGCGCTGGATGATCTCGCCCACGGTCAGACCCGATTCCGTAAGCTTGTCCTGTGAAAGCAGCACATGAAGCTGCATCTCGTTGCCGCCGTGGACACGCACCGCCGAAACACCCGGAATGCTGGCAAAGCGGTCGGAGAGCTTGTCATCCACATAATCGTAAAGCTCGTCCATCGTGCGTTCCCCGGTCAGGTAGAGAATGACGACCGGCAGCGCGTTGACATCGAATTTATCCAGGATCGGTGTTTCTACTTCGTCGGGGAAATCCTCCATGATCATGTTGATCTTCTCGCGCACGTTATGGAGCGCCAGATTGATATCCACTCCCAGATGGAACTCCAGCGACATGGCGCAGATATTTTCCATGCAGACCGAAGTCGTATGCTTCAGACCGTCCAGCGAAGCGATCGCGTCCTCGATCCGTCGGGCGACTTCCACCTCGATCTCCTCCGGTGTAGCACCGGGATAGATCGTCGAGATCTGGACGTAGGGGATGTCGGTTTTGGGAACCAGATCGATGCCGATCTTGAAGAAAGAACTGATACCGATCACCACCATCGTGATGATCAGACAGCTCAGCGCGATCGGCCGTTTAATGGAAATTTCAGGCAGAGACATAGTATGTTTTGATACGGCGGAAAATTATTTTTCGATAACGGTCAGCGGGTCTTTTTCGTTCACAAAGTATTGACCGGACACAACGAACTCTTTATCCAGAACGGATTCGATATTGCGGATCTCAATGAAACCGCCGGTGCTGAGGCCGGGCTCCACATCGAAGCGCGCCGCCTGTCCCTGGTCGGAATAATAAGCGATATAGCGGTTGCCGCTGCGCAGCATCACCGCTTCCTCTGGCAGACCGTAGGCCTCATGCTCATCCAGGATGATATCCACATTGCAGAGCAGACCGCTGGTGATTTTTGTTTTAGGCGGCAGCTCCGCTTTGATCTCAAAAGTACGGCTCTTTTCTTCGATGCTGGGCGAGCGGTAAGTGACAACGGCCTCGATATCCTCGCCATTTGTGTGGATGCGGACCTTGCTTTTGCCGGGCTGGATATCTTCGTAGTGCAGACTGCTGATCAGACAGGAGAGTTCCAGCAGATCGGGATTCTCCATGCGGAGGATGGGCGTTCTGAAACCGCTGCCGGGATATTCACCTTGTTCTTTGAATTTGTGGGTGATGACCCCGTCAAAGGGAGCGATCCCCTTGGAATCCCTCAAATTTTTTTCAGCGACCATCTTTGCGGTCTGTTTCACGCTCAGCTGGGCGTTCATGTAGTTCAGCAGCTCCTGATCGCGTGTAACGACGTGGGCGGCCTTGTGGGCATTCACTTCTGCCTTTTCATAGCTGTCGTTGGAGATCACTTCCTGTTCCAGCAGGGTCTTCGCGCGGTCGTAATCCGTCTGGGCTTTTTCCATTTCCTTTTTGGATATTTCCAGCTGGGCGCTCATCGCCTCCACGGATTTCTGAGCCAGATCCACTTCGCCCTGCGACATCACAAAACGGTTTTCCAGATTCAGCTTGTCTATCTGAAAAAGCAGATCGCCTTTCTTGACCGTGTCGCCTTCCTTCACGGCCAGCAGCTCCAGCACGCCGTCCATCTTTGCTCCCAGGATGGCTTTCTCCACGGGCTGGATGATCCCCTGCACATGGATGCTGTTTTGAAAGAGATGCTTGCTTGGTTTGGCCAGAGTGACTCCGACTTTGTATTCGGCGCTTTGCTCTGTTTTCTTGCCGCATCCGCCGGTCAGGATCAATGAACCAATAATGAGAGAATAAAAAAATAAAAAATGAGATCTGTTTTTCATATTAGAGGAGCCCCGCTCCAAAGAGAGCGTTTTGTGTGACTTGATGCTGAAGCCGATGGTAAAACGAAGTGTTGATGTTTTGAGTCGTCTCGCTGAAAGTCAGAGATGTCAGGTTGGTCGCGAAAATGATGGGCGGACTGATGATGTTCAGGAACCATCCCTGCGCGCTCAGTCTGTCTTCATTGCCCGTGATCCGCTGATAGACCTGGATGAACACATCGCGAATGGGATACAAAGTCTTGCTGATGATTTGATCCTTCATACTGCCCAGGGTGACCACCGCGCGCAGACTGATCACATTGACCCACAGCGGCTGACCTTCGGACAGCAGCTGCCGGAAAAACTGGTCGATCAATTCCCTCACCAGCTGCCGCTGGCCGTCCTTGGTCTCAAAGAGATGACTGTTCTCCAGGGGGTATTCAGCCACACTCTGGGGGCGGCTGTCCTTCATCACGTAATCTATCACCGACTGGATAAAGTTTTCCTTGCCTCCAAAGTGATAGCTGATGGCGTTGACCTTGACCCCGGCCCGACGGGTAATATCCCGTACCGAGACCGCGTCAAAACCATACTGCGCAAAAAGC
>JAEEGG010024163.1_pt1 | contig 11816 bp, 4 predicted proteins | sample 9134161 | NCBI WGS metagenome assembly JAEEGG01 (sample SAMN16246543, study PRJNA631951) | gut metagenome | biome: gut microbiome; feature: rumen; material: CR-attached | host: Bos | place: Iran: Karaj | collected 2018-10 | reverse complement strand
GTAGGTCAGGAGGTTCTCGACAGTCCAGTTGAAAGTGTCGTTGTACGACCAGGAAGCACTATTGGGATTGGCGGCGGAGGCGTTCACGCCCGTGCCGGTGAAGGAACCGCCCTTGGAGTTGCGGTAGTTCAGGCCCACGCTGGTCTTGAAGTTGAGACCTTCGATCCAGGGGAAGTAGAACTGGACGTAACCGGTGTTGTAGGTCGCGATCGACTTGGACTCGTTCAGCCAGAGACCCTTGGCCGTGAGGTCCTCGACGCGCTCGCGCGAAAGGACATACTGGTCATTGTCGGAAGGCATGTTGATACGCCACTTGAGCTCATTATTCTCGTCGTAGGGAACCACGAGCGGGGACTTGGACAGGGCGGCGTACATATCCACCTGATTACCCGTGTTGGCGGCATAGCTGGTGTTGGTGGAGAAGCCCAGGCGGAACCACTGGCCGATACGCTGGTCCACGCCGCCGCTCAGGGCGACACGGTCGTAACCCTGGGTCGGGATGACGGCTTCGTCATTATAATAGGTGACACCGAAACGGTAGCTGCCGCTCTTGGTGCCGCCGGAAACGTTCAGGTCGTAGTTCTGGGTGTAACCGTCGCGGTAGAGCATGTCCTGCCAGTCGGTGAACTGTGCGTCGGACTCATCCAGGGTGTTCTTGTACTGACCACCCATCTGACGCATCTGGATGTACTTGTCGCGCGGCATCATCGGATACTTGACGGCCTTCTTGAGGGTCGCGTAGGTGTTGAAGGACACCTTCGGAGCCTGGCCCTCGACACCCTTATAGGTGGTGATGAGGATGACGCCGTTGGCACCGCGGGAACCGTAGATGGCGGTGGAAGCGGCATCCTTGAGGATGTCCATGCTCTTGATGTCGCTCGTGGAGATGTCGGTGAGGGAACCCATGAACGGCATGCCGTCGAGGACGATGAGCGGATCGTTGGAAGCGGACAGGGAACGCTGGCCGCGGATACGGATCTGCATCGAGGAACCCGGCTTGGAGTTGGTCTGGGTCATCTCGACACCGGCGACGCGGCCTTCAAGGGCGCGCGTGACATCGCCGGCGGGAACCGCGCGGAGGTTGTCACCGCCCACCGAAACGATGGAGCCGGTCACGTCCTGGCGGCGGGCCGTACCGTAACCGATGACGACCGTGGCGTCGATCTGCTCGGCGTCATCGGCAAGGACGATGTCGATCCGGCTGCGGGCCTGGACGGGAATCTGCACGGTGGTGTAGCCCATGCAGGACACTTCGAGGATCGCGGACGGACTCACCTGGAGGGAATACGTACCGTCGACACTCGTGACGGCGCCGTTCGAAGAGTTGACAACCATCACGGCAGCGCCCGGGATGGCCACTCCGCTCTCGTCCGTGACCGTACCGGAGACACTGATGGTCTGCGCGAGGGCGAAGACCGGCAGCATCAGGGCGACAGCCAGGGACGCAAGCGTTTTCTTAAGGTTAATTCGCATAGTGATTAAAATTAAAATGTTGATTAAGTTGGTTCGGTTCTTTGCGATGTCGCTTTTGCAAAAATATCATCTTTACAAACGTTTGCACACTATGGTTGTAACAATAGTTATAAATTTTGTACCACGCCCTTTGCGGGTCAAAAAGAATTAGTATTTTTGTAACAAACCCGAAACAAAAATGAAAAAGCGCCTGATTTTCTTCCTTTTACTGACCACCTTCTTGTATCCGGTCTCCGCCCAGACCTCCCGGCTATACACCTCGGAACTGGGACTCCCCAACTCCCAGATCAACCGGATCTGCCAGGACGGACACGATTTCCTGTGGGTATGTACCGAGGGCGGTCTCCTGCGCTTCGACGGCGTTTCTTTCGAGGAATTCAGGCACGACCAGAACAACGATTTCTCCCTCCTCAGCGATTCCGTCCATGATTTCTGCGAGGACGGTCATGGCGTGAAATGGGTGGGGACGGCTTCCGGACTGGCCATCTTCGACTCCGAGCACAGCCGGTTCAGCCGCTTCGACCTGCAGGATTCGCGGCAGCCGGATTCCCGGCAGTTCATCGGGAAGCTCATTATGGTACCCGGGCGCACGGGGAACAACCTTCTGTTCGTCATTACGGGCGGTTCGGGCATCTATGTCATCGACACCGGACAGCAGACCGTGCTGAACGACAAACGGGAGAAGATATACGCATCCGTCCCGGACGAGCACATCAGCGCCGCGCTCCTGGACGCCGGCCGCCGCCTGTGGATCGTCCCGGACAGGAACGGACTTCCGGTCATCCTGAACGTGGACACCCTGGACCCCTGTGCCGACGTGCGCTGGGATCCGGACCTGGTCCGCGCGGCCGACGGCATCCGGATTACGGCCCTGGCCGAGGACCCGGTCACCCGCAACCTGCTGATCGGTACCGACCACGGACTCCTTGTATTTGACAACGCGACGCATACGGTGCGGCGCGCGCGCGGAAAGAACGCCGGGAAAACGGCCATCTCGAGCGCCATCTTCAATAACCAGGCTCGTCTGGAGGACGGCCGCAGTTTCCTGCTGGGCGACGAGAACGGAGGCCTGCTCCTGTTCGATATCGCGACGGAAGAGGTCCGGCCGGGCATCCTCCCCTCCATGCGGAGCACGTCCGACAACTGGAAAGCGACCGTCATGTTCGAGGACAACCAGGGCAACGTGTGGCTGGGCCTGTACCAGAACGGCCTGCTCGTGGCGCCCAAGTCGATGTTCGGCTTTTCTTACCTGGGCTTCGACAAGAACGGGATCCCCGGGCAGAACAGTGCCTGCGTCATGTCGCTCTATGACGACGGGAGACGGCTCTGGGTGGGAACCGACGGCGCCGGCCTTTTTTGCACGGAGCCGGGCGGAAAGCAGACGAACTACAACAAGGACAATTCCGGGCTCACCAACAACGCCGTGATGTGCGTGGAGGGAGACAAGCACGGAAACCTGTGGATCGGCACCTATCTGGACGGCCTGTTCTATAAGGATGCGGGCGGGAAAATCCGCCTCTTCCCGGAGCAGGGAGGCATCGGAACGATGCGTATCCGCACCTTGGAATACGACGAGAAACGGGACCTGCTGTACGTGGGGACCTACGGCGCCGGACTCGTGGTCATCGACCCGGCCAGGCTCCGGATCGTCCAGTCGGTCGTCGATGAAGAGTACCTGTGGATCAGCGCTTTGCACCTGGACAAGAGCGGGCTTCTGTGGGTGGGCACCTACAACGGTCCGTTCCAGTTCGAGGCCGAAACCGGGCTGATCGTCCCGTTCCATCCCGACATGAGCTCGGCCAGAATCTATTCCATCGCCAGCGACGACGACGGGAACATTTGGTTCGGCACCGGAGACGGTCTGTTCTGCACGGACGCGGAAGGCAGCGTCCTGATGCACTATAACGAGAAAAGCGGACTGGCCAACAACGTCATCCGCGACATCGTCCCCTCCCAGGCGGGAAATGTCTGGATCTCGACGGCCGGCGGTCTCTCCCGGCTCAACACGCGGACAGGCGTCCTCACGTCCTTCCATGTCACCGACGGCCTCCAGAGCAACGAATTCCGCTCCGGCGCCGTCGCCCGGTCCGCTTCCGGGCTGCTGTATTTCGGCGGCACGAGCGGCGTGACCGCCTTCTCGCCGCGCCTCGTCGACGGCAACGGACACAAGGTTCCGCAGGTCTTCCTTTCGCGCCTGCGGGAACTGGAGCGGGACATCGAATACGACCCCAACCTGGGCAATGCCAACCTGATCGACAAGCACATCTCGGAGGCCACCCGCATCCTGGTCCCGACGGGCACCGACCTGTTCTCCCTGACCTTCTCCGTCCCGGAGTACACCAACCCGATGCGCATTGCGTACGCCTGCCGCCTGCGCGGCTTCGACTCTGACTGGAAGACCATTCCGGCCCGCCATCGGACCGCCACCTATACCAATGTGCCGCCCGGACGCTATACCTTCGAGGTCAAGGCCTATTTCGAAGGGATGCCGGAGGAGTATTCCATGCGGAGCATCGACATTCAGGTGGAGGCGCCCTGGTACCGTACGCGATGGGCGTATGCCGTCTATCTCCTGCTCCTGTCGGCCGTCGGATATGCCCTTTACCGTCTGTGGCGGCGCCGGGAACAGCGCAAGCAGGAGATGAAGGACGCCGAACTGAAAGAGCTCCGGCTGGGCCTTTTCACCAACCTCACGCACGAAATCCGCACCCCGCTCACGCTCGTGATGGGCCCGCTGCGCACGCTGCGTGAATCCGAGCAGGATCCCGCCCAGAAGGACACCTACAACCTGATGTACCGTAACTGTCTGCGTATCAACCGCCTCGTCAATCAGCTGATGGACCTCCGGAAGGTCGATGCGGGGCAGATGCCGATGCATTTCCGGCGGACGGACCTCGTGTACTTCATCCGGGACATCATGAAATCCTTCTTCACCATGGCCAAGTCCAAGGACATCCATTTCACGATGTCGCCGGCCCGGGAGGAGGAATTCCTGTGGATCGACCAGGGAAACTTCGACAAGATCATCTACAACATCCTCTCGAACGCCTTCAAGCATACCCCGGAAGGCGGGCGGATCCATCTGTCCATTTCCGAACCCATCCCCAACCGCAACATCCTGCAGGCGGACGTCCGCGAATACGTGGAGATCTCCGTCTTCAACTCCGGCAGCAAGATCGAGGACAGCTATATCAGCCGGGTGTTCGACCGCTTCGTGCAGATCGACCCTTACGACGCCAACACGGGGTCGGGCGTGGGGCTGAACCTCGCCAAGATGCTCGTGGAACTGCACCACGGCACCATCGAGGCGGAAAATCTCGAAGACGGCGTCGTGTTCCGCGTGCGCATCCCGGCGGGCAAGGACCATCTGACCGAAGCGGAACTGGTGGAGACCACTCACCACAAGGACCTCTATGACCGGATGGCGGATACGCCGGAAGCCCGCCTCGAAGAGGAGACGCTGTTCGTTCCGACGGAAGAAGGGCGGCCGGAAAAGACCCTCAAGGCCCGCAAGAACCTGCTCGTCGTGGAAGATGACGAGGAGACCAGGGAATACCTCCGGAAGCTGCTGCGCGGCAAATACAACGTGACGGTGTGCGCGAACGGCAAGGAGGCCTGGCCCGTCGTGTCCACCACCCTCCCGGACGCCGTGATCACCGACCTGGTGATGCCGGAGATGAACGGCCGGGAACTCTGCGTCAAGATCCGCCAGAATCCGTCCACCAACCATATCCCGGTCATCGTCCTGACCGGACAGGACAGCGAAAAGGAGCAGGAGGAAGCCAGCGAGAGCGGGGCCGACAAGTTCCTGTCCAAGCCCGTTTCCGTCTCCCTGCTGCTCAGTTCCATCGCCCAGGTCATTTCCGCCCGCGAAACCGTCAAGGGCAAGTTCGCGCCGGCCATGGAGTACGATTACACCGGCATCAAGATGGGTTCCGCCGACGAGGCGCTGATGCGCCGCATCGTGGAAAGCATCCACACGCACCTGGAGAATCCCGACTTTGACGTCGCGGCCCTCTGCGCCGATGTCGGCATCAGCCGCGTACACCTCAACCGCAAGCTGAAGGAGAACGGCAACGTGCCGCCGAGCACGCTCATCAAGTCCTTCCGGATGAAACAGGCCGCCTACCTGCTCGCCAACAACCAGGTCAATGTTTCCGAGGTGGCTTACCGCGTCGGATACGCCTCACATTCATACTTTTCCAGCACGTTCAAGGATTTCTTCGGGATGACGCCCCGGGAGTTCGTCTCCCGGTACATCGACAACCCCGATGATTCAAATCTTAAAAAGCTTTTCGAATAACGCGAAACCGCTGGTACAAATTTTAAAATGATTGATTCCGTTACGAATCCGTAAGTATGTCCGATTTGTTACTTTTGCAGAAAAACAAACCCGACATGGATCCTAAACGCTTCACTCCCCTTCTGCTGGTCTTTTCGCTCCTTCTCAGTCTTCCGGTCCTGGCCATCGACCACCCCGGCGCCACCGCCCCGGGACAGGCGGCCGGACGCTTCGGCCTCGTCCGCGACGGGGTGCCCGCCGCCGTGGTGACGGATGCGGCCGACCTGCCGGGCGTACGGATCGCGGCGGAGACGCTGCGCGAGGATTTCGCCCGCGTATGCGGCGTCAAGGCTCCGGAAACGGGAGCGCGCGCCATCTACGCCGGTACGATGGACAGCCCGCTGATCAAGCGGCTCAGCGCGGAAGGGCGCATCGACCTTTCCTCCCTCAAGGGGCAGTATGAGACTTATATTCTGAAAGTTATCGACGAGAATACCTTGATCGTCGCCGGCGCGGACATGCGGGGAGCCATCTACGGCATCTACGAGATTTCCGAGCAGATGGGCGTCTCGCCGTGGTATGACTGGGCCGATGTGCCCGTCCCGCACAGCACGGACCTGTCGATGGCGCCGGGAACCTATACCGTCCCCCAGCCCGCCGTCCGCTACCGCGGCATCTTCCTCAACGATGAAGCGCCCTGCCTGACATCGTGGGTGAAGAACACCTATGGCACCGAATACGGCGACCACCGCTTCTACGCGCGGGTCTTCGAGCTCCTGCTCCGCCTGCGGGCCAATTTCATGTGGCCGGCCATGTGGGACTGGGCCTTCTATGCCGATGATCCCGAAAACAGCCGCACGGCGGACGAAATGGGCATCATCATGGGCACGTCCCACCACGAGCCGATGGCCCGCAACCATCAGGAATGGGTGCGCAGAAGGGGCGCCGACGGGAAATGGGACTACCTGGAAAACCAGAAGGTCCTGGACAGGTTCTTCACCGAAGGCATGGAGCGCGCGAAGGATACCGAGGACCTGATCACCATCGGCATGCGGGGTGACGGCGACGCCGCCCTGGGCCGGGAAGGACAGGAAGCCCAGTACATCGGCCTGCTCGAGAATATCATCAAGAACCAGCGCAAGATCATCCGCAAGGTGACCGGGCGGCCGGCGTCGGAGCGCCCCCAGGTCTGGGCCCTATACAAGGAAGTGCAGCAGTATTACGACCTCGGACTCCGCGTTCCGGACGATGTCACCATCCTCCTGTCCGACGACAACTGGGGCGACGTCCGCAAACTCCCGACCGCGGCCGAGCTGAACCGCAAGGGCGGCTGGGGCCTTTACTACCACGTGGACTACGTGGGCGCCCCGCGCAACTCCAAGTGGCTCAATATCACCCCTATCCAGAACATGTGGGAACAGCTCCAGCTCACCTACGACTACGGCGTGGACCGGCTCTGGGTGCTGAACGTCGGCGACCTGAAGCCGATGGAGTATCCCATCACCCTGTTCCTGGACATGGCCCGCCGGCCGAAGGATTTCACGGTGGACAACCTGCTCGACCACACCCGTGCCTTCTGCGCCGCCGCTTTCGGCGAGGACCAGGCCGATGAGGCCGCCCGCATCCTCAACCTGTACAGCAAGTACAGCGGCCGCACGACGGCGGAGATGATGGATTCCCGGACCTACGACCTCCCTTCCGGCGAGTTCCGGCAGGTGTGCGACGATTTCGTCCGGCTGGAAGCGGAAGCCCTGCGGCAGTATCTGGCGCTGGATCCGGCCTGCCGGGACGCCTACCGGGAAATCATCCTCTTCCCCATCCAGGCGCTGTCCAACATCTATGACATGTATTACGCGCAGGCGATGAACCGTTCGCTCGCGGAGCGTGACGACCCGGCCGCCAATCTGTGGGCCGACCGCGTGGAGCGCTGCTTCGCCCGGGACGCCGTCCTGATGAAGGAATACAACAAGGAAATCGCCGGCGGAAAATGGGACGGGATGATGACGCAGAAGCACATCGGCTATTTCACCTGGAACGACAACTTCCCGGCGGACCGCCTCCCCCGCATCCAGCGCGTCGGGGACTCGGCTCCGGGCGGATACGTCTTCCCCGCCGATTCCCGCGGCTTCACGGCCATCGAAGCGGAGCATTGGCAGAAAGCCGTGGCCGCCGACGGCATCGACTGGACCGTCATTCCCTACATGGGCCGGACCCTCAGCGGCATCGCCCTGATGCCCTATACGCTGCCTACCGACGGCGCCTCATTGACCTACCGCGTGGAAATCCCGGAAGGCGTGACCTCGGTGAAGGTCCATGTCATCACCAAGTCCACCCTCGCCTTCAACAATACGGGACACCGCTACAGCGTGGAATTCGGCGGAGGGAAGGCCGTGCAGTTCTTCAATGAACGGCTGAACGAGGATCCCGCCAACATCCATTCCGTCTATTACCCCACCGTGGCCCGCCGCGTCGTGGAAACGATAACCGACCTCCCCGCCTCCGCCGGCTGGCAGGACCTCGTACTGAAGCCCCTCGACCCCGGCATCGTGTTCGAGAAGGTCGTCATCGACTATGGCGGCTATACGCCGCAGTTCCTCTTCGGGAACGAATCCCCCGCCTACAGGAAGAGCGTCACGCCGAGCGAGCAGTAATCGAACTGCACGCCGCCGTCCGGAACGATGCGGGAGGTGGTGGGATAATACTTGAAGAACACGGCGGCATCCTTGAAGCCGACCATGCCCACGAAATCGAAGGTGAACGGGCGGACCTGTCCGTCGGAAACGGCGGAAGATTCAGTGACGTCGCCGGTCTCGAGCGTGAAGTTCGTCCAGGACGTCAGGTTCAGGTTCGCCTCGGCGCCGGCGCTGATCCAGAAATAGTCGTTGATGTGCACCGTCGCCATAACCGGGATGCTCAGGGAGAAAGTATGCAGCGAACTGCGCTGTTTACCGATCTTCGTCTCATCGGGAAGGGTGAACTCCGGTTCCGGCTCCTGCGTCTGAGGCGGAGTCTCAGTCTGACCCGTACCAGCGCCCGTGTTCGTATTGGTGTCTGTACCATTGTTCGTACCGGTGTTCGCGCCGGTACCCGTGTTCGTGCCTGAACCACCAGTCTGGCTCTGTCCACTGGCCGTTTTATCTTTCTTAAGAGGCCATTCTGTCACCTGGGGAATCTTCTGCAGGTCCAGATAGAAACGGGAGTCGCGGGTCGAGAAGAACTGCCACTTGCAGTCCATGCCGACCGAGAGGTTCACGGCAGGCATGGGTTCGATGTTCAAGGCCAGGGCGTTGATGGCGAGTTCACCGCCGCCGTGGGGCGTGAAAGCCTCCGATTCCGCGATGCTGTAACCGACGAACACATGGTCCAGGAGATTGATGGATAGCAAGCCATCCTCGGCGGTGAAAACGACAGAGGAAAGCAGCGTGGTAGGGGTTGTGGGAGCGGGACGAGCAGGCTGCTGCGCAAAAACGGGGAGCGCGAGCAGGCTCATGACGAGGTAAGCCGTTAATCTCTTCATTTTTATAAGCCTTAGTAGAGCAAAGATACGATTTTTTTCGATACGCGTCACTCTTTGTAGGGATTAAGTCCCGCCCGCTCACAGAGATAGAGATAGAGGGTCTCGTAGGCGGGTTTACGGGTGTAGGCGTTCCCTTTGTACAGGAGCGGATGATTCTCGTCCTTCACCCAGGAATCCTTGTCATTGATGCCCCAGATGGTGATACCGCCCCGCTGAGCCTCCGGAACGATTTCCAGATACTTCTCGAAAATGAACTTGTACAGGTCAGCCTGCGCCTGCTCATCCTTGCACTTGATGTCCAGTTCGGAAATGCGCACCATCCGGCCGGTGGCGGTGAGATCCCTCAGGCTGGCCTCGATCTTTTCCCTCAGATTCTGATCGCCCATGTCCAAATGCATCTGCGTCCCCACGCCGGTTACCTGCGGGTTGCCCTTCACATAGTTGCAATAGGCCGTTCTCTTCGCTTCTATCGTCTCGAGGTTGTAATCATTCAGGTACAGGACAGCGGTCTTGCCGTAGCGTTTCAATGCATCCGTCGCATAGGCGAAAGCCTTGTCCACCCACACCTTGGTGCTCGGGAAATACTTTCCCCAGACGAAAACGTTGTCTCCGGTGGTATTCGACGCATTGCGAAAATCGACGGGCCAGTCCGTAAACGTCTCATTCACCACATCCCAGCCATACACGTCGAAATGCTCCACCATCTTGTACACCCAGTCGCGGTATACGAAGCCGATGGCGTCATTGACAAGCTCGCCGGCCAGTTCGGGCGTGGGCCTGAAGACGGGAGCCGCGCCGGAAGGCTGGCTGCCGTCGGTCGCGACGATACGGATATTGTCGATGACGACGTCATTCGAGACGACGAGCCGGCAGGCGAATCCGCCCACGGACGCGACCGTCAGGGTGACGGGATATCTGCACCACGCCGTGGAAATGCGCGTCTGGACCTCCTGCCCATCGACGGAAACGAGTTTCAGGGTTCCTTCGCCCTCGAGGCTCTTGGCCCAGACAGAGAAGACATATTCCTTTCCGGCCTCCAACTCTGCATTGACCTGCAGGGTGGCGCCGTCGATGACCGCCTTCGCGGCATAGTCGCCGGCGAAGACGTCATACGGATCCCGGCTGCCCGGAACCATTTCAAAACCTTCAGTGACAAACCCGTCCAGGGTGCCGGTCTCGAAGTTCCAGTTCCGCTGGACGAGGGAAGCGCTGTTGTTCTTGGCCGCGTTGGCAATCACGCTGTTCAGGTAGTCGAGCTTCTGCTGGCTGTGCCAGCCGAGGGTATGGCCGAAGAGCTCATTCCCGCAGTCCTTGGCCCATCTGACCATTTGGTCGGCCTGGGAGAACACGAGGCGGCCGTCCCACTGCACAATCCCGTCATGCTTCATCTCGTTGCCGAACGTGACGGCGGCGAAATCGTTCCGGAGGATATCGGAGACATAAGAGGTGTTCCGGTAGTATTCCCAATAGGTAAATGAGACACCCAGCTTGATGCCCGCCTTCGCGGCCAGATCCTTCAGCTGATATTTGTCATAGTCAACCTCCGGGTCCTTCGGCTTCTGGGGTTCCGGTTCTTCTTTTCCGTTCTGACCGGAGGGCGTGACCGGCTGGGGATCCTTCCCGCAGGACTGTCCTGCAAGCAGGATAAGAGAAAGCAGAATATATGCGGATAGTTTCTTCATATGCGTTTTCGAATGGGATAAGTTTTCAAAAATACAAAGAATTCTCCCCATTTGATACACGCGGGTCCATTTCGCACGAATTCGTTTCAAAATCGGTACAATTTGTTATATTTGTAACAATTATGAAACATTCCGTTCTAACCACACTGCTGTTTTTTGCACTCCTGATACCTGCCCGCGCACAGATGGCACGGCTTTACACGTCCAATTCCGGACTTCCCAGCAGCCAGGTCCATCGGATCTACCAGGATTCGCGCGGATTCATCTGGATCAGTTCGGAGAACGGTCTCTCCCGGTTCGACGGAATGGACTTCACCACCTTCCGTTTCTCCCGCGACAAGGGGGACGGCCTGGCCAGCGACCTGGTCCCGACCGTCTTCGAGGACAGCCGGGGCGTCCTGTGGGTGGGCACGTCCCGGGGATTGCAGACGTTCGATCCGGACAACAGCTCCTTCCATCTCGTGGACGTGAACGGCGCTCCGGAGACCGCGTCTCCGTACGTTTCCGACATCCTTGAGTTCAAGACCGGCGCCGAATCGTCCGAACTGTGGGTGGCGACATCCTCGCAGGGCGTCTATATCCTGGACACGGAGACGCACGCCATGAAGGACGACCGGCGCGAACTCCTGGGCAGCAATCTTCCGACCGCCTTCATGAACCGGATGTTCCTGGATTCCGCCGGACACGTGTGGCTGGCCGGAGAGACCGGCGGCCTGACGGTGGTGGACGGAGCGACGCTGCGCCGGATGGACATCACCATCGACGAGGGCATCTTCGTCCGGAGTTTCGCCGAGGATCCCGCCACCGGAAATGTCCTCATCGGCACGATGAGCGGCCTGTTCATCTACGAAGCGGCAGCGGG
>JAEEGG010024160.1_pt1 | contig 11816 bp, 3 predicted proteins | sample 9134161 | NCBI WGS metagenome assembly JAEEGG01 (sample SAMN16246543, study PRJNA631951) | gut metagenome | biome: gut microbiome; feature: rumen; material: CR-attached | host: Bos | place: Iran: Karaj | collected 2018-10 | reverse complement strand
CCAAATCTCAGAAAAAACATCACTTTTTGGGAACAAGACCCTCAAAAACTTGCATATTTGAAAAAAAAATTGTAATTTTGCCGCGGATTCTGAATATATGAGTTAATTACACACTTTTTGGAACATGATTTTGGATCAAATCCTCACATATAACCTCTTAACGGCAAGCGCGGCGGCGTATGTATGTATGTATGTATGTATGTATGTATGTATGTATGTATGTATGTGGCGCGCGACGAGCTCACAAGAGGTAACAAATCAGGCAGATAAACCGGCTAACAAGCGGCAGGTGCTTCGTGCACTTGCCGCTTTGTCGTATATAATTAACGAATAATTAATATTATTAACAATTAAAAACAAAAACATTATGAGAAAAATCTTTACATTTCTCTTTGCCGCGCTCATGAGCGCAGCGAGTATGTGGGCGCAGACAGAAACGCTGCTGACCACAATTACAGCAACAGCCAAAGAGCAAGCCAGCTACAGTACGGCGAACGTTGCAACCGTTTCATTCAGTTATACTGCATATGGATCCTCAGCATACTTTGCTAACTGGGGCTGGTGGGGATACGGTTGGTCGGCCACCGTCAATGCTGCCGAAGGATACACCATCACCAAATGCGTATTCTATGACGACGCCAATCGTACAGCTACAGACAGCGAAGCTCCCTTTGTAGTAGAAACCACAGAAGAGGATAAGACACCGAAAGTAAATGGCACACCCATTATGGCAGACATGTCTAAAGGTATAAAAAAGATTGATGTGTATGGCTATGAGAATCCCACCACCGTTGCTGTTACCGGCGTAAAGCTTAACCAAAACGAAGCACAAATGACCGTTGGCGGCGAGACGCTGACGCTGACCGCAACCGTCAATCCTAACAATGCTACGGATAAGAGTGTGTCATGGTCAACCAGCGATGCCAATGTTGCTACAGTTGAAAACGGCGTTGTTACCGCAGTTGCAGCAGGAAATGCTACTATTACCGTCACCACTACCGACGGCTTTTTCACCGCTACTTGCGCTGTTACTGTTACCGCTCCCGAACCGGCAGCAGAAGTAACGGTGGTATTTGCCGCTAACAGTAACACCAAAGAGGTGTCGGTAGAACTGCCCCATACCTTCTGGTGCGATTTGGGTACTGAGAATGGCGAATTGGACCTTATCATTCAAGAACTCTATGCATTACCTCTAGGTGGTTACTGTGACGCTTGGAATGGGCCGGTAGCAACAGGTAATCCGGCTGTGACCGCAGGTGCAGACCTTGAAGATAATGACTTCATCACCATCAGCGAAGCCTTCGAAGGTACGGCTACCGTAAGCGGAAAGTATAATAAGTATACTGAGATGGACGAAGAGGAATTCTACTACACCCTGACTATCTCGACTAAGAATGGTGTTGCAACCGCGATCAGCAACACCGCTGTTGATACGAAGGCTGTTAAGCGTATAGTGAACGGTCAACTGCTCATCGTTCGTGACGGCAAACTGTTCAACCTCCAAGGTGCGCAGGTACGTTAAACCTATTATAGTTCGGCGGGATTGGCTTCCCGCCGAATTGCTATGCCATTGCTGTCCCATTAAAATAAGAATATTTGCTTACAAAGCATTGTGTTTAAGTATTTTGTACTACGTTGCTAAACGAACGAGTTTATTTTCTTTTTATGGGACACTTGTGACCAATTTTGTCAAAACATAAAAAAAATGGTCTGAAAATTTGCAAATGTCAATAAATTTTTGTACCTTTGCAGTCGATTTCTGAAAATCACAAATCAATCAACCATATTGTTTAACTAAAAATCTAAAAATCATGCAGAAAATTTTCACATTTCTTTTTGCTGCGCTGCTGAGCGTAAGCATGTTCGGTAAGACCGTTACCGAGGACATCTCTATCAATGCCGAGAACTGGAGCTGGGGTTACAACAGTCAGGTCGTTAACGACGGTGACTTGTTGAAGGTTACCCTTACCGGCGAATGGGGCGCTGTATCTACTGGTTGGGATCCCTCGTTCGACCTCTCGGGGTGGGACAAGATCGTTGTTGTCGTTGAGAACATGAGCGGCTGCGCCGGCGAGTGGTTCAAACTCAAAGCCTATCTGCGTGACAACACAGAGAGCGAACCTAACCAGATGGAAGGTCAGCTCGGCTTGGATGCAGAGGACAACCAGCAACACTATCTGGTTATCGACCTGCATCAGGACAAAGCATGCGACCTGACCAAGGCGCGCATCCTTGCTGTTCAGTGCCAGCCGAACGGTGCGATATTCAAGATTAGCAAAGTGTACCTCGAGAAAGAGGAAGAGGAAGGCGGAGAAGAAGTGCCTACTATTCCTACCACTGCTCCTGAGGTTCCGACCCGTGCAGAGGCTGATGTAATGGGTATCTATTGCAACCACTACGCAACCAACAACGCTAACTTCGGTATCTCAGGTTGGGCTGGTGGTTATCAGACCCTCGACCTTGACGGAACGAAGGCTGCTTACTGGGAAAAGATGACATGGGAGTGCATTATCGATCCCGCTCATACCGATGACGCGCACGATTTCAGTGCTTATCAGTATGTCCATGTTGATATGTGGGCTCCAAAGGCTGCCCAGATTAAATTCACTGCTGAGGCTATTGCCGGTGGTAATTACAAAGACGGTGTTGTTCTTCCCCTCGCTCAAGGTTGGAATTACTATGACATCGAGATTGCCGAATGGCCGGGTCAATATGACTTCAAAAATCTGAAGTGCTTAGTATTGGAGCAGTATCAGACTCCGGAAGGCGAGAGCTTTGAGCAGAACCCGTTCGCAATCGCTAACATCTACTTCTGGAAGAAAGGTGCCGCTGTTGACAACGTAACAGCTGACACCAAAGCCATGAAGGTTATCCGCGACGGCCAGGTTATGTTCATCAAGAACGGCAAGACCTACAATGCTCTGGGTGCTGAAATTCGATAAGCTTCGCGTTTGAGCTTCGCGTTTGATGTCGTTTGATGCTACGCGTTTGATGTTGTTTGAAGCTTCGCGTTAAATAAAACTCATGCAAATGAGTGATTAAATCTTTTTCATGAACTCCCGTGACTGTGAAGCCACGGGAGTTTTTTGTCGTGACGAACAAAATTGCAGAAATTTTGCAGATTTGTTGAGAAAAATTTGCATATATCAAATATTTTTTGTACCTTTGCGGCGGAAACTCGCCCGAAAAAGTGTGATGTGACAGATGAAAGTCACCCGAAAAAGTGTTATGTGGCAGGTAAAACTCGCCCGAAAAAGTGTTAATTGGTTTAAAATAAACGACATATGTTCAAGCGTAAGATAGAAGAAGAGCTGAAGGCGTGGAAGAAAAGTGCCAAACGTAAGCCGTTGGTGATAAAAGGCGTACGGCAATGCGGCAAGACCAGTTCAGTGAAGCAGTTTGCATATGCGAACTATGAGCACGTGGTATATATGGACTTTCGTGAAGAGCCATCGTTGATATCGCTGTTTAATAATTCGCTGAAAGTGGACTACCTGACGATGACGATATCGGCAGCAATACCTGATGCAGAGTTTGTGCCGGGGAAGACGTGTCTGATACTGGATGAAATACAGGATTGTCCGAGAGCACGTGGAGCGCTTAAGTTCTTATGCCTGGACGGACGGTATGATGTGATATGCACGGGTTCGTTGTTGGGCGTGAACGGATATAAGACCAAAGAGCAAGAGGAGCAGGAGCAGCAAGCATCGATACCGGTGGGTTTTGAGACGATTGTGGAGATGTATCCGATGGATTTTGAGGAATGGCTGTGGGCGAACGGGATCAAGCCGGAAGTGGATGCGTACCTGCGTGAGTGCCTGGAGAAAGAAGAGCCGGTAGGTGACGGGATGCACGCTCGGATGCGTGAGTTGTGGTTGGAATATACGATAGTAGGAGGCATGCCGGAAGCGGTGGAGACATTTCTGACGACGCATGATGTGAATCAGTTGCGGCGCGTACAACGAGCAATAGTGGATGAGTATAAGAGCGACATGATGAAATACGCACGGACAGAAGACAAGCCGCGGATACGCGAGTGCTTTGAGTCGATACCGCGTCAGTTGAGTAAGGAGAATAAGAAATTTCAGTACTCGGTGGTACGGCCGGGGGGACGGAGCAAGGATTATCTGGGATGCTTGCAGTGGATTGAGGATGCGGGGATCATCCATCGGTGTTATAACTTGCAGATTACAGAGCTGCCGTTGGACGGGAATGCGATAGACGAGCAATTCAAGGTGTATATGACGGATACGGGATTGTTTGTGAGTATGTTGGGCGAGGAGACTCAATCGGATATCCTGCGAGGTAATCTGCTGAGTTACAAGGGTGCGATATATGAGAACCTGATGGCAGACATGCTGTGTAAGAAAGGGAAGCGATTGTACTATTACCATAAGCCGGACAGCATTGAGTTGGATTTTGTAATGCGATACAAAGACGCGTGTACGATTGTGGAATGTAAAGCGCGGACGGGTAATGCGAAGTCGATGCAGACAGTGCTGAAGCATCCGGAGAAATATCATGTGTATTCGGCGCTGAAGTTCGGAGATTATAATGTGGGGCGGAACGGTGCGCTGCTGACGCTGCCGTTCTATATGTGGTATTTGTTGTGGTAGTTTGAAACTTTGCGTTTGAAGTGGTTTGAGATCGTTAAACTTTCAAACCACGTCAAACCACATCAAAACCTCAAACTTTAAAAAGCGTCCTTCGGGGCGCTTTTTTTATACCAATCTTGTCGGAAAAAACAACCAATTTTGTCAAAAATTGCAGATTTTTATATAAAATCTTGCAAATGTCATTTTTTTTTTGTAATTTTGTAGGCGCGTTTTGGTGTGTAGGAAGATATCAGAAATCAGAAGTCAGAAATATTTAACATTAAAGAACATGAAACGATCGTTGTATTTGATAGTTGCTCTGTTGTTGTCGGTGGTGACGATGCAGGCGAATGACTATTTGGAGCAAGACCGCCACTATTCGACCCGCACGGGCGGTGCGGACTGTATCCATTTCACTATTCCGGTTTGGGCGGCAGGCGCCTATGACTACTATGCCGTAGACGAGAGTTATGTGTATTTCAAGCTGACCGGCTCGGACGAGAAAGTGGTGATCAGTCACTATAAGTCTGAGGAATACGGCGAGAACGACAAAGAGAACGGCCGAGGCTCCGCGTGGATGAAGCTGGAGAACGACAAAGGCGAGATCGTCGTGACGTCGATGGCTTCGGGCGTGAACCAGCACATACCGTCGGGCGATTGGACGGAAAAACTGATAGTGAAGCAACGTCCGGATGACGGCTACGACTATGTGACGTTCCTCGAGTTTGACTGGTATCCGCATCAGGACCTGAGCGATACCACGTTTGTCGTAGGTGTCCACTCCGTATTCGAACGCAGTTATACGCATGGCAACAGAATGGAGAAGAACTTCGATTTGGGTCAATACAAAGGCGCCGGCAACGATATGATGCCTCAGCTGTTCACCCCCTATCTCTACCAGGTGAACCAGTCGGGTATGACCGGTTACGGCTACGCCGCTATTCCATACTCGACGTTCTATTCGACGATTGGCTACACCATGTCTATTCAGGACACGACGTTCCATAAGAACACCAGCCGTTCGGACAATATCTTCATCATGACCGCCGACAGCGTGCAGAGCGGATTCTATGTGGACTTCCTCGAGTACCGCAACGAGGAATTGGGCACAACGATGACGCAGCGCTCGAACAAGATAGACATCCCTGCTTATCACCGCATCTATGAGTTCGGCGGAACAGAAGAGACCGACTCGACGCTCACCTATACCGGCAATATCGAGTTGCACTGGAATGTGAAAAACCCGGATGCGACAGACCTGCTTGAAGATGACTATTTCGAGGTGCAGCGTGCGCTGAAGAGCGACTTTAGCGATGCACAGACGATCAAGTTGGTAGCGTTGACCAAGGGAGCGGACAAAGGCCGCTACTCTTTCCTCGACGACAGCCATGATACATGGACGGGCAATGTAGATACTTCCGGACAAGACACGCTGCAAGCGAATGCTTGCACCAAACTCAACGACTTTGAGTTGCGCGATGAGAACGATCAGCTGATGGCTACGCTTGACCTGACGCTGACCGCCAACAAGCTGTATTCGCCGGGCATAGAACTCTATTACCGTGTGCGCCGTGCTTCGTCGTCTGTCTGGGGTTGGGATCATGAGTTTGCCGAGACGATGCAGATAGGTCGTCATAACTACCTTGCACCGCTTGCCGAACAGCAGGCTCCTTACACCAAGGATGACGACTTCGATATGAACCACCAAGTACATTTCTCGTTCGTGCTCGAGAACCGCGAGGTACAACTTGAACTGCCGGAACCGGATGACTGCACACTCAGCTATGTGGTTAAAAAAGAAAAAGCCGAAAATATAGCATTGGAGTTTGCGGCTATTCCCTTGGACGGAGATAAACTTCGCACCAAGGTCTATTGCACGCTCTACGACGAGGAAAACAACAAAGTCAGAGACGAATGGAAAGTAGAAAAGAGCCAGACAGTCGAGGCCAGACGCGGCGGCAAACTGCAACTGCGCTATCAGAACCACCTCGCCGATAAGGACACTACATGGATCAATGATTTCCTCAGCCTTGACAGGTCATGCAAAGTGACCCTCAAGGAGTCGTACTTCAATCCGATGCTTTACGGCTACGAATACTACTCGCTCGAGTGCAAGCAGGAAGCCACTTCCGGTTACACTAACGACATTGACAAACGCGTAGAGGCGCTCAGCGATTCGCTCAAACAGATGTTGATTGCGAAGATGCAAGGCGAGGTACATGACCTACTGGGCAGATGTATGTGGGATCGCACCGCACGGCTTGTGCTCGTCCGTTCGTCGGAAGGGGAAACCGATAGCAAGATCGAGATGATCATTCCGCAAGACAGTATCATCCGTCAGTCCGACGGCTCGTGGTTGGCGTCGTTCTCCGACGTAGCTGATCGTCCGTGTACCAACTACACGTATGCCGTACGCATCGACCAGTCGTCCGCCGACTTGCATGTACAGGATTCCGCGCAACTGCAGCCTATCGCCTTGACAGGTCCGTCGCTGTACTACGACGACGCAGCAGCAATCAAGTCGTTTACGGCTACGCAGGGCTTGACAAGCACCGAGTACAAACGGGGCGTGATGCTCGTATGGACACCGTCCTCCAACGCCGTGGATGACTACGTGCTCACACGGCGGACGGACAGTGCCGCCGTAGCGGACACGCTCTACAACGGTGTGGAAGCGATGTTCTTCGACCAGACGGCTGTGCCTAACGTCATCTATCAATATACCGTCACGGCACGCTACTCCTGCAACGGCCAATACAGCGAGAACAGCAAGACCGTTGAAGGCTGGCGTACGCCTTACGGCGAGATCAGCGGACATGTGATTATGCCGGACAACAGCGGCATGCCGGGCGTGAAAGTAGAATTGTTAGATCTATCCGACAGCACCGTTGTCAAGAGTGTGACCACCAACGCTATCGGCTACTACCGTTTCGACAGCCTTGACTACGGCTATTTGGCGCCGGTGAAGATGACCCTTGAGTACCAACAAGGCGAAGGATGCGATGACCCGCAGGAGCATGTAGAGATGCGTGTGGAAAACTCCAAAGGCGAACTGATACAAGACTGGACGCATCTCGATGCCGGAGAGTATACGTTCCCCGTGGGCGCTGTACTGCTCACCAAATCCATCTACAATGTCTATGAGGGACATTCCTCTGTTACGCTGACGGTATCGGGCACCGTATTGTGCCGGAACTTTGCCGTGGAAGTAGGACCGGATCTTTATAAGAAGTACTATGAGGTGCTTTTCACCGCGGACAGCACCGCTCAGCCTATTACCAGCAAGGACTTTGCTATCATCCCGAGCGATATGCACGCGCAGTTCTCCTACAACTACACATCGGCTTCGACGGCGGATATCACCCTGTCGGTGGACAATGCTGTAGCAACGGGCGTTGATTTCATGAGTACGAACACCGTGCGTCTCACCGGCCGTGCGCTCTATCAGCTGAGTACGGTGCCTGTAGCCGGCGCTATGTTCATCCTCAACGGCGACACCGTACATCGCGGCAATGTGCCGCTCACTACCGCTACCGACGGTACCTTCGAGATGGCACTCATCCAGGGCAAGACCTACACGCTGCAGATGTTCAAACCCGGACACACCTTCCTCAACGACGGTTATCTGGAGGTAGAAGAAGGTCAGAAAGAGTTTGCACTCGACAAAGCGCTGGATGGCGTACGGTTCTACGACCAGACGAAGGTGCGTCTGGCGGGACGTGTAGCCGGAGGAAATATACAGCGTGATCTGCCTACCGCTTTCGGTCTGGGTAAGAATAATCTCGGCGACAACCTCATGCTCGTGCTCCAACTCGAAGGGGACAACACCGCCCAACTCATCCATGACCCGGATGACCTGAGCCGTGACACGATGAAAAATGTCATTAACCAAATCGTCTATTCTACCGACACGCTGTCCGCTGACCCCGAACGCATCGTAGGACAGACCAGCGTGCTCATCGAGAAGAAACGGATCACCATCTTCCCCGATCCCAAAACCGGCGAGTATGTAGCCGACCTGTTCCCGACCAAATACAAAGTGGTACAGGCTACCGCCAACGGATATGCGACGCTGCTCCCGTCCGGTCAAGGTATGGAGATCTTCGACCTCACTAACGCTCCTGTGACGTCCTACGACCCGAAGATAGACGCCGACTCCGTACATTACAATGCCGTGTACGACCGTATCTATCATACTCCGGTACAGGTTCACCTGCACCAGATGATCAACGGTCTGCCCAAACCCGGCTACGGTGAAGAGAAAATCGAGTTGAGCAGTCTTGACCCGAACCAGCATACCCGGATAGCACTCTACCACCAACTCAACACCGGACGTATACACTACGTGCTCGGCTATCCTCTGTTCTTCACCAACCGCAAGTACCAATTCACCGCAGAGGCCTACGAGGTCTATCGCTACAACAACAGCGATGCGCAGTCGATAGATACCGTACCGTGGCGCGGCGGAGAAGTGATCGTCCGCAACGGTATGCAGATCAACAGTACGCCGCAGACCTTCCCGCTCGACGAGAACGGACGCAACAACAGTATCTTCCTGGATATCGATAATATCGAGGTAGAATCTTCGGGCACCGATGCACTGCGTGCTATCAGCGTTGCACTCAATACCGAGGGCAATGTGGTGGAGAGCGACCAGATCGAGGGATTCGTCATCGGTTCGACAACAGGCGTAGGTGCGCTCGAATCCACAGAAACTGATATCCAGCTGCTCGATATCGTCCGCGACCCGGGAGGTTCCGGTTCATCATCCTGGATAGAGTCGGGTAGTAGTTATTCGTTCAGCTACAAGACCCAACTCAACCTCAAAGTAGGTGTCAACCTGCAACCCTCATGGGGTACGGATGTGAATATGCACGTGGGTCTCTTCACCGGTGCTGCACCCGGAGGAGGTTCCTATTCCGGCGAGCCGATACAGGCGGAAAGCAAGTTCGCATTCGACCTGCCTATTGTATTCGAATGGGACAACGGATGGGATTACAACTATACGTTCTCCACGAGCGACCGTATCTCCACTTCGTCCAAGACAACTACCGTCTATGTAGGCTCGAATGCGGACGTGTTCGTGGGTGCATCTATCAGCCGTGTGATAAACAAAGTACGCTCCGTAGTGGTCATCAACGATAGTCTCTACGAGATGCGCAAACCCGCTATCGAAGCAGGCGCCATCAAGGTGCTGGCTTCCGGCGTGGACAATCAGATGAACCGATACCACCTCGTCACAGGCGAAGTCATCTCTGCCGGCATGCACGTCTATCGCACATTCGCCTATACCCAGTACTATATCATGGAGACCGTCATCCCGCAGATGGCGCTACGCCGCTACAACCTGCTGATGAACTTCCCCGACTCGGCAGCCGCCAAAGCAGCAGCCAACGCCAAGGGAGAACCCGTCTATTGGTATCACAATGATGCCCCCGATCAGTATCCGGAATACTACTCGATGATTCTGCCGGACGGCGACGGTGTGTTCACCGACAAGGTAGCCGCTTACGACAACATGATTACTTCGTGGACTGCCCTTCTGGTGGCGAACGAGAAGGAGAAAGTCGAAGCACGCACCAAAGGTACGCTGCTCGGTACGTACAGCGTCTCCGACGGTACGTCTTACACCCACACCGATTCCTACGGCGCTTCCATGGGCTACAATGAAGTACCTGTTGCCAATGCTCTCGCGACAATGTCCCAGAGTATGACCTCCGGCGGTATAGGTACTGCGCTCATGAATACCGTAGGCAATGCGATCAAGAATCTATGGAATTACAAATCGCTGACCCAAAGTACCGTCGGCAAAACGATGGCACAAGCGCTCGACGATTTCTATAATAAGGACGGCAACAACAAGACGAAGAAAACGGATCAGGAGATAGGTACCAAATCCAATGGCTGGGAGTTCCACATGAACTATACACCTGTGGCTGACTTTAACAAAGAAATCCGTCAGTCCAATAACGGCGGTCAGAGTCAGTCTCACGGCTTCACGATTGCGCCGGATCCGATGGGTGATCTCACCGTCAGCGTCTATCGCGCCGAATTGGATTCGACGTGGAAAGCAACCGCCGAGGATGTGCTCGATGCGACAGACCTCAAGGACAATGCCGACGTGCTCTACGGCAGTTATGTCTTCTACACCGTAGCGGGCTCGACCTACTGCCCACACGAAGAAGAAGAGTACACGCAGTTCTACAACCCGGGTACGGTGCTTAACAGCGGTACGCTCTGGATACACAAGCCCGAACTGACGGCGGATGCCTACGAGAAGACGAACATCGATCCCTCTACGCGTGCTACGTTCCGCATCAAACTGGCGAACGGCGGACAACTCGACACCGGTTATGCTACCAAGGGTGCCAGCTTTCAACTCACGCTCGACGGTGCCTCTAACCCCGATGGAGCCAAAGTCTATATTAACGGTGCGCCGCTCATTCAGAGCCTATGGTACTGGATCCTGCCCGACCAACCGATCACGCAGACCATTGAGGTGGAGCGAGGTACCGTGGATGACTATAACCTCAACTTCATCATGTATGTCGAGGATTGTGCCCGTACCCGTACAGACATGTCGCTGGGCGTACACTTCCTGCCCGAGTCCAGTCCGGTGAACATTGCCATGCCGCGACAGAACTGGGTAATGAACACCCTCTCGCCGCGCGACTCCACAGGCTACTATATCCCGATAGAGATAGACGGCTTTGACCTCCACTACAAGAACTTCGACCATATCGAGTTCCAATACAAACTCTCGTCCGAGAGTGAGGAGCGTTGGGTTAACCTCTGCTCGTTCTATGCCGAAGACAGTCTCTACAACCACGCCTCCGGCAATAAGGCGATGATAGAGAACGGACGTATCCCGGCGTTCCGTTTCTACGGCGAGCGTGATCCGATGGAGCAGCGCTACGACCTGCGTGCAGTCAGCTTCTGCCGCTACGGATCGGGCTTTGTATCGAAGTCTTCGCCGGTGATCAGCGGAACGAAAGATACACGTCCGCCGGTTGTGTTCGGTGAACCTGAACCGGCGAACAGCATTCTGGGCGTGGGGGACAACCTGCTGTTACGCTTCAACGAACTGATAGCCGGTAACTACCTCGATGAGGACAACAACTTCCAGATCACAGGCGTGACAAACGAAACAGGCATGACTGCAGCAACCTCGCTGCATTTCGACGGCAACAGCTCGGCAAGTACGAAAGTCAAACGTGACCT
>JAEEGG010024158.1_pt1 | contig 11817 bp, 9 predicted proteins | sample 9134161 | NCBI WGS metagenome assembly JAEEGG01 (sample SAMN16246543, study PRJNA631951) | gut metagenome | biome: gut microbiome; feature: rumen; material: CR-attached | host: Bos | place: Iran: Karaj | collected 2018-10 | reverse complement strand
CTGGCAGGCCGCCGGAGAATGGGCGTATGCGTGCGATCCGTGTGCCAATGCCACATTCGCGGAGTGCGGGCTGTCAGGGCTCTGCTCGCTCCCCGACGGTTCGCTTCTCGCGCTTGAACGCGAAGTCAGCATCGCCACCTGGGGGCGGTGCCGCATCTACCGCATAACGACGGGCGCACTTGCCGCGGCAACAGAGGTTTCCAATCTTTCCTCGGTGACTAACTCCACAGTATCCCTGGTTGCGAAGGGTAGTCCTCTCATTTCTTTCACAGGTACTGACCTGAACAACATCATAGTGTACGAGGGAATTGCGCTCGGCCCGAAGCTGAGCGACGGTTCGTACGGTGTCTATCTCGTTTCAGACGGTGGCGCCACGATGACGAGGTCGCTCGGGCCAATCACGGTTACGGCCAAGACCGTCAGCCGCATCTGCGCGCTGAAGCTGATGGGGCTTGGCGGAAGCGGCTCGGCAACCGAAGCCGACGCGCCGGTGATCGGCGGGGAAGGGGTGGATGTCCCTTTCGCCGTCTCGTCTGATAAGGTGTCCATTACTATCGGCAACGCCGCGGCGGGACATCGGTACGGCTACAAGAAGTCCGTGACTCTCGCCGGTCTCAAGGACGCGCCAGTCGTGTATTTCGAAAATCCCGCGTCGGCGGACGGTGTGCTGACGCTCGAGATCCCGAAAGCGGAGAACGAGCCGAGCTGCTTCTATCAGATTGTGGTAGAATAATGGGAACTGGCACTTAATCGGATCGGAGGAAAAATGAAGGACCATCACGTTGTTTGGCGTCTTGCGCTTGCAGGCGCTGCTGTTCTCGCTGGCCTTGCGGAGGCTTCCGCCGCGGTCGATCTGATCCCGATGCCTGTGAAGGTCGAGGAGCGCGAGGGGACGTGTCCGTACGCCCCCGGGAAGATCGACTACGTCGCCGATGAGTCCGTACCTAAAGAGGGCTACAGGCTTGTCGTCTCGCCGGACGGCGTCAAGGTGTTTGCGTCCGATGACGCAGGGCGTTTCTATGCGGGCGAGACGCTTAGGCAGCTTGCGAAGAGGATTTCGGACAGCGAGAAGGTCGTGCCGTGCGTGGAGATCGAGGATGCGCCGCGCTACCCTTGGCGAGGATTCCATCTCGACGAGTGCAGGCACTTCTTCGGCAAGGAGACGGTCAAGTCCATGCTCGACCTGATGGCGAGGTACAAGCTGAACAGGTTTCACTGGCATCTGACGGACGACCAGGGCTGGAGGCTTGACGTGCCTGGCTATCCAGAGCTCGTCAGGTACGGCGCGGTGAGGTCCGCCAGCGTCCGCCACCGCTGCTGGGCGTCGACGGGCTCGAAGGAGGACGCCGACAAGCTCAACGGGACGAGGTACGGTCCGTACTTCTACACCGAGTCCGACCTCAGGGAGATCGTCGCCTACGCCGCGGAGCGGCACATACAGGTCGTGCCGGAGATAGAGCTTCCTGGGCACGTCTACGCCGCGCTGGCGGCTTATCCGGAGTTTGCGTGCTTTCCTGAAAACCTCGCAGCGCGCGATCCGCGCCTCGTGTGGGGGATCGAGAGCGACGTCCTGTGCATCGGAAACGACAGGGCCCTGAAGTTCATGGAGAACGTCATCGACTGGACCTGCCGCGTGTTTCCGGGCGACGTAGTGCACATCGGCGGCGACGAGTGTCCGCAGGAGCGCTGGAAGACATGTCCGAAGTGCCAGGCGAGGATCAAGGCGGAGGGGCTCAAGGACGTCGGCGACCTTCAGCCATGGGTGACGCGTCGCTTCGTGAAGTTCCTTGAAGCGCGCGGAAAGCGCGCCCTCGGCTGGGACGAATATCTTCTCGGCGACATTCCGAAGAGCGCGATAGGGATGAGCTGGCGCGAGGACCGCGTCGGCGCGGGGCATGAGCTCGTCTCCGGCGCGGCGGCCGCGGCGCGCGGACACGACGTCGTGATGACGCCGACGAGCTACTGCTACCTCGACTACGGGCAGGGTCTCAAGGAGGATCCCTTCACGTACATCTGCGGGAAGATCACGCTGGAGCGCTGCTACTCGTTCGATCCGTGCGCCGGCGTGCCGGAGGAAGCCCGCGCGCACATTCTCGGCGGACAGGGCAACAACTGGTCGGAATACACGTGGAACGAGTACGACCTCCAGTGGAAGGCTTGGCCGCGCATGCTCGCGCTCGCGGAGGTGTTCTGGCTCGGGGAGCGCAAGCAGGGCTATGCCGACTTCGAGCGGCGAGCGCGCATCCACCGCGGCAACCTCGTCGCGCGCGGCATAAACTGCGCTCCGATCGAGTGACGGCGGTGGATTGCGATCAACCTGTGGAAGAACTCGCAGAGCGGCGAGGACCATATGGGGGGTTGCGCGCCGGGCGGCGTTTTTGGTATACTATACGGCAATCCTGCGACTGTCTTAGGAGGTTGTCCCTGCCGCGGGTGCTCGAGATTCGGGCGTTCGGTGCCTCATGGTGAGGCCACTGGCAGGGGTGTCTATGCTTCCCGGTTCGCAGAATTAAAGAGAAAGATACAGATAAAATGAAGATCGACAAGGCCGCAATCAAGTCCGAATTCCAGCGTCACGACCGCGACACGGGTTCCTCCGAAGTCCAGATCGCGCTCCTCACGAAGGAGATCGAGGCCCTCACCGCGCACCTCAAGGCCAACCACAAGGACCACAGCTCCCGCTACGGCCTTCTCCGCAAGGTCCAGAACCGCCGCAACCTCCTCGACTACCTGAAGCGCGAGAACGAGGCCGGCTACCGCGAGCTCATCAAGAAGCTCGGCATCCGCCGTTAAGCGATTGACAAACAGAAAGAAAAGAAACAATGCAAGGAACAAAGCAGTTCAAGGTCAACATCGCGGGGACGGACCTCGTGATCGAGACCGGGCTCCTGGCGCAGCAGGCCGCCGGAGCCGTCACCGTGTCGTACGGTGACACGACCGTCTTCACGGCGGTCACCAATACCGACACGCCGCGGGAAGGCATCGACTTCTTCCCGCTGCAGTGCGAGTACCGCGAGAAGTTCTACGCCGCCGGCAAGTTCCCGGGCGGGTTCTTCAAGCGCGAGGCGCGTCCGACGAGCAAGGAGATCCTCACGGCCCGCATGTGCGACCGTCCGATCCGTCCGCTCTTCCCCGACGGCTACTACAACGACGTCCAGGTCAACTCGACGCTCATCCAGAGCGACGGCACGCGCGAGGCCGACTTCCTCGCCGTCAACGCCTCCTCCGCGGCGCTCCACATCTCGGACATCCCGTTCATGGGTCCGATCGGCTGCGTCAGGATCGGCCGCATCGACGGGCAGTGGGTCATCAACCCCACGCACGAGCAGAAGGCCAAGAGCGACATCGACCTCCTCTACGCCGGCATCCGCGGCAAGTTCCTCATGATGGAGGGCTCCGCCAGCGAAATCAGCGACGAGGATTTCATCGCGGCGCTCAAGCGCGCGCACGAGGAAGTCGAGAAGATCATCGACCTCCAGATTGAGATGCGCCGCGCGCTCGGCAAGCCCGACAAGGACATCCACGACGTCCCGCAGCCTGCGGACAAGATGGACTTCATGCGCAAGGAGGGCGGCGAGGCCCTCGCGGCCGCGCTCCTCATCAAGGGCAAGCTCGAGCGCCAGGGCAAGGTCTCCGCGATCAAGGAGGACCTCCTCAAGAAGGTCGCCGAGAAGTGGCCCGAGGTCGACGCCGTCGGCTTCGTGCACCTCTTCGACGCCCTCGAGATCGAGACCGTCCGCAAGAACGTGCTCGAGAAGGGGCTCCGCATCGACGGCCGCGCCCAGCACGAGATCCGTCCGCTCTCCGCGCAGGTAGGCGTGTTCCCGCGCCTCCACGGCTCGGCGATCTTCTCGCGCGGCGAGACCCAGTCGTTCGCGACGGTCACGCTCGGCACGAAGAAGGACGCGCAGGAGCTCGACTCCGTGACGGGTGGCGATCCCTCCAAGCGGTTCATGCTCCACTACAACTTCCCGCCCTACTGCACGGGCGAGGTCGGGCGCCTCGGCTCCACCGGACGCCGCGAGATCGGACACGGCGCTCTCGCCGAGCGCTCGATCGCGGAGGTTCTCCCCGACGAGTTCCCGTACTCGATCCGCGTCGTCAGCGAGATCATGGGCTCCAACGGCTCGTCTTCGATGGCGTCGATCTGCAACGGCTGCCTCGCGCTTATGGACGCGGGCGTTCCGCTGAAACGCACCGTCGCGGGCATCTCCATCGGCCTCTTCACCAACGAAGACCAGTCCCAGAAGGTTCTCGTGACCGACATCCTCGGTGCGGAAGACCACTGCGGCGACATGGACTTCAAGGTCGGCGGCACGAGGAAGGGCATCACGGGCTTCCAGGTTGACCTCAAGCTCCGCGGCCTCACGTGGGACCTCGTCGAGGGCGCGGTCAAGGCCGCGCACGACGCGCGCCTCAAGATCATCGACTTCATGGAGTCCGTCATCCCCGCCCCGCGCGCCGAGCTCAACAAGTACGCGCCGCGGATCGAGGAGATGCAGATCCCCGTCGACAAGATCGGCGCGCTCATCGGGCCCGGCGGCTCGAACATCCGCGCGATCGTCGAGATGACCGGCGCGCAGATCGACATCGACGACGACGGCAAGGTCGCGATCTTCGCGACGTCGAAGGAGTCGATGGAGGCCGCCAAGCTCGAGGTCGGCAAGGTCTCGGCCGTGGCCGAGGTCGGCAAGATCTACGAGGGCAAGGTCACGAGCGTGAAGGACTTCGGCGCTTTCGTCGAGATCCTCCCCGGGCTCGAGGGCCTCTGCCACATCTCCGAGTTCTCGGACAAGTTCCTCAAGTCCATGGACGGAATCTGCAAGGTCGGCGACGTGATCAAGGTCAAGTGCGTCGACATCGACGAGCAGCGCGGGCGCATCAAGCTCTCGCGCAAGGCCGCGATGGCCGAGCTCGACGCCGAAGCCGCCAAGTAAGGGCGGCCCTCAGGGCGAAATGACGGGGCGCGGCACATCTGCCGCGCCCCGTTTCGATATGCGGCGCGATGAGGCCATCCCGCTCTACCGCCCTCACATCTCGGAGAGCTTCTTGAGGAGGGCGTAGTTGTCCTTGAATGGGCGTTCGCCCCCGATGGCGTCTGCGGCAAATCCGCCGCGTATTTGTCGCAGCCCGCTCGACCGCTCGACTCTAATCGACTCTATGCGACCCTACCCAACCGCTACTCAACCACAATTCAAACTCAACCACAAAAGCGGAGGGCGCGGCAAATGTGCCGCGCATGGAGAGGGCGAGACGCCCGCCCAAGGCGGAAAACCGAGCGCGGCAATTTGTCGCCAAGAGAACTTGAGCGAAAAGCGCCGCGCTCGGTTTGGGCAACGCAGTTGCCCGCGTCTCGCTCGATCCGCTGGATCGTCCGCGAATCACGCGAAGCGCATCGGGCGGACACAGCCGCGCCGCGCCCGTGGGGGCGCATGTGCCTTGGACAACTTGGGGACGATTTGCGCACAACTCCCCACGGGCGCGGGTGAAAGTCCATTTGCCTCGCGTTTTAGAGTCGCGTAGCGTAGGGCAACGCGCCCTTGCGCCGCCCACGGACGGACATCCGCCCGACTATCGGACAATTCAAACATTGCACAACCATTTCCCCTGCCATCCACCAACCGCTTTCCAACCACGTACGGACGCAACCAACCGCCTCGCAACCACGAGCCAATCGGATTCCACGTATAGCCGCCTCTATCCACTCTCCCACTATGCAGAGGGGGCCACACCGCTTTCGTTGCAGATGATGTTGAAGAATGCGGCCCGCCGTTGCTTCGCCTTGCTTCGCCGGCGGCCTATTTACAGCAACATGGGCGATGTGATATAATATAGTGGATTTCAAATGAAACTCTTACAAGGAAAGTAGTGTCATGTGCATGTACATAGGCATTGAGGATCTTGCCGCTAATGCACTTATCGGCATTTTAGCTTGTGCACGCAAAGAAGATGGAAAACCTAAATTCGTCCGCTTTGCCACATTGCTTGATTATGGCATGGCTGTGATCAAGAAGCTGAAAAAGAATAGCGGCGAAGAAGCAATTCTTATTTACAATCGCGAATCAAACAGTATGTTGTTCACGGATTATTCTGATTTCTTTGTGCGGTATACTGATGATGAGGGGTATGATGGCATTCAGTTGTGTCCAGGAAAAACCGAACAAGATCTCTTTTTGAGGTTTATCGGCTCTATCCCTGTAGAGCTTCAGAATGTTATGGCTGACGCAGCCCTTATTTCAAGATACATCCTTAAGGCTGCGTAATGGAAGAATGCCCCAAATCGTTTAAGGATCCTGCCTATGGATATGTGGCGATACCTTATGACTTTGTGAGGGGCATAATTGATACGGAGGCGTTTCAGCGCCTCCGTCGTATCGTTCAAACAAGCTACGAACCGCTTTATCCGTCTGCAACACATAATCGTTTTATTCATTCACTAGGTGTTTACCATCTTGGCGATGTTGTTGCGTCAGTAGTTGAAAAGGAGTCGTTCCCGTCACTTAAGGGGATTATTGGCAGGTACGAAAAGAAATATATTCAGTATCTGAAGATATTTAGATTGGCTTGTCTGCTTCATGATGTGGGGCATGCTCCGTTTTCGCACACAGGTGAAGGTTTTTACATTACAAAGGACGAAAAGGGGAAAGCAACAAAGCTACATAAAAGGGTTGCTGCCCTTTGCGGAGACAAAACGTTTGCCGATGAGATAAATAAGCGTGAAAAATCTGCCGCGCCACACGAATTAATGAGTGTCGTCATTGCGCTAACCACTTTTGGTGAGTGGTTCAAGACGGATGACGAGAGAACGTTCTTTGCTAGAGCGATTGCTGGTTATCCTTATGCAAAGAATGTTACAAATAAAGACCACGTTGATCCTTCATTCTTGAATTGCCTTGTTTCTCTGTTGAACTCATCTATTGTTGATGTGGATCGTCTTGATTATCTTATCCGCGATGCAGTTACAACCGGATTCAAGACGGTTGCAATTGATTATCAGCGTCTGCTTGGGGGCGTTCGCATACGTCAAATCAACGGCAAGTGCGAAGTTGTATTTACAAAGCGCGCGGTCAGCGTTCTTGAAAATGTTGTTTTTGCGCATGATGCGGAGCGGAAGTGGGTGCAGAATCATCCCGCGATTGCCTACGAGATGAAGCTGCTTAAGGAGGCGTTTTCGTTGGTCAACGCACGGTTTGCCACTGACCTGCCAGGAGGAACGATTTTCTGTGAATCGGCGTTAACAGGAAAGGGTGTGATTCCGACAAGGTGCCACAAGTCAATAAAGGTGAAGTATCTTTGTGATGATGATATTGTCTTTTTGATGAAGAACCTTGGCATAGGTGCTGCGCATTCATTTTTCTGTCGAAAGGATCGGTATGCGCCATTATGGAAGTCCGAGGCCGAGTTCTGTGCTCTTTTCCACAAGGACGTATGGGGAGATGACCTACTGCGACTAAAGCGGATGTTTGAAGGGTTTACAGGATTCCTTCGTAGGCTTGATATCTCTGAAATCAATAGCGAAGCTCGAAGAACGCTCAATCAAGAGTTGGAGAAGGCGCGCAAGGGGGTGCGGAAGATTTCACGAGATTCTACCAAATCACTTGATAAAGTCGTGTTTGTTGGCCAGCGAGAAATTTTCTGCAACTTTGCGGACGTGCTTGAAAGATTCTCGAAAGACAAAGGGTGTCCATTCAAATACCAGATACTTGATGCGAAGATGTTCAAGAGCGGGTTCGAAACAGGAAAACTTTCAGATATTCTTATTGGGCTTGGTGAGAGTGAGGGAGATATTGTTAAATTTGGTAATATTACACGGGTGCTTGGTGGACGATCTGATAATTCAAATCTGCCTAAGAACGTCTATTATGTGTTTGCGAAAAAACTGAATGGTGATAAAGTAAGACTGTCACGCGATCTTGTGGATTCTGTGAAAAGATTCGTTCACGACAATGCCGAAAAAATAGACAGGTTTTTCGCTGCTGTCAAGGAGTCATGATTATGCCGTTGCCCGCTTTTGGGTGGATGGCAAAGTAGTCGTGCACCTCCTGGCTTCGCGACGCCGTTATAGAGGCGGCCGCGTATGTCCTCGCTGATGCTGACCTTGTCCGAGAACCGTGAGCCGATCGGATTCCACGCATGGCCGCTATGACATCGCCTGCGTCCTGTGGCGGCGGCGGTATTCGCCGGGGGTGACGCCGCGCTCATGCTTGAATGTCTTGGTGAAATGGCTCTGGTCCCAGAATCCGGTTGCACAATCCTTCGGGCTTCTTTCGCTCGAAGACATGTGATGCGCTTTCCCGAGTGTTTAGATGAGACCGAGCGAAACGGCAATGGACGCGGCCTCTGCGCGTGATGCGACGCCGAGGCGTTCGAAGGCGATGGCGAGGTGTGCCTTTACGCCGTGGCGCGTGATGCCGATCCGCTCTGCGATTTCCTCGTTGTTGAATCCCTTGGAGACGAGCCTCAGTATGTCTTTCTGGCGCGCGGAAAGCGTCGGCGCGAGGCGCTTCTCCTCGATTATGCTGGTGATTTCGGGCGATATGTATTTCTCACTGCGGGCGACTGCGCGTATCGCCGCGATGAGCGTTTCGCTGGAGCAGTCCTTTACGACGGCTCCCATTACTCCCGCGTCAAGCGCGACCTTTATCTCGGCGGCGGTGGTGAACGAAGTGAGTAGCATGATCTTTGCGCCGGGATCGTCTGACAGAATCTCCGACGCAGCCGCGGCACCGTCCTTCACCGGCATCCGGAGGTCGAGTATCGCAACGTCGGGCTTGAGCTCGCGCGCAAGGCGCACCGCCTCGACGCCGTTTTCAGCTTCCGCGATTATCTTGAGGTCTTCCTCCCGGTCGATGAGCCTGGCAAGCCCCTCGCGGACGATCTGATGGTCGTCGGCAAACAGTATCTTCGTGACGTTTGGCGTGGTTTTGCTGTGCATTGTTTTCATTGCGGAGAGTCTTCCAAAGTGACGGCGATTTCCGTTCCGTTTTCCGGTGAACTTGAAATTGAGAACGAGCCGTTGAATGACTTTGCGCGTTCCTTCATCCCCATCAGCCCGAAGTGTCCTTCCGCAGAGCCGCGGCAGTCCTCGGGATCAAATCCCTTTCCGTCGTCGACTACCGAGAAAGAGAGCCGCCGCCCAGACAGCTCCCCAGATACGGCGACCGTCCGTGCGTGTCCGTGCCTTATGGCGTTCACCGTTGCCTCGCGGATGATCGAAAGCGCGGCGTGGCGGATGGCTTCGGAGAGGCTGGACGACGGGACGTCGAAGTCCAATGCAAGGCTGCATCCGCCGAGGTGTGGCGCGAGCGTCGCTTTGATTGCGTCTGCGAGGTTCACTGCGTCGAGTGCGTTCCCCCGCAGATCCCAGATGCAGCACCTCAGCTCCCTACGGCACGAGGCGAGGATACGTTTCGCGGCCTGCGTCTCGCCCGCATCGAGCTGCATGGCCGCGCCCGTCAGTATCTGTGATATCGAGTCGTGTATCTCCGCCGCGAGGCGGGTGCGCTCGGAAGTCTTCAGTTCGGCGATGGCGCTTGCGGAGCGTTCTCGGAAGAGCTCGCGTCCGCGCTTTTCGGAGAGCCGGCGGAGCTGGCGGTTCCAGAACAGGATTCCTGCAAGCGCGAGCACAAGCGCGGCGACGACAGTGCCGAGACGGGCGGGAGTCCACCATGGCGGGCGCGAGACCACGACAAGATCGTCGGGATGGTCCATCACGAGCCGAATTCCGTTCAGCTGCGTTTCACTTGAAATGGCCGCCCAGTTTTCTGTTGCAAGTACGCATGTGCCCGTCACCTGAATGCGGCATCCGGCGGCTATCTTCTCCGCCGCCCTGGGCGCGGACGAAAAGTCGACTTCGAGGAGGTGCCCGGCAATGGAAAGGGAAATTGTCTTTCGATCCTGCTGGGTCTTGTCGAACTCCGCGACAAAGCCAGGAATCCGCACACGCTTGCCCTGAAGTGCGCACTTGCCGGGGAAATCGGCGGAGAGCAGGTTCGCGACGTGATCTTCGGATAGGGCTTCTGCCTTTTTTCGGCAAGTGTTTCCCCTGAGACCCTTCTGGCGATTGCGCGCGAGAGGCGGAGGAAGTATCCGTCCGTGGTTGGATAGCCGACGACTTCGACGGGCGCGCTGCGCGGGATTGACGATGGAGAGGCGAAGTCGACCATCGCCATCCGTCCATCTCGCATCTGAAGCAGTGCGTGGCGAGACTGCCAGACGGTGACGAGCCATCCTTCGGCCTTATGCCGTCCAAGACGGCGAAGGGACTCCGGCGAAAGCCTGCGTAGCTCTTCGACGTCTGGAGTGCCAGTGAACGGATCGTCTGGAGGCGGGGAAAGGATTTTTATGTTTCTAATTCCGGCTACGACAAAGCGTCGTTCCTCGATGAATCGATGCGAGTAGTTTCTGGAATCTGGGTATCCGTCCAGGCGCACTTTTGCGCCTATTAGGGATTCGAGCTCGGCAAGCGTTGCTCCGCATGTGGGGATCGGCGCGTAATACTGATGGGCATCCGCGATGATTGACAGATAGCTGTGCGTCGGACTTGTCCCGCTTGGTTCGGCATCGCGTACTTCGCCTACGAGGTAGGATCGGCGGAAGTCATGTCGCCCGCTCATAATTTCCTTTGCTGCGCCCTCGTGCGGTGCTGGTGCTTCTTCATGTCCGAGTATCTCGAGATTGCGGAATACGGGCCGCACGTATCCTTGGCCTACTGGCGTAAGCTCGCCTTCAAGCTGAACGCGATCGCCCAATTGCGGGATTGGCGGCGGGTTTGTGGTGCTTGTAATCTTCATGGCCGCGTCGCCGTCGTTGAGCAGAAGCTGGTATGAGGTGTCGTCTGTGGACAGCATATACGCGACTGTCCCCGTGACACGGAAGTCCGGGTTGGGTGGAATGGTGTTCGACTTCATTGTCTCCGCGAGTTCACCGAGACTTGTTATCGTGGCCAGAATTGCAAAGGCAAGCATCATGTATGTATATTATACTAAAAAACGCCCCTCCCGCGGACTAGCCACTTGGCTACTATGCCGCCGGAAGGTAGTTTACAGGGGCGTGGCACCTAATTTGCATATTGCGTAATAGGGGACAAGTTTTCCATTCTTAAATACTGCCCCATCCGAAGCGCAACTTATGGTATAATATGCCTCGCAAACGAGCGTTTGGCAAACGGCTGTTTGTGAAACGGAGGTGCGTATGAAGTTCTACGGAAGAGCAGAAGAACTGGCGGAACTGAGGCAGATAAGGGAGCTTTCCATGGAAGCTTCCCGTTTCACTGTTGTCACTGGGCGGCGTCGCGTTGGCAAAACTGAGCTTGTCGAACGCGCCTTTGGCGACGGGAAGACGCCCTATCTGTACTTCCTTGTGACTCGTCGGGCAGAAAAGGATTTGTGCGCCATTCTTCAGGAGGAGGCGCAGAAAGTAATTAGGCAGCCGATTCTCGGCGTCGCCGAGCGTTTTGGCCAGTTGTTCGAAACCGTTATGGCATATTCCGTGACGACGCCTATGACGCTTGTGATTGACGAATTTCAGGAATTCGACAAGATCGACCCGGCGATATTCGGAGAAATCCAGGGAGTCTGGGATAGATACCATAAGAAGGCGAGATTGAACCTTGTCGTGTGCGGCAGCGTGAACCGCCTTATGAACAAGATATTCTTCGACGACTCCCAGCCGCTTTACGGCAGAAACACCGGAACGCTGAGGGTTGATCCCTTTGCAGTGGATCTCGTCAAGAGCATACTTTGCGAACACAGCGGGCGCTGCATCAACGGGGACCTGCTTGCCCTTTGGACACTTACGGGCGGCGTCGCAAGATAT
>JAEEGG010024155.1_pt1 | contig 11817 bp, 9 predicted proteins | sample 9134161 | NCBI WGS metagenome assembly JAEEGG01 (sample SAMN16246543, study PRJNA631951) | gut metagenome | biome: gut microbiome; feature: rumen; material: CR-attached | host: Bos | place: Iran: Karaj | collected 2018-10 | reverse complement strand
CCCTTTCATACCACCGAATTATGGAAGACAAGCATCTGCACAGCAATTTCGACTACGAGTCGGCGCTGAGTGTGCAAAAAGGCATTGAGCAGCCCGAAAAAGTCAGCAGCAGCTATCTGGAGAAAGTTCGTGCCAACAAACGCAAGGAACCCACCGTGGAGGAACTTGTTGACGGCATACTGCACGGCGACCGCACTTTGCTGAGTCGTGCCATCACCCTGATAGAGAGCACGTTGCCCGCACATCAGGAAAAGGCGCAGACGGTGCTGGAGCGTTGTCTGCCTTATTCCGGCAAATCGGTGCGACTTGGCATAACGGGCGTCCCTGGCGCGGGGAAGAGCACCGTTATCGAGTCCCTCGGCACCATGCTCACCGCCCACAACCACAAGGTGGCGGTGCTTGCCATCGACCCCAGCAGTGAACGCAGCGGTGGCAGCATACTCGGCGACAAGACGCGTATGGAGCAGCTGAGCGTGGACCCCAAGGCTTTCATCCGTCCTTCCCCCAGCGCGGGCTCGTTGGGCGGAGTGGCCCGCAAGACACGTGAGATAATAGTGCTGTGCGAGGCCGCAGGTTTCGACGTGGTGATAATAGAGACCGTGGGCGTGGGACAGAGCGAGGTGGTGGCCCACTCGATGGTGGATTTCTTCCTGCTTCTGCAGCTGGCCAACACTGGCGACGAACTACAGGGCATCAAACGCGGCATTATGGAGATGGCCGACATGATTGCCATCAACAAGAGCGACATAGACCCCACCAAGTCGGAGCTCGCCGCCACACAGTTCCGCAACGCCCTGCACCTGTTCCCGATGCCCGATTCCGGCTGGCTGCCCAAAGTGCAGCTGTGCTCGGCCTACAGTGGGTTGGGTATCAACGATTTGTGGAACAACGTGATGGAATACGTCACATTCACCAAACAAAACGGTTATTTCTACGCCAAACGGCAGGAACAGAATATCAGGATTTTGTACGAAACCATCGACAATATGCTGAAAGACCGTTTCTACAACAATCCCGACGTAAGTGCCGGCATAGAGCAGTTCAAGAAAGACATTTTGGAAAATAAGATAAGCGGCTACAAGGCGGCGGAAATACTTGTGGAAAATTATTTAGTTAAGAATTAATAATTAAGAGTTGAATGAACAAAGTGATTTAGTTTGGAGTTGAACGATGCGGGGGTTCGACAAGCTCACCCACCGCTCGGTGCCTGAGCATGTCGAAGGAACATATTCACAGTTAACTCATCACAGTTCACAGATCACTAAAAACATGAAAAAAATAGTAATTTTTAGCATTTTGTTTCTCGCCGTGGGTTTTGTGGCGGGATATTTCGTAGGCTCTTGCCAGAAAGGCGATGCGCAACAGGTTGACGCCGAGGAGATTGCCTCCGACGTAAAAGCCAAAGTGGATGCCAAACTCGACAGTATGGACGGTATGGACAGCGTGGAGGTGCACAGCGTGCGCGTTGTTACAACCACCCCCGAAAACCTCTCCAAAACACTTGACGAGGAGATCGGCAAAGCCCTGCAGGAAGCTAAGAAAATGCAGGCGGAGCACTAAACTAGTTTTGAAAATACTAACCAAAATTGTAAGAATATGAAAAACAAGGTTTTGTTGTTGGTGTTGGCAATGATGTTGTCGGCAGGCGCCACGATTGCCCAGAACGCCACAAAAAGCATTGTGTATCTGAAAAACGGCACTTCGGTGATGGGCGTGATAATGGAGATGCAGAACGACACCATAAGGGTGAAAGTGTCCGACGGCGCTCTTTTGACATACCCTATGAGCGAGGTTGAGAGCGTGAAAAAGAAAGCGCGTTGGAAGGGGAGAAAACTGGGAGCGGTGCTCGGTATAAGATAAGGAGATTGGGAAGGGATATTTGTGTCGGCTCCATAGCCATCAGCCCCGACCAGATACACAATATTTTGGGCAAAGACCTTTACGACACATACGTTTCGGCATACCAGCAGTCAGGATGGGGAGCCTTTTTTATCACCACAGGACTTGTTACGGCGGGATTGGGACTCTATCTGGGCGTTTTTGGAAAAAATCAGAGCATACGGAACTCGGGATGGGTTTTGTTTGGAGTGTCGGGCGTATTGGCGCCGATAGGATATGTGGTGAGGGGGATAGCCAAAGGCAGGATAGGCTGGGTGGTTGATGAGTACAACAACCGAAAAATGGCAAATACGTTGGAACTTGCGCCAACAGTTTTGGGTTTCAACGACATATTAACAGACAATAAGACGTATGCCATTGGAGCAACGATAAAGATAAATTTTTAAAAGGATAATAATATGAAAATCAGGGTTTTATTATTGGGTTTGGTGTTGGCGCTGGCCGTGGGAGTGCAGGCGCAGAAGAAAGACATAACAAAGTTTATGGGCATACCTATCGACGGCACCAAAACGGCTATGATACAGAAACTCAAAGCCAAAGGTTTTAAATACAACGCTAAGTTGGACCGTTTGGAAGGCGAGTTCAACGGTCGAGATTCGTATATAAGCGTGGTTACAAACCGCAACAAGGTTTATAGGATTGTAGTTCTTGATGCGAATTATTCAAACGAAGCAAGTATAAAAATACGTTTCAATAGTTTGGTTAGGCAGTTTATGGAAAACGGGAAATATGCTCCTGCGGATATGCTTGGGAACTTTACGATAGATGATGATGTGAAAATCTCGTATGAAATGACGGTTAATAACAAACGCTTTGAAGCAAGTTTCTATCAGATGTCAGAAGCAGACAAAGACACCACAGGCATTGCCGCTTTTGCTCAACAAAAGACATACTCCCGTTATACTCAAGAAGAAATCCAGAGTATGACGGAGGAAGAAATGCTTGTCCTGCAATATTCTTTGGCTATTGATTGGTTGGAGAAAAAGTGTGGAAAAAAATCTGTTTGGTTTATGATAACTGAATTGTATGGGCAATATGGTATTGTGCTATATTACGACAACAAATATAACGAATCCAGCGGTGAGGATTTGTAAAAAACAATAAAAAATTAAATACTAATCAAAATTATTAAAAGATGAAAAAAATATGGGTTTTTATTTTGGGAATTTTGTCGGGTGTTGTCTTGACGATAGTTGCACTGCTTGTTATTGGCAGTGTTATGAATAAAAATAATGGTATAAACTTTTTCGATGAGCCAGGAGAGGTTGTTAATGTGAGTGAACTGGAGGTGTTTCAAGTTCTTGGTGACGGGGTAGCATTGGCTAACGAAAGTCCGTTTGGTATGACTGTTTATTTGATTTATGATGAAAATGGTAACTCATACTATGACAATCAAATTGTTTCAGTTCCAAATGGAAAATGCTTTCGCCAAGTTGGTACATATAAGTATAAGGCAAATAATGGGATGCTTAAAACAGTCCCTGTCGTAACACTCATCGATGGAGAATATGGCGGTGAAAACGACTCGTTTGATACCGATATGAATAAATCCACATCGCAGTTTATGCGCGAAGCTAATTTTTTTGACGAACCAGGTGATGTGCTTTCAAACAAAAGTTTTAAAGTGAGTAGTGTTTTGGAGGATGGCGTTGCAATTGCCAGAGGTAAGGATGAAATTGGATATTATTATGGTTTGGAGGTGGTCTTGTTTGATACAACAAAGGTTTTTTATGACGACCAGATTGTGAAATTGCAAGGTGGTAAAGTGTTCAGACAAATAGGAACTTACAAATACATGTTCCATACTTATCCAATCGTTTCGGCTTTGGGTAGGTGATTCAATCGATGATGGGTACTTATGTCATCATATAAAAAGGTATATAAAATAAGAGAGGGGCGTGTGCTCTTCGGCGTGTGCCGTGGCATAGCCGAATATTTCAATATTGACCCACTCTTAGTAAGATTGTTGTGGGTGTTTATTGGAATGGGGAGCGGCATGGGGATTCCTGCATATATTATTTGTGCAATTGTCATGCCGACAAAACAGGGGTGATTGTTCTCCGCCTGCGGCTATCGAAACTGCCACTGGAATATTCTTCACCCTTCAAATGTTAAAGTTTTCCACTCAAAACAAAAAAAACATTATATTTGCACGATGTAATAACAAGATAGTATTAATTAAAACATATTCAAAATGAAGAAGTTATTATCATTTTTCGCAATTGTGTGCCTTGTGGGGATAGTCTCCGTAAAGGCTCAAAGTGCCAGCGATTCGTCGTATGTGCGCAACCTGCATTACGACACAATCGACATCAGCAATCTGCCGGTAGTCATTACAGACACCCTTGATTCCGACAGCCCCGACTGCAAGATACTGAAGGACGTCCGCGAGGGTGCGTGGGCCAAAGGCTACACTTTTGCAGTGCAGACGAGCACAGTGTTGAATATCCACATGTACTGCAACCCTTCTGACGATTTCGACACTTACATCTATCTGCTCGACAGCAATTTCAATATTCTAGCCTACAACGACGACTGGAATGGCCATGTGGACGAGGGAAGCTGTGTTATTAGGAACTTGCCCCAAGGCAGGTATTACGTCATCGCCACACAATACAGTGATTCTTGGACGTCGATAGATGAAACTTATTACCTGAGTTTGGACGCTTTGTCGGCAGTCGATTTCCGTGGGCTGAACTACACGGCCGCCACGCTGACCGCACCCATTACCGACAGTTTGGGTGCCAACAGCCAAATCCTTATGGAGCCGATGTCGGGCATCTACGCCAATCACGCCAAAGGCTACACCTTCCAGGCTCCCCAGTGCAACTTTAGGGTGTCTCTCGACAACTATTACCGTTTTGCTCTGGTTCTCGACAGCAACTACAATCCACAACCGTTCTATTTGTCTAACAACAATTCGTGCGTAACACAGCTGCCTCATGCCGGGATGTACCGCTTGGTTGTAATGTCTTCGTTGGTGTATGACGGCGACACCACACTCTCACGCCTCTTCACCATCACAACCGATACCGTAAGGATGGTTACCTACGCCACTCTTAACTACCGCAATATCAACGTCGGCGACACGATAGCCGATTCGCTTGTGGCCACCGACCCGCTGATTGTTTCCGATAACAGCAACAATATGATTGTGGACAAAGTGAACCCGAGCGGCGGACTTTACTATGTGAAGGGATACCGTTTCCAGACTCCGGCAAACGCCAACTATATAGATTACAACACATTTGATGTCAATGTGCCGAGGGGCACAACGGCCGTTTTGCTCGACGCCAACTACAATGTCCTGTCTTCCACCGACTATACGGAACTTTACTATAGAGTGGCACCGTCCACCACGTACAATCTGGCTATAATGGCCAACAAATACGATGCAACCGGCTCGTACAAGTTCGTTACAAAAGCCGAGCAGGACATAGCCAATGTCTATTATGTTGATGCCATCAACGGCGACGACGACAGCTCCGGACTCACTCCCGCCGCTGCCCTTAAAACCCTCGACGAAGCCATCTACCGCAGCGACGAGGGTGTGGCACGTATCTACCTCACCGAGGACTACGAGTTTACCGATTATGTGGGATTAGGCCTCTATAACGAGATATATCCCTACGGGAAAAATATCAAGCTCAAACCCAACTTGGATGACGGCGAATTTATTTTGGGTAAACGCGCTAAGGTAATGAGTTACAACGTATTGCAGTACGGAATCACCCTTATTCTCGGCAAAGAGGGCGACAGCCTCTATTTCTTGATCGACTCGTTGCCTGAGCAATATTCCGAATATTTCATCGGTGCGTGCGAGAATGTGGAAATCAACAATCTGAAAATGCGCAACTCAGTATGGCCCGATTATTTTGTTAATGTCTCTAATCTTATTGTACGCAACTCCGAATTTACCAACGACAGCATAGCCCGTACGATATTCTGCAGCAATAATTTGAAATTGGAGAACATCACCATAAACAACAATATCATTGGATACACAATGTGTTACGCTACCAAATTGACACTGGAGAACACCGTTATCGACAGCAATATGTGCGGCGAACCCATAGAATTGTACGACCCCCAAAGCGAAGCCTATCTCATAAGCGGCAGAATGCGTGGCAATACAACATACGGCGAATATGCTGCAGAAATGGCCGATATGATGGGCTGCGACACATCAAACTTTGGAGGAATCGCTTTGCTATTCGGTGCTAAATGCCACTGGGGAGCAGGTTTCTCGATAGACACAAACGCATACGTGTTCCTCGACACTCTTTCGGTGATAATCGTTGACGAGAACATCACGGCACCTGTGGCCGCACGTCTGTTCCCGATGAATGTGGATGGTTCCACATATGTTTCGCGTCCCGCATACAGCGAAGGCCGCCAGTTGCTCGACGGTTCCGCCGTGGCATCCAACTACAGCCATTTCCTCTTGGTGCAGCCAATCGACCAGACTTGGTATCTTCACAGCGACGGACGTATCTACACCTCCGATGAGCATGCGGGCATAGCCCAGGCGCAGGAGGGTAGGGTGAATATCTATCCCAACCCCGCCAGCGACAGGTTCTACGTGCAGCTCGACGGCACCGAAGCCGACGAAATCTGCGTATTAGACATCTACGGCAAGCAGGTGAAACGCATCGCCGCTACCGAAGGCACGCACACCATCGGCCTGCAAGGTCTTGCCAAAGGAATCTATTTCGTGCAGGTGCGCAAGGCAGACACCATCGTTGCCACACGAAAGTTGGTTAAGGATTGATAATTAATAATTTATAATTGTAGAGACGCACGGACGTGCGTCTCTTTTTTTTGTTGGTTGTGGTTGGTAAAAACGCAAAAACGTTAAAAATTTCCAAACAAATCAAAATAAATATTATATTTGCACGACGTAAAACAAAGAATTATTAACCAAAACATATTCAAAATGAAGAAGTTACTATCATTTTTCGCAATTATGTGCCTTGTGGGGATAGTCTCCGTAAAGGCGCAAAGTGCCAGCGACTCGTCGTATGCCCGCGACTTGAGCTATAGCACCATCACCCTTTCGACCTTGCCGGACACCCTTTCCGACACCCTTACCTCGGCTTGCAAGCTGTTGAAGGACATCCGCGAGGGCTCGGCTGCAAAAGGCTACACTTTCACACTCTCCTCGACAGAGATGATGAACATCAAGATGCTCTCGGGCGGCTGGGACTGCTACCTGTACTTGCTCGACAGCAGCTACAACGTGTTGACGTCCAACGACGACTGGGGCGGCTCACAAAACGGCAGCCGTATCATCTGGCAGTTGCCTTCGGGCACCTACCATCTGCTTGCCTGCAACTACAACCAAGGTCTCGTATCGTCGCCGCTTTCGTACAGGCTTGTGTTCGACACCTGCAGTTTCGGCGACTTTAGCACGCTGGCATACGAGCCTAAGACTTTCGGACGTCCGTTTACCGACTCGCTGAGCAACGGCGGACAGGTAATCAAGATATTAGGCGGAGGAATGTTGTATGCCAAGGGATATTCGATGAACCTTCCCGCCGACAACGTGATGCTGCAGATTGACACGAGAGAACGCATGCTTCTTATCATCGACAGCAACAACAACCTTATGAGCGGCTATGGCAACACGCGTAATATTATCATACCGGCACAACAGGCTGCCACCTACCGTTTTGTGGTTGTCTCCAACGATGACTGGGAACTCGATACCACCCTCGGACATCCCTTCACCGTCACCTCCGGAACCATCAACGCGGCAACATTCGCCACCCTCAGCTATCGCAACGTCAACATCGGCGACACCATTGTCGATTCCATCAACAGCACCGACCCATACCTGCTTTCGGGATCCATGGGCGTATATTACCTTAAGAATGCCAAAGGCGCCAAAAGTCCCAACGGCCTTACCCACGCAAGGGGATACCGTTTCAGCACATCGGCCACCGACAAATTTCTCCAGTTCACAGCGGAAAATGTCCAGTTCGATAATTCCAGCTATTTCTTCCTCCTCGACTCCAACAAAAACACCATCTTATCCTTCTACAATTACAGCTACGGCGAAAAATACTTGTCGGTCAATCCTTCGTCGACCTATTATATAGTTGCCACCAGCAACAGCGCCGAGGACACCGGCATTTATAGGTTCTTCACCAGAACCGACACCGACATCCCTGTGTATTATGTCGATGCCTTGAACGGAAACGACGACAGCAACGGCCTCACTCCGGCAACGGCAAAGCGCACCCTCGACGCTGTGGGATACACCACGGCCAAGGCTCGTGTGTATCTTACCGAGAACTACCGTTTCACATCGAGCGTCACCCTCGGCCGTTATTTCGAAATTTACCCCTACGGCAAGAATATCCGTCTGTATCCCGAAATCACCGGCTGGAGCCAATGCATACGTGTTAACGGCAATCTGGTGTTCGGCAAAAACGGCGACACCCTGTATTTCGTCATCGACTCTGTTGTTAACCGTACCGCGGAAGAATTCTTGGCTGTAAACGGCGGCGTTATCGAAGTGAACAACCTCAAGGTGCGCAACACGGTTTACGACGCCTCTTTATTCGAATGCGACAGTTTGGCAATGAACAACTGCGAGTTTGTCAACGACTCCATCGGAAACGAGATTTATGACAGCTACAAGGTACGTATGGTCAACACTACCGTTTCCAACAACGTTATCGGCGGCTCCCTGTTCAGAGGCTCTTCGTTCTATTTCGAGAATTCCACCGTTTCGGGCAACACAAGCACCGAATTGTCGGCTTTCGAGATGGGTTCTGTTGTTCTGAAAAGCGGTTCGGTGACCAATAACCGGGTGGCTCTCGATGACGACGATTATGATGAGATAATCGGCCCCCTCAATGCGAGAACGGCAAACTTGGCAGGACTGTTTTTCGTGTTCTACGGCGGACTTACCATGGGTCCCAATTTCAGTATGGACACAAGCGCATGCATTTTCATGGACAGGACTGGTGTGATCAACACCCCCGAAGTGATGACCGCTCCTCTGGCTGCCAAGGTGTATCCGATAAACTACGATTTCTATACCATCAGCCCCGATTATTACGAAGGACGCCGAATCCTTGCCGGTCCCGCCAATGTGCTGGCCGCCAACCGCACCCATTTTGCGATTGTCCAGCCCGCCGACCAGACATGGTACCTGCACAACAACGGCTGTATCTACACCTCGCAGCAGGGCATAGCCCAAACCGAGCGTGCCGACGTGGCGCTCTATCCCAACCCCGCCAGCGACCGTTTCGTGGTTGAGCTCAACGGCACCGAAGCCGACGAAATCTGCCTGTTCGACATCTATGGCAAACAGGTGAAACGCGTTGCAGCCTCGCAAGGCGCCAACAGCATCGGAGTGCAGGATTTCGCACGCGGCATCTATTTCGTGCAGGTGCGCAAGAACGGCACTGTGGTGGCCACACGCAAATTAGTTAAGAAGTAAGAGTTGAGAATTAATAATTGGTAATTGCAGAGACGCACGGTCGTGCGTCTCTTTTTTATAGGGTGAAAATAACAGTTGATAATTAATACGCTGACGTGCGTCTCTTTTTCTTTACGTTTTATAGGAGAAGAAAGATAACCGTTAAGAATCATGGTGCGTCTCTTTTTTTGTAACATAATTGGGAAAAAATTGTCAAATAAGAAACAAAGGCGTAGTTCGTAAAATTAGAAGTATCTCAAAACAAAATAGACATGAACAAACGATTGATGATATTTGCTGTTGCGATAGCTGTTTTTGCAAGCTACGCCTGAGGAGTCAGTGCCCAAGGGGGTATAGCCATCGTGCCATACTCCTGCAGTTTCGAAAGCGCAACAGAACGTTCCCAATGGATATTTCTTAACGGAAACCAGCCAAACCAATGGCATGTCGGTACTGCTACCAACAACGGCGGTCAATATAGCCTTTACATTTCCAACGACAGCGGCGTTTCGAACACCTACAACGCTATCTTGTCAAGTTATACATGGGCCTATAGGCAGATAGCCCTGACTGCCGGTATGTACAATATCACTTACGACTGGAAAGCGCAAGGCTACACCAATGAACACTTTATGCGGGCATACCTTGTCCCCGCCACCCAATTCAACGGAGCTGCGGGTTCGTCCGTCGGTTTCCAAACCATGGGTGCTCCTAGTGGATGGATTCCGATAAACGCCTCTTATCCCGTGGGCAATATTTTGAATCAGCAAAGCAACTGGCAGAACGTGAGTGTCCTCAATGTGTCGGTACCCACCACCGGCACCTACTATCTTGTTTTCGGATGGGCTAATTTCTCGAGCACCACTGCTTTTCCGCCGCCGGCAGCTGTCGATAACATAAACATCCGCACTGCCACATGCCCGTTTCCTCAAAACCTGTCGGTGATTGCCACTTCGTCACAAGGCGTTGTGCAAGTTATGTGGGAAGAGATTGGCTCCGCTTCGATGTGGCTGCTCGAATGTAGCACCAGTTCGTCGTTCAGGGCTCCTCGTGTGTTCTTTATCAGTTCGACGGACCCCAACTACATATCGCCGACACAGCAGAATCCCGTCCAACACAGCTATCGTATGGCCGGTCTACAGCCGGGAGCCTCTTATTATTTCCGTTTACGGGCTTTGTGCGACACCTCCGTCGCTAACGGCGATACCTCCTTCTTTTCCAATGTGTATTCTTTCGTCGCCCCGGTCAGCATCGGAGCCCAAGCCGAGCAAAGCGAGGTTGCCTTGTATCCCAACCCATCCGGCGACAAAGTCTTTGTCCAGCTCAATGGCACCGAAGCCGATGAGATATGCCTGCTCGACATCTACGGCAAGCAGGTGCGTCGCATCGCCGCCACCGAAGGCATACAGACCATCGGCCTGCAAGGTTTGGCCAAAGGAATGTATTTCGTGCAGGTGCGGAAAAACGGCAATCTGGTTGCCACAAAAATAATAGTTAAGAATTGATAATTAATAATTTATAATTGTAGAGACGCACGGCCGTGCGTCTTTTTTTTATGTCGTGCGTCTTTTTTTATGGTTTGAAAAGAAATAAAACGAACAAGACTGGCGTTTATGGAATAATAATAGTAAATCTGTTTCAGAAAAAATGATATTATAAACCAAAAATATTAGAATTATGCGAGAAATTACAGTTACAGGCAATCTTGCCGCAGATGCAGAAGTGTTACAGACAAAGAACGGCGAAAACTATCTCCGTTTCAGAGTGGGTAATCACGAATTCGGTGACGAAAAAGACGAAACCCGTTGGTTCGACGTGACAATGTTCATCATTCCGAAAATCAGTCAATTCCTCAAGAAAGGTACGGGTGTGCGTGTAATCGGAGACTACAAAGATTCCACCTACGAGAGCGAAAAGTACGGCACAATTATAAAGCGAGACATAATAGCTTATAAGGTCGATTTCTGGAGTATCGGATAAAACACAGCAATGGCATCGAATTATTGACGCACGACCGAGCATCTCTATTTAGTGGACATCAGAAAAACAGAAATCCAATAATCCACCCCCAAAAATCCGAATTCCGAAATCCGAAATCCGAATTTCAAGAAAAATCGTTATATTTGCATTGCGACAAAAATTAATATTTTTGCGTAAAGTATTGAAAATCCGCAATATGTGTTGAGTGACCTGTTGCAGAAAGCAAGATAATGGATAAACAATAGGCAATGGAAGAAACTATTGGCAAGGAACAGAAGCCCAAAAAGAAGAAAAGTGTGGCGCGCAGGGTGGTGAAAATCACTCTGATAACCCTGCTGTCGCTCATCCTGCTCGTGCTCATTGCCGTGGGCGTGGCCTTGTATGTGGTCTTCACTCCCGAACAGGTCACCAAAGTTGTGAACACCTACGCCGACAAATATCTCAACGCCGACGTGCAGTTCGAGAAGGTGGACATCACCTTCCTCTCCACCTTCCCCGATTTCTAC
>JAEEGG010024152.1_pt1 | contig 11818 bp, 9 predicted proteins | sample 9134161 | NCBI WGS metagenome assembly JAEEGG01 (sample SAMN16246543, study PRJNA631951) | gut metagenome | biome: gut microbiome; feature: rumen; material: CR-attached | host: Bos | place: Iran: Karaj | collected 2018-10 | reverse complement strand
TGCCCAGGGAAAGTCAGCCTTCATCTGCTCGAACGCCTTGTCGATATAGGCATTCAAATCATAGCCGTATGGAAACTTCTCGTTCATAACATAATGGTTTATAGTTTTATACCGCTGCAAAATTAGGAAAAAATTTCAATAAAAACAAGAAGAATTTGAAATAATGTACTATGACAAAATCAGACGACGACCCACATTTGTATTTTCATGTGGAAGTATGTAAAAGGCAAAAATGACAATAAAAATGAAAAAAGTAGGTAAAAACGCAGTAATAATGCATTTTTAAGAGATCTATACCATAACTTAAAAACAAAAATACCCTGCACCCTGCACCCCTTTTGCCACCAAGCCCAGTGGGAATAGGCGTTTGAGTGGGGTGCATACCCTTCAAAAGGTGTGCACCCCTCTTACACCCCCTAACAAAATTTTGAATTCAATTTGCGTATAGTCGAACAATCGTTTGCGTAGGCGCGTCAAGTCGTTTGGGTAGGTGCGAACAATCGTTTGGGCGTACGCAAACGATTGTTACCCTGCCTACCGTTCCCTGTTAAGACGGCTTCCATCCCCTGCGCAGACGGCTTCCACCCCCCCTATAGACCCTATCTGGACGACGCGAAGAGACTATCGGAACGACAGTTAGGGACTATCTGAACAAATCAAAGGGAATATCCTTAAAGGGCGGTTCTGCGCATGTTCCGACTACAGCTGAGATAAAAAAAGCATTCCGAATTGGAATGCTTAAATCACTTGATGGTGGAGCTGGAGGGAGTCGAACCCTCGTCCAAACAGGGAAACCATACGCTTTCTACATGCTTATTCCAGACTTCATTTTCGTGATGCAGCAAGACCTGGACCACCAACTGCACCCTTATCCTCTAAATTTTCATTGCCCAGTCGAGGCCCCCAAGCAACTATTTCCGATTTTCCTGCACCGCTATACCTTCCTGATTCGGAACAACATCCAGAAGAGCGATGTCTCGTTCTCTCACCTGGTGAGGGAATTAAGCCAGTAAACTACTATACTTCGTTTAGGCAGCGAGAGCGTAACGTGTTTCGCCAATTAATTTTCCGACCGAATGGATTATGGAGTTTACAGCCGTCACTCCGCATGCTTACGTACCATCTCAGCCCGCTGTCAAATCCAGTCAACCCCAAGATTTGGTACTAAAGTGGGTGCAAAGATAATGATTTTTCTTCATAATGCAATGATATTCCCCAAAAAATGTTTATTTTTGCACAATAATTCATTCATGCAGTGAGTTATTGATATATATAATAAGGTATAATATGAAACGAATACTTTCTATCATTATATGCACACTGCTGCTAACATCGGCAGGATGGGCACAGGTAAGAATGACTGACTCGCAGGTGATGCAATTCGTGCTGAAAGAAAGGGCGAAAGGCACATCACAGTCGCAAATCGTCAGTAGGTTGATGCAAAGAGGTGTGACTGCCGCACAAATCCGGAGACTGAGGAAAGCCTATCAGGACGCACAAAAGAAGGGTAAGAAATACCAGGACGGAGATCTGACAACTGGAGGGATTGATACGGAAGACCGCATCCGCTACAACAATGGCGGCAACGACAGGAGCAAGTTCCAGTCGCAGGACGAATTCCTTGAGGGACAGGCCTATACCGGGCAGTTCTCGCAAGGTAGAATCATTGACTATACCCGTCAGCACTCCTACGACGAGAACGACCCAGACTTTGTTGAGATGGACGAGGCCATGAACGAGTGGATGCCACAGGACACGGCATCGCTGGTGAAATCGCTGAAAAAGGAACTGGCCAGTTATCGGAACACTAAGAAGGTGTTCGGACGTGACATGTTCAACAAGAAATACCTGACCTTCGAGCCAGAAATGAATATCGCCACGCCACAAAGCTACGTATTAGGTCCTGGCGATATGGTGAATATCGACATCTGGGGCGCTTCGAGCGACCAAATCAGTACTACTATTTCACCCGACGGCACCATCACGGTGGAGAACGGAGGTGTGATAGAACTGAGTGGACTGACCGTTGCACAAGCCAAGCAACGACTAAGGAGCCGACTGGGTCAGTATTATCAGGACTCGCAGATACAGATGACGTTAGGACAGACACGCACGATTACCGTCAACGTGCTGGGTGAAGTGAAGAAGCCTGGCAGCTATACCCTGTCAGCCTTTGCATCGGTATTCCATGCACTTCACATGGCTGGCGGCGTGGGTGACTTAGGAACATTGCGTAACATCAAAGTGTTCCGAGGAGGCAGATTGCTGAGCGTAGTGGATGTATATGACTACATGCTCAACGGAAAACTGACTGGCAACGTCCGTTTGGCTGACAATGACATCATTCAGGTGGGCACCTACGATAATCTGGTGAATATCAGCGGTAAGGTAAAACGCCCCATGTGGTATGAAATGAAGGGCAACGAGTCGCTGGCTACCCTACTCCGCTATTCGGGAGGATATAAAGGCGATGCGTTTACGAAATATACTCGCGTCTATCGCAAGGCAAATGGCAACTATACCGTATTCAACGTCGAGGAATTCGATGCCAACTCGTTCCGTCTGTATGACAACGACTCGGTATGTGTTGACTCGCTCATTCCCCGCTATGAGAACATGGTAGAGGTGAAAGGTGCCGTGTTCCGTCCTGGCATGTACCAGTTGGGAGAACAATCGAACAGTGTTCGTTCGGTCATCAAGGCTGCTTCTGGCATAACGGAATATGCGTTTGCCAAGCATGCCATTATCCATCGCATGAAGCCCGACCGCAAACTGACCACTATTGCCATCGACCTAGAGAGTATCATGAACGAGACACAACCCGACGTAATGCTTCAGAGTGAGGACGTCCTGTTCGTACCCACCCGTTCGAGTGTGCAGGAACAGGAAACCCTGACCATTCTTGGCGAGGTGCAATATCCTGGTGTTTATAACTTCTCTGAGAATACCACCATCGAAGACCTCATCCTGCAGGCGGGTGGACTAAAGAACTCTGCCTCGACCAAGAAAGTGGAAGTATCGCGTAGAAAGACCAATCCGTCGGCAGTGGAGGCAGACTCCGTGATAGCCCAGACGTTTACCTTCGCCCTGAAGGACGGACTGACGATTGAGGAGCATCCAGGCTTTGTGCTACAGCCCTTCGATCAGGTCTATGTACACCAAAGTGCAGGCTACACCACCCAGCAAAGCGTAAGAGTGGAAGGCGAGGTGATGTTTGCCGGAGTCTATGGTCTGTCGAACCGCGAGACCCGTCTGAGCGATATCATCAAGAAGGCTGGCGGTCCTAACCATATAGCTTATGTAAAAGGTGCAAGACTGGAGCGCAAGCTCAATCAGGAAGAGCGAGTAAGATTGGAAGAAACGCTCCGTCTGGCTAAGGAGCAGCAGCATCGCAACATGCTCGAAATGACCCAGACGAGTGCTAATGCAATGGCTATGGTACAACTCGCTGACAAACAGGAACAATACGAATTAAGCAGATTCAATATCGCTGACTTCTATTCTGTAGGTATAGAACTGGAGAAGGCTTTAGCCCATCCAGGCAGTGACGACGACATACTGCTGCGTGACGGTGACCGTATCGTGGTGCCACAATATAATGGAACGGTGAAAATCAACGGAGCCGTTTTGCATCCCAATGCAGTGGCATTCAAGGAAGGAAAGAAAGCCAGCTATTATATAGAACAGGCAGGAGGCTTCAGCAGTGATGCCAAGAAGCGTCACACCTATATCCTCTACATGAACGGTATGATAGCCAAAGTGGGGCGTAACACAAAGATTGCCCCAGGTTGTGAAATAGTAGTTCCCACCAAGGCCATCCACAAGATGACAGCTGCCGAGCGCATCATGATGGCCTCAACAGGCACCAGCATCGGTATGATGGCTGCCACCATTGCTAACCTTTTGAAGAAGTAAGTATGGAAGAAAATAAGAAAACGCCCATTGACTTTGCCGAAATATTTAAGAGGCTCAAGCCACATAAGAAGAAATATTATTATGTAATGGGGACAACACTTATTGTCACCTATCTGCTGATGGTCTGCATCCCACGCTACTACAAGAGTGAGGTCAGTCTGGCACCAGAGCCGACAGGCCCTTCCGCTTCAGGTTCATTAGAATCATTAGCCTCATCGTTCGGATTAGGTGCGTTAGCTAAACTGGGTTCCCAGGATGCTATTTATGCAGAGATATATCCTGAGGTTGTCAAGTCGAAGAATTTCATTGCCGACCTAATGACCGTCCAGATTAAGACAAAGGACGGTGACATTCAATGCGACTACTATACCTATATGAGCGATCACCAGAAAGAAGCATGGTGGGAATATCTTATAGGAAAGATGACAGCAGCATTTGACGACACTCCCGACAACGCCACTAATCACAAAGGACAGATTTCCGTCTTTAAACATACGAAAAAGCAAGACGCGGTTTTCAATCGGATTCAGAAGAAAATCACATGCCGATACGACAAGAAGACGGATATTGTGCATGTGATGGTAGCTGACCAAGACCCGCTGGTGAGTGCTACGATGGCAGAAGCTACGTGTCAGAAACTGCAAGAATTCATTATCAAATATCGTACAAACAAGACCCGTATCGACTATGAGCACTACCAGAAACTCCGCGATAAGGCCAGAATAGATTATGACAAAGCTGTACAGCGCTATTCCCTTTATGCAGACGGGCATACCAATGCCGTGCGTTCGTCATCAATGACAAAAGCTGAAACGCTGGAGAATGAGATGGAGGCTAAGTGGGGACTCTACTCTGCATTGAATTCTCAGGTACAGTCGGCAAGTGCCAAACTGCAAGAGGCCATCCCAGCCTTTACCATCATCGAGGGTGCCTCCGTTCCCTTCAAGCCTGCAGGACCGAAACGTACCCTCATTGCCCTCTTGATGTCAATTCTTTCATTCTTTATCCTGTCGGTGTGGCTGTTGGTAAAAAATCGTTAGTATGCTTATTGCGCTGATATTGCTTTTCCTAACATGTATGACTGCTTCTTTTTATGAAGAGCGACTTCTTCAAAGAGACAAAGTCGTCATATATTTGCTATTAGGTGTAGTAATGATATTGATTGCAGGCTTTCGAGAAACAGGTGTCACACCTGATTCTGAATCCTATGAGAGCATGTACTATTCCGGAGGTAAAAGCCTTACAGACAAGCTGGTAGAGCCAACGTTCATCTTTTTCAGAGATATTCTCCAATCATTTGATTTGGGAATTAACGCCCTGTTTTTCGTATATGCCATCTTATCAGTACCTCTAAGATTAACAGCTATTTGGAAAATATCCAATATGCCTTTGCTAACATTAAGTATATACATCTCATACTATTACCAACTGCATGACGTAGTACAAATGAGATGTGCCGTTGCTTCTGCATTGTTTCTGCTCGCGCTATATTACCGTTTGGAACAAAAAAACTATTATTCTCTTTTGTGCATCGCCTGCGGTTGGCTTTTCCATTATTCTGCCATAGCCGGGCTCATCATTTTCCTAATTGACAATAAACCGATGAAGCAGTGGCATAGCGTCATCCTTTATTTAATATTACCACTGGGCATCATTTTCTCTTTCAGCGGATGGGACATCGGCCAATTCATTCCAACAGAATTGGGAGGAGACAAACTACAAATGTACCGAGAATTAAAAGACAAGGGAATAGAAGGAGAGCTGGAAGGTATTCCTTTCTACAAAGATCCTGCTATTTTGCTAAACATCTGCCTTTTCTACGGGTGTATATTTTATCGTCAGTTGCTATCGGAAAGCAATAAATACTTTCCCATGCTCCTCAAGATAATGGGAGTGGCATTTATCTGCAAATTCACATTAGGCAACCTCAGTTCTGTTCTTGCCAGCAGATTATTCGAGTACTTTGATGTTGTATCTATTTTCCTATGGACGATGGCTGTTTATGCATTCTATCCCGTTATCGTGGGGAAGGCTATAGTAAGTTTCGCTTCAACTGTAAGATTTGCGACAAGTATGCTCGTCTTTGTCCTGGGACTTGGAGTTAACCATTAGAGTAAGAGTATGAAAGACAATAACCACCGTTCACGCCTGCTCTATAAGAATATAGTCGCCTCTATAGGTATCAAGGGATATGCGGCTATCATTTCACTCATGCTTGTCCCTCTTACCCTCAATTGCCTTGGGACACTGAAAAATGGGGTATGGCTCACCATTAGCAGTATTCTGCTGTGGATTGACCAGATGGATATCGGACTGGGGAACGGCTTACGCAACCGACTTGCCATTCACATAGCTCATGAAGAGATAAAAGAAGCGAGACAAACAATCAGTTCCACTATAGCCATGTTGGCGTGTATTGTTTTCCCTCTGCTTATAGCCTTGTTGGTAATAACATGGAATGCCGACATATACGGTTTCCTGAATATTCTCCCTGAAGAAATACCAGAACTACGAATAGCCATTGTATATGCCATCATATTTGTCTGCCTGACTTTTGTCATGAAATTCATTGGCAACTCCTATATGGGAATGCAGTTACCTGCTGTCAGCAACCTGCTCGTTGCTTTAGCACAAACTGTCGTGTTAGTCGCCACATGGATACTCTATGTCAACGGGAAAGCAACATTCTTATCAATAGCTATTGCTAATACAGCGTCGCCCCTACTGATTTATTTCATAGCATATACATATACCTTTTACATCCAGTTCCCATGGCTGCGCCCTTCTTTCCGATTGATCAATCTTCGTTCTGCACTTGAGTTAGGTAATTTGGGACTGAAGTTCTTCTGGATTCAAATTGCTTCTGTAGTCCAATTCATGACAACCAATCTGCTGATTTCGAAATTCTATACGCCTGCATTGGTGACTCCCTATCAAATAGCCTATCGATATATCAGTCTGTCAATGGTACTATTCACCATCTTATGCATGCCTTTCTGGAATGCAACAACCGATGCCTACGAACGAAACGACATTGCGTGGATTCGCAAGGCAAATCAGAAAATGAACTGGATGATAGCCGGTATCATCCTTTTGCTGATAGTGATGATTGTCATTTCTCCTTGGGTGTATCAAGTATGGATTGGGGATGCTTGCCAAGTACCTATGGGGATGACCATGATGGTAGCACTGTATAATCTGCTACTGATAGTGAGCATGCGCTATGCTTACTTCCTAAATGGAATAGGAGCACTCCGACTACAGTTATACATGACTGTCATGACTGTCATTTTCATACCATCTGTATATATCGTCTGCTCGCTAACCGATAATATACTATGGCTGATTGGCGTCATGTGTGTTTGTGTAGCACCCAGTTACTTTGCGAATATGATTCAGTTCCACAAGATAATAAATGGTACAGCGACAGGAATATGGAAGAGATGAACTACAAAACAAAAATACTGGGACTGGTAACTCTTTACAATCCAAAGCTCCCCAATGCCGTAGATAACATCATGCAGTATCTACCCCATCTGGATTTACTTATCATCTGGGACAATTCGCCATTGGAGGCTAATCTCAAGCAGAAAATACTGGAGGCTTTACCCGAAGGGGCAGATAATATCATGTGGCATGGCGACGGAAACAACTACTGCATTGCCCCCGTCATCAACTATACATGGCACTATGCCCAAGAGAACGGCTTTGACTTAATACTCCTCATGGACCAAGATAGCCAATGGGAGAATTTTCCACTTTACCGAAAGAGAATAGATGAACTGATGGCAGAAAACAAAATCTATGTCTATAAACCATATATTTTCGGTGAAGACACCTTTAGCTTTACACAACCTGTCGTTTTCAGAAGGAGGTTTATAAATTCCGGGACTGTAATACCTGTTGGAATCTTAGACAGCATAGGAGGAGCAGACGAGATTTTTGCTCTTGATGCGTTAGATACAGACATGTCACTACGCATATTGAAAGAAGGCTATCAAATTGCCTGTCTGACTGACTGTCATTTAACCCATATTATAGGGAAGCCCAAAAGACTGCGTTTTTTACGTCTCTATACTAACGACTATGGAAGGTTTAGAACATACACGATGACAAAGTCGCATATTATTTGCTATAGAAAGAACAAAAAACTGATGACATTTGAAGAGAAAAAGAAACTCTTTAAAGAAATCATCATGTGGAAATTTATACGCATCATTCTTGCAGAGGAAGACAAAGCAGGTCGTATGCGTATGTTTCTCAAGGGCATAAAAGACGGTATTACTTATAAAATCAATAGCTGATTATGGTATCAATAATTATCGTAAACTATCATACATCTCACCTTCTTTTACATTGTGTTGACGCTATAGAAGAACAGGTAAAAGGGGTTGATTATGAAATTATTGTTGCCGACAATGCCTCATCAGAAGAAGAACTCGTGTTATTACGTGATGATAAAAGATTCACACTACTGGAATTGGACGAGAATGTCGGTTTCGGTAATGCCAATAATGCTGCTGCACAAATGGCAAAAGGTGACTATCTGTTGCTTTTGAACCCTGACACGGTGTTATTGAATGACGCAGTTACCCTACTCTTCCAATACATGGATGCTCACCCCGAAGTAGGTATTTGTGGCGGAAATCTATATGACTCCGATTTACAGCCTACCCACTCGTTCCATCGCTTATATCCATCCTTCCTGTCTGAGATGGACTTTGCATTGGGACAGGTTTATAGGAAAATTCGTTTTCGTGGTAATGCGCAGTTCAATCGTTCTGAGCACCCAATAGAGGTAGCAATGATAACTGGTGCCGACTTGATGATTCGTACAGACGTCTGGAATAAGCTGAAAGGATTTGACACCATCTTTTTTATGTATGGAGAAGATGCGGATCTCTGCAAACGCTGTAAACAATTAGGCTATTCTGTCGTGGCTATACCCGAGGTTCACATTCAGCATCTGGAAGGCAAGAGCTTTATAGAATCAGAAAGTCATTGTCGCCGAATTTTGGATGGACGCTTTACATACTTTAATAAGCATTATGGCACTCTATACAACAAACTGACTGATGCCATGAATATTCTCAGCCTTCATATTGCCGTCTTCATCTATCGGTTAAGAAGAAACGAACGTGCTGTAACAAAATTCAGCAATAGACTGAGAATCTATAAGGAATACGCAACAAAACACAAACTTCATCGTTAATATAGTAAAACAAATGCCCGTGAAAAAAGTCATACTTCATGTTTCTAAATACTACTATCCCTATTTAGGTGGCATTGAAACACTCGTCAAGTCAATAGCAGAAGGCATGACAGAATACCGACATGTGGTGGTTTGCTTTGCAAGTAATGGCGAGAATAGTAATGACATTGTCAATGGCATCACCGTACACCGAGTAAAAGTCAATTTCTCGATAAAGAGCCAGGATATAGCTTTTGGATATCATCGAGTATTAAAGAAACTGATAGCAGAATACAAGCCACAATACGTTCATGTACACTGCCCTAACCCATACGTTTACCCGATAGTACTCAATGCCATCAATCCCGACACAAAACTCATTCTACACTGGCATTCGGATATTTTGTCAAAAGGTATTATCTACAAACTCATCAAGCCTTTCGAAAAAGCTATTCTGAATCGGGCTGACAGGATTATTGCCACCAGTCAGAACTATATTCATCCGTCGAGTCCCATCTATCCCCACAGGGAAAAGACCAGCGTTGTACCAAACGGAATGATTACAGCTGACTTTGATTTAAGAGAGGGTGATGAGGAAAGAATCGAAGCTATCAAAGCGCAATATGGGCATAAGAAACTAATATTGTTCATTGGACGTCACATTCCTTACAAAGGCATTGACTGGCTCATCGATATTGAGAAAAAGGTCAAGAGCGACTGCCACTTCATTATTGCCGGGCAAGGTCCCCTTACCCAGCAACTGAAAGAGCAGACAACATCAAAGCGCATCACCTTTACAGGCAGACTCAGCACTGACGAACTGCGTTGCTATGCCCATGCTGCGGATATTTTCGCCCTCACTTCCAATACCAAGGCAGAGGCTTTTGGCATTGCTTTGGCTGAAGCCATGTACTGCCGTTGTGCTCCTATTGTCTTCCATCTTGAAGGTTCTGGCGTCAATTGGGTTTCCATTAAAGACAAAACAGGATTGGAAATACCATTAGGCGATATTGACGGTTATGCCAAGGCTATTGACCTTCTGATAACCAACCAGACTCTAAGAGAAAGACTTGCCGAAACTGCGCGTCAACGTATTACAGACATGTTCACGGCGCAAAGTGCAGTCAACATCATAAAGTCTGTTTACCAACAATTATAACAGCGGAGGACTATGAGTCGGATTTACATCAACGGACGCTTTCTCACAAGACCCATGACAGGAGTTGAACGCTATGCATATATGATATGTAAAACGTTAGCTGACATGGGCAGGGAATTTACGATTATCTGCCCGAAGGCACCACTCATGTCATGCTACGACATCAGCAACCTTCCTATCGTCCGTTATGGATGTGGTCTGTCTCATCTATGGGAGCAATGTGTACTGCCTTTCTTCTTCATCAGAAAGAAAGACTACCTTCTGTTCTCATTCACAGGACTGGGCTCTATCCTTATCCGCAACAAGGTCATGACGATACACGACCTCTCATTTCTTGAAAATCCCAAATGGTTCTCCAAAGGTTATTACTGGTGGTATAGAATAGCTACCCCCTGGGCTGTCAGAACCTCAAAACATATCATCACCGTCAGCCAGTTCTCAAAGAGAGAGATTCTTCGTTTCTATCCTTTTATCAATGAACAGAATGTCTGCGTCGCCTATAACGCTGCCGACGAGAATACCTTTCACGCACTGCCCCAGAGCCACATTCCCACCAAGCCTTTTGCCCTAACCGTTTCTTCCCTCGACCCTCGGAAGAACTTCGCCAATCTCATTGAAGCCTTTAAGGAAATCAAGGACTGTTCATTATATATTGTAGGCTCTCACTATCGTGTCTTCACACAGGAAAGCAGCATGACAGCTACTGATGACACCATCCGTTTCCTTGGCAGAGTCTCTGACGAAGAATTAGTACACCTCTATAATCAAGCCACCTGTTTTGTCTTCCCCTCCATATATGAAGGATTTGGACTTCCTACTATTGAGGCAATGAAGTGCGGTTGTCCTGTATTGTCATCCGATATTCCTGTATTGAGGGAAGTGTGTGGTGATGCTGCTATTTTCTTTAATCCTTACCATGTAGAAGAAATGAGAGATACTATCAGACAGTTCCTGAAAGCGGACAGTACGCTCCGCTCTTCGCTCATCTCAAAAGGCTTTGTGAATGCCAGAAGGTTTTCATGGGAAGAGACCGCCAAGACCATCATCCAATTGGCGCAACAATAAAGGATGTCAGGGACAAATATGATAAAACACTTGCATATCTCAAGAAAAAGTCATACCTTTGTAGCATCGAATGCCAACCCAGGCCCAACTTAACTCCAATTCTTCTAAGGAGTAACTTCTATTATTGTGCGAATGAACCACGTTTGAAACATAACACAAAAACAATGTAAAATAACACAATAAAGCGCGGAATTAGCAGTTATATAATATATATAACCGATAGAATAGTGTATGGCAATATATCTACTTGGTGCATTTTTATTGAGTTTCACTTGTGGATGGGTGTTTACCCCAGCCATCCTTGACTATTGCAAGCGCAAGAAGCTCTATGATTTGCCGAATGGTAGGAAAATACACCATAACGCCATTCCGAGAATGGGGGGCATCTCGTTCTTTCCTAGTATGGTGCTGGCCTTTGCCATTTGCCTCATTGTGATAACCGCCAATAGCGGTATAGACCGCCCGTTCAGCATCTGGAGTGCCAGTTT
>JAEEGG010024148.1_pt1 | contig 11819 bp, 9 predicted proteins | sample 9134161 | NCBI WGS metagenome assembly JAEEGG01 (sample SAMN16246543, study PRJNA631951) | gut metagenome | biome: gut microbiome; feature: rumen; material: CR-attached | host: Bos | place: Iran: Karaj | collected 2018-10 | reverse complement strand
CTGCTTCGCGCAGTTCCTTGTACATGCGGGCGCGCATGGCGTTGGCGAAATCGGCTCCCGGCATCTTGTCGGAGCGGTACAGGCGCTCGTAGATAAACAGGGATGTCATGAAATAGACGGCGGTCTGGATCCACAACGCGATTGATTCATATCGTACATCCTGCAGCAATGCTCCCGTGGTACTGATGCGGGCAAATCCGTTTACTGCATGGGTGGACGGGAATATCTGGGCAAAGATCTTCCAGAACGTTGGCATATTTGATGTAGGCCAGGATATACCGCTCATGAATATCAGCGGGACCGATACGAACACAAACAGCAGGAAGCATGATTCCCTGTCCCTTACAAAGAATGATATGCTGATGGCAAAGAAGATGCTTGCCAGCAGGAACGGCACAATGAATGCCACCAGGGTGGGCAGTTGCCACAGTTGCGGCATGTTGAACAGCCAGGGCACTACGCAAAGCACGTAAGTTGCTGTGAATCCGTAAACCAGCAGATAGGCCAGTGCCTTGCCTCCCAGTACGGTTATGGGGTTGGAGTACTCGTCACCCAGTATGAGTTCACCTTTGCGGCGGCGCTCATTCTCGGTTCCGGCCATCATGGCTACACCCAGCACCAGAGTCTGCTGCAGCACCAGTATAAGTACTGCCGGAATAAGGAATGCCTGGAATCCGTTGGCGGGGTTGAACATTGTCACGTATTCATTCTCAATGGGCATGGTCATGACCTCTTTCTCGTGGTCCGACATACCCGACAGACGTACCATCTGGATATCGCGGTTCATATCGAGCGATACCATGGTGCATCCGCTCAGCATGGCCTTGTAGTAGAGCAGGCCACTCATGTCACAGTACAGGTTTATGGTAGCCTGGTGCCCATCGGCCAAAGTCTTGTCCAGCTCACGCGGAATCTGGATTATTCCGTATGCCTTATGATTATGTATTACGTTACGGGCCTCCTCCATATCGGCGCAATAGGATACAATCTTAAGGTCAGGGGTGGCGTCGCATTTGCGCAGGAACTCGCGGCTGGTAGTGCTGCGGCAGTCATCCACGGCCACAACGGGAACTTCACGAACCGTCTCGCGGCCGTACAGATAGGCGTACAGCAGAGGGTACAGCAGCGGCACCACAATAAAGAACACCAGCACGCCCACATCGGACACTGTCTTGCGGAGTTCCTTACCACACACATCGAGCATATCTTTTATCCACATACAGTCTTGATTTTAAGGTAGATAAGCATATTCGTGAGCCGCCTTGCGCAGCAGGCTGATGTCCACCAGCGGCAATATGAGAAACGCCACGAGGGCGGTATAGAACCAGGCCGAATAGACCATGGGGATTCCGTTGAGCGCCTGATCCACATAAATGAGGAAATAGTAGCGCAGCGGGAACAGGTATGACATGGCCTGGAGCGCGGCCGGCATACCCATAACGGGGAATGAGAATCCGCTGATAGGTATGGAGAGCACGCCCCACAGGGTGCACAGGCTCAGTGACCAGCGCAGTGAGGGTATGGCCGATGCAATGAACACCGCAAATCCCTGCGATGCCAGGATGAGCAGTTCGGCTGCCAGAAACATGGGCCAGAACCCGTTGTGTGCCGGGAATTGCAGATATCCGTAGATAAGCACCAGATAGATGAGCGCCATCAGCGAGAATACCATGGTCTGCGGGAACAGTTTGGCGCTCACGGCCTTGAGTATGTTGTCATCGGCCATTTGGAGCCACTCCCCTGCGGTTCCGTCCTTGAGTTCGGTATGGATGCTGAAACAGGTCACCATCAGTATCATAAGAGCCAGTACGGCTGGCAGCATGGTGTTGCTCAGATAGACGTTATAGTTGAGCCACGGGTTGCCAATGGGGTGCATATCCATCTGGATGGGCTGCAGGAATCCCATGGCCTGGTCCATATTGGCACCTTTGGCAAACAGTACCTCGCGTCCCACTGCGGCCGATGCCATTACCGCCATTGTCTTCATGTCGCGGTAAAGCAGCGATGAAGGAATCAGGTAAGTGGCATTGGTGTAGATGGATATTACGGGCTGCTGCTGGCTGGATGCCTTGATTTCGGTTCCCTTGGGTATGTAGAAGAATCCGTAGATCTCATTCCTCTGCATGGCCTCGCGGGCCTCGGCAAAACTGGAGTACTGCTTAATGATTTCTGTCTGCTGATAAGAGTCAAGGTTCCTGAGTATTGACCTTGAGACGGTGGTATTGTCCTCATCTACAACACCGGTGGGCAGGCTCTGGGGCAAACCCTCATGCATCAGTGATGTAAAGAATACAAAGCAGAACAGCGGCGCAAAGATCATGCTCAGCCCATACAGCGGACGTGACTGCATACGCAGTATCTCACGTCTCACTATTGCCAGAAATCCTTGCTTATTGTTTGCCATGATTACTCTCTGTCTATGATAACGGTCATTCCGGGACGCAGATTCTCAACCTTCTGCTCGGGAACGGCACGGACTTCGAATGTCTTAAGGTCATACTGACCATTCACCTTGGTGGCCTTCCATGCGGCATATGATCCCAGGTCACGCATATATGTAACCTTGACCGGAACGGTTTTGTCCAATGCCGGTACATATGCGTCACGCACGGCTCCCATGGTAAGGTCCTGCAGCAGGTCCTCACGCACGTTGAAACTTACCCACATCTGGTCCATCACGGCTATGTTCATGATGGGGGCTCCGGTACCTACCAGTTCACCCACCATGGGAAATATCTCGCTGACCTCGCCGTCAAGTGTGGCTGTAAGGACTGTCTCCTCAATGTATGAGTTGACCTCGGCCACAACGCCCTCGGCCTGGCGCATCTGTGCGGCGGCCATCTCCTTAACCTCCTCCTCAGCTCCGTTCACGGCCATGTCATACTGGGATTTGGCTGCTCTCTCGGTTGCTACGGCGGCATCGTACTGGGCTTTGGCCTCATCACGTTTCTGCTCGCTTACAACGCCCTGACCGAAAAGGTTCTCTACGCGGCGGTAGGATTTTTCATAGATTTCAAGTCCTGCCTTGGCTTTCTGCCAGAGTTCATATGCTCCCTGTATCTGCTCCTCGCGGGCGCCCTTCTGTGCCTTGGCGTTCTGGGCGGTTGCTGCACTCAGCACTGCCTCGGCCTGAGCCTGCTTGGCGTTGATATCGGGAGTATCGAGTATTGCCAAAGTATCACCGGCATGTACCTGCTGTCCCTCCTGTACCAATATCTTGAGAATACGGCCCGGAACTTTGCTGGACACGCGGTATTCGCTTACCTCGGCCTGTCCCTGGACTATCTCCGGAACGCGATGTTTGAATGTGTAGATACCTACAGCGCAAACAATGACTACCACTACAACGAATGCTGTCAATGACAGCGCAATGTTCATTTTTTGTGTCTTGTTGTCCATATCTTTTTTTATTTATCGTTTTCTGAATCATTTAATTTGAGCTGTCCCGTAGCCTGGCGCAGATATACGGTTGCCATGATACGGTCAATGCGTGCATCGATCTCTTCGGAGTGGGCCTGCAGCCAGGCGGTCTGTGCTGCCAGAACCAGTGATGATTCCACAACTCCCTCCTTGAAGCCGATATTTGCCACACGCAGGTTCTCTTCGGCGTTCTCCATGTTCTTGAGTGCCATCTCAAGGCGTGAATCGGCCTCGGCAATCTTTTTCTCGTACTGGTTAACCTGGAGTGAGACTTTTCCGCGTGCATCCTCCAACTGATACTGTGTCAGTATGACATCTGATTTGGCTCTGCGGTACTTGTTGATTCCTTCGCCAAAATGGTAGACAGGGATCCTGGCTACAACGCCTACATTCCACATTCCGTGAAAGTCATTGGCGAATCCGTTGCTGGCCGACGGGTTGGTAATAAGATAGTTGCCCATAAGAGCCACGGTGGGCAGATAATCGGCACGGACTATTCTGGATTTCATGTCGTACATGTTTACGGCCAGTTCCAGGCTCTTGAGTTCGGGACGGTTCTCATACAGGTCTTCCTGTGTGTAGGAGACCGTATCCAATGGGATATCGAGCGAATCGTTCATCTCATCCTTAAGCATTATCTCACTATCAAGCGGCATACCGCAAAGCTGGCAGAGCAGCATTTTGGACAGAGCCAAACCGTTCTGAGCCTTTATCTGGGTCATTTCGGCCTCATTCAGTTTTACCCTTACTGAGAGTTGGTCCGATGCGGTTGCCACACCCTCCTGTTTCATTATCTCCACATTCTGGTCCATCTGGCGGAGCAGATCCACGTACTGCTCTGTGAGTCGCATCTTGTTGGCTACCGATACTATCTGCCAGTAGGCTTCATCAACGGTAACTATCACTTTCTGGTCCTCACCGCCCAACTGAGTCTGGGCCAACTCCTTGGCATATGCGGCCACCTTATTATATGCACGTATCTTACCGCCCACGTAGATGGGCTCCTCGACTGTGATGGCACCTACATAGACATTCTGTATATCCAGGCTCAGGTCATTTGAAAGGTCCTGGCCCAACTGGTTGAGGGCGCCCTCAACATCGGCCGTATTCATCTTCTGGACTATGTAATTGACTGTATTTTTTACTGTCTGATCAGTCATGTAGAGGTTCAGGAATTTTGGATCGGCCATAAGAGATGTTGATATGTCGGATATGGATCCGCCCATATTTGAAAGGGTGTTGCGCTGATCCTCACTTGCCAGGTTGATGTTTTCGCTGTTGTGCAGATAAAGTGCCGTGGCCGATACCTTGGGGAGATAGTTTGCAAATGCGGTTTTGCTGTCATACTCGGCAGCTGCCACTTTCTCCTGCGCAATCTTGGACTGGCTGTTGTTTTCAAGGGCCATCTGCCTGCACTCATCAAGTGTCAGTACTGTCTGAGCCGATACCTGAACCGTGGCGATTGCCATGCAGGCTGTAACCAGAATACTTAGGGATTGTTTCATATTTCTTATTGTTTTGTCTTCTTTTTTCAAATCCGATGCAAAAGTAGTGCCATTTGATGGTTTAGAGACAACCTTTTTAATCACTCTTTGTATCTTTTGGTCGAAAATACCAACAAATAGGTATTATATATGAGAAAAACATATTACTTTTGGCTCAAAATCAAGACAAAAGAGATGGAAAACTATTCCGAAACGCTTATCACACCCTCCAAAATCAAGCAGATGGTACCCTCCGGTATATCTCTTGGTATAGGTGACGACTTTTTTATATCCCGTCTGCAGGAGAGGCCGCAATACACCTATCTGCAGTATCCGTTCAGGGTAGACTGTTATCTGGCTGCATATTGCGTAGAGGGGTCAGTTGACTGTTCTGTCAATCTGACCGATTATCATCTGACCACGGGTACGCTGCTTCTTATAACACCCGGTAATATAATAAGGATTACCCAGCCCGATGAGCTGGATCAGAATCTGAGGGTGACTCTGATATGCGTATCGGCCTCTTATATTTCTAATATAGGTATCAACCCTAGCAAAGTGCTTGTGGAGGCGGTGGAGGTGTTGCGCGATCCGTGCATACATCTGTCGGACGATGAGGCGGAGATGCTCCACAGATATGTCAATCTGGCACTGGATATAACCAAGACCAACTCTCAGTTTGTAAAGGAGAGCATAGGCGGTCTGGTGTCATCGGTATTCTATCAGTTTGCCGGATTCCTGGCCAACTCAAAGCGCCGTGAGGATATGGAAAAGCCTGTGCGAACCACACGTCAGCGTCAGATGCTGGAACAGTTCATGAAACTGGCCATAAATGACCATGCCCGCGAGCATCTGGTGGGTTATTATGCCGATAAGATGTGCGTAACGCCCAAATACCTATCCAAGATTGTAAAGGAGACCAGCGGCCGATCCGTTCCTGACTGGCTCAGCGAGCTGCTCATCCTTGATGCCAAGAATATGCTGCGACATACGGATATGACAATCAAGGAGATATCGGCCAGGCTCAATTTCCCCAGCCAGTCATTCTTTTTCCGCTTTTTCAAGAACCACACCGGCAAGACTCCCACCCAATACAGGGAAGAATAAATCAGGTAGATAAAGTTGAGAATTTTCCTGTTACCGTTTCGGAGTAGGTGGTGGAGACGGGAATGTGCGGGGCCGATGAGTAGGTGAGCTCTGCAAAGAGACCGTCGGGGCCTTTTTGGATGGCTCTGATCTTGCGCAGGTTTACGTAGTACGAGCGGTGGCAGCGGACTATGTTGTTTGACTCGCAGATCTGCTCAATGGAGCGCATGGAGCTACGGAGCGGGAAACGAACCAGTTTGTCATTGTTCAGATAGCAGATGTTGACATAATTGTCGGCTGCCTCGACGTAAAGAATGGCGTTGGCGGTCACCGCCAGCTTGAGTGACTTCTTTTCATCAAGGAAGGGCAGGGTGCTGTCCTCGCGTCCAATCTGGCCCGATGCGTATTTCTCGATTGTGATTGAATCCTTTGCCAGCCGGATATCGCGGTCCTTGATTTCGGAGATAAGTGCCAATATTACATATGGAAATACCAATATGGAGAATGTTATTATAAACATCTTGGGCAGCAACTCGATGTATGGCATGGTGCGCTTGTCCATCAGCCACACAAACAGAGCACAGAACATGGTTATGGCAAGTCCTTCCAGAAGCTCCCATATGACGAATCCTGTGTAATTGATATGATGCTTGCTGCGTGTAAGCAACATGGACAGACGGCTTATAAGCACTACCACAATCTCAATTGATGCCATTATGGCCGATCTGAACGCAAGTTGGTCCTGCGTTACATTCATGAAGGTGTCCAGATGGAAGGGACGGGCTCCTATAAGGAAAAAGAAGGCGTACAGCGGTATTAACAGGATGTAACTTGCCAACATGTTTCCTTTAAAGTATGAATCGGGGATTTTGTGCATATATTCCGTTCGTTTTTGCGTTTCGATGCAAATATAGGGGTAAAATTCTATCCCACATCTAAAGGGACGAAATATTTTTCATCACAATTCTACCCCTCTATTTTAATTTTAACCCCTAAATATCCGATTTAGTCACTCTGTATGCCCGTATATCCCTTTAATTTTCACCCATCGGACCATGTATGTATCTTTGTGGTGAAAAAATTCTGAGATATTCGGTTTATGAACAAGATATGCGCTTTTGGAGATTCGGTTATGAAGGGTATAGTCGAAGACTGTTCCCGGGTGGCCGGCTCCGTTAAATATATGATAAGCAATCTTAGCTTTGCTGAGATATGCAGCTCCCGTCTGGGACTTGATATAAGGAACTATGCCAGGTTCGGCGGAACCATCAACCAGGGCATGGACCTTGTAGAAAAGCATAAGGATGATGTATCGGATTCACGATACTGCGTAATAGAATACGGTGGTAATGACTGCTCTTATCACTGGGATGAGATTTCACAGGATCCCGTGTCGGTCCATAACCCTCTTACCATGCTGGGCGATTTCCGCAGGCAGTATTCGGCTATGATTGACAGGATCTGTAAGAACGGTGCCAAACCGGTTCTGCTTTCACTCCCCCTGATTGACAGCGAGCGTTACTTTAACCATATTACCAAGGGCCTGAATCCCGAAAACATCCTTAAATGGCTGGGCGGTGACGTTGATTTTATAGGTCATTGGCACGATATGTACAATATGGCAGTGTGGAAACTGGGTGCTGCCAAGGGAGTTCCCGTGATTGACATCACATCGCCTTTCCTGGTAAGGAAGGATTACCGCGATTATCTGTGCAGTGACGGTATTCATCCCAACGAGGAGGGTCACCGTATCATTGCCGATGCCATTTGTGATTATGTAAATACAAATAAAAACTTCAGGATATGACTACAATCTGTTCATTTGACTGCAATCAGTCGGCTTTCAAGAGCATTGCCGGCGATGTTAAGCCTATTGCACCGGTTGACGGCAAGTGGGTTGAGGTTTCACCCAGAGTATTCGAGGATAGCGTACGTAACCTTGCTTACGGACTTATGGTCCGTGATTACCGCAGGGATGAGTGTGTTGTATTCAGCGGCTTCACTGACGAGATGAAGCCCTTTATCAAGACAGCATGCCGTCTTGCCCATATAACTGCCAATTTCAACGAGTCGGCCGACGGCTCCAGACTCTCTGTTGACGATGTGGAGTATCTGATGCTCATTGGCGGTACATGGTCACGCAAGTACAAGGCTTCGGTTGACCGCACGATAGCACGTATTATTCTGGGTTGCTGATAATAATACCAAGCAAATACAACCTTTATTCATTCAACGGACGGTAGAAATGCCGTCCGTTTTTTATTTCCGGATGGAAGATTGATATGAAATCACCAAGCAGCATCTCGGGGTGGAATGAACTCAGTTCAAAATAGGGTACCTGATTGACGTCACATACCCATATGTTACGCTCCCGGAATGGTTTGAATGATGCGTATGACTTAAAATCAGATTCAAGCAGACTATATGTGAGAGGTACCGGACTGCTGTTTTTGAGCAGCCATACATCGGCATCCTGAGCCTTCTCATAAACTGTCTCAAATGAGAGCGGAACCGAGCCGCTGTTATCGTTGTCGGCAAACAGATACAGTGCGCCGGCATCGGCTATCATACGTCCTATGGTGCTTCCGCCTCCCGCTACATACCAGGCTGATCCGCTGCGTGTATCCAACATAACACGGGGGCGTGACGCTGTTTTGGACGCAACTTCCTTAAGGCGGTTGTAATCAGTGCTTACCTTACTGTATAAGGAGTCGGCTATGGCGGCGGCACCGAACAGACGGCCGTAGAACCGTATCCATTCGGCACGTGAAAGAGGTGATGTCTCCATGTAATCGGCACATTCCAGCAGGGGTATTCCCAGTTTTTCCAGCTGGCCGTAGCCGGTCTGCTCAAAAGGAGATACCATTATGGCATCGGGATGAAGTTCCATTATCTTCTCAACGGTGGGATACATGCTGTTGCCGCAGTCGGCAATGGTTCCGTCGGCCAGGCGTGCGCGGATAAGGGAGTCCGATATGTACTCGGGCTCGCAAACTCCCGCAATGCAGTCCTCCACTCCCAGTTCGACCATCAGATGTGCCAGACTGTTGGTCATAACAACCACACGCTTGAGCGGAATATGGACAGTATTGACATTGCGGCTGAACCTGTAATCAGTATCTGTAGAATCAGTGAATGTATATGTGTGCAGCAGAGTGCCCTTTTTCCAGGGGTTGGCTATGCGTACGTGATAACTGTGGGCTGTTTCCTGTACCGATATGTGGCTGGCCAGCTCCATTATACCACCGTCAGCATGGAATTTTACGCCTACGTTACAGGCGCTCAGTAGTGCCGCGGTTATAAGTATGACTGATACTTTCCTCATTTGTCTGTTTGGTTGAGACTGTAAATTGCCGATACCTCGGTTGATAGTTCGCCGGTAGTGGTGTTACAGCCTATCACTCCGTTCTGTATCCTTATGAAATCTATGCCCGCAAGATTGGCCGGCGTGCCGTCAGGGTTGACCGCCCAGTCAATATCGAATGCCGAATTCTCAAGGCTGTTGGGTTTGTTGTCAACGTATCCGTATTCAAACGATGAGAACACATACTGGTTGTTCTCAAAACTTGCATTGTCCGGCAGCAGCGTGGCCGTGAATGACAGGGAATCATTGTCATACCACTGCGGATAATAGGGCTGATTGTGATAAATGTTGTGAAGTATGCTGCCGGTCTTTCCGTCCGATCCCTTCCATGGTGAGTCTTGGTTGTCGGCGGCGGGTTTGGCGTAGCGTATGGTATAGTCCGGAGCGGACCTGCCTGCTTTCTGTTCCGATCCCCAAATCTCATACCAGGCATCATCGGGCTGTCCGTTGCCGTTGGCATCGGCACTTACCCAGACTACTCCGGGCTCGGCATTGCCGTTGTAGGCGTTTCCGTCAATCCTGAAATCGGGACCTTCCTGATTCTGGACCGTGGCGTTGAATCCGACGGTAATATAACCTCCAAACGCTCCCAGAGTTACCATTCCGCCCGATTGCAGGGCCTTGAGGCACTTGGCTGCCATACTTGCAGCATCATCGCCCGGCTCATATTTGGGCAGCAGGTTTACGAACTGTCCGGGAGCGGGCATGTACTCGAATACTCGGTCAATGTCTCCTATTATCTCAGGTTCACCCTTATACTGGGTCAGAGTAACATCGGCATCACAGAATACAACTGTGTTGGGATTTATGCCTATACCAGGTACGCGGTACAGCAGGCGGCCTTCAGGGCTAAAGCATAGTAGTGAACCCGGTGTTACGTAATCCATTGCGTCGCATACATATACCTTGTGTGAGGTGGGCTCCACCTTTATGGAGTAGGGGCATTCCACACGGGTGCCGTCGGTTATGAAATCGGAGTCTGTGACCTGTCCGCTTGCCAGATCCAGTATCTGTATCGTGCCTCCCGCACCGTAACCATAGAACCAGGCCTTACTGTCAACTATATCCATGCTCAGGATGGGGATGTCAAATGTAGCCGTAACCTGATCTGTCTGCGTGTCGATGCGGTGCAGGCGGCTGTCATAATCCATTGTGCCGTAATCGAATATGCCTCGGGATACCACATAAACATTGGTACCGTCGGCGTAGATGGAGCCCGGGTTCTCACGCACTGTTATGCGCCTGGTCTCGGTAAATGTGTTTATGTCTATTACAGAAACAGTGTTGTCGGGATTCTGAGTGTCCAGACCGCCGGAGTTTGAAACATACAGTTTGCCGTTTGCACAGCAAATTCCGTCGGGATTCCGGCCTACTGTGACAGTGGCATCGGCCTGCATGGTAAGGGTGTCAATGCGGGTCACGGTGCCGTCAAAACAGCATACGTAGACAAATCCTCCGTTTGCGGTCAGACGGCGGGGTTGTGATGCCACACCGCCACGTTGAAGTGGTATTTGGCTGACTGACTGGCAGGTGGATGCGTCTAGTATCTCTATCGTACTGGACTCGGAAACTGCTATGTAGAGGCGGTTTCCATACAGGAGCATATCATTTGCGGTATCTCCTATGCGGCGGCCGTTAACCTTCTCAAAACAGTCAAAAGAACGGCCAGCGGATGGGTTCCATGAATCGGGCTGTCCGGTGCCGAAGTCTATCCATGCAAGACTGCTGTTGTTCTGGTTGAACAGGCCCTCGCTCAGGACATAGATTCCTGTATGACCGGCGTCGGCTATCACCTGGCTCTGCTCAAGCAGTACAGGCTCCGGGTCACATGCCAGGACGGTCAGGATAAGTGGCAGTATCTTAAGGGCTCTATTCATAGTTCTATTGTTGCGGTAAGACGCACCTGACGGCCGGGCATGGGGTAGTTGCGGACCAGTTCATACCGGCTGTCGGTCAGGTTTATGCATTCGGCTTTCAAAGATATGTTAAATGACCTTATGCTGAAAGTCTGCCATAGCGAACAGCCCAGTTCGTAGTAATGTGGCATACGGTATTCGGGTCCGTTGTAGCCGTTGCTGTAATACTCTCCGCTGTAAAGCAGGTTGAGGCTGGCGTTTACATAAGGAGTTTCTATCCAGGCTACGGCAGATGCGGAGTGCCTGGGGGTATAAGGAAGCTGGTGGTTCCATGTGGAGCTGTTGCTATCTGATTTGTCCATGGAGCGCTGGTATGTGTATGAAACCATCACGGAGGGTCGTACCAAGCCATTCTGCGAGTACAGTTTAAGGCCGGTTTCCAGTCCGTGGGTGGTAACCAGTCCTATGTTTTTCATCATCCATACCGCGGTGTTCTTGCCGGGTACCGCCATGATGCGGTCCTTTACATTGCTGTTGTAGGCATCGGCATAAATGGAGTAACGTATGCCTGCCGCCTCGTTTTCAATTACTATTCCGGCCGATGTCACC
>JAEEGG010024147.1_pt1 | contig 11819 bp, 11 predicted proteins | sample 9134161 | NCBI WGS metagenome assembly JAEEGG01 (sample SAMN16246543, study PRJNA631951) | gut metagenome | biome: gut microbiome; feature: rumen; material: CR-attached | host: Bos | place: Iran: Karaj | collected 2018-10 | reverse complement strand
TGACTTTCTTGGCGCCGGCGGTGATGTGAGCGCGGGCCTTTTCATCGGTGAGGAAGAGACCGGTGGATTCGACGACGATTTCGGCGCCGACTTCGTTCCACTTCAGGGCGGCGGGATCCTTCTCGGCGGTGAGGCGGATCTTCTTGCCGTCGACGACGAGGTAGTTGCCGTCGATCGCGATGTCGTGGTTGAAGATGCCGTGGACGGAGTCATACTTCAGCATGTACGCGAGGTAGTCCGGGTCGAGCAGGTCGTTGATGCCGACGATTTCGATGTCATTCGCGAAGTTTTCGACAGCAGCACGGAACACCATGCGGCCAATTCTTCCGAATCCGTTGATACCGACTTTGATAGCCATTTGTTTTTCTCCTTGAAAGGTGAAGGTTGTAAAAGGTTGGATGGGTTTCCGAAAAAATCAAACTTTATTAATATAGCACGGTTTTAATACTTTGCAAGCAAGGTAGCTTAAATTCGATAAAAAAATATCGGGCGGCACCTCACGCGCGGGCGGCGTGCGCTTTATTTGCGGTTGCGGAGATGCCGGTCTTTCACGGAAGGGTCAGACGGCTGTAAGGCGTTTCGCGGCCTCGCGCGCTCCGGCGATGATCTCCTCCTCGCCGTCGACGTGGCCGCCGCGCATCAGGAAGCGTCCGTCGCAGATGACCGTGTCGATGCAGGAGCTGTCCGCCGCGTACACCATGTCGGAGATCAGGTTGAATCCGGGCACGAGATTGTGGTTGTTCAGGTCCACGAGGATGCAGTCGGCGAGACGGCCTTCCTCGATCACGCCCGCGTCGATGCCGAACGCCTCGGCTCCGGAGCGCGTGGCGGCGCGGAAGACGTCCGCGGCCTTCATCGCCTTCGGGTCGCCGGTGAGGTCCTTGCCGCGGAGGGCGGCGGTCTTCATTTCGCCGAGCATGGAGAGGGAGTTGTTCGAGGACGCGCCGTCGGTTCCGATCGCCCAGCGGCATTTGTTGAACAGCGCGGCGCTGTCGTAGCGGAAATGGCCGGAGACGAGCTTCATGTTCGAAACGGGCATGTGAACGAGCACGGATTTGCGTTCGGCGAGGAGTTCGATGTCGGCGTCGGTGAGCACCACGGAGTGCGCGAGGATGGTCTTGTCCGTGAGGATGCCGCAGCGGTCGACGTAGGCGGTCGGGCTCATGCCGTGCTGCTCCATGCAGTCGTCGAACTCCTTCTTCGTCTCGGCGAGGTGCGTGTGGATCACGAGATCGTATTTTTTCGCCGTTTCGGCAACGTCGCGCAGGATCTCCTCGGTGGTCGTGTAGATCGCGTGCGGCGCGACCGAGATCTGAATGCGGTCGGAGAAGTTTTTATGATTCTCCAGCAGCCAGTCGTTGTCGAGCATGGGGAGAAACGCCGGATTGCCCATGGTCTGGCGCAGCATGCCGACGCAGGCGCGCATGCCCATATCATCCGCCGCTTTGACCACCTGACGGCCCCGCCAGTACATGTCGTTGAAGAAGACGGTGCCGGACTTGATCATTTCGAGGATGGCAAGGCGGGTGCCTGCGTAGACGTCTTCGTTCGTGAGGCGCGCCTCGACGGGCCAGATGTGATTGCTGAGCCAGTCGAAGAGGTCGAGGTCGTCGGCGTATCCGCGCAGGAGCGACATGGCGGCGTGGGTGTGGGCGTTGTAGAACGCCGGGAGAAGGGCAAGAGACCCGTGCGCGTCGAGCGTTTCGTCGGCGGGTTCGGCCGGGACGGTCTGCGAAATGGACTGGAAACGGTTGCCCTCGATGCGGACGTTGACCGGGGAACCGTTGAGGACGACGTTGCGGAGGAGGATGCTTGACATGGTGCTGATGCCTTTTGATCGGTGAAAGGATGAACGTACGGAGTTAGAGCCCGAGCGCGTCGATCTCGGCGTTGATGACGCCCGCTGCGCGAACGTCGGCGAGGATCGAGTCTTCGAGGTCGGCGGGCGGGTTCAGGATGCCGGACCCGGCGGGAGTATGCATGAGCGCAAGGATGCCGGCGTTGTGAAGCGCAAGCGTGGGGTCGATGTAGCGCGTGGACGTGGGCTCGCGGAGCATGAAGTTGACCGGGCGTTTTTCATTGACGGCGCGGTCCGGCGGGACATCCGGGCCGAACTCGTCGTCCGCGCCCATGTTGACCAGCAGAGCGCCGCTTGCGAGCAGAAGCGGTGCGAACGGCGCGACCGCATCGCGGATACCCGTGGCGGAGACCACGACGTCGACGCCGTCCAGCAGCGCGGGCATGAACGGCTTCCCCTGCGCCGGATCCACGATGCGGACGGTCATGCCCGCATTCGTCAGGGCATATTCGATGCCGCGTCCGACGCGACCGTGTCCGAACAGCAGGGCGGTCTTCCCGGCGGGGTCGAATCCGATGAAGCGGAGCCCGCGCAGACAGCCGTCACCCGTTCCGAGCACGGTTTCGATGGATTTGATGCGGCCGGAATCCGCTGCGAAGACGGGCTTGTCCGGCGGGTCGGACTTGTAGGTGTGGACGCCGGACCGCGTGAGCTCGCAGTAGCCGAACCGGGACGGGATGTTTCTGTTCAGCGCGCTGCAATCAAGGACCGCGTCGAATTGGCCGGATGCGGCGGCTTCTTCCGCTCCGTGGTATGCGGGGATGCCGGTCCCGGCGAGGAAATCCGGGATCGCGGGGTCGAATCCGAGTTCGTCGGAATAGACGGCGGCGAGATCCGCGCCTCCGGCGAGCAATGCGGCGAACTGCGCCAGGGTGTTCAGGAAAAGCGGCGTGCCGCAGAGGACTCGGAGACCTTCCAGCGGACGCGTCTCGCGCCAGCGCCGCGCCTGGGCCGCGAGGGCGGGATAATCCCGGGCCGGTTCGAGTTCGGGCGCAAGCGCCGCGGCGATGGCCTGGATCTGTGCAGAGCGTCCGGGGTTCACAATTTGGAAAACTCCGGTCCGGCGGGCGTATCCTTCACGGCCCAGCCGGCGGCGTTGATCTGCGCGCGGATGGCGTCGGCCGCGGCGAAATCTTTCATCTTTTTCGCTTCGGCGCGTTTCTGCGCAAGCTCAAGGATTTCCGCCGGGACGTCCTGTTTCGGCGCTTCGGCGGTTTTCAGCGCGGCATCGACGTCCAGAAACGCCAGCACGCGGTCGAAATCGCGGTACTGGTCGAGCAGGACGGCGGCGGCGTCATGGCCCGCGCCCTTTGCGAGAAGGCCGTTGACTTCCTTCGTGAACTTATGCACGGTGGCGAACGCCTCGGCGATGTTCAGGTCGTCGGCGAGCCCGTCTGCGAACTTCCGGCGTGCGGCTTCCGCGGCGGCTTTCGCCTCGGCGAGGAGCGCGTCTCCGGCGGGCGCGGCGTTCAGACGGCCGAAGAGCATCTGGAATTTCTTCAGCGCGGTGCGTGCCTGTCCGAGGGCGTCCGGGTCGAAATTGAGCTTGGAACGGTAGTGCGTACCGAGCAGGAGATAGCGGATCTCCGCACCGGACCAGCCTTTCGCCGTGAGATCGCGGAGCGTGTAGAAATTGCCGAGCGACTTCGACATCTTCTGCCCCTTGATCGTGAGGTGCTCGCAGTGCAGCCAGTAATTCACGAACTTGCAGCCGTTGGCGGACTCGCTTTGCGCGATCTCGTCCTCGTGGTGCGGGAACATGTTGTCGACGCCGCCGGTGTGGATATCGAACGTGAGGCCGAGGTACTTGCGGCTCATGGCGGAGCATTCGAGGTGCCAGCCGGGGCGGCCGGGTCCCCACGGGCTGTCCCACTTCACGTCGCCGTCCTTTTCATCCCAGGCCTTCCAGAGCGCGAAGTCGGCGACGGAATCCTTTGCGTACTCGTCACTGCTGACGCGGTCGCCGATGCGCTGGTTCTCGAAGTCGAGTTTCACGAGCTGGCCGTAGTTCCTGCATTTCGCGATGGAGAAGTAGATGGAGCCGTCGTCGGACTGGTAGGCGAACCCCTTGTCCATCAGCTGGCCGATCATGTTGAGCATTTCGGGGATGTGCGCCGTGGCCTCGGGGTAGTGCTCGGCAGGTTCGACGCGGAGCGTGCGGAGGTCCTCGAAGAACGCGTCCTTGTACTTGCGCGTGAAAGTCTGGAGCGGGAGCCCTGCGGCGCGCGAATCACGGATGGTCTTGTCGTCGACGTCGGTCAGGTTCATGACCTGCGTGACCTTCATGCCGTGGTATTCGAGCGTGCGGCGGAGCAGGTCTTCGAAGAGATATGCGCGGAAATTGCCGATATGGGCGTAATTGTAGACCGTGGGGCCGCAGGTATACATGCCGACCTGTCCCTCATGGATCGGGGTGAATTCTGTCATGCGGCGTCCGAGCGTGTTGAAAAAGCGGATCATGGATGGTTCCTCCTGAAACATATCGTACGGGAAAATATTTTTATCTTTTAATATACTCCATGCCGGGAAAGATTGCAAGGCGGTCCCGCATTCGTCCGATAAAAGTATTTTACGCGCCTGCCATCCTGCCGGAAGACCGGCTTTTCCTGTGAAGCGGTTCCGCCGGTCCGACATGTTTTTTCGCCTTGCAGCTTGCAATTTAACAAAAAGATGCTATTGTATATAGACTAAGGCGACGCGGAATCGCATCCCCTGTATGCGTTTTCCGCAAAAACACAAACAACTTCAGGAGTCCAATTGTATGGATATCATCGTCATGCCGACCGCCGCCGAAGCGGAACTGCTCACCGCACGCATCATTGCCGACGCGATCAACGCCAAGCCGTTCTACAAGCTTGGCCTCGCCACCGGCCGCACCATGGAAAACGTTTATGCCAACCTGGTGAAGATGTACAAGGCCGGCAAGGTCGATTTCTCCCGCGTGATCTCGTTCAACCTCGACGAATACGTCGGTCTGAAGGGCACCGCCGAGAAGAACAAGGATTCCTACCGTTACTTCATGAACTACCACCTCTTCAACCACGTGAACATCGACAAGCGCAACACGCACGTCCCGAACGGATTCGCCCCCGCGGACCAGCTTGACGCCGAGGCCATCGCCTATGAAGAGGAAATGGAAGACGCCGGCGGCGTGGACATGCAGCTCCTCGGCATCGGCCGCAGCGGACACATCGGGTTCAACGAGCCGATGTCCTCCTTCGCCAGCCGCACCCGCGTCGTCACGCTCACCAAGACCACCTACGAACAGAACTCCCCGCTCTTCACCAAGCCGGAAGACATGCCGATGCGCGCCATGACCATGGGCGTGGGCACCTGCCTCGACGCCAAGTGCCTCCTGCTTCTCGCCACCCACAAGGAAAAAGCGAACATTGTTGCGGCCGCCCTCGAAGGCCCCGTCACCAACATGATCTCCGCCACCGCGCTGCAGCTCCATGACAACGCCATCGTGGTCCTGGACGCCGACGCCGCCTCCAAGCTCAAATACAAAGATGAATACGCGTTCCAGTTCGCCAACGATCCGAAGTGGGCCGCCTACCAGCCCGCCCGCAAGGCTTCCGCCTCCAAGGCAAAGGCCAAGGCATCCCGCGGCAAGGCGAAAAAGTAAGACGCAAGGCAGGTTACTCCTATGAAAATCCTCGTCATCAACGGTCCGAACATGCAGCTGCTCGGGCGGCGGAACGCCGAGTTCTACGGAACGAAGACGCTCCCGGAGATCGAGGCGGACCTCCGCGCCACGGCCGATTCGCTCGGCGTGACGGTCGAGTTTTTCCAGAGCAATCACGAAGGCGCGATCTGCGACAGGATCGCCGACGCGCTTGCGGACGGGGTCGACGGCATCGTCATCAATCCCGCCGCCTACACTCACACGAGCATCGCCATCCACGATGCGCTGGAATCCGCGGCGATTCCCACGGTCGAGGTGCACATGAGCAATATTTTTGCGCGGGACGCTTTCCGCAGGACGTCGCTCACTGCGCCCGCCTGTATCGCGCAGATCGTCGGGCTGGGGGCCGACGGATACGATTTCGCCCTCCGCGCCCTCGTCCGCCGTCTCTCCGCCGCTTCCGGTCAGAACCATTAACCACAACCATCCAACGACAAATCCGGGTGCCCTATGAAAATTGATGAAATCAAAACGATCGTGAAACTCATGTCGGACAACGATCTGACCGAGTTCAAAATCGAATCGGAGGAAATGACCCTCTGCCTCCGCAGGGCCGCTCGCCAGCAGGCCGCGCCCGCACCTGTTTTCGTCCCGGCCGCCATGCCCGCCGCGGCTCCCGCCGTTCCCGTTCCCGCCGCCATCCCGGCCGTTCAGGAACCAGTAAAGGCCGCGCCCGCGGAATCCGGCCGCGCCTCGCTCAATCCCGACAAGGTCATCGAATCGCCCACAGTCGGCACGTTCTACCGTTCGAGCGCCCCCGGCGCCGAGCCGTTCGTGAAAGTCGGCAGCCATGTGGAAGCCGACACGACCGTGGCCGTGGTGGAAGCCATGAAGGTCATGAACGAGATCAAGGCCGAAAAGAGCGGCATCATCAAGGAAATCCTTCTGGAGAACGGCCAGCCCGTGGAATACGGCCAGCCGCTTTTCGTGCTTGAGTAATCATCGTCAGACGCAGGTCCCCTATGTTCAATAAGATCCTGATCGCCAACCGCGGCGAGATCGCAGTCCGCATCATCCGCACCTGCCGCGAAATGGGCATCAAAACCGTGGTCGTCTATTCCCAGGCCGACGAGGACAGCCTGCCCGTCCGTCTGGCCGACGAAGCCGTCTGCATCGGTCCCGCGCCCGCCACGCAGAGCTATCTCCTGATCGACCGCATCATCAGCGTCGCCGAGATCGGCGATGTCGACGCCATCCACCCCGGCTACGGATTCCTCTCCGAAAATGCGCATTTCGCGCAGATCTGCAAGGACTGCAAGATCGAATTCATCGGTCCGACCGCCCAGCAGATGAGCGCCATGGGCGACAAGGCGTCCGCACGCGAGACCATGCGGAAGGCCGGCGTGCCCGTCACGCCCGGCAGCAACAGCGTCATCCCCACCGAAGAGGCCGCGCTCGCCGAGGCGCACAAGCTCGGCTACCCCGTCATCATCAAGGCGACGGCCGGCGGCGGCGGACGCGGCATGCGCGTGGCGCACAACGACGCCAGCCTGATCCAGGGATTCCACGCCGCCATGACCGAGGCGGAACGCGCATTCGGCAACGGCGACGTCTACATTGAAAAATTCATCGCCAACCCCAAGCACATCGAGGTGCAGATCCTCGCCGACAAGCTCGGCAACGTGATCTGCCTCGGCGAACGCGACTGCTCGCTCCAGCGCCGCCACCAGAAGCTGATCGAGGAATCCCCCTCCCCCTCGATCTCCACCGCGCTCCGCAAGAAACTCTACGACGCCGCGATCAAAGCCGCCAAGGCAGTCGGGTACTCCAGCGCCGGGACCATCGAATTCCTGGTCTCAGGGAACGATTTCTACTTCATGGAGATGAACACCCGCGTCCAGGTCGAACACACCGTGACCGAGATGGTCAGCGGGTTCGACATCATCCGCGAACAGATCCGGATCGCGGCCGGCGAACGCCTCAGCGTCCAGCAGAAGCAGATCGCGCTCCGCGGCTGCGCCATCGAGTGCCGCATCAACGCCGAAAATCCGTATGCCAATTTCGCCCCGTGCCCGGGCGCCATCACGTTCTACTCCGCCCCGGGCGGCCCCGGCGTCCGCGTGGATTCGCATGTGTACGCCGGCTACCGCATCCCGCCGCATTACGACAGCATGATCTCGAAGCTGATCGTGCACGCTCCGACCCGCGAGGAGGCGATCGCCAGGTGCAAGCGCGCGCTCGACGAATACATGATCGAGGGCGTCCCGACCACGATCCCGTTCGAACATTTCCTGATCGAAACGCCCGAATTCGTCTCGGGCAACTACGATACGAACCTGATCGAACGCCTGATGAAGGGCGGCTATTTCGAACAGCAAAGTGCCGCGATCCGCAAAGAGATCGCGAAATAACCATATCAACCCAAGGAGGCATGGACAATGAGCAACACGCATCAGACGCGCCCCGCGGCCGACCCCGTTTCCACTGTCCCCGGCGCCTACGAGGTCAACGGGACCGCTGTCGGCTCGATCCGCATCCTCGACGGAGCCATTTCCACGATCGTCAAACGCACCGTCCTCGGGATCGAAGGCGTGGCCCGTCTTTCCGGCAGTTCGCTGATCGACGAGTTCGCCGACCTCGTCCGCAGCAAGCGCATGCAGGACCGTTCGATCCAGATCGAGCACAAGGACCAGGACATCGCGATCACGGTCGCAGTCAACCCCTATTTCGGCTACAAGTTCCCCGCCCTCATCAGGGAGATCCAGGAGAAAGTCTCCGGCGCCGTCCTTGAAATGACCGGCATCGCGGTATCTTCCGTGAATGTGGACATCCGGGGCATCGAGGAGCGTCCGGCGGAGAACGAGTCCGCGCAGGACGACGCAACGCAATCGGAGTAAAGGAGAAGCATCATGCCAAACGACAACAGCAAAAAGGCCGCCGCGGATCCCTCCGCCTACACCGTGCATGAAAGCGTCATCATTTCCCTCGCCCGCAAAGCGGTGGAAGGCATCCCCGGCTTCATCCGGTTCTCCGGTTCCTCCCTCGTTTCCGACCTCGCCGACCTCGTCGGCGGCAAGCGCCGCTTCGACAAGTCCATCGTCGTGACCGAAAACGGAGACGAGGTCAGCCTCGAGATCCTCATCGTCGCCGCCTACGGATCCAAGTTCAACGAAGTCGCGGCCGCCGTCCAGAAGGCCGTCTACGACCAGATCGTGGACTTCACCGGACTGCATGTGAAGGGCATCGACGTGGTCGTCACCGACACGGAGGACGCCCCCGAGGAGAAAGCCCCCGAAGACGATGACGTCATCGAAGGCGAGGTCATTCAATAAACCATCGTTTGGGAGGGCGTCTCCTCCCGGAAAGGCGGATGCGGCATGATCCAGTCGGTTCAGAGAATAGTGGAAAGGATCGGTTCCGTGATCGGGGAACGTCCTTTTTCCTGCGGATTCCTGGCAGGACTCGCCGCCGCGTGCGCCGTTCTGGTCTTCCTTTTCCTTCTCTGCCTTGTCTTCCGCTCCCGCAAGCTCCGTTTCATCGAGGTCCCGTCCGAGGGCGGCACGCTCCGCATCGACGCGAAAGCCGTCCGGGGCGCCGTCCTGGCAGTCGCCGCGAACTTCCCCGCGTTCGAGGTCAGGAAGGCCGTTCTGTACGGGAAACAGAAAGCGGTCAGGCTTGACATTGCGGCGGACTTCACCGGCGGCGACGAATCCGTCGCGGAAACGGCGGCCAGGTTCCGGGCCGCGGTTGCCCGGATGATGGCCGAAACGCTCGGCATGGAGAAGCCCGCCCGCATCGAACTTGAGATTCTGCGGTCCGGCGCCGGGATCGCCGCCGGGGAGGAACCGTCCGGGACTCCCGCGGCGGAAGACAAACCGTCCGCTTCCTCCGAATCCGGGCAGTCATGCTGAAGTTCCTGCGCGAGATCCGCCGGGTCCTGCCGGACGGATACCGGTATGCGACGGCCGGACTGGCCGTCCTTATGGTCGTTTCCGCGCTGCTGGAACTTGCCGCGCTGGCGCTCGTGATGCCCGTGGCGGCGGCCCTGACCAATCCGGGCATGCTGGAATCCAACCGCTGGCTTCACGCTTTCTACGAACTGGCTTCTCCTCCGTCCCGCGAAGTGTTCATCCTGGAATCCGTCGCGGTCCTCACGCTTTTCTTCATCGTCAAGAACGTGTTCGCATTCATCCTGACGAAGTGCCAGAACCGTTTTTCCCGCGACCTTTCGGTCGATCTGGCGGGCCGCCTTTTCCGCACGTACATGCGCGCGAATTATACCTTTCATCTGGAACACGGCGCATCGGAGCTGATCGGGCGCATCATGCAGATGCGGGAAGTGGCTGAAGTCCTGCTGATGCCGCTGCTGCTGGCGCTTTCCGAAGCGGTCATCTTCCTTTCGATCCTCGCCGTTATATTCGTACTCGTGCCGAAGATCGCGCTGGTCGCGTTTCTTGTCTGCGGCACGGTCATGCTGATATTCCACAGGCCCTTCAAACGCGTCCTGGACGCGGCGTCAAAAAGGCTGTTCGCGGCGAACGGCGAATCGACCCGGACCATGAACCAGAGCTTCGCGGCCATCCGCGAGGTAAAGCTGACCGGAAGCGAAGCGTATTTCAGCCGGCGTCTGGAACAGGCGCAGTTCAACATCCTGAACGCGGTCAAGCTTCGGCGCGACCTCGGCCAGATACCGCGTTTTTCGCTCGAAGTGTTCGTCGTCGCGGTCGCGGGCGGACTGATCGCCGTCCTGACCTGGATGGGCATGCCGTCGTCCCGCCTGGTCCTGTACGCCGCATTCTTTCTGGCGGCGATGTTTCGCCTGATCCCGTCGATCTCCCGGATGCAGTACAACCTGGTCCTGGTGCGCGGGATGCTGTACGTCTTTGAGCGCCTCGACGCCGATTTGAGCTCGATCCCGGCGGAACGCATCCAGCCAGCGCCGAACGCCCCTGAGCTTCATTTCGAACGGGAGCTGACCGTGGAACATGTCATGTTCCGCTACGCCCCGGACCGGCCGGCGGTGTTCGGGGACTTCAGCATGTCCGTGAAGCGCCTGGAATGCGTGGCGGTCGTCGGACGCACGGGCGGCGGAAAGACCACGCTGATCGACCTCGTAATGGGGTTCCTGACGCCCGAAAAAGGGCGCGTGGCCGTCGACGGCACGGACATCCGGGACAACCTGGGCTCGTGGCGAAGCCGCATCGGCTATGTGCCGCAGGATGTTCGGCTGTTCGACGACACGATCCGCGCGAACGTGGCGTTCGGCGTGGAGCCGGACAAAATCGACGATTCCCGCGTCAGGAAGGCGCTCGAGCTGGCGCAGATCGCGGAGTTCGTCGAATCCCTCCCCGATGGCCTCAATACGCGGCTGGGCGAGTTCGGGGCGCGTCTTTCCGGCGGACAGAAACAGCGCATCGCGATCGCGCGGGCGCTTTATTCCGAACCGGAACTGCTGATCCTCGACGAAGCGACCAGCGCGCTCGACGACGACACGGAAGCCGCGTTCGTCGACGCACTGAACTCCCTGAAAGGCAAGCTCACGATCCTGATGGTCGCCCACCGCGCCGCCAGCATCCGCTGCTGCGACCGGCAGATCGAGATCTGAGCTGAGGATCGCCTTAAAACCGAACGGCCCCGCCGCCGGGTTCAGGTTCAGCGTTTTTCCAGGATATTCGCGAAGACTTCCGCCCGCGAGCAGAAATCCTGTTGTTCCGCATAGGCCAGCGTCTGTTTTTTGAGCTCGTCCAGACGAGGCAGCATGTCTTCCAACATCTTCACCAGCGCATCCTGCCCGAACGGACTTTCCAGCACGGTCCCGGTCGCTTCCTGCACAAAATGCGCGAAGCCGCAGATGTCCGTGGTGAGAACGGGCGTTCCCGCGGCAAGCGCTTCGATCAAAGTCGAACCCGCCGATTCGTTGCGGGCCGGATGCAGGAAAAGGTCGGCGCCGAGCATGTGATCCCGTACGCCGTCGGTCTGCCCGAGGATGGCGGCGCGCCCCTCCAGCCCGGCTTCGCGGAGCATGGATCGGACGTCGCATTCCGGGAGCTTCCCCACGATCCACAGGCGTATCGTCTTTTTCATTGCTTCAGGCAGAGCTCCGAGCGCGGCGATCGCGCGGTCCGTGCCCTTGTTGTAAACGCTGTTGGAAACGAGCAGGACGGCCGTGTCGCCGGGAACCGCCCCGAGTTTCCCCCTCACGGCGGTCCGAATGGATTCCGCTTCCGGTTCCGGCGGACGGCGGCACGCAGGGTCCATGCCCGGCGGCAGCAGGAACATCCGGTCCGGCTCCGCATCGTAAGCGGCGGCATAGTCGCGCATCTGAGCGGGCGCAAT
>JAEEGG010024138.1_pt1 | contig 11822 bp, 7 predicted proteins | sample 9134161 | NCBI WGS metagenome assembly JAEEGG01 (sample SAMN16246543, study PRJNA631951) | gut metagenome | biome: gut microbiome; feature: rumen; material: CR-attached | host: Bos | place: Iran: Karaj | collected 2018-10 | reverse complement strand
TATAAGGTTGTGAATATCAATCGATTTGTTGTTCCAGTTTATCTGGCAGAATTCCTTTGTGATTTTTGGTGCTGGGTGTAGGCCTTCAGTGCGGATTGAATCTTGCTCGATGGCATTTACGTTGCCAGAAGCAATTATATCAACGGTTTTGCAGACAGCCTCGGCACCGATGAACATCAGCTTGTCGTACAATGTTCCGATGTTGTCTTCGGGTTCTATGGCGCATCTTTCCTGCATTATGATTTTGCCGGTGTCGATTTGCTCGTCGATGTAGAAAGTAGTGATTCCCGTTTCGGTTTCACCGTTGATTATGGCGTGGTTAATCGGAGCAGCTCCACGATAGTCGGGGAGGAGTGCCGCGTGAAGGTTTATGGTTCCACGCTTTGGCATTGCCCATACTTCCTTTGGAAGCATACGGAAAGCCACAACGACAAACAAGTCGGCATCAATTTCCTTGAGTTGAGCAAGAAATTCGGGCGATTTCAGCTTTTCGGGCTGAAGTATGGGCAGGTTGTGTTCGAGTGCGAATTTCTTTACATCCGAAAACTGTATGTTCTTGCCTCGTCCTGCTGGCTTGTCGGGAGTGGTTACCACGGCTTTTACGTTGTAGCCCTTGTCGAGAAGGGTTTTCAACGATGTTACCGCGAATTCGGGCGTACCCATGAATATGATAGGAATGTCTGTCATTTTCTATTCGGCTGTCATTGCAATTCTGAATCCGTAGGGGCCTCCGCAGGTGCTTGGTGTACGCGAGTAGCGGTACGACACACGGCTGAACTTTTCGTTGAGGAAGGAGCTTCCGCCACGGACAACAATGTATTTGTTTTCAATCTCGTCGTTTACATCCGATTCTTCGCTACCAAAGTTGTTGTACCAGGTGCTGCACCATTCGTAAACATTTCCGCTCATGTCGAAAATGCCAAGTTCGTTGGCTTTTTTCTTGCCTACGGGCTGTGTTGAGAATTCGCTGTTGGCATCGTACCATGCAACCTCGGTTATGACATTGCTTCCCGAATACTTGCTACCGCGCGACAAATTTCCGCCTCTTGCTGCGTATTCCCATTCGGTTTCGCTTGGCAGTCGGACTTCCTTGCCGCACTTTTCGCTAAACCATTTGCAGTATTCCTTGGCATCGTTCCAGCTTACGTGTGCAACCGGGTGGTCGTATTCCTGCTTGTCGTAAAGCGAACCTTGCGAATCGAAACGCCAGTTTACGCCTTTCTTGTACGATTTCATTCCGTCGGCACAAATAAGGCTCGAATCCGACTTTTCGGCATCGGTCTTGTAGTTGGTCTCTTCGACAAACTTTGCAAACTGCTCAACTGTCACTTCGTATTTGCCGATGTAGAAGTCCTTTACCGTTTCTTCGTGGGCTGGTTTTTCGTCGTTGTAGCAGTCGTTGCCCTGTTCTTCGGTGCATCCCATGGTGAATGTACCGCCTTCGACGAAGACAAATTCGGTATTGCAGAGGTTCATCTCGTGGTTTGCACCATCAGACTTTTCCTCGTTGTTGCACGCCCAAGCAAGAGTTATGCAAATAATTGTTGCAGTAAGCAGATTGTATTTCTTCATTTTGCTTTATTTTTCCAAAACAACCCTGAAACCATAGTTGAAATACTTAATTCCCAGCGAGAAGTCGCTGCGGAACGAAATCATGCAGAAGTTGGAGTTTACTGCGCAACTTCCACCGCGAAGTACATAGCTGTAACCGATTACTTCGCCTTGCTGGTTCTTGAGTTCGTTGCGGCACCATTCGTAAACGTTTCCGCTCATGTCGTAAATGCCGAGTTCGTTTGGCTTCTTTGTGCCAACCTGGTGGGTTTTGCCGTTGCTGTTCTTGTCGTACCATGCAACTTCGTTGATGTCGTTGCTGCCGGCATACTTGGTGTTTTTCTGTGGCTTAAGCACACCGCCGCGAGCTGCGTATTCCCATTCGGCTTCCGATGGTAGACGATACTTTTTGCCAGTCTTCTTGTTCAAGGTTTCGATGAACTTGTTCACGTCCTCGGCACTTACGCGCTCAACAGGACACGAGTCGCAGTCCTTGAAATAACTTGGATTTGAACCCATAACTTCGCGCCATTGTTCCTGAGTAATCTCAAATTTGCCAATGTAGAAGTCGTCGAGGGTAATCTGGTTTGACGATTTCATTTCGTTGCTGCCAGTGTTAAACTTTCCTCCCTTTACCAAAACTGTCTCTATGTCAATGTTTTGTGCTAACGCAAAAACCGATACGGACAATGCTGCCAATATTAAAAACGTTTTCTTCATTGTGTAAAATTTTAGGCTTCAAAGATAAATAAAATTTACGATTTACGAAGTACGATTTCCGATTGATTTAACTTTGCAGATTCAATCTTTCAAATCATCAATTTATTGAATCTTTACCACCTTTTGTGTCTTCTCGCCAACCCTTGTAATGTATGTGCCTTGTGGGAGATTATGGATGTCAATGGTATGTATGTTCTCACCTTCGTCGCAGAAAACAATGTCTGAATAAACGGTGCGGCCTTGCAGGTCGAAGATGTCGATCCGGACAACTCCCCATTTGGTGTTGGAAATGCTGATGTTTATGTAATCGCTAGTTGGATTGGGGAATATTGAAAAAGCAGTACATGTCTGGTAATGTTCAATTCCTTCTATTTCCTCTTCTAATCTATCAATTATTATTGTCGGTTGTCGCCTTAAAAAGTTATCAATGCTATCAATGTGGTATTGCCATTGTTCGTAATTATGAGGGAAATCGAATCTTTCGCATTGTCTAGGTATTTCGTCATTAATAGCATTCTTTACAGAATTTAAAACGATAGATGTATTAGAATATGAAAAAACAGATGCCACAAGTTGATGGAAACGGGCGACAAAACGTTCCGAAAAGTTTTTATTTTCAAGTAGTTTCCTTAATACCAATGTGCTATTTGCATTAGTTGGATATGTTCCTGTTGTACTTAATGCATTTGCAAGAGCATCCCAGTAAAGCATAAAGAAGCATCCATCTGCATCAAATAGCATACATCTCCATTTTCTATCTTCGGCTTGCCATAGTCTTACATTATTTGCTGGCCAGTCGAAATTCGCTGAAAATATTTGAAAAATCTCATAGTCAATAAAATTGCTTATGTCAATTGCTGAGTCCATTATGGCATAATTGCTTTCGTCGGAAAGGGTTACATTATTTAGCCAATTAAATATTATCAACCAATTGTCACCATTCCCTTCTTCTGTTACTCCTCCGAAATACTTAACAATGTTGCAACTATCGTCATCTATTTCATAGTGGTCGCTTATGTAGTGCTTGTCGCATGATTCTTCTAAGAAGTAAATCCCCCAATATTCGCCGTTAAGGAATACAGTTATTGGTCTGGATGCAAGAACATCAATATCCAAGTTGCGAGCTATAGTTTGGCTTATATGGTCTTGAACTCCTGATGTTATCCAATGGCTACATCTGAACGGTCGTATAACGAGTCTTTTAAATTTATGAAATGGCAATTCTGGAAAAAAATAATGGTTGAATTTCTTTTTTCCATATTCTTCTCTTGCGTAGAATCTCATACTCTTTTGTGAGTATCGTCTCGATGCGTTGCCATGTGTACGTAATCCTGCTATTTGATTTATGCCCGTATTGTTTGTTTCATAGAATTCAATATTGCATACGCGCTCCCATTCTTGTCCTTTTTGGAAATAATTCCCTGTCCATAGTATATTTTCAGGATTAGTGTGTAAGCCAGGTATCATTATTCCGTTTTCATAGTCGAATAGTCCTGTAGAGTCGGAGCATATTGAAAGAACAGGAAGGCCATGCATATTACAGCCAAGAGATAGTATAAAGTAACTGTTAGTTGCAACTTTACTGATACAGTTGCCGTTTGTGTCGAATACTGCCGCACGTATGACTATACATTTTTGGATTGAGTCTGGAGCATACCAAGGGTCGGTGGTGTTCTCTATCTTGTAAATATCCGACCTTGAATATAGATTTTCGTCAATGTGCAATGGTTGAGTGTATTGGTACGATTGTGGAGTAGGTGTGTTTCCATTGATTGTGTAGAATATGCGATTTTCTGGGTTATTGTTGCTAAGTGTCAATTCAAAACTATCTTCGTAGAAACCACCTGATGCAGAAAATATTACAGTGTCGCTTTGGGAATATAGGTTGATGCCGATACTTATTAGGATTAATATTATAGCGAGCTTTCTCATATATTCCGATATATATTTAAACTTCAAAGATAAATAAAAATTACGAATGATTTAGTTTTTGTCGAAATAGAAAAGGCTGTCTTTTGGACAGCCCATCCTATTGTTGAACATTTATTTTTTATCTTACGACAATTTTTTGAACATACGACGTATTCTCAACTTGTATGTTAATGTTGTAAATACCTTTGTTTAAGCCTGATAGATCTAGTTGTGTAGTTTCACCAAAGCTATGTCCATACATAACTTCCTGACCAATCATATTTGATATGGTGTAATCGTATCCAGTTGACTGCGGTATGCTTATGGTAATTTGTCCGTCGGTTGGATTTGGATAGATTGACATTTCGTTTTCGTAGCTACGCACACTTACAACCAAATTTAGAATCACATTTACCGTGAAGTCTACATATAAGTCGCCGCTAGTTGCTCTCAAAGTCAAGATTGATGTTGCTTCTTCTGCGGTCAGACGTGTGATATTGAGGTTGTTTTGTTCTACTTGTGCATCGACAGCTGTTTCGTTTGAATTGGAGACTAATGAATATGTGATTGCATCGGCAGGGCTGTCGTCGTCGTTGGCAACACCGCTCAAATCAATGGTTGTTGAGTCGGGGAATAAGTTCGAAGTCCAATCGGCAACAGGATTTGCGATGTATGGAGCCTGATCTTCGTGTGGAGTGGGGGCGGTTCCGTTGAAATCGTCCATGCAGAAGTAAGCAGGTGTGAGCATGCCGCCGCCGTTGCTGATGGTTGATTCCAAACTGAATGATATTGATACGACTTCGCCTAGCGGGCTAAGGTCGAACCATTCCCAAGTGTTTAAAATGTAGTCTTCATCAGAATTGTCGAAGCGGTAGTCTGCCAAATAGAAGTCCAAACTGCCAGTTGTGTTGCCATTCGAGTCTTTGCCGGTAGCATGAAGAACAAAGTAATCGGGTGCTGTTCCGTCGCTTCCGCCAAATACCAGACCATACTCTCCATTAAGCATGTGTTTGTATGCCCAAAGGTTATTGGTAACATAGCATCCGGTAACCGTGTGAGCCTGTCCGTCGGCAGCGGTAATTTCGGTGCGTGATCCGTATGTATATGCAACAGCGTAGTTTGACGAGCCGTTGTGTCCCTCGCCTGTTATTGCCGTGTATTGCGCATCCATGCCATCCTGCGAAGTGTCTGTTCTGTTCGAAGCTGTGAAACCTCCCCAGAAATATGATGAATAGTAATTGCTGAATATCCAGCCGTGGCTAATCATCTGGGCTTCGCCTTCTTGTGCTGGTGTCCAGTAGCCTTGCGACGAAAGTTCAACATCTTCGAAATCGGCAGTCGAAATTTCGATTGTAATTTCTGAACCCGATACTGATACATTCATTTCTACGCTTCTTCCATTGCTGGTAGCTGTGACGACAACATTGTCGGTAAATTCGTTTGCCGTATTGCGTACAATGACGAGCATATCGTCATAATCCACATAGGCTGTTACATATTCGCCGTCGGCCTCGGCTTCGTATTCCATAAACAGGTTGTTGTTGTCGGGGTCATCGAAGACGCCATCCAAGTCGAAAGTGAGTGTTTGCGGGAATGTTGAGAAAACAACGGGACCGATTGGATTGACAACAACTGGTGGTAAGTCCTGGGCTACGCAAGTGACTGAAAATGAAGTCGTGATTGTGTCTTCTGCACTTATGGCCTTCAGGCTGATCGTGGCAACTCCGCCTGTAGAAAGAAGTCGAGTCAGTGATATTGTATTTTCGTCTAATGTTGCGCTTACAAGTGTCGGATTGCTATTCGAAAGCAATGAAATTTCAATGTTTTCATTATCATCGTCGGGGTCGTCGAAGACTTGTGAAATGTCAACATCTCTGCTGTCAGGAAAGTTTTCCATTGTGATGTCGCTGATAGGATTAAGCACAATAGGCGGCTGGTTTGTGTTGGCAAAATGTTCGTCGGCGCCAGCACAAGGGGTTTGTGAACGTGTTTCCCCATCAATGTCTGTGGTAACATACGATAGCTGGTTTGCAACATTAATGCCGTCACTGCTCATCAAGTGTAGGTCTTGCGCACTTACAAAAGTTGGGGTGCATAATGCAGAGTGTGCATCGAGGCTAACCGAGTCTGTCCAGTCTTCCAAGGTAGCAATGTCGTATGTACTGCGACGGGCGAAGTTGTTGCCGTTAAACGATACGCGGTTGTAGTCGCTGTAACGTTCGGTAAGGGCGGTAGTATTGAAGCGGAAGACAAATCCATCAGTTTCATTTACAAGCAGATTGTTGTAGAATGAAAGGTGCTGTCCGTTGTTTTCGACGTGGATATTGACGTTAGTTCCTGTTCCTGCGCATTTGAATGTGTTGTGTGCAACATCAATATATGCGCTGTTATTGTTCGAGATTCTAAAGCAATAGCTACTGCTGGATGCGTTAGAGCTCAGGTTGACAATGTTGTTTCTGAAAATGATATGATTTTCTTCGTTGCCCACGCACGGACGCAGTTTTACTACTGTGGAGTAGCTTGTCGTTCTGGTGATGTTCATTATGTTGTTTTCAAACACACAAGCATTGAAGCATTGGAATACATCGATAGCGTTGTAGTCTGTTTTGTAATCGTTTGCATTGACAATGGTATTGCCGCGGACAATGGCGTCGTAGTAGAAGGTTAGGTATATGGATTTGAACTGCTGGTTCGAGAATGAGCAGTTTTCTACCAGAACGCCATTATTGAACTGTGTCATGTTGTTTCCTTGTAAATATAATGCTATACAACCGTTGATGAACTGGCATCCTACAAATTCGTTGTTGTCTCTGCCGCTTCCGCTATCCATGTGGACAAGATTCTTGTTGTTGTCGGTTGATGACGAAGTTACTTCTACTCCAACGAAACGAACATTGTCGAAACGGTCGTTGTCAACATCCCCCGAAAGCCTAAGAAGTACGGCATTGTTAGCTGATGTGGTTGTAATCGTCAAATTTTCAAATGTTACGAAATCGGCTCCATTGAGTTTCAGTGTGCTGTTGTCGGTATATCCGGCATTGCTAGTTATTACAACCTGCTGATTGTCGGTACCCATACCTCTGAAAATGACTTTGTTTGTGGAACTTGTTCCCGAGATGGAGTTGATCGTTACGTACTCCTCGTATGTGCCTGGAGCCACTTGGAATGTCACTTCTCCAGAAACTCCTGCCGACAAGGCCGATGCTGCGGCACTGAATGATGAATAATCGGGATTGTCGGCACTGTTTGCGCTGATGGTGTAAACCCCTGACAATTGAGCATTTGCACTTAGCGCGAAAATGAACGGTAGAAATAAAAGAAAAATTTTTCGCATAATTATAATTATTACGAAGTTAATAAAAAGCAAGGCATTCGCAAAGAAAGCGCGTAATTGCACCGATTAGCACCACCCTTGTTCCCGAAGGCTTGCCGTTAATTAGGCGTTTGGCAGGTCTTCTGACTTACCCGAACCAGTCACCTTCCCATCCATATTAGGAGGACAGTGGTTTGTAACCGACTGGTCTTACACGGGTTTACAGCAGCGGGCACTGTTGCCGATTTGCACGGCATTCCCTTAACCAAAACGGGTGCAAAAATAGTGATTTTATAAATAGGTTTATCCTAGGATTGAAAGATTGTACAACATACAATTATTAGTGTATTAAATGTTGTAAATGGCATAAAACCCCTCTGGCTTTGAACTTTGAACACCGACGCAAAGCATTGCGTCGCTACAAATCCTTATCCCTTGATTTGTACAGTCGCGGCGCGGCGCGCCACGACACGACAGAATCAAATCTTTGAACCTTGAACTCTCTTGCCCTTATATTTCAACAATGAATATCTCCACTCTTCGGTTCAGTTCGCGGCCTTGCTCTGTGCTGTTGTCGGCGACGGGGACGTTAGGACCAAAGCCACGGTATTTCATGCGGGTTTTTGGAATGCCTTTTTCCAACAGATAGTTGTAAACCGATGCAGCACGGTCGACCGATAGTTTCTTGTTGTAGCCTTCGCTGCCTATGTTGTCGGTATGGCCACGTATTTCGATGCGCAAAGATGGCTTTTCCGATAGAATGTTGTACAGCGAGTCGAGCTGTATGTTCGAAATCGTTAGCAGTTCTGACGAGTTGAACTCGAAATATATCTGGTTCAGTCGGAAGCGGTCGCCAATTTCGGCATTGTCGAAGGCTGCCTTGGTTATCTGCGTCTTCAAGCCGGTAACATCGGTTTCGTTGGGGTCGGCTTGCACATGGTTGTTGCCGTCATTGTTATTTCCTTGTCCATTATTTCCAGTTCCGTTCGACGACGATGAATTGCCATTTTCGTTGCCCTGTCCGTTTCCGTCGTCGCCATTGCTTGCAATGTCGTTGTCGCTGATTTTCTTTGTATTGTAGCCTGTTGTGGGGTCAAATGATTCTGATTTCCAGTCGGAACTCCATGCGAGGTCGTTGAGGCATCCGCATTCAAATTCCGATTCTATTTCAAATACCGACACATTGTCGATGAGGTAGTAGGCGTAGAAAAATGCCGAATCGGAATATTCGTTCTTGTTGGTTACATATTGCGTGGTGCTGTTGTCCCAGAAATTGCCGATTGTGAGGTAATTCTCGCCGCCACGTGCGCGGTAATAACCGCAGAATTCTGTCCAATCGTCCATATTGTCCATGATGTGTCCGGGACGGTTTGTTATTTGCGGTCGCTGCAATATGCGGTCGGCATTTTTTGCTTTTATCTGGTTAACTGTAAGCGTAATGCCTAGAGCGTCAACTGAATACATTGATTTCTTGGCGTTTACATAGTAGAACTTCACGCAGTACAAGGTGTTTTTTTTCAGAGGTTCTGTAAGTTTTGTTTGAAGGTATTCGCGAGAAACACCTTTATAAACTTTCAGCGAATCATCGAACATTTCGCGCAGTATGATGCCGGCGTATGCTCCACCGTCGTATGGGTACATGTAGCCTGCAAAGTTTTCGGGAACACCAGCACGCATTACGCTACAAGCGTGCATAAGGTCGGGAGTGCCGTTGTTTGGATTTATCCATTCAGGAAAAGGGTATTTTACGGCATATCCGTTGTAGTCCTCGGGACACGACCATGCACTTTCGAAGCTGTGATTTTTCACGAGGTTCTGCGAAAATGCCTTGTTGTAAACGAATGGCACACTGCAGCATAGCAATATGACAAAGAGGAGTTTTCGCATTTTATTTTTGTTTGCTCGGGTAGATTGAGTTTAGGTCGATGAGCGACTTGTAGTTCTTTAGGTGTCGCGAACGTTGCGAGTCGTGAGTGTCGGCTATGTTTATCAGTATTCCAGTCTCCTCCACATCGCCAAATTCGGGATTGTCGGCTGTGCCAAAGACTTTCATGGTGTCGGAAAGTTTCATGTAGGCGTTTACTAGCGGGGGAATCTTGGAATTCAGGTTCTTGAGTTCGGCTTTAAGCTTCTTGTAGTCGTCGGAGAAATTGTCGCCCGAAAATGCAACTTTGTTTTTTTCAAACTCGAAGTCGATAGGCCGTTTTGGCGCTACCAGCATTTCGTTGTCGGGGAAATATAAGTTTAGGAACGTGAGCAAGAAGTTTCGTGCTTGAACGTTGTAGCTTTTGTACATTGTGAATTTCCCGAACCAGTATTTTATGTGCTTGTATTCGGATGTGAGGGCCATAATGCCGTCCCATAGGTTGTCGAGGGCGAATATTCCACGACGGAAATTCTTAAGGTACTGATAGCTCGGCTGTATGAACGAACGTCCCAGTTCGATAGTGTAGGGGAGGTATTCGTTTACAAACTTGTCGGAATAGTCGAAAATGTGTCCCGTCGCGAGTTTCGTATTTGGATTGTCGGTCGCGTATTCGCCGAGTATGAATCGGTAGCCGCCGATAATCTGTTTGTGCTGTGGGTCCCATACAATCATCTGGCAGTATGGGGCATCGTCGGAAATGTCGAACTCGTCGATGTCGGCTTCCTTGCCTGTTCCGCCGCCAGCAACGCGGAAGGTTATTTCGCGCAGGCGACCGAGTTCCCGCATCAGGTTGGGACATTGGTCGTGTGTGAAAACATATATTTCGTTAGCTCCATAATTCGTCTTTCTCAGCATCTTGTCCTTGGTCAATTCGCTGAGCAGCAACTTTTTGTTTACTGGCGGAATTATGTTGCTGTTTGCTGGCATCGGTTTAGAATATTACACCGACTTTCAGGCTTATATCGTTTAGTCTAATACCAGGATTTAGTGTGCTGGTGTTTGTAGGTGTGTTGTCGTCCTTGTACGATCTTATCTTGTCAATGTCGAGGAAGGTGCCTAGATAGTTGATCTCAAACAAAAGTTTGGTATTTCCAGCTATAGTCCATTCTGCACCGCCGCCAACATGCCATCCGATGTTGAACAGGTTGAATTCCCTTGTGGCAATATAGGTATCCTTGGTTTCGAGGGTTACTTTCGACTTAACTCTTACCATAGGGTCAACTCCAAGTTTCAGGAAATAGGTGAAGTAGCCTATTTCGTTGGTGCAGCCCTTAATTCCTACAGGAATTTCTATATACGAGGTCGAGTATTTGTAATTGTGCATTGTTGAATCACCGATTGCAATTCCGTCGATATCGTTAAAAGGAACAACTCCGTTCTTGAAATTTGCGGTTCCGCCTATGTTGCAGAAGCCTCCGGATATGTTGAGTGCGAAGTTGTTGGTAAGGTTCAGGTCCATTACGGCACCGAATCCGTAGGTCATCTTTGCTTTTTCGTTCTTGAAGTAAGCCTTGCTGTCTGACATCATCCACGATACGCCACCTTTCAGGTAAAGACCTCCATCAACTTTATTCTTTTTCTGCTTTTGTTGTACATTGCTCTGGTACGAATTCTGGCTCTGGATTTGCTCTTGAGCCGATAACAATGCTGCTGAAAGCAATATTATTACAATAACACTAATAAATTTCTTCATATTTTTAGCATTTACTATATTTACATTAAACAAAAATTAAATATCGAAACGCAAAATTATATATTTTATTGTCATTATCCAATCTTTTTTTTCGCTCTTAGCAATTCTCTTTTTAACTTTGCGTCAATAATTACACGAATATGCAAAGATTGTTTTTCTATATTACCATTGTGTGTGCGAGTGCTTGTATTATAACATCGTGCAACCGTAATCAGTTGAAAGTTGATGTGTCCGATATTGACGCAAATGTACAAGTAGAACGATTCGATCAGGAATTTTATGCTTGTTCCAGTAATGTTTCGTTTTCAACTGTAGGACAGCTGGCGGAAAAGTATCCGCTATTTTTCGATATGTACAATATGCATATCATATCCTGCGGAACTTACAGTGACAAGGCTTACTACGAATGCCTCAGGGTTTTCTTTTCCGATTATTCGGTTGTGGAGGCTTATAATGCTGTAAACAAGGAATTTGCCGATTGCAATGATGTGCAGAAAACATTGAATGATGGCTTCCGTCACCTTTTATATTATTATCCTGATATGGAACTCCCGCGTGTCGTAACCTTTGTGGCTGGGTTCAACCAGTCGGTCGTGCTAATGGACGGTTATGTTGGCATTGGGCTTGAGAAATACCTCGGCGAAAATGTCCGCTATACGATATGCTTCAGATTCCTGATTTTGCAAAGCGCGAGATGCAGCGAAAGA